>Ga0182030_10003252_pt1 | contig 34678 bp, 31 predicted proteins | sample 812S3MmetaG_FD_121299 | JGI IMG/M metagenome (GOLD analysis project Ga0182030, IMG submission 121299) | Permafrost microbial communities from Stordalen Mire, Sweden - 812S3M metaG (Illumina Assembly) | ecosystem: Environmental > Terrestrial > Soil > Wetlands > Permafrost | place: Sweden...
GTCGGGAAGTATCTCGATGTGGGCGAGCCGTTCTGCATGACCTACGGCGATGGTCTCGCGAACCTCGATATCGCCGCCGAGATCGCTTTTCACCGGGAAAGCGGCCTCAAGGCGACGGTGGCGTGCGTGCGTCCGCCGGCGCGCTTCGGGCGCGTGGTCGTCGAGGGCGCGCGGGCCGTATCCTTCGAGGAGAAGCCGCAGGCCGAGGGAGGTCTCATCAACGGCGGGTTCTTCGTGCTCGATCCGAGCGTGCTCGAGCTCATCGATGGTACACACACGGTCTGGGAGAGGGAGCCGATGGAATATCTCGCGGCGAACGGCCAGCTCGCGGCCTGGGTGCATCGCGGCTTTTGGCAGCCCATGGATACGCTGCGCGACAAGCAACACTTGAGCGCGCTGTGGGACTCCGGCGCCGCGCCGTGGAAGCTTTGGCAGGGATAAGGGCGCGATGGCCGGTCTGGTGACGAAATGCCGGGCTTGCGGCGGCCGGCTGACGGTGACCATGGCCGATCTTGGGGTGCAGCCGCCATCGAACGCCTTTCTTGCATCGCTCGAGGCGGTGCACGAAGAGAAGCGCTACCCGCTGCGCGCCAAGGTCTGCGAGGCCTGCAAGCTGGTGCAAGTCGATTACGACGTCGCGCCGGAGGAGCTGTTCGGCGATTACGTGTACTTCTCGTCCTATTCCGAGGACTGGCTCGCGCACGCGCAGCGCTACTGTGAGATGGCGCGCCGGCGTTTCGATCTTGGACCGCACAGTCTCGTGGTCGAGCTCGCGAGCAACGACGGGTATCTGCTCCGCAATTTCGTCGACGCGGGGATCCCCGTGCTCGGCATCGATCCTTCCGATACCGTTGCGCGGGCGGCGCAGAGCATCGGCGTGCCGACGCTGGTCGAGTTTTTCGGCGAGTCGCTCGGCGACCGGCTCGCCCGCGAGGGCCGGGGCGCCGATCTCATCGTCGCGAACAACGTGCTCGCGCACGTGCCGCGGCTCAACGATTTCGTCTCAGGAATCGCGCGGCTGCTGAAGCCCGGCGGCACCGCCACCATCGAGTTTCCCCATCTTCTCAAGCTGATCGAGCATGTCGAGTTCGACACCATCTATCACGAGCACTATTCCTACATTTCGCTCTACGCGATCGAGCGGGTCTTCGCGCGGCACGCTCTGTCGATCTACGACGTCGAGGAGCTGCCTACCCACGGCGGGTCGCTGCGCATTTTCGCCTCCCCAGAGAGCCGGGCGCCCGGAGAGAGCGCGGCGCTCGCCGCGCTCAAGGCGCGGGAAGCCGCGGCGGGGCTTGCGGATCTTGCGACCTATACGGGTTTCGCCGAGCGTGTCGAGGCCTGCCGGCGCTCGCTGCTCGAGTTTCTCGCCAGCGCGAAGCGCGAATCGAGGACCGTCGCGGCCTATGGCGCCGCGGCCAAGGGCAATACGCTCCTCAATTTTTGCGGCGCGACACCGGCCGACATCGTCATGGTCGGCGACCGCAACCCGCACAAGCAGTCGAAGTTCTTGCCGGGGACGCATATTCCGGTGGTATCGCCCGAGGAACTCATGCGGGCGCAGCCGGACTACGTGATGATCCTGCCGTGGAATTTGCAGGCCGAGATCCGACGGCAGCTCCAGGGCATCAGGGCCTGGGGCGGCCGCTTCGTCATCCCGGTCCCGGCGGCGGCGGTCGATCCGTGATCTTCGCGCGGACCGAGTTGGCGGACGCCGGAGCGGCGTCCCTTTGAGTGCGGAACGACGCGTGCTGGTGACCGGGGCGGGCGGGTTCATCGGGCGCGCGAGCATCGCTCCGTTGCTCGCGGCCGGTTACGAGGTGCATGCCGTGATCTCGCCCGCCGGTGCGGCGACCGATCTCGCGTCGGCCGTCTCCTCTCGGGTGCAGGTGCGCCGCGCCGACCTCCTCGATCCTGCCGCGATCGAGGTGCTCATCGATGCGGTGCGGCCGAGCCACCTGCTGCATTTCGCCTGGATCGCGACTCCGGGCGTGTATTGGCAGAGCCTGGAGAATCACCGCTGGCTCGCTGCTTCGCAATCCCTGTTGCGGTCGTTTCACGCGCGCGGGGGAGTCCGCGTAGTGATGGCGGGGAGCTGCGCGGAATACGACTGGTCGCGCGCCGGGGTCTGCGACGAGCTGACGAGTCCGCTCGCGCACGGCGCCACGGTCCCCCCGTACGCGGCCTGCAAGATTGCGCTGCAACGCTCGCTCGACGAGTTCGGCAGCGCGCACGGCCTGTCGACCGCCTGGGGGCGCATTTTCTTCCAGTACGGACCCGGCGAGCCACGGCAGCGGCTGGTAGCCTCGGTGATTGTGGCGCTGCTTACCGGCCGTGAGGCTCTCTGCACCCACGGTCGCCAGATCCGCAGCTTCCTGCATGTTGCGGACTTAGGCGCCGCATTCGCGGCGCTCTTGGATAGCGACGTGGTCGGTGCGGTCAACTTGGGCTCGGCGGAGCGAGTCTCGATCGCCGAGTTGCTCCAGCAGCTCGCTCGCCAAATAGGGCGGCCTGAATTACTCAAGCTCGGGGCGCGTGAAGCTCCGCCGGGGGAGCCGGCGTTGCTCTTGCCGGATACCGGCCGGCTGCGCGATGAGGTGGGCTTTCGGCCGAAGTGGGCGCTCGACGCGGGCCTTGCCGATACCGTGCGCTGGTGGCGCGATACTCTGGCCGGCGAGGCGTTGGCGCTCGGATCATGATCGCGGCGTCCGAATGGCATCCGATCGCGGTGCATTTTCCGCTTGCGCTGGTGACGACCGGCGCGGCGGCGCTCGGCGCGGCCCGGTTCTGGGAGCGCCGCCGTGCGACGCTCGCGACGATCGGCACCTGGAATCTCTGCCTCGGCGCGTTCGGCGCGCTGGTTGCGGTCGCGACCGGCTTGGCGGCTCTCGTGAGCGTCGAGATCGGCGCCGCGGCGCGCGCGGCTGTGGCACTGCACGTGAAGTGGGCGATCTTCACCACCATGGGTGTGCTCCTTCTGGCGGTGTGGCGCGCCGCCGGCGCCGATCAGGATTCACGCCCCTCGCGCTGGTTCCTCGGTGTACTGTGGGCGCTGGTCGCGGCATTGATCGTGACCGGATATCACGGCGGTCAGAACGTGTATCGGTACGGTGTCGGTGTGACCGGCGCGGCGGCAGCCACCGGACCCTCGATTCGGGAGTAAGGCGCCATGAATGAAATCTGCAACTCCGCTCTGCTCACGCGGTTCGTGGATGAGGTCTGGGCTCGATCCGTCGTGCCGACCCTGTGCGAGTACGTGAGGATTCCGAACAAATCGCCGCTGTTCGATCCAGAGTGGGAGAGGCACGGGCACATGGAGCGCGCCGTCCAACTCTTGACGGACTGGTGCCGCCGCCAGCCCATCGCGGGCATGACGGTGCAGATCGCGCGTCTGGAGGGCCGCACGCCGTTGATCTTCCTCGAGGTCCCGGGCGGAGAGGAGACCGTGCTCCTCTACGGCCATCTCGACAAGCAGCCTGAATTCACCGGATGGGAGGAGGGTTTGAGTCCCTGGGAGCCGGTCATTCGAGACGGCAAGCTCTACGGCCGGGGCGGCGCGGACGACGGCTACGCCGTGTTTTCCTCGCTGACGGCGATCGCCGCCCTCGAAGCGCAGAAGATTCCGCACGCGCGCTGCGTGATCTTGATCGAGGCCTGCGAGGAGAGCGGCAGCCAGGATCTTCCGGCGCACGTCGAGGCCCTGGCGGGCAGGATCGGCACGCCGACCCTGGTGGTGTGTCTCGATGCCGAAGCGGGCGACTACGAGCGGCTGTGGCTCACCACCTCGCTGCGCGGAAATATCGTCGGCACGCTGGATGTCGACGTGCTCACCGAGGGGGTGCATTCGGGCGCGGGCAGCGGCATTGCCGCCTCTTGCTTCGACATCGTGCGGACACTGCTCGCGCGGCTCTCCGACGAGAATACGGGCGAGATCAAGCTCGAGGAGCTCAAGGTCAAAACCCCCGAGGAGCGGCGGCGGCAGATCGCGGCGACCGCCGCGCTTCTCGGCGACTCGGTATCGGCACGCATGCCGTTCGCCGCGGGCACGCAGCCGATCTCGCGCGATCCGGCGGTGTTGCTCGAGAATTCGACCTGGAGGCCGACACTCACGGTGACGGGATTGGACGGCCTGCCGGCGGTCCGCGACGCCGGCAACGTGCTCGTGCCGCGGCTCAGCGTCAAGCTCTCGTTTCGCCTACCGCCGACGGCGGACGCCGCCGCGGCGCAAGCCGCCATCCGACACGCCCTCGAGACCGACCCCCCTTACCGGGCACACGTCGTCTTCACGCCGGTCTCCGTGAGCGTCGGCTGGAACGCGCCGCCGCTCGAGCCGTGGCTCGAGCGTGCCGTGCAAGAGGCCTCGCGGCAATCCTACGGGCGCGAGAGCATGGCGATGGGCGTCGGCGGAACGATTCCGTTCATGGCCATGCTCGGGGAGCGGTTTCCATCGACGCAGTTTCTGGTCACCGGGGTCCTCGGCCCGCATTCCAATGCACACGGGCCGAACGAGTTTCTGCACATCGATTACGCCAAGCGGCTCACGGCCGCGGTGGCGCAGGTGATCGCGCGGCACGCCGCCCGCTAGCCTGCCCCGCCGCCCGGTAGATAAAGGCACCGGCATAAAAAAGGCCGTCCGACAAAAAAGCCGCTCGACAAAAAAAGGCCGTGCGATTCCGAGGAACCGCACGGCCGGAGTCCGAGCGAATGGTGCTTATTCGCTCGGCATCTCTCCCGTGAAGTATGCGATCACGTAGGCTTTCAACGTCCCGCCAGCCTGCGGGATGGCGTACACCTTCACCGGTGCACCGACCGCAAGGCCGGCCTTCAGGTCGGCGAGCCCGGCGCTCGAGGTGATATCGATGGGGCTCACGGTCACGATGCCGTTGGTGCGGTCGACCTGGTACACCAGTGTCGCCGAGCCCGTAGTGGTGCTCACATCCACCGTGACCGCGTCGGTTCCGCCGGCGACCATCACCGAGAAGGCGTTATTCATGAGACCCAGAGCGACGGTCGCGAGCGGCAGCTTCGCGGGCGTAAGGACGCTCGCATAGGCCGCCCATCCGGCGGAGTCGGCGGGATCTTTCCAGATCGCATAGCTCACGCCGTAGGAGGGCACGGTGCCCACCGTGCCGCCGAAATTGACGCTGCCATTGGTCGCCGAGATGAACTCGTTGATCGCATTGCTCCCATCAGTGAGCAGCGTTGGATACGCGAAGTCCCACCACTTGTAGCCGCTGATGGCGTTACCGCTGTCATCGGTGCCGTTCGCCGTTTCGCTCGAGACGTAATCGAGCGTGTGGACGTAGTCGTCGTTCACATCGACGAATTTCTTGGTATAGGTGAACCCGGTCATATCGGGCGCCGAAATCGTGCCGTCGTACACCGCAGTCTCGATGTCGATGCTCTGGGCGACGAGCGGTGTGGCGAGCGGATCGACGACGCTCGCGTGGACCTTGAAGCCGCGCACCAGATCCTTGCTGGACAGAAATGCAGGTCCCGTGCCGATGGGCTTCGAGTCGTCGGCGCCGTTTTGCGGATCGCGGAAAAAGAACTGGGTGTCGACATTGACGGTCAGCGGAATGCCGTGTCCGGATTCGTTCTCGATCCAGACGACGTCGGTGCTGTCGTTGACGTGCAGCACATGGCCTTCGGGGCTGACCCACACGTCGTTGAACTCGCTGCTCGCCCAGATGCGCACTGCGACCAGCGTGCCGTTCTCCTGGTAGCGCGCGGCAATGCGCACGTACTTCCCGACCAGTGACATTTCCGAGGAGAAGTTCTCGATGACTGACTTGGTCTTCGCATCGAGGTCATAGAGGAGGGTGCCGTTCACTGCGTCGGCGGTGATCGTCGGCTGCGCGGTTCCTGCGATGGCCGTCTCCGGGTTGGTCGGCGGTTCGACCGGGAACTCCTTGGTGATGGTAATCGAGGAGTTGTCCGAGGAGATCGACATCACTTCGCCGTAAGTATGACGCAGCACCAGGCGTGTGAGGTCGCGGCGGGGAATCCGGCGCACCGGGCCGTCGAAGTTGACCGTCCAGATCGTGGGACCGGAGCCTTCGGGCACGTGCTCGATGAGGAACGCGGGATGCGCCAGATTGAACTCGAGATCGAGCGCATTGGTCTCACTCGCGTTCACGACCAGAGGGGAGTCGAAGTTCACCGTCACGGGTACGGTCAGATTGGCGCCCGAGCCTTGGGTGTGCTGAACTTGAATCTGACTGCTCGGAATCGTGGTGCTGGCCGGCGCCGCGAAACCCGTTTCCGGACTCGACGCAGTGGTGAGCAGGATATCGCTCGGGTTGCCGCCCACGGTGAGCACGGCACCCGTGTAGGTGCCGACCGGAATCGTGGCATTGCCGATGAGCTCGTCGAGCTGATCGAGCATCACGAGATTGGTGAAGGGCGCCGCAGAGCTCGCCGTGTAGACCGTTACATGGCCCCCGCCGCCTTGCGGGATCAGCGCGATCGACAGAATTCTTACTCCGATGGTCGCCCAGTCTTCCGAGGCTGCATCGCTCACCATCACGGCGAGGCCGGCATTTTGCGCAGTCTGCGTCGAGGCGGTGCTGGTGCTGGAGTTCGAGCTGCCGGTGCTTGCGGTGCCGCCGCCGCTGCACGCAGCGACGAGCATTGCGGCCACGACGACCGACAAGAGTCGCGATGGGTTGAACATAACCGAAATCTCCTTGTGTTAACGATAATCTTAGGCGTGTGCACCTTGGCGCCTTCGATGTCATCCCAACGGTCGATGGATGAGCGCGTTGACAGATCGCTTGGCGGAAGCTCGGCGAAATGCCGCACGCTCCGCAAAAAGCCACGCGCTGTCTCTGAACGCAGACATATCCCGCATGCGCGGCGACGCGCTGCGGATGATGCGTGGAGTACTCGAAGCGGAGTTAGCGCGCGCGGGCGCGAGCCGCGGAGTCGCAGTGAGCGATCCACGCGTGCCGAAATGCGCTCTCGATGTTCTTCGCGAAACGCGCGCCGTCCATGAGCGGCGAGCGCGCGATGCGCCCGCGCAGCGAACCGCGCAGCGCTTCGAGACGCGGCAGATCGCGGCCGAGCGCTACGGCGGCGGCGACGAAATCATCGTCCGAGTCGGCCGCGAGATCGAGAAGATCCATGTGATAGAGCTGACTCAAGCCGGCGCGTCCGACCGAAGTCGCACCCACGCGCGTAACGGTGGGCACGCCCATCCAAAGCGCATCCAGACTCGTCGTGTGCCCGTTGTACGGGAACGTGTCGAGTCCGAAGTCGATGTCGTGATAAGAGCGCAGATACTCGCCGCGAGGACGAAACTCGACGAAGCTCACCCGCTCGGCGGCGATCCCTTGCGCAGCGAGCCGTGCGAGCAGCCGCTGCCGGTGCCGTCCCGGGGGCGCCATGAGCTTGAGCCTCGCGCAGGGCAGCTCCCGCATGGCGCGCCCCCAGAGTGCCAAGGTGTGCTCGGTCAATTTGCATGGATTGTTCAAGCAGCCGAGCATCAAGTGGCCGCGCTTGACCGCGGGCAGCGCGTTCACGTCGGGAACATCCGTCAGCGGGTCATAGCACCAGAATGAATCAGGGAGGCGCAGCGTCCTCTCGGCGTAGTGATCGTCGTAGCCTTGCGGGTCGAGGCGCGGATCGCTCAGGCGAAAGTCGATCGCATCCATACCCGTGGTACCGGGATAGGCGAGCCAGGCGATCTGCACCGGCGCGGGTTTGCGCGCGAACACGAGCGGCCGCCCACCCGCCATGTGCATGGTGAGATCGACCAAAATGTCGATGCCGTCGTCGCGGATCATGCGGCAGAGCTCGATATCGTCCAGCGGGCGCACGTCGCGCCACACCTGCGCACACTGCACAATGCGCCGCGTGACCTCGTCTGCGCGCTCCGCGCTCGAATAACAGTAGACTTCGAACGCCGCCGGGTCGTGGTGCGCGAGCAGCGGCAGGGTGAACAGCGCCTGACAGTGCTCGCGAAAGTCCGGCGACACGTAGCCCACCTTGAGCCGGCGATCCGGCGATAAATCGCGCGCCGGATCCGCCTCGCAGCGCACGAGCGGGGCGGCGAAGCGCGCGTTCCAGCGCGCGCATTCCTCGCGGATCGGCCGTGCCTCGGTTGAGCGGAAGCAAAGGGTGTAAGCCAGGTTGGCGTGTGTCGCGGGGTTGTTCGGATCGATCTCGAGCGAGCGGCGATAGCAGCCGATCGCCTCGTCGAGCGCGCCCGCGTCCTTGAGCACGTTGCCGAGATTGTCATAGAGCGCGGCGTGGCGCGGATCTACGTCGAGGCCCCGGCGCAGCATGTCCTCCGCCTCATCGCTCTGCCCGAGCGTGCGGAACAGACATCCGGCATTGTTGATCGCGACGACGTAGTCGGGGCGGGCGAGGAGGGCTGCTTCGAATGCGGCCATGGCTGCGGCGAAGTCGCCGAGCTCCTTGTACACATTGCCCATGTTGTTGAGCGCCTCGGCATAGCCCGGCCGCGAGTCGGCGGCGCGCCGGTATTGCGCGAGCGCCTCCTCCGGCCGCCCGAGGCCCCGCAATGCGTTGCCCAAGTTGAACGCCGCCTCCGCATGGCCGGGCTCGCGCGCCAGGAGGGCGCGAAGCCGCGACTCGGCCTCTGCGAATGCGCGGCGCTGGCACAATGCGATGGCGAGGTTCACGGTGTGCGCGGCGGCCTCGGGCTCGATGAGCGCGGCGGCCTCGAGCCGCTCGATTGCGCCATCGGTGTCGCCGCACTCGCGCAGCACCGCGCCGAGATTGCCGAGCGCAGACGGATCGCCGGCCTTGAGCGCGAGCGCATCGCGATAGGCCGCTGCCGCCGGCGCCGGTCGGCCCGCTCGCTGCAAAGCCACCCCGAGCGCAAAATGCGCGTCGAACGAGGCGGGTTCGCCGCGCAGCGCGCACCGATACGCCTCAGCCGCCTCATCCCAGCGCTCGAGCGATTGCAGTACCTGTCCGAGGCCGAGCTGATAACGGGAGTTGCCGGGATCGGCTGCGGCGGCGCCCGATAGGCGCTCGAGCGCGGCATCGAGCCGCTGCTCCTGCAACTCGAGGAGCCCCAAGCGAAACAGCGCCAGCGGATGCGCAGGCGCCATTGCGAGCACTTCGCCGTACCCGCGCCGCGCCGCAGCGAGATCACCGGCGCGGTGTTTTTCTGTAGCGGTCTCGAGCACTCGGTCGACGTTCGCGATGACGGGAATCCTCGCCGCTCGATCCGGGCGGCCGCTCTGGATGCTGAAGGCCTATACTACTGCTCCCGCCGATTTTTTTGGACTGATGATGACCACGCGTCTGGAGAAGACTTTGAAACGCGAGCTCGACCTCGATGGGCGCGCCTTCATCGTGGCGCTGTCGCCGCAGGGCCTGAAGATCACGCTCAAAGGGAAGCGCAAAGGCCAGGAGCTTCGCTGGAGCGACCTCGTGAGCGGAGATGCGGCGCTCGCGGCCGCGCTCAACGCGTCGGTGGGGCGCTTCGAGTCGGCAGCCGAAGCGGCGCCGCAGAAGAAGCAGCGCGCGTCCGCGCCGCCAAGGCCGCACCGTCCCGATGGTCGCTCGGCATCGAAGCGGCGATAATGGGTTGCTCTGGCTACCATCGACGAGGGTGAGGTATGGATCTAGGAATCCGCGGCCGCAAGGCCATCGTGTGCGCGTCGAGTCAAGGGCTCGGTAGGGGTTGCGCCCAGGCGCTGGCGGAGGCGGGCGTCTCGGTGGTCATCAACGGGCGCAACCGCGACGTCCTCGAGGCCGCGGCGCAGGAGATGCGCCGTTCGAGCGGAGCGGAGGTCATCGCGGTCTGCGCCGACGTGTCGACCCGGCGCGGGCAGGACGCACTTCTGGAAGCGTGCCCTGATGCCGATATCCTGGTGAACAACAACAGCGGTCCGGCGTATCGCGATTTTCGCGAGCTCGATCGGCAAGCTCTGCTCGAAGGGATCACGACCAACATGGTGACGCCGATCGAATTGATCCAGCGTGTGATCGATGGAATGGCCGAACGGCGGTTCGGACGGGTCGTCAACATCACCTCGGTGAGCGTCAAGATGCCGCTCGCCGGCCTCGATCTGTCGAGCGGCGCGCGCGCAGGCCTCACGGCGTTCGTCGCCGGCGTCGCGCGCAGCGTCGCCGACAAGAACATTACCATCAATAATCTCCTCCCCGGGAGCTTCGAGACCGCGCGCCTCAGTGCCATCTTTGGCGCAGCCGCGAAGCGCTCGGGCCTGTCCGAGGCGGAGATCGCCGAACGGTCGCGCAAGGCCATCCCCGCGAAGCGCTTCGGCACGCCCGCCGAGTTCGGGCAAACCTGCGCATTCCTGTGCAGCCTGCATGCCGGCTACATCACCGGTCAGAATATCCTGTTGGACGGAGGCGACTATCCTGGCGCCTTCTGAGCGGGCGGCCGGTCGAGCGCGGCGCAGCAGGCTGCGCGGTCGGTCGCGAAGTAATCACATCACTTCTGGAGACCATCATGGCCACGAAATACATCCCCGAAGGAATGCACACCGTCACACCGCATCTGGTCTGCGGCGGAGCCGCGGATGCCATCGAGTTCTACAAGAAGGCGTTCAACGCCGTGGAGATCTCGCGCATGCTCGCACCAAACGGCAAGATCATGCACGCCGCCATCCGGATCGGCGACTCGACGATCATGCTGGTAGATGAGTCCCCGGAGTTTGGCATGCTCGGACCCAAGGCCTTGAAGGGTTCGCCGGTCATCGTGCATCTCTACGTCGAGGACGCCGACGCGTTCGCGGCGCGGGCGGCCGAGGCGGGGGCGAGGATCACCATGCCCGTCACCGAGATGTTCTGGGGCGACCGCTACGGCCAGCTCGAGGATCCCTTCGGTCATCGTTGGTCGGTCGCGACTCACGTCAAGGACATGACGCCGGACGAGATGCGCAAGGCGATGCGAGCGGCATGACATGAGCGAGAGGCCGGATCGCGCCGTCAGACTGCGTACTGCGCGATTCCGCCTCCGAAGGACCAGTTCTCCTTCTTCACCTCGACCAGATTGACGAATACATCGTCCGGACGCACGCCGAGCCGCTCCAAACCTTCGGCGATCGTCCGGTAGAGGGCCTTCTTCTGGTCTTGCGTTCGGCCCTCGTTCAGCGTGATCTGGATCATCACGAGTCCCTGGGTGCGCTCGATGCCGAGATAACTCGTGTCGAAAATCAGATGCTGCGCATCGTGCTCGGCGATGACCTGGAAATTGTCATGATCCGGCACGCCGATCGCGCTCTTCATCGACTCGTAGACGACTCTTCCCACCCGCTGTCCGAACGAAACGTCGGGCCGCTCCATGAGATCGATACGTACCAAAGGCATCGCATACTCCTTTCGTCGCCGCGGTAATTCGCTTAAAATAAATGATACCCGACATCTATTAGGACGTCGATCTCGAGGGGGATTGCAATGCCGCGCGTCTGCCGCGCCGAGACCGAGAAGAATCGCACCGCCATTCGGCGGGCCTCCTCCCGGCTGTTCCGCGAGCAAGGGCTGCGCGCGAGCGTGAGCGACGTGATGAAAGCCGCCGGCTTGACCCACGGGGGGTTCTACGGGCATTTCGGCTGCAAGGATGACTTGGCGGCCGATGCCTGCGCCATGGCATTCGCCGAATCAGCCACGCGCTGGCGAAAACGGGCGGAAGGGGCGGCCGACCGGCCGTCGGCACATGCCGCCCTGATCGAGGGCTATCTCACCGCCCGCAATCGCGCGGCGATCGGCAGCGGCTGCCCGATCGCGGCGCTCGCGATCGACGTCGCCCGGGAGTCTCTCGATAAGCCGGTGCGCCAGGCCTTCCACGCGGGCCTCGAGCGGCTGATTGCGCTGCTGGCGCGGCTCGAGTCTCGGCCGGGAGCCGGTGCCGCTCGCGCCCAAGCCCTCGCGGAGCTTGCGACCATGCTGGGCGCCCTGGTGCTCGCGCGGGCGACCGACGGGTCGGCGCTTTCCGACGAATTCATGGATGCGGCACGTAACTCGCTGCTCGGCCCCGGCAAGGTTTCGTCCCGGGCGCGGCGGCCGAGCCCAAGGAGGCGCCGTGCCCGTTAAATCCCACAGCCCCTGGATCTTGATGCTTGCGGCCGCGACGATCTTGTCGATCACCATGGGCATCAGGCAATCGCTGGGCCTGTTCGTGCTGCCGATCGTGGCCGCCACCGGCGTGAGTCTCGTCTCTATCAGTTTCGCGCTTGCAATAGGCCAGTTCGTATGGGGCGCCGTGCAACCGCTGGCCGGCGCCATTGCCGATCAATATGGCGCTCATCGCGTGCTGATCGCCGGAGCGCTGCTGCTCGCGGCCGGCGCGGCACTCGCGCCGGGGAACTCGTCGGAGCTCGGGTTCGCCGTCTCGCTCGGCGTCATGGTGGCCGCCGGCACGGCGGCCGGGAGCTTTGCGATCCTCATCGGCGTCACGGCGCAATCGTGGCCGATGCATAAGCGTTCGCTCGCCGCCGGCTACATCAATGCCGGCGGCTCGCTCGGACAGCTCCTGTTCGCGCCGATCACCCAGGTGCTCATCGGCCGATCGGGCTGGCGCGTCGGCATGCTCGCGATATCGGCGGCGGCGCTTCTGACCATTCCCTTCGCTTGGTTATTCCGTGGCGGCGTCCATGGCGGCGCGGCACCCGCGGGCGGCGCGCGAAGCGTCGCGGCGCCCATGAGTTTGGGCGAGCAGCTACGCGTAGCGGCGCGTGATCGAAGCTACTTGTTCTTGCACGCCGGGTTCTTCACTTGCGGCTTTCACATCGCCTTTCTCGTCACGCATCTTCCGGGGGAGTTGAAGATGTGCGGCCTGTCAGCAAGCGTGGCCGCGAATTCGTTGGCCATCATCGGGGCGTGCAACTTCGGCGGCAGCGTTCTCGTGGGGTGGCTCGGGGGGCGGTATCGCATGAAGAATATACTCGCCTTGCTCTACGCAAGCCGGGCAGTCGTCATCTTGTGCTACCTGGCGATGCCCAAGACCGCCTTCAACGTGTACTTGGTCGCGGGCGCGCTCGGCTTCAGCTGGCTCGCGACCGTACCGCCGACCGCGGGGCTGGTCGGGAAGCTGTTCGGGACGCGCTATCTGACGACGCTATTCGGGTTGACGCTGCTCTCGCATCAAATCGGCGGCTTTCTCGGCGCCTGGCTGGGCGGAGTCGCGATGGCGCAGCTCGGCTCCTATCGATGGATGTGGTACGCCGACATTGCGCTCGCTCTATTCGCGGCGCTGATCAATCTACCGATCCGGGAGTCGATGCCGACGACGCGGGCCGTGGAGCAAGGTGCGCCGGCTTGAGTCAGGAGGTCTTCAGTGCATCGAGCAGGAGTCGCGCAAATTCCGGGCCCGTACCGGACTCCTCGTGCTTGAAATACACGAACACGTCGCGGCAGGCGGCGGTCTTCTCGCGAATCGTGTGCGCCCACTGCGTGATGTCGCGCGGCGTGTAGCCTTCATCCCGCAGTCTGAAGTACGCATAGTCGGCGGTGATTTCGACGGGCGTCGACAGCTTCTCGCTGTCCGCGACGCAGAGCGCGAGCTTCTTCGCCGCGAGGCGCCCGTACACGTCATCGCTCAACCAGGAGCGATGACGAAACTCGAACGCGGCCCGCGCTCCACCCGGCAGAGCGTCGAGAAACTCGTCGAGCACGGCGAGATCCTTCTTCATGTAGGGTGGAAGCTGGAAGAACAGCACCCCGAGCTTGGATCCGAGAGCCGCGGCGGTTTTCACGAAGTATTGCAGCGGCTCCGCGCAGTCCTTGAGCCGTGCGATGTGAGTGATGCGCTTCGGCGCCTTCAGGGTGAATTTGAAGCGCTCGGGTACGGCGCCGGCCCAGCCCTCCGTGATCTTGGCATTGGGCGTGCGATAGAAGGTGTAGTTGATCTCCACCGTGTCGAGGCGCTCGGCGTAATAGGGCAGCATCTTGGCGGCTGAGAACTTTTCGGGATAGAAGCTTCCCCGCCATTCGGGATAGTTATAGCCGGATGTGCCTACCCAAATCGCCATGCCTCAGCGGTTACCCGCCCGCGCCGGCCTTCGCCTCGGCAATCCCCTCCCGACGAACGGGCAACTTCCAGTTCGGGCGCACGAAATGGCACGTATAGCCGTCCGGGTAGCGCTCGAGATAGTCCTGATGCTCGGGTTCGGCCTCCCAAAAGTCGCTGGCCGGGGCCACCTCGGTCACCACCTTGCCCGGCCAGAGGCCGGAAGCATCGACGTCGGCGATGGTATCCTCCGCGACGCGTCGCTGCTCTTCGCTGGTATAGAAGATCGCCGAACGATAGCTCGGCCCCCGGTCATTGCCCTGCCTATCCCGTGTGGTCGGGTCGTGAATCTGGAAAAAAAACTCGAGAATCTGCCGATAGCTCAGTTTGGCCGGATCAAAGATGATCTCGATGGCTTCGGCATGAGTACCGTGGTTGCGGTAGGTGGCGTTGGGCACCTCACCGCCCGTATACCCGACCCGCGTCGACAAGACGCCCTTATAGCGGCGAATGAGGTCTTGCATGCCCCAGAAGCAGCCGCCGGCCAGAACCGCCCGTTCCTTGCTCATCGGTATCCTCCGTCAGGTTCGTATGTAGGGAATTATACCGCGAGACGTCCCGACCAAGGTGAACCGCGCAATTCGGCCCTCCTGGCGTACTCCGCGCCCGTCCCGTGCGCTCGTCACGTTCTCGGGATTTGCATGCATGAATTGATTTGACCCATAGACGACTCTTTATCGCGTGACAGCGCCTCCAGGCGCCGTATTATGGAATGTGCCTTTTCAAGGAGAGATGCCGCTATGCTTCGATCGCCGCTCAAGCACTACCTAATTGCCTCGGATTTCGATCAAACCTTGAGTTTCAAGGACTCCGGCATGGTGCTGAGCGAGCTCATGGGTATCCGCGGATTCGAGGAACGCGTCGCCGGCCTCGCCCGCAGCAACCTCGTGCAGCAAGGCGGGGAACTCGCCTATCTCATCCGCCACGATCCGGAATTTCGAGGTGTCCGGCGCGAGCATCTCCATGAAGTCGGGCGCCTGATCCGGTTGAAAGCCGCGATACCCGCGCTGGTCGATTTTTTGAGGCGCGGTACCCCCACATGCCGCTTCTCGTTTTTCGTGCTGTCCGCGGCGCCGCGTGAAATCGTGGTGTCGGCTCTGGAGGGTGTGGTTCCCGCCGAGCATATCTACGGCACCGAGCTCGAGTTCGACTCTCGTTCCGGCGAAGTCCGATCGATTCAGCGGGTGCCCGCCGGGTACGGCAAGGTCGCGGTGCTCGAGGAACTCGAGCACCGGCTGGGCGTCACTGCGGACCGGGTGATCTACGTGGGCGACGGCAGCTCGGACGTGCACGTCATGTTGCATGTCAATAATCATGACGGATTCACCATAGCGGTCTCCGAGAACAAGCAACTCGCGCGGATCGCGAGGAGCACGATCCTGAGCGACAACGCTTTCAGCGTGTTGCTGCCGATCCTGCATCAGGTCCTGCACTGGGAGACTCGTGACATTCGCGACCTGTTCGAGTCATACGGCCTCGCGTTGAACCATTGGGAGCGTGACCGGACGGATCGGGTGAAAGTCGGGGAGTCGATCCTGTCGCAATCCGAAGCAGAGGCGGTCGGCGCATGAGCCACTCCGGGATCGAACTTCTGGGATGGACCGCTACCGCCATCTTCGTGGCTTCTTACTTCTTTCGTCGACCGTCGCTGCTGCGCGGCGTGCAGATGGCCGGAGCGGCGCTGTGGATTACTTACGGCTGCCTCATCGGCGCATCTCCGGTCATCGTGGCGAATGCCCTGGTTTTCACCGCGGCGGCCTGGACCATCCTGCGCAAGTCGGCGTCCTCGCCCGTCGACTGAATCCCAGGTCCATTCTTCAGCTCATTTCCAGGTAACGGCGGCGCTCGACGTCGGTGACCTTGCCTCGCACGGTCGCATCCTCGAAGCTCGCGATGCGGATCAGGTTGTCGACGATGGCCGGGGTGAGCACTTCTTTGACGGCGGGACAGTCGCGGGTGGCCTCGATCGCTTCGCTCAGGGTACGCGGCACTGACGCCACATCGCTGCGATGGTAACTATTGCCCTCGCTCGCCGGCGGCAGGTGCGACTTGTTATCGATGCCGCGCAGCCCGGCGCCCAATGAGGCGGCGAATGCCACGTACGGGTTGATGTCCGCGCCGCCGATGCGATTTTCGATCCTCATCTTGCCGGGCGAGCTATTGATCATGCGCAGACTGACGGTGCGGTTGTCGACACCCCAGGTCGCGACGAATCCGGCGAAGCTATCGGGCGCGAATCGCTTGTATGAATTGGTCACTGGCGCGAAGAAGAGCGTCAGGGGTCGGAATAGACCGAGCTGACCGGCGCCGTAGCCCTCGGCGATCTCGCTCACGCGGTATGGCCGCGCCTCGTCAAAAAAAACTTGCCTTCCGGATTTGGCGTCGACCAGGCTCTGATGAATATGACCCGAGGATCCGGAATAATCCTCGTGCCATTTGGCCATGAAGGTTGCGGTATAGCCGTGTTTGACCGCCAGCTGCTTGACCGCGGTCTTGAACAGGACCGCCGTGTCGCACATCGCGAGCGCGCCGCTTCTATGAAGGTTGATTTCGAGCTGACCTTGTCCCCATTCCGGGCTGCAGCCCTCGATCTCGCCGGGAAAGCAGTCGCGAATCTCGGACATGAACGGCTCGTAGAAATTGCCCTCGTAGAGCGAGTAGCAATGCACGTCCTTTTGCGCCGGTGCATGATTCGACCATTTGCCGGCGCGGATCTCTTGCGCGGCATAAGGGAGGAGATAAAACTCGAACTCGACGCTCATCAGTTCTTCCAGGCCGCGATCGCGCAGCGAGCGGACCTGCCGCTTGAGCTCGCTGCGCAAGCAGAGCGGGTGCGGCGAGCCGTCCGGCCGCGTCCAATCCATGATCACAACACCGGCGTGGGGCTCCCACGGTGCGATCCGAAAGGTCGACAAATCGGGGGCTCCCCGCACATCAGGAATGCCGGTGTCGAACAGCCCCGGCAGCACCTCGTCCATCATGGTGGTGTAGAGAATATAGGAGGCGAAATTGACGCCCGACTCCGCGATCTTGAGGAAATGCGCCGCCGGGACGCGCTTGCCCCGCTGCACGTTGCAGCTGTCGGTACCCATCAATATCACCGTGCGCAGCGAGTTCGCCTCGATGATCTCTTTGATTTGCTTCAAGTCCATGCGTTTCCACCCCTCTTCAGTTGCTCGCGCCTCGCGAGCCCCATTCCCGCGGTAATCATCAGGATCGAGGCCGCGACGATGAGCGTGGAGATGGCGTTCACCTCCGGCGTGACGCTCCGGCGCAACATCGACCACAGCGTCATCGGCAGAGTGTTTTGACGGCCGGTCAGGAGATACGTCACCGCGATCTCATCGAAGGAGATGGAGAATGCGATGAGAACGGCACCGAACAGCGCGCTGCGGATGCTCGGCCAGGTAACCCACCGGAACACTTCCCACGGATTGGCGCCGAGATCGAGCGCGGCCTCCTCGCGGCTGCGGCCCACCTGCTGCAACCGCGCAAATACTTCTGTGATCGTGACGCACATGAGGGCGGTACCCTGTCCCAAGATCACGGTATGCAACGAGAGCTTGAATCCCAGGAGCACGTAAAAGAGCAGCAGCGACACACCCGTGATGACACCCGGCAGAACGATCGGCAGGAGAACCACGCGGCGGAGCAGGCTTTTTCCCGCGAACTCGTAGCGATCGAGAGCGATCGCCGCAGGCAGGCCGAAGATCACGCTCAGCGCAACTGCGCCCGCGGCGACGTAAATGCTGTTCGAGATGGAGCGCAGCACCTGGGCATCCGCGAGCATCGCCCGATACCAATGGAGCGTGAAGCCGTGAAACGGGAGCCCGGTGAACTCACTGTCATTGAACGAGAACAGCGCCATGACGAGAATCGGCAGGTAAAGAAAAGCCAGGATGGACCACCCCATCGTCCACAGCAGCCGGCGGTTACCGACCTCACGCATGCTCGTGCCTCATGAGCGGACCGCGCCCTGCGCCTCGAGCCGGCCGGAAATACTGATGAGGGTCAATCCGAAAGCGATTACGACGATGCCGATGGCCGCGGCCATCGGCCAGTCGAACGCCACTCCCAGAAGATTGATGACGATGTTCGAGATCATCACGGCGTCCGCGCCCCCGACCAGGGCGGGCGCCACGAAATCTCCAAAGGAAAGAGAGAAAGTGATGATCGAGCCTGCGATCACGCCGGGCAGGCTCAGCGGCAGGATGATTCGGCGGAAGATCTCCCAGCCGGAGGCGCCGAGATTGGAGGCGGCTTCCAGCAGGTTGGTGGGAATGCGCTCCAAGGAGGCGTAGATGGACAGCACGGCGAACGGCGTGAAGATGTAAATGAGCACCAGCGCGACGCTGGTCTGGTTGTAGATGAGAAACGTCAAGGGGTGAAAGCCGATCATGGCGAGGCCCTTGTTGATGATGCCGTTCGTGCCCAGGATGGTCTTCCAAGCATACGCCTTGACCAGATATGCGGCCCACCACGGCACGATCACCAGGAGATAGAGCTGGAATCGGCGGGCCGCCGACCGCGTTTGAAAAGCCATGCAAAAGGCCACCGGAAAGCCCAGCACGGCCGATCCTGCCGCCGTGATGAGTCCCAGCTTGATCGACTTGAGCAGCACGCCGAGATACGGCTCAGTGGTGAATACGCGGATGAAATTGGCGGCAGAAAAGCCCGGCTTGAAGGTCATGTAATCGACGCTGCCCAGAGCGTAGTAAAAGAGCATGGCGTATGGAACGAGCATGAACACGCTGAACCAAGCGAGCGGGGGCATGAGCCAGAACAGCATCTCGCGACGCTGTCCTCGGCGAAGGCTCGGCAGTGCATCCAAGGCTAATCCTTCAACAGCCGGGCGTCTGCCCATCTGATTCCAAATTCCAGCCGTCCGTCGCGCGGTAGCGCCGGCGGGCCGCCTCCCTGGTCGAGCACGCTGATCGTTTCCTCCGAGCCGTCGAGCACGACCTGATATTCGACCGAGCGGCCGAGAAAAAGCCGCTCGGCGACTCTTCCGGACAGCCAGCTCGTCTGCTCGCCGGCACCGGTGCGGTCGAACACGAAGTGCTCGGCGCGCATCATCAGCCGAACGGAGGTTCCCGCGCCGAGGCCGGGCTCGCTCGTAGCTGCGCGCACGGCGCTGCCGCCGCCGAGACGCACTTGCACGCCGTGCGCGTCGACCGATTCGATGGTACAGCCCAAGATGTTCGCGGCGCCGATGAAGCGCGCAACCGCGGCACAGCTCGGCCGCAAATAAACATCCTCCGGAGTGCCGACCTGCAGCAGTCTGGAATTCTGCATCACGGCGATCCGGTCGCTCATGGTGAGCGCTTCGTCCTGATCATGCGTGACGTAAACGAAGGTGCGGCCCAACTCGCGGTGCATGCGCTTCAATTCGACCTGCATCGCTTTGCGCAGACTCGCATCCAGGGAGCCGAGCGGCTCGTCGAACAGCACGACCTCTGGCTCGGTGGCGAGAGCGCGGGCGAGGGCGACGCGCTGCTTCTGGCCGCCGGAGAGTTGGTGGGGCATCTTGGCGACGTGCTCGCCGAGATGCACCAGGTCCAGGTAGCGCCTCACTCGCGGATCAATTTCGTGCTTCGCCAAGCGCCGCCGGGCGATGCGCAGGCGCAGGCCGAATGCCACATTGTCGTATACGGATAAATTCGGGAACAAAGCGAAATCCTGGAACACCATGCGCATGTCGCGATGCGTGGGAGGCACATCGGTGATGTCTCGCCCCGCGAAGTGGAGCGTTCCGGAGGTCGGCGTCTCGAGTCCCGCGATGAGGCGAAGAGTGGTGGTCTTGCCGCTGCCGCTCGCTCCGAGCAGAGTCAAGAATTGGCCCGGCATGACCTCGAAGCTCACGTCGTCGACGGCACGGTAGACACCGAAGGACTTGGTGATGTTCCGAAGCTCGATGATCGGCTTGCTTCCGTTTAGTGGATGAACCGGGCGCGGCGGGGCATGCTAGCGCGCCTTGACCTGATTCCACACTTCGAGGTACCGGCCGCGGCGCGGGGCGGATTGCCACCAATCGACCCCCTTGAGGATATTCGGATCGTCCAGCTTAAGTTCCTGGTAAAGCGTCTTACTCGCGCCGCTGAGCTCCCCGACCATCTTCGCATTGGAAAAGCCGTATCCGACGACGCCGTAGCCGAGAGCCTGCGCTTTCGGCGACGAGGTCCAATTCAGCCACTGATACACGCAGGGATTGTCGCTCGCGCCCTTCAGAATCATCCAACTGTCCGACCACCCGTTGCGTCCCTCCTTGGGAATGACCTCGACGATCTTGATGCCGGCCTTGCGCAGACTCACGATGGTCGGCTCCCACGAGTTGCCCGCCACCACTTCCCCGGTCGCCATCAGGGTGCCCATCTCGCCGGTAGTTCCCCAGAACTTGCGCACGTTGGGCTTGAGCGCGATGAGCTTGGTCTTGATCTGCGCGAGCTGCTCGTCGGTCAGGCTGTAGGTATTGGCGAACCCGAGCAAATGCGCCGTCATATATATTTCCTGGACGTCATCCCAGAGCGAGAGCCGTCCTTTCCATCGGGGCTCCCACAAGAAGCTGAGACTGTCGGGCACCGCCTCGATCGCATCGGCGCGGACGATGGTCCGCACGATTCCCCAGCCGAAGGGAACCCCGTATAACTTGCCGTTTTTCGAGAGCCAGGGGGGTGCCTGGAAGATGGGAAAAAAATCCCTCATCGCCGGCACTTTGGTCGGATCGATGGGCTCCACGGCGCCGGCATCGATGAGCCGCTGGGTGGTGTCATTGGACGGCGAAACGAGGTCGTAGTCCGCTCCACCGCCCATTACTTTGGCGACGAATTCGTCGTTGGTTCCCACATAGGTCGCGGTGACGTGACACCCCGACTGCTGCTCGAACGGCTTGACGAAGCTTGAGTCCGCATACCCTTCCCAGGCGAGCAAGTTGAGGTCGCCGGCCGCGGCAGCCGAAGCGAAGGCCATTAAAATCGATGCGGTGCAGACTCTCAGCATCGCGGCTCTCTCTCCTTATCGGGTGCCCCAACCCCCGCGAAATACTACCGTGCCCGGTGCGCCCGGAGTCCGCCGGTCTCGCGCTGCGGCACATCCGTATATTGTCAATATATCGAAGCAACTGTAAAGTGCCCCTGCGCGGCCGAGAGGCGTCGGCGCGGAGAAGGCATGACGCGGCTACCCAAGGTATGCATCATCGGCGCGGGCTCGAGCGGTATCGTTGCCTGCAAGACCTTCGCGGAACAGCAAATCCCGTTCGATTGTTTTGAAAAGAGCGATCGGCCCGGCGGGAATTGGGTCTTTAACAACAAGAACGGGATGTCCTCGGCGTATCGGTCGCTGCACATCAATACCTCGCGCGACAAAATGGTGTACTCGGACTTTCCCATGCCGGACACGTATCCGGACTTTCCTCACCACACGCTGATCGCGCAGTACTTCGATGCTTACGTCGATCATTTCCGCATCCGCGATCGGATCAGCTTCGGGACCGAGGTAACACGTTGCGAAAGGCTCCCCGACGGGGTGTGGAAAGTCACGCTCGATCGCGGTGAGACGCGCTACTACGACGCCCTGTGCGTCGCCAATGGACATCACTGGTCGGCACGATGGCCGAGCCCGCCATTCGCAGGGTGCTTTGCGGGGACCGCGATCCATTCGCATTCCTATATCGACCCCACCCATCCCGTCGATTGCATCGACAAGAACGTCGTCGTCGTAGGCATGGGCAACAGTGCGCTCGATATCGCCTGCGAATTGAGCCGCGCCGGGATCGCGCGCCGCGTCTACCTCTCGGTCCGCCGAGGCTACTATGTCATCGGCAAGTATTTCGGAGGCGCGACGCTCGATGCCGACGATCCGCACCCGAGCGAGGATCCTAGTCTCCGCTACCGCCTGACGCCCGGTTGGTGGCAGCGGCGGCGGCGCCTCAAGAGGATCCGCGAGCTTTTCGGCCGCCCGGAACAGTATGGATTGCCCCCGCCTGACTATCCTTACGGGGCCGTACACCCGACGATCTCGAGTGAGATCATGATCCGCCTGGGCTCGGGAGACATTGCGCCGATCACGAATATCGCCGAGCTGCAGGGAAATCAGGTGAAGTGCGTCGATGGCCGCACGTATCCGGCCGACGTCATCATTTATTGCACCGGATACGACATCAAATTCCCGTTCTTTGACTCGAATGTTCTCGATGTCCGCGACAACGAAGTGCAGCTGTTCGAGCGCGTGGTGCATCCCGAAATGAATAATCTCTTCTTTCTCGGTCTGGTTCAGCCGCTCTGCGCCATCATGCCTATCGCCGAGGTCCAGGCAAGATGGCTCGCGACCTTGTTGACCGGGGAGTATGCGCTACCCGAGGGGCAGGAGATCCGGCGACGCACCGCGCAGGAATACCGCAAATCGCTGCGCGGCTATTTGAAAACCGCGCGGCATACCATCCAAGTACGCGACTGCGCCATGTACTGCTACGGAATCCGCCGCGAAATGGCGCGCGGCCGGCGGCGCGCGCGACGCCGGGGCAACGCCCTCGAGATTCCCGCCCGCGCGCACGAGGTACGGGCTGCCGACCTCGTGCCCGCCGACTAGGATGGGAATGACCGCTCTGCCCGCGGGCATACGGTCCCGCTTCGTGGACAACAGCAATGGTCTCGTGGTGCACGTGCTCGAGGCCGGCTTCGAAGTGAAGTGCCGGCCGTGCGTGCTTCTTCTGCACGGTTTCCCGGAGCTTGCGTACAGTTGGCGCAGGGTCATGCCGTCCCTGGCCGCCGCGGGCTATCATGTGCTCGCGCCCGATCAACGGGGCTACGGGCGCACCCTGGGCGGGGACCCCAACTATGATGGCGACGTCGGGCTATCCCGGCTTCCCAACCTCGTGAGAGATACGCTGGGACTTCTCGCCGCACTCGGATATCGATCCGTCGAGGCAGTAGTCGGGCACGACTTCGGCGCACCGGTAGCAGCGTGGTGCGCTCTCGTGCGTCCCGATGTCTTTCGGTCCCTGGTGCTGTTGAGTGCGCCTTTTGCCGGGCCGCCGGCGCTGCCGTTCAACCAGCGGAACGATGTGCCGCCGGGAACCTCGGCGGCACTCCGGCCGGGCACGAGTATTGAGAAAGAGCTCGCCGCCCTGGATCCGCCGCGAAAGCATTACCAGTGGTACTACTCGACCCGAGCCGCCAATGATGACATGCAGCACTGCCCCCAGGGGATCCATGCCTTCTTACGCGGGTACTACCATTTCAAGAGCGCAGATTGGAAGCAGAATCAGCCTTTCCCCCTCAAGTCGTGGACCGCCGAGGAAGCGGCCAAATTGCCGCGCTACTACATCATGGATCTCGACAAGGGCATGGCGGAAACAGTTGCAGAGAATGCGCCGAGCGCGGCGGAGATCGCAGCATGCAAGTGGCTGCCGGACGCGGAACTGCGCGTCTACAGCGACGAGTTTATGCGAACCGGATTCCAAGGAGGGTTGCAGTGGTATCGCTGCTTCACGGATCCCAAGTTCCGTCCGGAGCTCGAGATTTACTCGGGGCGCACGGTGGACGTACCGTCGTGCTTCATAGCCGGGAAGAGTGACTGGGGCGTTTATCAGAGCCCCGGCGCGCTGGAATCGATGACCACGGCGTGTAGCCGGTTCGAAGGCGTTCATCTGGTCGACGGTGCGGGTCATTGGGTGCAGCAGGAGCAGGCAGAGACCGTGACGGCGCTGATCGAGCAGTTTCTCGCCCGGCAAACCTGATTCCCCCGGCAGCCGGATTAGGCGCACGGCGCGACCCTCGCCGCACGGCTCTCGGACGGGCTACAGCGCCGGCCTCATCCGCCGCTCCGCCGCGAGCGCTACGTCTCGACCTTTCATCCGCTGCATCATGCCCTCGAACGCATTACTGATGTGTGCGGACACTTCTCGGTCCAAGCGATCTGCATCTCGCGCCTGTACGGCTTCCACGATGGGCGCGTGACTGCGGGCGTTCTGTAGATGATGCTCGCGATCGTGCGGGTTCGCGAGAAACCATAAGCGGAAGCTCAATCCGGTGAGGTTGTACAAGTGCCCGCTCAAGAAGATGTTGCCGCATTCCTCGTAGATCTGGCTGTGAAACCGAAAGTCGAGATCGACCAGCCCTTCTTCGTCGTCGCGTTGCGCGAGCTCGCTCGCCTTATCGAAGGCCGAGGCGAGCCGAGTCACTTGAGCCTCGGTCGCCGAGCGGAGCCATAATTGCCATGCGAGCCGCTCGGCGTGCAATCTCGCGGTGTACAGGGCCCGGATGCTCTCGAGCGTCACCGGCGCAACCTGAATGCTCTGGCCGGAGAAAAGGACCAATCCTTCGGCCGACAGCCTGAGCAGCGCCTCGCGGATGGGCGTGCGTCCGATCGCGATCTCTTGCATCAATGCGCGCTCGTTGACGGGTGCGCCCGGCGCCAAGCCGCCGCGCAGAATGAGTTCGCGAATCGCCCGATAAGCGCGGCTCGACGCGGTAGCCCGCAGGTGTCCGTCGTCCGACTTTCGCGCGGGAATGTCGCGCCGCATAGGCTGTCAATATACTACGCATATACCGCTCGCGGATACGCTGGTAGGGCTCGAGCGACCTGGCCTCCGCATTTGAGGAGCACCCATCATGGCTGCGTTTTTCGGAATCCTGCGAAGGCTCTTTCCAGCCGTCGGCCTGCTTTGCGGTCATGCGCCAAGCGCCGCGGCCACTGAGGCGCCCGCTGAGGCGACCCCGCAGCCCGCGACCGAGGAGAGCTTTGCGATTCACGGCCAAGCGACTTACGTGGTGCAAGCGACCGACGGCTTCCATGCGCCCTACAGCGGGCACAACAGTCTGTCGCCGGCGGACAATCAAGAAACGGTCGATGCCTCACTCTTCCTCGGTGCGCGGCTTTGGCGCGGGGCAGAGATCTGGATCCAGCCCGAGACCGACCAGGGCTTTGGGCTCGACAACACCCTCGGCGTGGCCGGCTTCCCGAGCGGAGAAGCCTACAAGGTGGGGGCCGACCATCCCTACTTCCGCTTGACGCGCGCCTTCGTGCGCCAAACCATCGACGCGGGCGGCGACCGGGAATCCGTAGAGGGAGTCGCCAACCAGCTCGGCGGCTCGCGCGCACTCGATCGATGGGTATTCACCGTCGGCAAGTTCGGCGTCACCGACATCTTCGATACGAACCAATATGCGCATGATCCGCGCAGCGACTTTCTCAACTGGTCGGTCTTGGATGCCGGGGCGTTTGATTACGCGGCGGATGCATGGGGCTATACGGTCGGGGCGGCAATCGAACGGTACGCCGGCGCCTTCACGGTTCGTGCCGGCGTGTTCGACCTCTCGAACATCCCCAACAGCGTTCACCTCGATCCGGGCATGCACGAATTCCAGATCGATGTCGAGCTCGAGAAGCGCTACCAGTTGTTAGGGCAATCTGGCCGTGTGCTCATCACAGGGTTTGAGAGCCGCGGTCGTATGGCGCTCCTCGATCAGACGATAAGCTTGGCGCAGACCATCGGAATCAACATCAATACCGCATTGGTCGACGAGCGGGAGTATCGCGGCCGTCTCGGGGCCGTTATCGGCCTGGAGCAACCGATTTCCGAGGTCGTCGGGATGTTCGCGCGCATCAGCAAGGCGGCCGGAAACGTCGAGCCCTATGAATTTAGCGATATCGACCGCTCGGTGGTGATCGGAACGTCGATTAAAGGGATCCCGTGGGATCGGCCCTCGGACACTGTCGGCCTCGCCGCCATCGACAACGGGATATCCGCGGAGCGCGAGGCTTATTTGAACCTGGGCGGTCTCGGCATCTTGGTCGGCGATGGCATGCTCCCGCATCCGGGGGCGGAGCAGATTCTAGAGACGTATTACAGCTTCTCCACGCTCGCCTGGGCGCACGTGAGTGTCGATTATCAATGGATCAAGAACCCCGGCTACAACACCGACCGCGGCCCTGTGTCGATTTTCGCGGTGCGGGTGCACGCGCAGTTTTGAAGATTGCGATGCTCGCGGAGGGTGCGAGCTCTACGGCCTAGGAGCCTGCGTCTTGCTTTCGATGCGAGCGAAGGAATCGGGCGAGCAAAGACTCGCGCGTCGAGGCCGGAAGGGGTCCGACGCGGACCCATTCCAATGCCAAGCCGTCGAATTCATCGGCGTGCACCTCCATTTGCTGCCCCATTCGCTGCACCAGGCGTTGCATCTGGTAGTCGCGGCGCAAAGCCTGATCCTCCGGCGGCGTCGGCACGTCGGCGAGAATCTCGCTGCGGATACACAGCATCCGGAGCGCAGTCTCGCGGGCGGCCGCATCGATTACGGCCGCGGCGCCGGCTTTGACCCAGGCCTCTTTCAGCGCCTCGGCGCCGCCCTTCGGCCATTGCGGCACCCCGCCGATGAAGTCCTCGGCGGCCTGTTTGAGTGTTTCGCGCTCGGAGGGCGCGGCATTTTGCGCCACCGCCCACCCGTAGGACTGGATGCGCCCGGCAGCCTCGAGCAAATCGGTGTACGACTGCACCTTTTCCCGTGCTCGCTGCTGCGATAGCGCGGTCTCGAGACGTTTCAGTGCACGTGCGAAGCGTTCGTGCAGCGCGCGCTGGTCTGCTCTTTGCATCTCACCGAGTGCTTCGAAGCCGGAGCGCCACTCGACCACCTTCCCCGCCGCTTCCCGCAATGCGGGACCCGACAGGGCGCCGGCTCGTTCCACTTCCTCACAGAGCGCGGCGGCTCGAGCTTTGTTGGCCTCGAGACCGGCCGCGTAATCCGTGTAGGCCTGCTGGCGCTTCTGGAAGACCGCGTTGCAGTGCTCGCGAAACTCCTCCCACAACCGCTGCTCCTGTTCGCGCTGAACGGGTCCTACCTCCTTCCATTGTAGTTGCAGTCGCTTGGCTGCCTCCGCGGCCTCGCGAATATCTTCTAAGGCGAGCAGCTCCCGCGCGCTCTGGATGAGCAAGTTCTTATCGGCCGCGTTCTGTGCATGCCACGCGTCGAGCCGGCTCTGCAGCCGGCCGATCAAAACGTCAAACTCTTCCTGCAAAACGCGTCCCGCAGCGCGATCGACGGGAGAATGGCGGCGCCATTCCTGGGGCGCCTCGCGCAACGCTGCTGCCACCGCTCGCCATTCCGGACGCTCGCCGCTTTGCGCGCTTTCGAAGGCGCGGAGCCGCTCGAGCACGGCCCTGCGCCTCTCGGCGTTCGTCTGCCGGAGCTTCGCCTGCCCCTCGAAATAATCACGACAAGGCTGAAAGGCCGTCTGAGAGGCTTGGTGAAAGCGCTGCCAGTCCGCGTCCGAATCGCTGACGACCCCCTTGCTGATCGTTTTCCAGTCCTCCTGCAGTTGCTTGATCCGGTCCGCGAGAGCTTGCGGCTCCTCCGAGGACCCGATGAGGGCTTCCATCTCGGCGATGAGCTCGGCACGCTTGGGGGCCACCGCATGTTCTTTCCACTCTTTGAGCTCCTGCAATTTCGCATCGAGCATGAGTAGCTGTCTGGTGAGGTGCGGCGGCACGAGCGGCAGCGCCGGCAGTTTCTCCTCGATGGCGCGGCGCAGGCCGGAGGCCCGTCCCGTGTTCCCTTCGCGCAGCGCACCCTGAGCCTTGCCGATCAGCCCGGAAATCTGCCGCAAGGCGAGCGCCTCTGCAGCCCCTTTTTCCGCACGGACCTTCTCTTCGGCCTCGCGCAGAGTTGCCGCCTCCGCGGCGGCGAGAGCCGCCGCCTCCTTGCGCCGTTCGGTCTCCAATTCGGACTCGGCGAGCGCTTGCTCGCGAGCGGCTTGGCGCGCCGCCTGCAGGGACTCCTCGGCCGCCCGTCGAGCCAGCTGCTCGTGATGCTCGGCAATGATCTCCTGACAGCGATTGATGGCCCGAGCGGCGCGGTCCCGAAGCTCCGGCGATGCCTGCGCCTCGAGCGCTTGCCAGCGCGAGCTGAAGTGCCGGAAGGACGGCTCGTAAATCACCTCGTAGACGCGGTGGCTGTGCCGCTCGAGTGACTCGCAGGCCGCAACGATATCGTGTTCGGTCTGTGCGATTTGCCGCTCTTCGGTGCGCAGCGCCTCGCACTTCTGCTTGATTATCTTGTAAACGCTCTTGTCCTTGCCGCGAAGTTGTCGGAGCAGCTGCCTGAGCTCCGCCGGATCGGAAATGCTCTGTGCTGCGAGCTGACGCAAGCGGCTCGAGGAGCCTTCCAGGACGAGCATCGCGATTTTCCTTGGATCCTCGACCAAGGCGAGCGCGCGCGGCAGGTGATCGGGATTGCTGCTGTACCCCGCCACGGACAACACGGCGGGGACGTTCCCCGTCGACGCACAGAGCTCGGCGAAATCGACGGTTCCGGCGTCGATGAGCTGCGCCATGCGCTGCTGCGCGATGCGCACGAGGGCTGCGGGAACGGCCGACGAGTCGCCGGCGCTCAAACCCGCGAGGATCCTCACAGCCGGGCCGTCCTCGAGCTTGCGGATGGCCGCCGCGCGCAGGGCCTCCTCTGCGCCGCTGAGCGCCGTGGACGCGATCAGCGGCGGCGAGGCAGAGTCGAGTGCCGCGAGCGGGTCCGCCGGTACCGGAGGCTTTGCGGGCTCTCGGCGAAGAATACGAGACAACGGCCTCGCAATGTGCTTGAACCGCATGGACTTAAGGCGCCTTTGCTCAGGGAAACCACGGCTAAATTATATAGACGTCACAGGCACTCGGGGCAGAATCAATGTCGCCCGAGTTGTCCTACGCTACCATCGCGTCGGCTTGTAGTCCTTCAGGAACTGCCCCCACACGTGGTCGCCCGTGCGTTGGCCGGCGAAGATCGGGTCGACGATGCGCGCGGCGCCGTCGATGATGTCGAGAGGCGGAGCGAAGCCGAATTCGGCCTTGCGGGCCGCGTGCAGGGCGGGATCCTCATCGGTCACCCATCCGGTGTCCACGGCGTTCATGTGAATCCCGTCCTTCACGAAGTCCGGTGCACTGGTCCGGGTCATCATGTTGAGCGCGGCTTTTGCCATGTTGGTGTGCGGGTGCTTGTCGGTCTTGGTGGTGCGATAGAACTGACCTTCCATGGCGCTGACATTGACGATGTGCTTGTGGCGCTCGGACGTTCGCAGCATGAGCGGCTTCAGCCGGGCAGTGAGAATGTAAGGCGCGATCGCGTTCACCAAGTGTACCTCCAAGAGCTCGGTCGTCTCGACCTCGTGCAGGCGCAACCGCCAGCTGTTGATCTCGCGCAGGTCGACCTGTTGTCCGTCCTCATCGTAGCGGCCCGCGGGGAACAGCGCCTCACCAGCGCGAAAGTCCTCGTCGAGATAACGCCGCTGCGAGAGCGCCGCACTGTGCAGAAGCCCCTCGCCCCGGCGATGCGCAATGCTTTCGATGAGAGCGCCGGCGCCGTGCGCCGGCGAAACCTCCAGGGTGCGCCGCAACTCCTCGTGATTCGCGAGCGGCCCGCGCCAGGTGTCGGGAAGGGCGGCCGCAGATTGGGCCTCCTTGGCAAGCAGGTGCCGGAAGAACCCCGCCGGCCGGCGCACGGTCTGACACGCATTGTTGAGAATGTGGTCGAGGCGGGGTAGCCGCTCGATCAGGAACCGGGTGAAAATCTCGACGCTCGGGGCATGCCGCAGGTCCAAGCCGTAAATCTGGAGGCGATCGCGAAAACCCGCGAAATCCGGCTCCATCGAGTAGCGCTCCGCCGCGTCGACGGGAAAGCGGGTGGTCAGGATGACATGCGCCCCGGCGCGCAATAGTTTCAGAGCCGCATGAAAGCCGATCTTGACTCGGGCGCCGGTGACGAGCGCGTAGTGGCCCGCGAGGTCCGCGGTTTGCTCGCGCTTGGCATAATTGAAATCGCCGCACGTAATGCACAGCGAGTCATAGTAGCGATGCACCTTCGCGAAGGGCTGCTTGCAGACGTAGCAGGTGCGCTCGCGGCGGAACTCGGGGCGATCGTCGAGGCCGTCGGATTTCGGCGGCTCGAGCCGGAGCGGCGTGTACAGGGCGGCGCGGCGCTGAATACGCAGTCCGGCTTGCTCGGCGACCTCGCGGTCGTGTTGCTTCGCGGCCTCGCGTTCGGCGCGCCGGAACGCTTTCGCCATTTTGACGAGATCCCGGCGCTCGGGCTTCGAGACGAGGCCGGCGAGCGTCAGCAGTTCGCGGCGCTGGTTCTGCGCAAGGCGCGTGAGGTGTGAGCGATCAGCCTCTATGGCACGAAGCACCCGGACGCATGCGCGGACATCTTCGTCGGAGAGGGCTGGGTTTGTCGGGTTCATGGGATCAGTCCTGCGCTCCCGCGCCTACCGCCACCCAGGCGAGATCGGCACTCGACACTGAATCGATCTTGAAGTTCTTGGCGGCGGCCGCCATGCGGGTGAGCGCCTCGGCGAGAGACATGGGCGGCTTGGCATCGTCTTTCTTTGATTTGTGAAAACGCACCGGATTGATGCGCGCCACGACGTAGTTGCGCAAATACGGCGATTTGAAGCCGCGCGTCTGCAGGGTTTGAATGATGCGCTTCGCCTGCGCGTCGATTTGCAGCAAGCGCGCGGCAAAACCCTCGCGTTCGCGCAGACTCGCAGCGAGCGGGCGCTCGCGGAAGCGGTCCACTTTCTTTAAAAAGGAACTGTAAGCGCCGCCGGCGAAGCGCGACGATTTCTCATAGACGAGGCCGAGCGTGAGCAGATCGGCGGCCTCGAACTCCGCAATGTATTGGATCTCTTTGGCGGCGGGATGGCGTTTCGCGAGACTGCGGGCCATGCGAATGACCTCGAGGCTTCGATCGCGCAAGTTGTGGGCCTTCTCGGTGTTGAGGGCGAGGATGCGATAGGCCAGCGTCTCATCCGGGGAAATGAGCGCGGTGATCTGCTTCAGCCCCAGAAACTTCGCGGCGGCCAAGCGGTGACGGCCATTGGGTGTCCACAATCGACCATCTTCACCGCGCACAACGATCAACGGATCCAGGAAAGCCGCGGTCTCCTCGATTTTGAGCGCCAGCCGTTTCGCATGGGTCGGCGATAGATCGCGCTGGAAGGGGGTCGGCTGAACGGCGCCGAGAGGCAATGAGGCGAGCACCAGGGGACGTCCGCCCAGCGGATCCCGGTAGGCCCCGATGAGCGCCCCGCCGGCACCTCGTACCAATGCGACGACCTCCGCGACCTCGGTGCTGTCCAGCGAAATTGCGACATCGGCGGCGTCCAATCCGCGCGCGTTGGCACGCGGTGCGAGTTTTCCCGCGCCACGCTTGGGTCGTGCGGTTTTACGGGCGCGGGTGGTTTTCGACTTGGCTTTTGCGGTTCCCATGAGACGTCAGGCGCTCCTTCGGCCGGGTGGCGTTCGGTGGCGCACAGTTTAAGGCAAGCTCGCGTGAAAGCTCGATGTCGCGTGGTGCAGGTTCGAGCGTGCTAACGCGAGGCGCGAGGAGAGCCTCACCTTCCCCAATAACCGAACCAGTAGGTGATCCCGATTCGATATATGTTGGCGGCGAAGCCGCTGTGAATGTTCTCGAGCGAGATTCCCGAGAAAGCCGCGCACGCGGCCATCGACCCCGAACACGCGGAGGTCCGGTCGGACCCCTTGCCGAGATCCGCGTGGAGGTAATCCAAGGAGATTGACCAGGGGCCGTTCAATCCGATTTCGGTTCCCGCGCCGACCGCCCAACCTGCCGTGGAGAAATTCCTTCCGCCGTCGAACGAAACGGTGGACTTCGTCGCTTTCGCCGGTGTGAAGCTGACCATGCTGTCATGCGCACCGCCGGCGATGAGCGCACCCGCCCGAAGATACGGCAGCCAGGTGTCTCCTGCATAGCCAATTCGCGGCCCGATGACCGCGAATCCGTTCGGACTCTGCCGACCGGAAAGCAGGTAAGTGCCCGGCGGTGGCGACGCGCCTGAATATTTAACCGCTTGCGTAGGGGTCTTACTGGCCGCGGCGTCGAGATCTACACCTAAGCCCCAAGCGAGTCGTTTGTATTGAAAATTCTCTCCGAGCTGCACACCGCCGACAAAGTGGCCGCCCCCGGCACAGAGTGGGTTGGAGAACGGCGCATCGCCGCCCGAGTCGACGCCGGCGCCGTGGGGTATCCATGCGCTGCAGGTATTGCCCGACCCATCACCCACGTTCACGCCGAAATAGGCGCTATCCCAAGGCGTTTCGCTCTGCGCAACTGCCGCGTCTCCAATGGTCAGCAGCGTCAGAAGAACCGCGCAACGGGTTGCATATCTAGCGCGCTTCATGTGCGCTCCGGCCGCCGCACGATTGCTCGGCGGCCTTGATCACCATGGCCTTCGCGTACTGCGGCGAGGGAATTTTGCCGGCCGGCACAGCGTGAATCAGCTTTAAAAAATGTTTGTGATGCCGGCGATACTTTTCCTCCCACATGTCGTGGTAACCATAGGCGCCATTCCAATAAGGGCCGCTCGCGTGATAGACGTATGCTTTCTTGAGAATGCCGGCGAAATAGCCCTTCTTCGATAGCCTGCGGACGTATTTGCCGTCCTCCGCGGGGAATGGCTTATAAGGCTGGAATACGAATCCGCCGACCTCGTTGTAGATCGCCCGGGTGGTGACCGCAAACCACCCTCCGGTGGGACCGATCTCCAAGGTGGTGTCGGCGACAGTGGTCTCGTAATAGCGGGAGATGTCGTGCTTTCCGCCATTACTATATTCGTCCTGCACGACATTCATGGCGAGAAATCCGAGGCGCGGGAATCGACGGAAGGCGTCGATCGATGCTCGGTCCCAACCTTTGGACAAGGCGAGGATATCGTCATCCATGTCGACCAGGTAATTATATTTCGCGTGCAGAAAGCCAAAGGCATAGGCATTTGTGCCGTAGTTTCGCTTGAGCCGCAGGTGGCGAACGACCCCAGGATAGCGCGTTTCCAACCCCTGGCACATTTCACTCGTGCCGTCGGTGCTGGCATTGTCAATGATGATCAGTTCAAACGGCAATTGCGTGCCGGAAACCACCGCGCTCACGGCACACGAAAGAAATTCCTTTCTGTTTCGTGTCGGCAGCACCACGCTGAAGCCTTCTTCGAAGTCGAGCCGGCGATCCTTGATTTTTCGCCGTGCGAAGTTCGTAAGGTAAGCCAGGCGCGGAATGGCATTGTTCTGCGGCAATAATTCCGCGAGCGCTCTGCCGATACATTGGAAATTCGCCACTGACGTGCAGCCTCGGGTCGTGTTCAGGCCACACGCACCATGCAAACACCGTACCAACGGCGACAGCGCACTCAACTGCACGCTCGGCTCGTCAATCAGCCGAGCAGGGGACGAACGGGAGTGGAGGAGTGTGCACAACAAGGGACGGTTGTTTCGGACGGCAACTGTCTCAATCAACGAAATCAGGAGAACCAATCCTTTTTGGCGAGGCCCAGCACCGCGAGCCGTCGGTGCAGATAACTCCGGCCTACGCCGAGCTCGATCGCCGATTGGCTGATGTTGCCGAGATTGCGCCGGAGCGTGCCTAGGATGAACTCGCGCTCCGCCTTGTCCCGAAACTCGCGCAGCGCCGATCCGGCGTGACGGCTGGCGGCCGGGTCGTTGACGGCCAGAATTTCCTCCGGAATATCGAGCAACGAAACCCGCGTGCCGCTCATGGTGATGATGCGTTCGATGACATTTTGCAACTCGCGCACATTTCCCGGCCAATGGTAGCGCTTCAACTCGGTCAGGACTTCCTCGTCGATCGGCTTGTCCTTGATATTGTTCTTCTCGCACACGCGCCGGGCGAAGAACTGTGCGAGCAAAGGTATGTCCTCGGGCCTCTCCCTGAGGCTGGCGACCCGGATAGGCACCACGTTCAGACGGTAGTAGAGGTCCTCGCGGAATAGCCCCGCGGCGACCTGCTCCTTGAGATCCTTGTGAGTGCCCGATAGCACGCGCACGTCCACGGTGATCGGTTCCTCGGAACCGACCTTCTGCATCTCCCCGCTCTGTACCACCCGCAAAATCTTTGCCTGAGCGCTCAACGAAAGATCGGCGACCTCGTCGAGAAACAGGCTCCCCCGGTTCGCGACTTCGAAAAGCCCACGCTTACCGGCGAGCGCGCCGGTGAAGGCCCCCTTCACATATCCGAACAGCTCGCTTTCGATGAGATTCTCGGGAATCGCCGAGCAATTGACCTTGACGAAGGGCATCTCCCGACGTTCGCTGTGATCATGGATGGCGTTCGCGACCAGCTCCTTACCCGTGCCGCTTTCCCCGCTGATGAGCACGCTCGCCCCGGTCCGCGCCACCTTGAGCGCCGCGGCAATCACCTTGTTGATCGCCGGCGAGTCCCCGATGATCTCTCCGGGTCCGTGACGGGCTTCGCTGAGCCGCAGGCGCTCCTTGAGCGTCGAAAACTCCAGGCAGCGCTTGACCGCGATCACGATCCGCTCGGCGCTGAAGGGCTTTTCGATGAAATCAAACGCGCCGATCTTGATCGCTTCCGCTGCTTGGGTGAGCGTCGCATTACCGGAAATGAACAAGGTCGGCACGTTGAATCCTGCCGTCTGAACGAGCCGGAAGAAGCTGATCCCATCGAGCTCGCCGAGTTTTATATCGAGAATCAGCAGATCGATGATTCTTTCCTGTAGATACCGCAACGCCGCCGCCGGATCATGCGCGGCGAGGACACGCATGCCCTCCTGCTCCAGCGCAATCTCGATTGCGCGGCGAATGTTCTTCTCGTCATCCAAGACGAGAACGGTCGGCGGACTCGCGGACTCGCTCATTCAACCCAC
>Ga0182030_10003253_pt1 | contig 34672 bp, 33 predicted proteins | sample 812S3MmetaG_FD_121299 | JGI IMG/M metagenome (GOLD analysis project Ga0182030, IMG submission 121299) | Permafrost microbial communities from Stordalen Mire, Sweden - 812S3M metaG (Illumina Assembly) | ecosystem: Environmental > Terrestrial > Soil > Wetlands > Permafrost | place: Sweden...
CAGCACCAGATCTGCCGTCTCGGCCTTTTGGCGCGTCAAGCCGATGCCGATCGATTCGATCTCGTCTGTCGATGGCCGTAGCCCAGCCGTATCGATCAGCGTCAGCGGCAAGCCCTCGATATCGAGATGAACCTCGATCGCATCACGCGTCGTGCCCGCCTCGGGCGAGACAATGGCGACATCGCGGCGGGCCAAGCTATTCACAAGACTTGATTTTCCGGCATTGGGTGCGCCGATGACGGCAATGGTCAAACCCTCACGTAGCCTCTCCCCCCGGCGGGCATCGGCCAGGTGGTCCGCGATCGCTGAGCGCAATTCTTTTAATTGTCCGGACAATTCTGCGACCGGATCGCCGATATCGTCGTCGGGAAATTCGATGTCGGCCTCCAGATGCGCCCGCAAGTGGATCAACCGGCTGCGCCAGCCGTCGTAAAGGGTGCTCAAGGCCCCGCCGGCCTGGGCCAGCGCCTGGCGACGCTGGGCCTCCGTCTCAGCGGCAGCCAAATCGGCGACCGCCTCAGCCTCGGTCAAATCCAGCTTGCCGTTCAGATAAGCGCGACGGGAAAATTCGCCCGGCTCGGCAGGGCGAAATCCGGGCAACCGGCCGAGCGCCGCGGCGACCGACTCCGCCACTGCACGACCGCCATGGCAGTGCAACTCGGCCGAATCCTCCCCCGTGTAACTTGCGGGGGCGGGAAGCCACAAAACCAGCGCGTGATCGATTAAAATTCCAGTCGATGGGTCGGTCAATGCCCGCAATACGGCGCGGCGCGGCGCGGGTAAATTGCGGGACGTCAAAGCCTGCAAACCGACGGCGACATCCGGTCCGGAAAGGCGCCACACCGCAATTGCCCCGCGGCCGGCCGCGCTGGCCAGGGCGAACAGAGTCTCGCCCGACATGATGCAGCCTATTCGGCGGGGACCGGAACCTGCTCGGGCCGCAGTTCTTCCTGCTCGGTCGTCAGCAGCAACCGCTCGACTCGCTTACCCTGCTTCAGGTGAGTTTCGATGATTTCATCGATGTCGGCACGGGTATCGTAATGGTACCAAACCCCTTCCGGATAGATCGCCATCGTGCAGCCCAGCTCGCAACGGTCGAGGCAGCCTGAGGCATTCACCCGGACATCCTTCAGTCCCGCGGCGCGTGCCTGGGCCTTCATATAGTCGCGTAATTTCTCCGACCCGGCCCGTGCGCAGGACGGACGCTTGGCGTCCTCACCGCGATCATTGGTGCAAACAAAAACATGCGCCTCATAATAGGGCGCAGGATCACTCGGCAGCGAACGGTCGGTCGTCATGTAACTCTCTATTTCTTCTTCGGATCGCCCATCGCGTTCCAAAACATTTTCTGAATGTTTTCAAAACCCTGTATGGATGCCGGCAGCCAGTTTTGAACCAATGCCTCGGGTTCCATCGCCCGCATGGCGGCCAAAGTCCGCTCCTCGACTTCCTGCATCAGACGCGCCTGCATCGGCCCGACATCCGGCAGACCGAAAAAGGCGCGCGCCTCTTCCGGCGTGCAGTCGATTTCCACATTGATCTTCATCCTAGACGGACACTAACCAAAGCGGCATCACCGGGCAATCGGATAAACGATCGGACCGCCGAAACATCCACAGAGCGCTTGTCTCTCAGGGCAAGTCGCCGTAGCTTCCCGGCTCCTCCATCCAAAGATCGACATCAATCATGCCAGATACAGCACTCGACCAGGGCCATGCCGACGCCGCGACCAGCGACAGCTCCGCCACCCGGCTAAAATCCTTCATCGAGCGGATCGAACGGCTTGAAGAGGAAAAGGCGGCAACCGCCGCCGACATCAAGGAAGTCTATGCCGAAGCCAAGGGCACCGGCTTTGAGGTCAAGGTCATGCGTCAGGTCGTCCGCCTGCGCAAAATGGAATCCCAGGCGAGGCGAGAGCAGGAAGAATTGCTCGACCTCTATATGCGCGCCCTGGGTATGACCGTCTAAGCGGCCAGCACCTTCACCAAAGTCGCCGTCAGCTGGCCCAGATCGTCCGCCCCGATCGTGAAAGACGGGGTTAGATAGACGATATCGCGGAACGGACGGACCCAGATTCCGGCCTCGACGCAGGCACGCTGCAGCGCCTTCGGATCCTCAAGCCGCTTTAGCTGCACGACACCGACCGCACCCATCACCCTGAGATCTTTCACATTCCGGGCATTCCTGAGCGGCGAGAGGCCATCGGCAAGGCCATCCGCGATTGTCGCAATCTGCTGCAAGCGCGGTTCGGACTGGAACAGGTCCAGCGAGGCGTTGGCCGCAGCGCAAGCGAGGGGATTGGCCATATAGGTCGGCCCGTGCATCAGCGCATGATCCGGGTCGTCCGACCAGAACCCGTCGAATATTTTCCCGCTCGCCACTGTCGCCGCAAGAGCCAACGTCCCACCGGTGAGCGCCTTCGATAGAGTAATGATATCGGGCACGATTCCGGCGGCCTCGCAGGCAAACATCGTTCCTGTGCGGCCAAAGCCGGTGAAAATCTCGTCAAAAATCAGGATCAGCCCGTGAGCGTCGGCCGCAGCGCGCAGCCGGCGCAAGATTTCTGCGTCATGAAAAATCATTCCTCCAGCGCCCTGGATCAGCGGTTCGACGAGGATTCCAGCCAGTTCCCCGGCATGCTGGTCCAGAAATCGGTCCAAGGTTGCAATAGAATCAGCATCAGTCGGCAATTCCAGCATCGGCTGGGGTGGCAGCAGGCCGGTGAAAAGACTGTGCATACCCTCACCCGGGTCGCAGACCGCCATCGCTCCGAGGGTATCGCCGTGATAGCCGCCCTTGAAGGCGAGGAACTGCGTGCGTCCGCGCTCACCTTTGTTCAGCCAGAACTGCAGCGCCATCTTCATTGCGACTTCAACCGAGACCGATCCGGAATCGGAGAAGAAAACGCGACTGAGGTCGCCCGGCAACATCTCTGTCAGCCGCGCGGCGAGTGCCAGCGCCGGCTCATGGGTCAATCCGCCGAACATGACATGCGGCATGACCTCAAGCTGCCGCGTTACCGCCGCGCGAATATGCGGATGGTTATAGCCGTGGCAGGCGGTCCACCAGGAAGCAATCCCGTCAATCAACTCGCGACCGTCGTCAAGATAAATCCGCACACCCTCGGTCCGCGCCACGGCCAAGGGCGGTAGCGCGATCTTCATCTGGCTGTAGGGCGTCCAGATATGAGGATAGCCGGCCGTAAACCAGGCAGGCTGCTGGGAAGTCACCAGATCACAGTGCCATCGGACTCATGCCCAGCCGTTCCAGCAAGGCCATGTCGCGATCCTGAGCCGGATTGGGTGTGGTCAGCAGCTTGGGACCGTAGAAAATCGAGTTGGCGCCAGCCAGCAGGCATAAAGCCTGGGTTTCGTCAGTCATGTCTTCGCGGCCGGCCGACAGGCGCACCATCGATTCGGGCATACAGATACGCGCGACGGCGATAGTGCGAACGAAATCAAGCCGGTCCAGGCCCTGGCCACCGGCGAGCGGAGTACCCTCAACCTGGACCAGCATGTTGATCGGCACGCTTTCGGGATGTGAGGGCAGGGTGGCCAGCGCGTGGACCATGCCGACCCGGTCCTCCAGACCTTCGCCCATGCCGACGATGCCACCACAGCACACGTTGATGCCTGCGTCGCGCACGGTTTCCAGCGTGTCCAGCCGGTCCTGATAGGTGCGGGTGGAAATGATCTCGCCATAGAATTCGGGCGAAGTGTCTAGGTTGTGGTTGTAATAATCCAGCCCGGCATCCTTCAAGCGGCCAGCCTGCGGCGGGGTAAGCATCCCAAGCGTGACGCAGCTTTCCAACCCCATCGCCTTCACGCCCTCGACCATCGCGCAAACAGCATCCAAGTCGCGGTCCTTAGGCGAACGCCAGGCCGCACCCATGCAGAACCGGCTGGCCCCGGCCGCCTTGGCCGCAGCAGCCTCAGCCAGAACCGTGTCGACATCCATCAGCTTGCTTGCCTTCAGTTCGGTCTCGTAAGCAGAGCTTTGCGGGCAATAGGCGCAATCTTCAGGGCAGCCCCCGGTCTTGATCGACAGCAAGGTTGAAATCTGCACCTGGGTCGGATCAAAATTCCTGCGGTGGACGGTTTGAGCCTGGAAAATCAGCTCAGGAAAAGGCAGCGCGAAGAGCGCGCGGATCTCATCGCGGGACCAGTCGTGACGAACTGCCCCAGGCTGAGCAAAGCCCGAGGGCGCATTAGAAACAAACGAATCGATACTGACGACGGACATTTCACCAATTCCATTTGCAAATACGGGGGTCTTGCGTTCGCGAAAACCAGCCGTCACACCATGAGCCTTGTCCCGCTTGTAAACGGTAGTGCGCTATTTTGTCATCCCTGGACGACTTCGCCCGCGAAAAGCTTAAACAACTCCGCGATCGGTCGCTGTTGCGGACTTTGGTGGAGACCACCCGCACGGACGATATCTGGGTTGTGCGCAACGGTCGGCGCTTGTTGTCTTTCTCCTGCAACGACTACCTGAATTTAAGCCACCACCCGGCCGTCAAGGCCGCGGCTACGGCCGCGATCGAACGCTATGGTGTCGGTGCGGGCGCCTCGCGGCTGGTAACAGGCAATCATCCTTTGTTCACCGAACTGGAGGCGAGGCTCGCCCGGCTTAAGGGCACCGAAGCCGCTTGTGTCTTTGGCTCGGGCTATCTTGCCAATGCTGGGATCATGCCTACGCTGACCGGGTCGGCTGACTTGGTTCTGATCGATGAATTGGCTCATTCCTGCATGATGGCTGGCGGTAAACTGGCGGGTGGACGGGCGCTGACGTTCCGCCATAACGATATCCATCATCTAGAAGGCCTGTTGAAAGAGCATCGTAGCAATCATCGCCATGCGCTGATTGCCACCGACGGCGTATTTTCGATGGATGGTGATCTGGCGCCGCTTCACGCATTGGCAGACCTCTCCCGGCAATATGACTGCTGGTTACTCTCCGATGACGCACATGGCATCGGCGTTCTGGGTGACGGACGTGGTTCCAGCTTCGCCGACGGACGAAAGGCTGATGTCCCGCTCCAGATGGGAACCTTGTCCAAGGCTATCGGCGGCTATGGAGGCTATCTCTGCGCATCGCAACCGGTCATCGACTTGATCAAGACTCGGGCGCGTACGCTAGTCTATTCGACCGGTTTACCCCCGGCCTCGGTCGCAGGCGCAATTGCCGCCATCGATATCATCGAACAGCAGCCCGACTATGCTGCACGCCCCATCGCCAAAGCGCGCCTTTTCACCCGCCGATTAGGGCTCCCTGATGCTGTGAGCCCAATCGTTCCAATCTTGATCGGTGATGCCAAAGCAGCGCTCGATGCATCGCAAGTGCTAGAGAACGCCGGCTTTTTAGTGGTCGCAATCCGACCACCGACAGTGCCTGATGGAACCGCGCGCCTTCGCGTCGCCTTCACCGCCCTTCATCCTGACGCGGAGATCGAACGGCTGGCCGAGACTATACGATCCGCAACTCTTACGCCGTCATGAGCGCAGTATTCATTACGGCAACAGGAACAGACATTGGAAAAACCTTTGTCACCGCCGGCTTGATCCGCGAGCTCCAACTTACAGGTCGTCGCGCCGAAGCGCTGAAGCCGGTCGTCAGCGGTTTCGACATGAGAAACGTCGTCGACAGTGACACAGGTGTCCTTTTGGCGGCACTGGGGCGTAGCATCACGCTAAGCGAGGTCGAGAGGATTTCCCCGTGGCGCCTCAAAGCTCCGCTTTCGCCGGACATGGCTGCGCAGCTGGAGGGCAGGAGCCTGAACTTCGACGACCTCCTGGGTTTTTCCCGCGACCGGATTGCGGCTTGCGCCGGCACGCTGCTTATCGAAGGAGTCGGCGGAATCATGGCGCCGCTGAACGAGATCTACACTGTGCTGGACTGGATGGCAGTGCTCAACCTGCCGGTCCTGCTGGTGGCAGGCAGCTATCTTGGTAGCATCAGCCATACCTTGTCGGCGCTTGATGTGCTTAACCGGCGCGGCTTGAAAGTGATTTCGGTCGTGCTCAGCGAAACGCCTGGCAGCACGGTCGACCTTGAACAGACAATTTCAACAATTCGCCGTTTTGCGAAGTCGGAAATTATAGGTCTTCCGCGACTCGGCGCCGAGACACACCGACACCCCACCTTCGAACGACTCGCCACTCTAATCTGAGACCAACTGGCCCCAATCGCGCACTCTGGTGCCGGGCAGATGAACAGTGACCGTCGTGCCTTTTCCAAGAATGCTCTCGATCGTCATTTCTCCGCCATGCAGATCGACCAGCGATTGGCTCAGCGGCAACCCAAGGCCAGCTCCCTCGTATTGCCGCGAGAATGAGCCATCGACCTGATGAAAAGGTTGCATCACCTTGGTAAGGCTTTCAGGGGCAATGCCAATTCCAGTATCACTTATCCGCAAAAACAGGTCATCGTGCGCGCGTCCGCAGGACAGAATGATGCTGCCCCCTGCGGATGTGAATTTCACCGCATTGGACAGAAGATTCAGAATGACCTGCCTCAGCCTGGTAGAATCAGCAATCACGATCACCGGCATCGTCGGTAAGCGAACTTCAAGCCTAACATCGCGCTGGCGAGCTGCTTCAGAGACCAATCGTTCAGAGCCAAGCATCAACTCGGCAAGCTCGACGTCCCGCTCGTAGAGCTCCATCTGCCCGGTTTCAACTTTCGCCAGGTCCAAAATATTGCCGATTATCTCCAGCAGATGCTTGCCGCTGCGGAATATATCGCCTGCAAACTCCGTGTATCGCGGGTCGCCCAGCGGCCCGAAAAGCTCCTGCGTCATTAACTCTGAAAAGCCCAATATCGCATTAAGCGGGGTACGCAATTCATGGCTCATGTTCGCCAGAAAAATGGATTTGGCCTGGTTGGACCGCTCGGCGATTTCGCGGGCCGCGTGGAGCTCAGCCTCTATGCGCTTACGCCGCGTAATATTCTCGACCGTGCCTTCATAACAGATAAAGGCACCCTGCTTGTCGCGTATTTCCCGGCAGCTTTCCGAGATCCAGATCACCGAACCATCGCGGCGGTAGATCTCGGACTCAAAGCCCGACAGGTGCCCTTGAACTTGCATGAGGCGGACGAATTCGCTTCGCCGCGCCGTATCGACGTAAAGCTGACTCCCTATATCGGTCAGGCCTTCGAGCAGCGATTCGGTAGATGGGTAACCGTAGATTTGGGCTAAAGCCGCATTGGCTCTGATATATCGACCTTCACGGGTGGTTTGAAATATGCCCCACAGGGCATGCTCGAACATACCCCTGAAGATATCCTGACCCTTGCCCGACGCGCGGCCAATCAGGCGACCAGCCGGCGTGTTTCGGCGTCGATTTGATCGGTCACCGGCCGATATGTGGCGAAAAGAGTTCAGCGTGCCCGCCTGACAAATGCGCGCAAAACCAAAATGTTGCGCCGCAGCAATCAGGATATAACGTTTCCCAATTTGGGCAAGCCGCGTATCTTCGGCGCTTAAGCAGCAGCGCGACCGGCCGGAAATCCACCTGCCCGTGAAACCATACCAGCAAGCGTATGGCCAAGCTGCGGCTCCAGCCATTTCGCTGTCGCAATAAGCCCGTCGAGCGACACACCGGTCTCCACCCCCATTTCATTCAAGAGATAGAGCACATCCTCAGTCGCGACATTTCCTGTGGCACGCGGTGCAAACGGGCAGCCGCCGATGCCTCCGATCGACGCATCGACCACTGTGGCACCGGCCTCCACCGCAGCGTAGACATTCGCGATGGCGGTATTGCGCGTATTGTGAAAATGCGCCCTAAGCGAAACATCCCCCACAACCGGTCGCAGCGCTTTCCACATCGCAGTCACCTGAGGCGGCACGGCAACCCCGATCGTATCGGGTATGGTCAAGTCGCCCACAGGAGATTTGATGAGTTCGGCAGCGATCTCGGCGATCCTTGATATGGCGACGCGGCCTTCGAATGGGCAACCGAAAGCGTTAGAGATCGATACGCTGGCCCGTATGCCCCTATCTGCTGCTGCCCGCGCTATTTCGTGCCAACCTGCTATCGCATCTGCAACCGGCATACCCTGATTGCGCAAGCTGAAGCTGTCGGTTGAAGACGTGACATAGAGAATTTCATCGCACCCAGCAGCGACAGCACGATCAAATCCACGTCGATTCAGTACCAACCCGCAATAGATTGCTCCGCGATTGCGCGGTACGCCGGCCATAACTGCCTCGGCATCGGCCATTTGCGGTACTTTTTTTGGATGGACGAAGCTAACCGCCTCGATGTGCTTCAAGCCTGCGTCGAGAGCTCGATTGATAAAGGCGATCTTAGCGTCAGTCGGCAGAATCATCGGTTCATTCTGCAGTCCATCGCGCGGGCCAACCTCGACCAATGTTACGAAACGCCCCATCGTCGCCTCCTGTGCTTTGCGCGCGGGAAGATAAGAGCCGGCGAAACTCGCGTCCAGCCGCAGTGTTGAAATGCGCCTTCGTCATGTGACACTGCGCGACTCTCACACTATGTTCAGCGCTTAGCTCACGCTAGGTTTCGATGTCCCCGCTTCACACCCGCCCCAGATTCGGTGCCGAAATCGGTGCCACCGTCCGGCTTGCTGCGCCGCTAGCACTGGCACAGTTGGCTCAGGTGGCAATGGGTGCCACTGACACTGTGTTGTTGGGGACGCTAGGGCGCGATGCGCTGGCGGCCGGAGGGCTGGGCGCCAATCTGTTCTTCACGCTGATGATCGTCGTCACCGGCGGCCTAATCTCGGTCAGTATCTTGATAGCCCACGCACGCGGTGCTGGACAATCGGCGCGCATAGCACCGATTTTACGCGGTGGTGTCGTACTCGCCTTGCTTTCGGCCATTCCACCGATGCTGCTTCTGTGGAATGCGGAGCCGATTCTTCTTTTGATCGGTGAGTCCCCGGCTCTAGCCCACGCAATTGCGCAATACGACAGGGTCTTATTGTTCGCCATGCCAGGCTCACTGCTGATGGCGACGCAGCGAGGCTATCTCGCCGCGATGGGCCGACCCTGGATGGTGATGGCGGTGGCTTTGGTCGCTGTCGTCGTCAACGGCCTGCTGAACTACGGCCTTATTCACGGCGCTTGGGGCTTGCCCCGCCTGGGCTATATCGGCTCCTGCACTGCTACGCTCATTACTCTTTGGATGATGACAATTGCCATCGGGCTGGAAATCCGCCTTACCAAAGCGCTTCGTCCATTTCGGCTGATCGGCGCGATCGACTGGCTTATCGTGAAGGAACTGGCGAAGCTTGGCTGGCCAATCGCATTCATCATGGCCGTTGAGATCGTTCTGTTCAGCTTTGCCGCCCTATTGATCGGCCGATTCGGTGCAACACCTCTGGCCGCTCACCAGATCAGCATGAGCGTTGCGTCGGTTACCTTCATGGTACCGCTGGCAATCTCCCAGGCGGTCAATGTCCGGGTGGGGTTTTACATGGGGCAGAACGCCCCCCGCGCAGCCCGCGCAGCGGCGGTGGCCGCTTTCACGCTGGGCGTTGGGTTCATGGGCGTCATGGCGACGATCCTGATCACAGCTCCCGGAGTAATCGCGGGATTTTACATTACGTCGGGCGATCCGACGCGGGCCGACGTGATCGCGTTGGCGACCAAGTTGCTTACGATTGCAGCGCTTTTCCAGGTGTTTGACGGGGCGCAAACCATCGCCGCCGGCGCTCTGCGGGGTCTGAAAGACACGCGCATCCCGGCAATCGCCGCATCTATCGGCTATTGGGGCATCGGCTTCACGACAGCCTGGATACTGGCCGTGCGCATGGGACTTGGCGCGGTAGGACTCTGGTGGGGCCTCGCCTCGGGACTTGCCTCCGTTGCACTCTTGCTCAGCTTGCGCTTTTGGCTTCTCAGTGGACGCTTGATCGCAAAAGAAAGCCCGGCACCATTCGGGGCAGAGCTGACGAGCCCTGCAAAAAACGCAAGGCAGAATTGACATGGAGCAAAAGTCTGCCGATAGTTTTGTGTGCAATGCGGGAGATGCGCTCAAGAGTGGTTGCCACCATGACGACGCCACGAACCAATAAGGCTTCAGGTCCTACGGGATCCCTGACAGCTGCCCTCAATCATGCCTTGCACCTACTGGACACCAATCCCCGCCTCGCCGAGGAACAGGCAAGAGAAATATTGCAGGCGGTCCCAAAGAACCCCGGTGCGCTTCTAATTTTCGGGATCGCCAAACGCCGTAACGGCGATCTAGTTGCTGCTAACTCCACCTTTGAGCGCCTCCTCGTAGAACAGCCCTTGTGGGCAGATGCCCATTATGAGCTCGGACTGACCTTGGGAGCGTTGGGCCTGTCGAGCGAAGCACGCCAAGCGCTGCAGCGGGCAACCGAGCTCAAGCCGCAGATGAGCGACGCCTGGCGCGCACTGGGCGACCTGTGCTCGCTTACCGGCGACAGCGAAGCCGCCGATAATTTCTATGCACAACACATCCGGACTTCCGTCACCAATCCGATCCTGTTGGAAGCGGCAGCGGCTTTGATCGAAAACCGACTTGCTGTCGCGGAGCGCGCACTCAAGGATTTCCTAAAACGCCATCCGTCCGACGTCGCCGCGATGCGCATGTTAGCCGAGGTCGCAACGCGAATCGGTCGGTATGGTGATGCGGCGTCGCTGCTGGAAAGTTGCCTCGAGCTAGCGCCCGGATTCACGGCCGCGCGCCACAATTACGCGGTGGTGCTCTATCGCCTTGGCAAGGCCGCCGAAGCAATCGTCGAAATCGACAAGCTTCTTAGCAGCGAACCCACCGACCCCAATTACCGCAATCTAAAGGCCGCGGCGCTTGGGCAAGTGGGCGATTATGACAATGCCATTGCGCTCTACGAAGGTGTTCTGAAGGAATATCCGGCGCAACCAAAGGCCTGGATGAGCTATGGCCATGCGCTCAAAACCAAAGGGCGGCAAAACGATAGCATCGAAGCCTATCGACACAGCATCGCCTTGGCGCCCGGATTGGGTGAACCCTATTGGAGCCTGGCAAATCTCAAGACATTTCGTTTCTCCAGCAGCGACATAGCGAATATGCGTGCGCAACTGGCGCGACCCGATATCGAAGACGAAGACCGCCTGCATTTCGATTTCGCTCTAGGCAAGGCACTGGAAGACGAAGCCGCCTATGCGGAATCCTTTCGCCATTATTCCACCGGCAACGCGATCAGGCGCGGACAGATCGAGTACGACCGCGCCGAGATGACCGACCAAATGCACAGATCGCAGGTCCTGTTTGATCCGGCCTTTTTCCAGGAACGACAAGGGTGGGGCTGTCAGTCCGCCGATCCGATATTCATCGTTGGCCTCCCGCGCGCCGGCTCAACCCTCATCGAGCAGATACTGTCCAGCCACTCCCAAGTTGAAGGCACCATGGAGCTGCCGGAGATCAGTGCGATGGCGCGGACACTCGGTGCACGCAAGCGCAGGGACGACACGGATCTATATCCCGATATCCTGAGTACAATCGATGCGGCTCGACTGCGCGCAATGGGAGAAGACTATCTCAGACTGACGCGCGTTCAGCGTAAGACCGCCCGCCCGTTCTTCATCGACAAGATGCCGCATAACTTCCTGCATATCGGCATGATCCATTCGATGCTTCCGAACGCGAAAATCATCGATGCCCGACGTCACCCGCTGGGCTCTTCTATGTCCGTCTTCAAGCAGAATTTCGCACGCGGCCAGGCTTTTTCCTATGACCTGACCGATATCGGCACCTACTACCGCGACTATGTCGATCTGATGGATCATTTTGATGCGGCGCTGCCCGGCAAAATCCATCGCGTTATCTACGAAAGTTTGGTCGATGACACCGAAACCGAAGTCCGGCGGCTGCTGGATTATTGCGGATTGCCGTTCGAGGCAGCCTGCCTGCGCTTTCACGAAAACGACCGCGCTGTGCGCACTGCCAGTTCAGAGCAGGTCCGTAAGCCGATCTACCGCGATGGACTAGACCACTGGAAACATTTCCAAGATTGGCTCGGCCCGTTGAGATCGGTGCTGGGCGATATCATCGACCGCTATCCCGAGCAGCCTTCCCGGCACCGCTGAAAGCGAGGCCAGGCAGTTTATTCGGCCAAGGACGCAGTAACGGACCTAATATGAACAAAGGGGTAAAAAATGTCAGCAACAAGCTTCCACCCAGTGGCGTTCTCGGGAAGGGCGTTCAAGATCGGCCTTCTAGCAACGACGGTGATGGCTGGTACACCGCTTGCACTGGCTCAGGACCAACCGACGGCAGCCAATGGTCAACTTGAAGAAATCGTCGTCACCGCGCAGAAGCGGTCGGAAAATCTCCAGGACGTGCCGGTCAGCATCCAAGCGCTGAACGGCAAAAAGCTGGAACAGATGTACGCTACGGAATTCAACGATTACGTGAAATTCCTACCGAGCGTAACTTATCAAACGATTGCGCCCAGCCAGACCGAAATCTATTTCCGTGGAGTCGCCAGCGGCAATGACGGCAACCACTCCGGGCCGCTTCCCAGCGTCGGTGTTTATCTCGACGAACTGCCCGTCACCACAATCCAGGGCGCGATCGACGTCCATCTTTACGACATTGCCCGCATCGAGGCATTGGCGGGCCCGCAAAGTACGCTTTACGGCGCGAGTTCTCAGTCAGGTACTTTGCGCATCATTTCCAACGCGCCAGATCTGAGCGGGTTCCATGCCGGCTATGATGTTGAAGTCAACCAGGTCGACCATGGCGACACCGGCAATGTCGTCGAGGGATTCATCAATGTCCCAATTTCGGACAAGGTCGCCATTCGCTTGGTTGGGTGGGAAGAGGGCGACGCCGGCTATATCGACAACGTCCACGGCACGCTGACCTTTCCGTCGTCCGGCATCACGATCGACAACTCCAGCCGAGTGCAGAACAATTATAACGGCGTCCAGACTTATGGTGGCCGCGGCGCGATCAAAATCGAACTGGATGACGATTGGACGATTACGCCCAACGCGATCGGACAAGATCAGCGCAGTGATGGCATTTTCGGCTTCAGCAACAAGGTCGGCGATCTTCAAGTCGCGCATTTCCAACCTGAAAATAACCATGACCGTTTCTACCAGGCCGGGCTAACCATCCAGGGAAAGCTCTATGACTTCGACGTGACCTATGCCGGCGGCTATTTCAATCGCTGGCTGAACAGTCAGACCGACTACACCGACTACTCGTTCTTTTACGATACGTTGTTCGGCTCAGGCGCAAATATCAAAGACGCCGCTGGAAATCTGATCAATCCATCACAGCACATTGTTGGCACAGATAAATTTTCCAAAGATAGCCAAGAGCTGCGTGTAACGTCACCCAGCAGCGATAGGTTCAGGATCACGGCCGGGCTCTTCTATGAACATCAGACGCACGACATCCGCCAGCAATATATAATCCCCGGCTTCGACCCCGCCTTATCCGTCAGCACCCTCCCGGGCACGCTTTGGTTAACCGAGCAAGTGCGAACCGACCGCGACGCTGCCGTCTTTGGTGAGGCGACCTACGACTTAACCGACCAGTTAAGCATAACCGGAGGTTTGCGAGTCTTCGATGCTCGTAATTCGCTCTACGGGTTTTATGGGTTCGGTGCAGGCTATAGTGGGAGCACAGGTGAGGCGGCATGTTTCGATTTCACACCCTTCAAGGACGCCCCGTGCGTAAACTTAAACAAAGTCGGTGAACAGGTCAGCGAGACCTATAAAGCTAACATCTCATACAAGTTCGACGAAGATCGCCTGATCTATTTCACTGCATCTGACGGCTACCGCCCAGGCGGCGTGAATCGCAACGGCAACCTCGGGCCGTACAATGCCGATACTCTCTACAACTATGAAATCGGCTGGAAGACGACCTGGGACGAGAAGCAAATCCGCTGGAACGGCGCGCTTTTTTATGAAAACTGGGATCAGTTCCAGTTTGCATTCCTGGGTCCCAACAGCTTGACGGAGATTGCCAATGCCGGGCAAGCAGAGATCAAAGGCATCGAGTCTGACACAAGCTGGGCGATCGATTCGCATTGGCTGGTATCGGGCGCGATCAGCATCGTCGATGCCGAATTGACGCAGAATTACTGCGGCACAACTGATGCGGCAAACAAACCGATCACAACTTGTTCCAGCCCTCTGGCGCCATCTGGCCAAACCCTTCCGGTTACACCGCCCGTTAAGGGGAACGCGACCGCGCGCTATGAATGGACGCTTAACGACGGCCTCGACGCATTCCTACAAGGGTCGATGGTCTATGTGGGGCGCAGAACCTCGGACCTTAGGTCTGCCGAGCGCGCTGATTTGGGGCCGATTCCATCCTATGTATCGTTCGATCTGTCGGGCGGTGTATCGAACGACAGTTTCTCAGCCTCGATATTTTTGAAGAACGCCTTCGACGAACGGGGGCAGATCTACCGCTACGCGGAGTGTCCGGCAGCAGTCTGTGCAACCCAATATAAGAATCTTGGCGTGACCTACATTGTCCCGATCCAGCCGCTCACCTTTGGCGTCAAATTCGGGCAGAAGTTCTAACCTTCCAGAGGGCTGCCGACCTAAATCCGGCACCCTTCCTTCCCCTACGGTATCCGACTCAGGTCCTTCATCAAGCGATAGCTGAAGTCGAGTTCCTGATTGAATGCCTCAATGCCCACGCGCTCGTCGCGGCCATGAGCACGGTTGTCATCCAGGTCTTGAAACGTGCCGTCCACGCCGTAGCTGGGCAGACCGACCGCACGGGTAAAGGCGCTGTCCGATGCGCCCGGCGACATCTCCGGGACCACGATCACCCCGGGCCACATCTCCTTGCCTAGTTCCTGGACCTCTCCGAAGATTCTCGGATCGATTGCAGACTCGGGACTGATATCCGGTGGATAGATCACGGTAAGTTTTACCGCCGGATCGGCGACCGTGTCGGTAATTGCCTGTTCGACTGATGCCTGGGACTCACCGGGAATAATCCGGCATTGGATGACGGCTGCCGCCTTCTCAGGCAGCGCGCTTTCGCTGCGCCCACCCTGAAATTCGGTCGCCACGCACGTGGAGCGCAGCATGACATTCGTTTCAACGACCGCCGACAGTCGCGCAACTGCAGCAGGGTCGGGCGAGGAGCCGGCAACCGACAGCATGTCGGCTCGAACTTGGCCGGTCTCCAACTTTGCGCGCTGGGCAAAGTAGGCTCGGCTGGTATCTGTTAGATGCAACGGAAACTGGTATTTCGACAGACGGTCTAACCCAGACGCCACATGATAGATCGGGTTGGCCGGCGTCGGCTCCGAACTGTGCCCGCCCTTATCGGACGCCTCCAAGCCGAACGTCATATATTCTTTCTCGCTGGTTTGAATCCCCAGATAGAGCTTCCGGCCATTCTTAGAGGCTGCGTCACCCGAGTCGGGATTGATCACGAACTCCGCATCGATTAAGTCGCGATGGTTCTTTGCCAGCCAGTCGACACCGCTTTGCTCGCCCCCCGCTTCCTCATCTGCCGTGAAGGCGACGATGATATCGCGGTCCGGCACATAACCCTCTTTTTTCAGCCGGATCAGTGCGGTAAGGGTCGATGAATCCTGCCCTTTCATGTCGATCGTGCCCCGACCATAAAGCCAGCCGTCCTTCTCGATCAACTTGAACGGGTCATATGTCCAATCGGCTTTTTCGGCCTCAACAACATCGAGATGGCCTATATAGAGCATCGGCCGCAACTTCCCCGTGCCCTTCAGGCGCACAACGATATCACCCTTAGTGGGATGACCGGGCGGAGACAGAAGTTGGAAATCCTCCCTGGAAAAGCCTGCAGCAGTAAGCCTTTCGGCAATGGCCAGGGTGGCCCCAGTCGACCCATTGGCATGGACCGAGTTGATCTCAACCAGCTGTTTTAAGACATCCCGCCCGAAGGCATGCCAGTCCTGGGTAGAGCTCTGCGCCGACGCTCCTCCTCCAGACACAGTCATCAACGCCAGAACCGTCGCAGCGTTAAGAACTTGAGAACGTTTGAACCCCATGGCCAGTTCTTTCAATCTAAGGGCGCGGCGCCAATCGGTGGCATTTCGTCTATCTGCCCGTTCACTGAACGCCCACGCACCAGGACCGGGACGATCTCGACCAACACGACGCCCAGCAATATCAGCGCGCAACCCACCGCCGCCAACTGTGTCAACCGCTCTCCCAGCACGACTGCCGCAGCAAGGGCCGCGAACACGCTTTCCAGCGACATGATCAACGCCGCCTCGGTCGCCGGAGTATAGCGTTGCGCAACAATCTGCAGCGTATAGCCGACGCCGCCTGACAATAAGCCCGCATAGAGGATGGTCGGGAGCGCGTCCTGGGCCGCTTGCCGGTTCGCCGACTCAACGGCAAAGCCGATCGCGCCCGCGATGACAGCCGTCACTGAATATTGCAGCAAGGACAGGAAGAATGGGCGGTGCGTTACTTTTAGGAAGATCGACACCAGCACGATGTGCAACGCATAAAGAAATGCCGACGCGAAAACGAGAAGGTCGCCCATGTTCAGTTGCGCCGACTCGCCGTGATAAGCGAGCAACCACGCACCTGACAGCGATACTATGACAGCGACCAAGACTAACGGACGCAGGGCCGTGCGCAGTATCGCCCAAGCAACGAAGGGTACGAGGGCAATGTAGACCGTAGTGATGAATCCCGCATTTGTTACCGTCGTTGAGGTCAGGCCAACCTGCTGCATGGTCGAGCCGGCGCACAAAGTCAGGCCGATTACCCCACTCAACGCCCAGTCCCGCCTTCGGAGGTCGCGGCCGCGCCGAGCCTCCCAATAGGCCAACGGCATCAGAAGAAGCGCGGATAGGGCAAACCTACCTGACACGAAGAGGTAAGGGCCGACCTTAGCGTTCCCGAGCTTCTGAGCGACGAAAGCCGTACCCCAGATCAGCGCGGTCAACAGTAGTAATAGATCCGCTTTGAAGCGGGTCACGCTTCCTGCCCTACAACTATGGGCATTATGCTCCTGCGCCCTTTGTAAAATGGATAGAGCGGAATGCTGGATGCGAGAATCGCTGTCCCGACGAGCAAGAGGGTGGCATCGGAGGCGGCAATGACCCAAATCGAAAACAGACCGGCGAGCACGGCCATCACCCGGTCGCGAACGGCACCAGGCGCATCCATGGGCCGCAAGCGTATTAGCGCGATCGCGCTATAGACATATGAGGTCAGTGAAAAAACCACGGATACATCAATCAGCTTGCTGAATTGCTGCCCGATGGTCGGAGAAATCGTCGCAAAGGCCGCAGCCGTCATCAGAACCCCATGAGCGAGCAAACTACGCACCGGGATTCCCCGACTATTAACGATTCCGAATAAACGCGGGAACGCCCCGTCCTCTGCTGCAGCCTTGGCTGTGGCGGCAGACACCAGAGTCCAGCCTCCATGGGTTCCAGAGGCTTTAAGAATGGTCGTTAGGATCAGTAGCGTAGCGACCGCCGGCCCAAAGATCTGACGGGCCACCAATGCGAAAGGGGCCGAAGATTCCGCAAGGTCCTTGGCCGGGACGATCCCCATCAGCACAGTGCAGGAAACGGCATAGATTACGGCGGCAAGCGCAACGCCTCCCAATGCTGCGATCGGGAGATTTCGCCTGGGATTCTCGACAACCTCCACGGCTACAGCAGCGCTTTCCAGCCCCGTGAATGCCCAAAATACCAGGACCAGCGATGCCGGAACCGCCAAAAAGGCGGATCGACCCGACACATTCCACGATGCCGCAAAGATATCAGGATCGAAATAGAACCAGCCGAATATGCCGATCGCCAAGACCGGAGCCAAGCCGACCAACATCGCTACCGCCTCAATCGTTCCAATGATCCGAGGACCTGCGATGTTGGCTCCAACCATTATCCAGATGACGGCTGAAGTGGTCGTGGCCGAAAGCATCGACGGCTTCAAAGCAGGAAAGAGCTCTGCCAAATAACCCGTCACCGCCAGCGCGATCCCGACGTTTCCTACCCAGCAGGAAATCCAATAGATGTAGTTGGTCTGGAAACCGAAATAGCGCCCCATGGTTGCTCGGGCATAGGCATAGGGGCCACCGGCCCAAGGCGCCAACACCCCCAACCGGGCAAATACCCCGGCGATAAGAAGGGCGCCGATCGTGGCCAGCCCCCAGGTAAAGACCGAAATCCCGCCGATGCTGCCCAACGTGGCCGGCAGAAGGAACAGGCCTGACCCGACCATATTGCCGGTTACGAACATCGTGGCCAATACCGGGCCGAGCTTTCGGGGATGCGATCTAGTCATGCCACCCTATTAAGGTCTGGCTTCACTATGCCCACTCGGCTCCACTGCGTCGATATTCGCGTTGTCCAAAAGCCAGAAAATCCTGATAATTGCGCTGATTGTACTGGCCGGAGCAAGGCTGGCCGAGCATAGGCAAAGATGACAACCAACGCAGAACTTTCGAACGCAACCACCCTGCCTGCCGCTTGGTACGGTGCCGACCCGCACATTTGGGAAAGCGAGCGGCGCGCCATCTTCGGACGCGAATGGCTGATGGTCGGCCGAACTGAGGAATTGCCCGAGCCCGGTAGCTACCTAACCGACATCATTGCAGGTTGGCCGATCTTCGTCATCCGCGACCGCGATGGGATCTTGCGGGCGTTTCACAATGTTTGTCGCCATCGCGCCGGCCCAATTCTCTGGGATGGGCAAGGACATTGCGACGTTTTGCGTTGCCGCTATCACGGCTGGGTCTACGATACGAAAGGATCGCTTCGCCGTACGCCTGAGTTCGGTGATGCTGCCGGATTCGACAAGCAAGATTTCGGGCTTTTCCCAATTCAGGCCGGCATTTGGCGAGGTCATATTTTCGTCAATCTCGATGCAGCGGCATCGCCACTCAATCAGGCTATGGCGCCGCTCAGCGTTGAAACGGTAGACTTTCCTATCGAAACGTATCGCTTCCATAGCCACGCCGAGCATGAGATCGCCTGCAATTGGAAGACCTATGTCGATAATTATTCCGAGGGTTACCACATCAAGGCAATGCATCCCGGCCTGGACCAGGAGATCGAGTCAAACCAGTACCAAGTGATTATAAAGGACCGGCACGCAGTTCACCGCGCTCCGCAACGAGACGGGGCGAATTATTCCGGACTTTGGCTATGGCGCTTTCCCAACCTAGCGCTCAACATTTATCCAAAAGGCATGAACATCGAGCGCATTGTGCCAATGGGTCCGCATCGGACGAAGTTGATCTACAACTTCTATTTTCAGGACACTTCGGATCGGGGACAAAAAGCCATAACTTCAGCACTCGCAGCCGCGCTGCAGGTAACGCAAGAAGACGCGCGCATCTGCGAGGCGGTTCAGCGCAACCTGGATGCCGGTCTATATGACACTGGCCGCCTTAGCCCCCGGCATGAAGGCGGTGTATGGCACTTCCAGAAACTGGTCCGTGAGTCTCTGACGACGGCCGCTTGATCCGCATTACCGCCCCGGCGCCGGCCGCCGGTTACTCAGAGCCTCGGCTATATGCAAGCGTCGCACACAGCCGGCGCCATCAAGATCTGCCAAAATTCGGGCTGCTTTCACGTCGCGATATCACCCCGCGCGCTCAGATGCATTCGATTGGCGGCCTCGGTAAAAAGCGCTAGGACACCTAGCTCGGGCATCACAACTCGGTCCAGCGACACGCCCTCGGACCGGGCGCGAACAGCAGCCGAATCTTCTCGTACCGGCATCAAAGATAAGTCGACCCTGGAACCCGCACAGGTCCCCGTTTTGTTCGTAGACTTTCTCCCGGGTTTTACGGAGAAGGCTAGTGCCTACCTTCCGAAACCGAATACCCTGCTCGCGTTTCCTTCCAATACCTTATAGCGATCCACCGGACTCATGTTCCGTGTAACTTTCTCGGCAACCTTCGCTGAGTTAGGCCAAATAGTAGCGCTATGGGGATAGTCAGACGAGAACATCGTCGCATTCGCCAAAGTTGGATACTTGCCCGTTGTTATAAGATCATACCCGACGTAGTCGTCGATTGCGGTGGTGAAGACATTGACGCCGACGAAGTCAGATGGTGGGTGCTCTAGGCTCTGCGGGAACCAAGCCTGCTGAGCTTCCCAGTGGTGGTCCATCGTCTGGATCCAGAACGGCACCCAGCCCGCATCCACCTCCCCTGCGACGATCTTCAGGTTGGGATGACGATCAAAAATGCCGGCAAAAATCATATAGGTCAGCGGTCGCACGCCTGAGAAATAGCGAAAGACGATTCCACCGACGCTTACCTTTTGGTTCGCCAGCTCGTCCCAGTCGGATTTGTCAGGTTTACCGCCGAACGTTCGGTGGAAAGTGAGGGCCACTCCGGCTTCGCTCGCCAACTTCCATAACGGCTCATAATAGGGGTCGTTATACGGACGCTCGGGCATCCCGGGGATAAAGAGTGCCTTGGCCCCCTTTGCCATCACACGATCGAACTCGGTCAAGCAGGTTTCAATCCCATCTTCTGTCGGAAGCATCGGCAATGCGATCAGCCGCTTGGGGTCGACCGGCTGGAAATCCTCCAGCATCCAGTCGTTGTAGGATTTGAGACAGGCTAGTGCCATCTCGCGATCGGCCATGCTGTAGACCTGGATGACATTGGCCGGATAAGTCACAGAGCCGTAGACGCCGTCGATATCCATATCCTTTAGATGCTCGACGCCATCGTAGTTTCCGGGTCTGATCTGATCGAATCGAAGGCCACCGAGCCGAAAATCCTTTTTCTCGAACCCGGCCATGGCCTCGATCCCGAATGTGCGTTTGGGCGGTCCGCCGTCGAAGCTCCAGCCGTCCCCGCCGTCGGCACCGCGCAGCATCTTCGGCGCGCGGTCCTTCAGCGCAACGGGCACACGGTCGAACACCCATGGCGGCTCGTTGATATGGTTGTCCGCAGAGATAACGCGGCAGTCCATATTGACCTCCCTATGACAAGACGCCAGCACGGCGCAAAGATTCGATTTCCAAAGGCGAAATGCCGCATTCGGCCAGTAGAGCGTCGGTATGCTGACCGCAATCCGGCGCCAGGCGCTCGCCAGTGCCGGGCATACCATCCACCGTCAGCGGCGACGCAACCAGCTTAACGGGCGTGCCGTCTGTTGTGCCGAGCTCGAAGATATGTCCGTTCGCGATCGTCTGCGGATCTGTGAACACGTCCTCGATCGATCGTACCAACTCCCACGGTGCGTCCAGACAGTCGAAACTGGGCCTCCACTCGGCCCAATCCTTTGCGGCGAAGATCTCCGACAACAGCGCCAGAAGTTCAACCCCGTTCGCCGTTCGCGCTTTGGCGTCGGCATAGCGCGGATCGGCACTCAAATCGGTCCGGCCGAGCGCCACGCAAAGGCTCGGCCAATAGCGCTGGGGCTCCAGGAAGACGAGCTGAATCCAGCGGCCGTCGCGAGTCCGGTAGGTGCCGACGAGCGGATTGCGCTCCACCGCCTTGCGCTGGAGGTTCGTATCGTGAGCACCATCCTGGGCGGCGACAAGATCATTGGACAGAACCCAAGCGGCGGTCGCCAGCAGCGAGGTCTCGATCAGCGAGGGCTCTCCGGTTGTGGCGCGGCGAAACAGGGCACCTGCGACGCCGAATGCCAGGTTCATCGCCGCCGAATGGTCGCCCAGCGCACGCGGCTGGCGGATGAATTCGCCGGACAGCGGGGTTAACAGATGGGCGAATCCGCCGCGCGACCAGAAGGCGCTGGCATCGAAGCCGGGCTTGTCGGCCTCGGCCCCCTTGAAGCCCAGACCGTTCGCCCGGGCATAGATCAGCCTGGGGTTGCGTTTGCGCAGATCGGCGACATCCAGTCCCATGCGCTTCAGCGCACCGGGACGCAGGCTGGTCAGAAATACATCGGCAGTCTCGATCAGGCGATAGAATAGCGCCAGACCGGCCGGGGCCTTAAGGTCCAGCGCGATGCTCTTTTTGCCGCGATTGTTCTGTTCGAGGCTGTAATTGGGCCTTCCGGCGCCACGGACATCGACGACTAGATTGCGATAGGGGTCGCCGATGCCCGGGGTTTCGACCTTGATGACCTCTGCTCCGAAATCCGCCAGCATCGCGCCGGTCGAGGGGACCATGACATATTGCGCCAACTCGACCACGCGCACACCACCGAAAATTTCGACACTGGTCATTCCGCCGCTTTTCGCTTCATGTCCAACCGACCGCTCGCTTGTTCCCCTGGCGGCCCGATGATAATCACATCACCCGGGGAGGCAAGGATATCGATGGCGTTCGATCTGGCCGACAAGGCGGCGATCGCCGGTGTCGGATACACCGAATTCTCGAAAAACTCGGGCGTCAGCACACTGACGCTCGCGACCCGCGCGATCATGGCGGCGCTGCAGGACGCGGGCCTAGACCCGGCCCGGCTGGATGGGATCGCAACCCACAGGGTGGGCGATTCCATACCCTCTTCGGTCGTCGCCCAGGCGATGGGCATTCGCGACCTGCATTATTTCGTCGATCATTTCGGCGGCGGCGGCTCATCCCAGGCGGTTGTGGGGCAGGCGGCGATGGCGGTCGCGGCGGGCGTCGCCGACTATGTCGTGTGCTATCGCGCGATCAACGCCCGTTCGGAATTCCGCATGGGCGGCACCGGACGGCCGACGGTCGATTCGATCGAGACCCAATACCAGGCGCCCTATGGCTATGTCGCCCCGCCCCAGCAATATGCGATGGTCGCCCAGGCCTATATGCAGCGCTATGGCGTGACCGAGCGCCATCTGGGCGCGGTCGCCGTAACCCAGCGGCGCCACGCGTCGCTGAACCCGCACGCACTGATGCGAACACCGATCACCTATGAGGAATACCTAGCCTCGCGTTGGGTGGTTGAGCCGTTCCGGCTGCTCGATTGCTGCCTGGAGACCGACGCCGCGGTCGCGGTGCTGGTCTGCAGCGCCGAGCGGGCCCGGGACCTCAAGCAACCGCCCGTGACGATCCGCGCGGCGGCCTGGGGCGGCGGGCAGACCTTGTTTTCCAACCAGCAGCCCCCGCCCGGCACCTCGCTGGCCGCACAGATGGCCCCCCGCCTGTTCGGGATGGCGGGACTCAAACCGGCCGATGTCGATGTCGCGATGATCTATGACTGTTTCACCCCCGCCGTCCTGATCCAGCTTGAGGATTACGGATTCTGCGCCAAGGGCGAGGGCGGAGCGTTCACGCTGTCGGGCGCGACGGCGCTGGGCGGGTCGATGCCGGTCAACACCCATGGCGGGTTTTTGTCCGAGGGCTATGTCCACGGCTGGAACCATATCGCCGAGGCGGCGGCGCAGCTGCGCGGCCAGGCCGGCGACCGGCAGGTGACGGGCGCCCGGATCGCGCTCAGCACCGGCGCGCCCGGCTATGTCGGCGGCGTCACCAGCGCCCTGCTGCTGGAAGGCGGATCGTGAGCGACCGCCCGGTTCCGCACCCCGACCGCGACTCCGCTCCCTATTGGGAGGGGGTCAGTGCGGGCGAACTTCGGCTGCAGCGCTGTTCCGGCTGCGGCGCATATCGCTGGCCGGCGCGCGCCATTTGCAACCGCTGCCACAGTTTCCAGGCAGAATGGGTTGCGGTCAGCGGGCTGGGCACCATCATCAGCTGGGTGCGCACCCACCAGGTCTTCATGCGCGCCTTCCAGGACGATGTGCCTTACGTCACGGTCGAGGTCCAGATCGACGAGCAGGACGATATTCGGATGATCGGGCGGCTTGCCGCCCCTGCGCCCGTAATCGGAATGCGCGTGCGCGCCCTCTTTGAGGGCGACCCACCGCTGACCGTCTGGCATCCGGTGGGATAATACTCATCGTCATTCCCGGATGAAAATTCGATGGCCCACATAAGAAAACAGCGGCGCCGGGTTGCCCTTGGCGTCGCTGTCGTTAGTCATGTCTCATTCGGTGGGTCTTGCGGCCCGCCGGCTGTCCCTAACTCCGCTGCCGGCCTTTCGGCTGGGCGGCTCCGTCAACCTTGCGAATCGCGGCGCTTTGCTGCGCCGGCTTGCCATCGGGGCCTTTCGAGCCCGTGATCGCAGATCCGCCGTTGCGGAATGAAAAAGGCGGGGACAGACATCCAAGAACCTGATCAAGCCAGGCAGGCCCGTTACCGGAGCCAGGCTTCGTACTGGAAGCTGACACTCTACTCTCCTTGGCCGGTGTCCCGGCCATCACTCACATTACCGACTACACAATAGTTGGAATACGATTATGTCAATCGTGTGGTGAAGATAAGGCTATGCGTTGACGGAGCGTCTGAACTGCGCCGCGCACATCATCCGGAATGGTCACGCCGCCGTACGGGCGATCAGAAACCCCATCGGCCGGCCGCCCAGAATATGGACATGCAGATGCGGCACTTCCTGGTGGCTGTCCGGCCCGTGGTTGAAAATCAGGCGATAGCCTGTCGCGTCCACGCCGGCGTCGCGCGCGATCTTGCCCGTGGCGCGCATGAAGGCGGTGATCTCCGCGTCGCTGGCCTTTGCCGAGAAATCGTCGAAGGACACGTATTTGCCCTTGGGCATCACCAGAATATGGGTCGGCGCCTGCGGGTTGATGTCGTTGATGGCGAGCACATATTCGTCTTCATAGACCGGCTTCGCCGGGATTTCGCCGCGCAGGATGCGGGCGAAGATATTGTTGTCGTCGTACGCCATCACGCCTTTCCCTTCTTGCGGGACGCCTTTTCGGCGATGCCGCTGATGCCCTCGCGCGCCGCAAGAACGTCATAGACTTCCGCAGGCTTAAGCCCAGCGTCGGCCCAGAGCACCAGCAGGTGATACAGCAGGTCGGCCGATTCGGCGGCCAGCTTGGCCGGCTCGCCATCCTTCATCGCCTCGATCACGGTTTCGACCGCCTCCTCGCCCAACTTCTGGGCGATCTTGGCGCGGCCCCTCATGAATAGTTTGGCGGTATAGGATGTCTCGGGGTCGCCGCCGCGGCGCGACAGGATCGCCTGGTACAGGCGGTCGAGGGTCTGGGAATCGGCCATCAGGCTGCCTCCTCGCTGGCCGGACCGGTAATGGCCGGGCGTACCGGTATGCCTGCCGCCGCCAGCCTGGCCTTGGCCTCGGCGATGGTGAAGATCCCGAAATGAAAGATCGACGCGGCAAGAACCGCGCTGGCATGGCCTTCGATGACACCTTCGACCAGATGATCCAGCGTGCCGACGCCGCCCGACGCGATCACCGGAATGCGGACCGCATCGGAAACCTGCCGGGTCAAGGCCAGGTCGAATCCGATCTTCGTCCCGTCCCGGTCCATCGAGGTCAGCAGGATTTCGCCGGCGCCGGCCGCCGCCATGCGCTGCGCCCATTCGATCGCATCATAGCCGGTGGCGTTGCGTCCGCCGTGGGTAAATACTTCCCATTTACCGGGGCCGGTCGACTTGGCATCAATGGCCACGACGATGCATTGGCTGCCGAACCGCTCGGCCGCCTCGGCGACGAATTCGGGCCGCGCCACCGCCGCGGTGTTGATCGAGGCCTTGTCGGCCCCCGCCAGCAGCAGCGTACGAATGTCGTCGACCGTGCGCACCCCGCCGCCGACGGTCAGCGGCATGAAGACCTGCTCCGCCGTCCGCCGGACCGCGTCATAGAGGGTCGCGCGGTTGTCGGATGAAGCGGTGATGTCGAGAAAGGTCAGCTCATCGGCACCGGCGCGGTCATAGACCCGCGCCTGTTCGACCGGGTCGCCGGCATCGACCAGATGGGTGAAGTTGACGCCTTTGACCACGCGCCCGTCCTTGACATCGAGACAGGGTATGACGCGTATCTTCAGCATCGGATCAACTTACTCGGCGGCCATTATTGCGAGCACCTCGGCGGGATCGACCCGGCCGTCGTACAGGGCGCGTCCGCAGATAACCCCGGCAATGCCCGATTTTTCCTCGCGCTTCACCGCAACGATATCTTCGATGCTGGATATGCCGCCTGAGGCGATCACCGGAGTGGTCAGGGCGAAGGCGAGGTCCACCGTGGCCTCCAAATTGATCCCACCCATCGCTCCGTCTCGGTTGATGTCCGTAAATACGATTGCAGCAACGCCAGCCTGCTCCATGTCCAACGCCAGATCTAGGGTGCGCATGGTCGATGTCTCACGCCACCCCTCCACCGCAACCAAGCCCTCCCGGCTGTCGATCGACACAGCCACGCGACCTGGAAACTTGTTACAGGCTTCCTTGACCAAAGTAGGGTTGCGCACCGCCGCGGTCCCCAGAACAACGCGCTCTACACCGCGAGAAAGCCAATCCTCGATGGTCGCGATGTTTCGGATGCCACCACCCAATTGGATCGGGAGCTTTGTCGTGGCGATGATCGACTCGACTGCTTTGGCATTAACCGGCTTGCCTTCAACCGCACCGTTCAAATCCACCAGATGCAGCCACGCGAATCCCGACTCGGCGAACCGCCGAGCCTGTTCAGCTGGATCTTCATTATAGACGGTGACGGCCGCCATATCGCCGCGCAACAAGCGCACACAGGCGCCATCCTTCAAGTCGATCGCAGGGTAAAGAATCATGTGCTCGTCAAATCTTTGAAATAGAAACGGCCCGGCACGAACTGCCCGTCGACCCGCGCATAGCACGGATGGGTTCCCCAAAGCGTGTAGCCTAATGTCTCACAGAGTGCGATGGCCGCCCGTTGCGTCTCGCGGACATCCATATTGATTATCGCAAATCCGTCCTCGAGTGCCCTGACCTCCGCCGCCTCCAGCAGCGCTCGCGCCAGGTGGTTGCCGCGCGCCCAAGGTGCCATGAACGCTGTCGTCACATGGACCGCCATCGCCTGCGCCTCATTGTTACGCGGCGGTCGCACGAGTTGAACCGATCCCGCGATTACTCCGTCGACGCGACCCACGAATAGCGTGCGCTCCGGCACGGTGAGTACACCCCGCCAATAGCGCTCCATAACCTCGCGCGGTGGCGGTTTCAGCCAGCCGAATCCGCCCTCAGCCCGGATCGCAAGCTCAGCTGCCTCGCACAGATCGTTCAGATCTCCGCCCTTCAAGCGCTGGGCGACCTCGACCGTCAGTCTGGGCGGCGGCAAAATGTTAGCTGGCACGTTCAGGGCCTCCACTCCAGGAAGGCTGCGATCATTGCCAAACCGACCGCTTGGCTTTTCTCCGGATGAAACTGTGTCCCGATCAAATTGTCGCGGCCAATAACAGCAGTTACCGCGCCGCCGTAGTCGGCATAGGCTATCCGATCGGCAGGATCAGCACAGACAAAGCGATAGGAGTGGACAAAATAGGCATGGTCCCCGGTCTTGATACCACGCATTACTGGATGCTCCGGTCGATCGACTTCAAGATTGTTCCAGCCCATATGCGGTACTTTCAGAGCCGGGTCGGCCGGCTGCAAAGGTATCACTTCGCCCGGAATCCAGCCAAAGCCATCATATGCGCCATGCTCCAATCCGCGCGTCGCCATCAATTGCATGCCGACGCATATGCCAAAGAACGGGCGCGCCTTAGCAATCGCCACTTCTTCCAATGCCTCTCTGAGTCCGGACACGGCGGCAACACCGGCCAAAACGGCGGCAAACGCTCCTTGGCCGGGAAGCGCTATCCTATCGGCGCGCAGAACTGAATCGGGATCACTGGTTACCATGACCTTGAAACCGCGCTCTGCCTCAAATGCAGCGCGTTCAAAGGCTTTAGCGGCAGATTTCAGATTGCCCGAACCGCAATCGACGATAGCGACTGTTTCCATGGGGTCTTAGTTCTGATCGTGCCGCTTACAGCACGCCTTTTGTGGACGGCACCGCATCGGATTGGCGTGGATCATGCGCGATCGCGATCTTCAGAGCCCGGGCCAAACCCTTGAAGCAAGTCTCGACAATGTGATGGTTGTTGGTGCCATACAGCGCCTCGACATGCAGCGTGCAGCCTGCGGCCTGCGCGAAGGCCTGAAACCATTCCTTGAACAGTTCCGTGTCCATCTCACCCAGTTTGTCGCGCGTAAATTCGACGTTCCAGATCAAGTAGGGCCGGTTAGACAAGTCGAGCGCCACGCGCGTCAGCGTTTCATCCATGGGAATATAGATGTGGCCGTAGCGGTTGATGCCCCTTCGGTCGCCAAGAGCCTTGGCCACCGCCTCGCCGATAGCGATACCAGTATCCTCAGTCGTGTGGTGAAAATCGATGTGCAAATCGCCTTCGGCCCTAACCGTCAGGTCGATAAGGCTGTGCCGCGATAGTTGTTCCAGCATGTGATCAAGAAACCCGATGCCGGTAGTGACCGCGTATTTGCCTGTCCCGTCGAGATCGACTGTCACCGCGATCCGCGTCTCGGACGTATTTCGCGTTACAGCGCCTCGTCGGCCACCAAGGGCCATATTTTCGCTTTTTTCAGTCATGGCGCGTTATCTAGCAGACCAAGCCGCCAAAACCCAAGCGGCCAATATCCATTTATGTGACAGTTTTCCCACAACTGTGCCTGAATCCGCCGAAAGATGCCTCCAGTTGTTCTCTTCAGCAGTTGTTGCATCGACGGCACTGTGCGTCGGGCTTCACACCGGACTTGGTGGTTTATCGCTGTTGGGTGGGCAAAAAAGAAAAAATGGGCTTCCCGCCCCAAAGGGGCGTTAAATGACGGACTGCGAAGTTTTCGCGTTACTCAATGTTTGTCAAGCCAATCTGCCAAATGCCGGTAGTACTGCCATCGAAAATCCTCACAGAATCAGGCCGTTCCTTCGACCGGCCATTGGCTCGACTCTTACAAGCATCGGCACGCACTTGTTGCCGCCGCGGGCAGAAGGAGAAGCATATTGAAGGGCCTGGTAAGGTTATGCGCGCACGATTGTCCAATCAGTCACTGATCTTGCCCATCGCCTTGGCTTGGAAGTAATCGCAGAGGGCGTCGAAACTGCTGCGCAACGAAAAGTTCTAACTCAAGTCGGATGCGACTTTGCCCAGGGTTTTTGGTTCAGCGCAGCTTTCCGAGCGGGTAACTTGACAACTCTTCTCGCTCGACAAGAAACCCACCTGCACTCGTAAATCGCTAATCTTCGATATCAGTGCGAAGTTGCCTTCGGCTTTTTTACCTGGGGTTTGGCGGCGGCCTCGGGCGGCAACCTCGGCGGATCACTTTCAATCCGCATGCTGATAATACGATCCGGATTAATCACATGCCCGCTATCCGGATCGCCCGTTTCAATGTGGCTTACGAACTCCATGCCGCGAATCACCTTACCCCAGATCGTATAGCGCCGGTTGAAGTCCGGCGACGGCTTCAGACAAATGAACCATTGCGAATCGGCAGAATCGGGATCGTCAGCCCGGGCCATCGATACGGTACCGCGCATATGAGGTTCCGCACTAAATTCCGCCTTCAATTTTTGGCCGGACCCGCCCGCGCCGGTTCCGGTCGGGTCACCGGTCTGTGCCAATGCCCCTGGGACGACGCGATGAAACGGCACCCCATCGTAAAACCCTTGCCGCACCAGTTCCTTGATCCGCTTCACATGATTAGGCGCCAGATCGGGCCGCATGCGGATTACCACCTGCCCGTCCTTCAACTGCATAATCAGGACATTATCCGGATCTTCGTCGGGGCTAACCGAGACCTGCGCCACGGAAAAAGGTGTCAGTAAAATGAATCCCAACAAGACCAGGACCAAGCGCATCGAATTCTCCAAGTCGCAACAATGTCTCGGCCATCATAGATTTAAGTCTTCGGAATGACACAAGTCCTAATCTTCACGGGAGTCGACATGTCGTTTTCCAATCCGGCGCCCCATCGCCGCAAAGCTTGCCGATGCAAAGCGTGAGGTTGCCCCGACACCAAACCTTGATCCGGGACTGCGAAATCCCACATGATCGCGATCATGAAATCAGAACATTCCATTGAAAGTGCCTGGCACGGCACAACCATCCTCTCTGTGCGCAGGAACGGGCGTGTCGTCATTGCCGGCGATGGCCAAGTTACGATGGGCCAAACTGTGATGAAGGCCAACGCGCGCAAGGTCCGCAGGCTCGGCGAGGGCGGCAACGTCATCGCCGGATTCGCAGGCGCCACAGCAGATGCCTTTACCCTGTTCGAAAGGCTGGAAGGCAAATTGGAAAAGCACCAGGGCCAACTGACCCGCGCATGCGTGGAACTGGCCAAGGACTGGCGCACCGACCGATATCTCAGGCGGCTTGAGGCTATGATGGCCGTTGCGGACGCCGAGGTGTCTCTGGTGCTCACCGGCACTGGCGACGTGCTCGAGCCTGAACGCGGCATCATCGGGATCGGCTCGGGTGGGGTCTATGCTCTGGCGGCAGCCCGCGCTCTGATCGAGGTGGACGGACTGGAGGCGGAGGATATCGCGCGGCGTGCAATGGCCATTGCAGCCGACATCTGCGTCTACACCAACACCAACGTCACAATTGAAAGCATCGGCAAAAGCACAGCGTCACAGTCATGAGCACACTCAGCCCCCGCGACATCGTCTCCGAACTCGACAGGTACATTGTAGGCCAACATGATGCTAAACGCGCAGTCGCAATTGCGCTGCGCAACCGTTGGCGTCGACAGCAACTCGACGGCCCGATGCGCGACGAAGTCCTTCCGAAAAATATCCTGATGATCGGACCCACAGGCGTGGGAAAGACCGAGATCGCCCGCCGCCTGGCCAAACTCGCCGACGCGCCGTTCATCAAGATCGAGGCCACCAAATTCACCGAAGTCGGCTATGTCGGGCGCGACGTGGATTCGATCATCCGCGACTTGGTCGAAAGCGCGCTCAACATGGTACGGGAACGGATGCGCAAAGACGTTGCCGCCAAGGCTGAACAAGCAGCCGAAGAACGACTTCTTGACGCGTTGGTCGGCAAGACTGCGCAGGACGGAACGCGCTCTTCATTCCGCAAAAAGCTCCGGGATGGCGATCTGGACGAGCGGGAAATCGAAATTGAGTTGCAGGACAGCCAGCAGGGCATGCCTACATTCGATATACCAGGCATGCCCGGAAGCAGCGTCGGCATGATCAATCTTAGCGACATGCTGGGCAAAATGGGTGGCGGGCGCACCAAAACCCTACGTTTAACCGCCAAAACTGCGCGCGAATCCTTAATCCAAGAGGAGGCCGAAAAGCTTCTTGATCAGGAGCGAGTCACGCGCGAGGCGATCGAACTGGTCGAGCAGAACGGCATCGTTTTCCTGGACGAAATCGACAAGATCGCCGGCAGGTCAGAGTTTCGCGGAGGCGGCGATGTCAGCCGAGAAGGTGTTCAGCGCGACCTGCTGCCCCTAATCGAGGGGACTGTGGTGAACACCAAACACGGTCCGATTAAGACAGACTATATCTTGTTCATAGCGTCAGGTGCGTTCCACCTCGCCAAACCATCCGATCTATTACCCGAACTGCAGGGTCGTTTGCCAATCCGCGTCGAATTGAAGCCCCTGGACCAAGCAGATTTGAAAAGGATAATGCTCGAACCCGAAGCTAGCCTGATCAAGCAGTATAAGGCCTTGCTCGCGACGGAAGGTGTGACGCTAAAATTCAACGATGATGCAATCGATGAACTGGCGCGACTGTCCGCTGAGATAAATGCAACTGTCGAGAACATCGGCGCGCGACGTCTTCATACGGTGCTGGAGCGCTTGCTGGAAGATATTAGCTTTGATGCCAACAATCAGCCTGGCTCGGAGGTCACGATCGACGTGGAGCTGGTTCGCACGCGAGTCGGGGTTCTAGCCAAGAATGCGGACCTGTCAAAATTCATCTTGTAGCGAGAAACGAAGTTCAGGTTATTTGGCGGTTTTAATGTCTTTCAGGGTCCCGCCCGAGCCATAGAGGAAGCTGACCATCCCGTAACTTTGGGGGGCGCCACCACCCAGCCAATCGGGAATGATGGAACCGCCAGAGGCTCCTGCTTCAGTTGGATACTGGTCGATCTTGGTCCCGTCAGCCTCAATAATTGTGTGCAGCGGTTTGCCCAAGGTCGCGACAACCTCGGTTTGATTCGTGCTGCCGGCCTTAAAGGCAGCGATCTTGTCGGAACTGACCAGCGTTACAGAATTATCCGTACAGGCGGATGCCAAAAGTAGGACGGCAAACGCGGTGACGACGACAGGCCTGAGCATGGTTCTCTATCCATAAAGATTGCAGGCGAAGTTTTGCGCGAAAGCCGAGGCGGGCGCAACAGCGGTCATCACTTTCATCCGTCGACGAACCCGATGGTCTTCGATACAAACGCTTCAATCGATGAACCATTTAGGGAGGGATAAGTCATGACAGGAAAGATTTCGCTGATTATCGGCGCCAGCGCCATTGGACTGGCGACACTCCTTGGCTCTGCGCAAATTGTGCGCGCCGATGTCGGGCCAGCTTCCAGTCTCGATGCGGACGGCGCGATGTTCGCGAACGTTTCGATTTCGGTCGCGGACTTGGACAAGTCAACCAAATTCTATCAGGCGCTCGGCTTCGAGGCAGGCGATGTTCACGCGCTGCCTGGCGCAGTCGCGAAGGTTCTGGGTGCCAAAGGAGCCGATGCCAAGCTTGAAATTCGGTTCCTGAAGCGAGACGGCGTTGTTCTAGAGCTCATCCATTTCACACCGGCGGCACCGAAAAAAGCCAGCGCTGGCTCAGCCAGTCAACTTGGGTTGGCCCATATTGCCTTTCGCGTCGACAGCGTCGATCGGATCGCAAAGATCGTCAGGGACAATGGCGGCAAGACGCTCGACGCGGGCCGCACCAAACTGGGTTCGATGGACATTTTGTTTGCGACTGATCCAGACGGAACACATATCGAGATCGCCGGCCCCGCAAAGAGCTAACGCGACCCTTATTGACCCGGGCCTAACCAGCCCGGGCTTTGTATGGCTTTCGCCGAAGCAATACATAGAGGGCACCATTACCGCCATGGCGTGGATGCGCCTGTTGGACCGTTAGTATCCGGCCGGCTAACGGCGAAGACATGAGCCAACCCGGAACATTGCGGCGCAGAACGCCGCCGCCAACAGCGCCTTTGCCGGTGATAACGAGAATCGCCCGCCGATCCGCGCTTGTGGAAGCTTCGATGAAGCACATTAGATCTGCGAATGCTTGGCGCTGATCAAGGCCATGAAGATCGATCCGCGCTTCGATATTGATCTGCCCGCGCTTGAGTCTTTCAACCGTCGCGCGATCGACCCCGCCAGGAGCGCGTGGCTGCGGCGGGGGAGGCTTTGGAGAAAGTCGCGGGCTTTCTTGGGTCGGCGGTAATTCTGGGAAAGGCGGAAAGATTGGTAGAACTGAAGTCGAATCAAGTGGACGCACATCCTTCATTGCGACTCCCCACAACGCCCTCTCGGCCTCTGTGGCTCTGCGCCGACGTGATGACACTTCTCCAGTCCTAATGGCCGATAGCGGTCTCGACCAGCTGCCAGTTAGGGTCGCGCGACCCAAGATCGCGCGAAAAGCTCCAAAGGTCGATCGTTTCCTCTTCCGGTGCTTCGACTCCACCGACATGAATTTGGCGGCTGGCAAAGCGCACCTGTATCTGCATCTCCCGGCCGTTCATGCTTGCGTCGACTATTTCCGCTTCGACTACCCCATCGAACCGGATCGAGTCCGGCGTATCGCGATGCGGCCGCTCAGAGATTGTCCGCCCGAACTCCCCATAAAGATGCGAACTCAACAAGGGTCGTAGCGTTGCGAGATCGCCTGCGGCGAATGCCGATACGATCATCTGAAATGCCGCGCGGGCGCCGGCAATGAAATGCTTTTCCTCAAATGCCGGGTCAGCGGCATGCACTCGGGCCAGTTTGGCATCGAGCGACTGCGGAAGCGTTGAATCATTGTCGATAACCAGCGCGGGGCGCAACCCAGCCTGATCAGCAGGCCCCTGCCGGAACGGAAGGACTGGCACATTGTCAAACGGGTTGGGCCGTTCGCGCTCTTCTCCCGTCCGACGTCCAAGTACTGAGCGCAGCCGGAAAACAAGAAAAATCGCGATACCCGCGAAGATAAGAATATCGATCACTGATCCGTTTTCGCTCATCGCTTTCCTCTATCAGTCGCGCTGAATACATTCCGACATCGGGTCATAAAACGTCGATATCGGATGCGAGCACTGGCACCGAGGACAGCATAATACCATGTTACGGAGACCTGGGCGGCGACTGTGCCGCTCGCGGACCCACTTATGACAAATAGGGCCGATAGTCCGGTCTCACAAGCGTGATGCAATGCCGCTATTGCTGGTCCTGCTATTTCCTTTGGCCGAAATCGCCACTTTCATCATTGTCGGTGGCGCAATCGGTCTTTTGCGAACCCTTATTCTCGTCATCCTATCGTCCGCCATCGGGGCGATCATGCTGCGCGACGCTGGTGCCGTAACTGTCATGAAACTGCAACGACAGCGAGAAAATCCAGCCACAATACTCGCGGAAGGCGGCACGAGGATGCTGGCAGGTCTATTACTGTTGATCCCGGGGTTCTTAACCGATCTTGCGGCGGCACTTCTCCTAGTACCGGGCATTAGGCATTCGATTTTCAAACGGCTATCAGCACAAGTCCCGACTGCCCATTCAGAAAAACCAACTAGGGGGTCAGATGTCATCGACGGCGATTTCCGCCGGTTAGATCGGTAAAATTAAACCTGGTTGTGCCAGCCGATACGGCATGATAGGCCACCGCCGTCACCACAGAGGGATTTCGAGATGACCGATCAGCCGGGAAACGGCGCCAGCGACGGCGCGCCCGAAACCGATGGACGCGGATCACTAAGCGTCAA
>Ga0182030_10003255_pt1 | contig 34666 bp, 36 predicted proteins | sample 812S3MmetaG_FD_121299 | JGI IMG/M metagenome (GOLD analysis project Ga0182030, IMG submission 121299) | Permafrost microbial communities from Stordalen Mire, Sweden - 812S3M metaG (Illumina Assembly) | ecosystem: Environmental > Terrestrial > Soil > Wetlands > Permafrost | place: Sweden...
CTGAGGCTCACGCCGGCGCACCCCGCCCACCCCAAAAAGGCGAGACGGCGGGGACGCCGGACGCTTGCTACACTCCCGCCGTTAGCCCCCGTGGCGGAATTGGTAGACGCAACGGACTTAAAATCCGTCGGTTCACAGCCATCCCGGTTCGAGTCCGGGCGAGGGCACAATAAAAACAGTAAGTTACGATTGCTATCAGCACATCATTCTCAATAACGTTGGATCGTTGGATCGAGCCTTGGCAACTATCCAGTGATGGCATATACTTTTGTATATGCCAATTCCCTTGAGGTGATCCGTGCAGCGCACAGCCAAGATTTTTATGAACAACCGCAGCCAAGCGGTCCGGCTGCCGAAGGAGTTTCAGTTCAATACCTCTGAGGTGTTTATTCGTAGGCAAGGCGACGATGTCATTCTTTCGGCTCGCCCGATGGATTGGTCTGCCTATCTAGCCTCTGGACCTGCCGCCTCAAAAGAGTTCATGGAGGGAGTCGACGAGCTTCCGGTCCAGGAGCGCGAACTCTGATGACAGAGTACATGCTCGATACCGACATATCGTCTTTCATCATGAAGCGTTCCGATGAAGCGGTTCTGAGAAGACTGCAGAAGGTGCCCATAGCCGCGGTCTGCATCTCCGTCATCACCAAGTCGGAGCTGATGTTTGGGGTTGAAGTATCTCCGCGACGACAACAGGATCATGCTGCGCTGGATCAGTATCTGCGGCACGTCGAGGTTTTGGACTTTCCCGACGAAGCGGCGTTTCACTATGCCCAGATCCGAGCGACGCTCAAAGCGCGCGGAACGATGATCGGCGCAAACGATCTCTTTATCGCGGCGCACGCCCATTCTCTCGAGCTAACGCTCGTGACTAACAACACCGATGAATTCAGTCGTGTCCCAAAGCTCAAAATTGAAAATTGGACTAAGTGACTCGGCGAGACAGGTATCGCGGCGAGCGCACCGTAAATTGCACTACCCTAATCAGTCAAGCCAGATCGAATACCAGAACCTCCGACGCGAATAGCGAGCACCAAGCTCGGCGGCTGCCGCAGTTCAGGTTCCCGGTTGCGTTGCACTCACACGCCACACGGTGTTCCCCACATCGTCTGCCACGAGCAGTGCTCCGCTCTGGTCGAGCGCGAGGCCCACGGGCCGACCGTGAACCGTCTCCTTATCCTCGCTAAGGAAACCGGCAACGACCGTCACCGGCTTTCCCGTCGCTCGGCCGTTCACGAACGGAACGAAAATCACCTGGTAGCCGTTGAGAGGACTGCGGTCCCAACTGCCGTGCTCACCGACGAAGGCGCCGTTGGCGAATTCCGGCGACAAATGCTGACCTTCACTAAAGAGCAGGCCGAGCGGGGCGACGTGGGAACTCAAACCATAGTCGGGCTTGATCGCTGCGGCGACGAGATCCGGCCGCTGCGGATGGACGCGCACATCGACATGACTCCCCCAATAGCTGTAGGGCCACCCGTAGAAGCCCCCCTCCCGGATCGAGGTCAAATAATCGGGAACCAGATCGGGGCCGATCTCGTCGCGCTCGTTGACGACGGCGAACAACTGGTGCGTCTGCGGCTCGAATGCGAGGCTGGTCGGGTTGCGTGTGCCGGACGCGAATATGCGCTTGGCGCCCGTCAACCGATCGACCTCGTAAATCGCGGCACGGCCCTCCTCGACGGCCATGCCATTCTCGGTGATATTGCTGTTAGAGCCCACGCCGACATACAGCTTCGAACCGTCCGCGCTCGCGGCCATCGATTTAGTCCAGTGATGATCGATCGGGCCTGCTGGAAGATCGGCAAGCTTTATGCCGGGTGATGTCACCTGGGTCATCCCCGGCACATAGTTGAAGGCGAGGATCGCATCGGTATTGGCGACATAGAGTGTGTCACCGACGAGCGTGATTCCATAAGGGGAGTGGAGATGGTCGATGAAGACCGACCTCAGCGCGGGCTTGCCGTCGCCGTCGGCGGTGCGAAGCAACGAGATGCGATTGGCGCCCTTTGCGCCGGCCCCGGCGCGCGCCTTCACGTTTCCGGCGATGAAGTCCTTGGGCCGAAAGGGCTCGGTGCCCGGGCTGTTGCTTTCGACGACCAGGATGTCGCCATTCGGCAGTGTGTAGAGAGTGCGCGGGTGTTCAAGACCAGTCGCGAGCGCCTCGACCTTGAGGCCCGGGAAAGCCGCGGGCATCTCGCCGACTTTCCAGCCGATCGCCTTGGGGATGCTCATGGGCGGCAGCAGGTATTCCTGAGGGTCGGGCAAATACGGGTCCGAGCCATATTGCCGGGCCGGATCTCCGCCGTTTGAACCACACGCGGCAAGGGCGACGAACGGGATCAGCGCGACGATCCGGCGAAAAGATGTCGTGCTCATGGGCGCTCTCCGGCTGTGCGGCTCATTGCGAGGCTCCATCCCCGCCATCCGGCGATGAGTAGCAGGAGGGTGGACACCGCGGACAGCAAGATTCCTTGCGGTACCACGGAGGTCCACGCGTCACGGCTGTGCACAAACGCGTTGACCAACGACAGCAACGCGGTAACGCCAACCAGGATGAAGTTGCCGGCGTTGAGCCGGCCAGCGCGTCCCGTCGCGAAATCGATCAACAGCAAGATGACAGCAAGGAGGGTGACGATCAGCCCGGCCGTGATGAGCCAGGACGAGAAATTGGCCCACTGCCAGAGCGCCGTTCTGTCGTAGATGCAGTCGGTCACGAAGGCGGCTATCAGCAGTATTCCGCCGGCGGCGATAAAGTCGCGGTGTAGTTGGGTGGGCGCGTGGTTCATGAAAGACGTCTCCTAATCGGGTGTGTGGTTACCGCATTGGTGCGCAATGGCATCACCTTGAACCCGCCGCGTAGCCTATGTATTGCAATATTCGTCGAGTCGGTTACGCGTGAAACAGGCGCCGAGCGATCGACACCTCGTCGAGGCGGCCGGCGGCATTCTCCGCAAGCAAAAAGCCATTGGCGCGAATCAGGCGAAATCCATCCGCGCTCTTCAGCGGTTGTGCAAGTGTGAGTGGGGTGATGGTACCGATGAGGCCGCTGCGATCGATGCCGAATCGCCATATCTGGTTTGAAGTCACCGAATTGGCATAGAGGATGCCGCCCCCCGAGAGGACGATGCCGACTATGCCAGTCAGTCGCGAGTTGCTTCATGAATGTGCTTCCCTGCTAGGCTCGTTGCGGAGGCGCCATGAACTCAGGGCCGATCGGATCGACGACAGTCGTATCCACCATCCGCTCTACCAGCTGCCGGTCGGCGTCACCGAGCGACCAGCCCGCGACTCCCCGGGCGTCCCGCACCTGTTCCGGATGCCGACCGCCCCAAAGCGCAACGCTGATTCCCTGGTCGAGCATCCAACGCACGGCCAGATGGATCACGCGCCGCTCGAATCGCGTCTTCGCGAGGTCATCGAGTTGCTGCACCGCCTCGAGATACTGAGCCAATCGCGGCGGCTGGAACTTGGGGTCGATGCGCCGCAGATCGTCGCCCTCGAAAACGGTATCCGGGCGAATGCGCCCGCTCAGCAACCCGCGGCAAAGCGCGCCGTAGCCAAACGTCGCAATGTTCTCGGCCAGACAGTAGGGCAGGATATCCGTCTCGATCTCGCGCTCGAATAGATTGTAGGGCGGCTGCAGCGCGTGCAGCGGAGACACCTGCCGAAAACTCTTCATCTGCGCAACCGAGAAATTGCTCACCCCGATGGCGCGGATCTTTCCCTGCTCGTAGAGCGAGCGCATCGCCTCCGCGGTTTCCTCGATCGGCACCAGGGGGTCGGGCCAATGGACCTGATAAATGTCGATGTAATCAGTCCGCAGGCGTCGCAGTGAATCATCGACCTCCCGCAAAATCCGAGCGCGCGTCGCGTTGCGATAGACGTTTCCGTCGCGCCATTCCAATCCGGTCTTGGTGGCGATGACCGCTCGATCGCGTATGCCCTCGAGAGCGGCGCCGACGATTTCCTCCGACACGCCGAACCCATACACGGGCGCCGTGTCGATTAGATTGATGCCTTGATCCAAAGCGGCATGAATGGTGGCAACCGATTCGCGTTGGTCGGTTCCTCCCCACATCCAGCCGCCCATGGCCCACGTGCCGAGCGCCACTCGGGAGACTTTCAGCTGTGTTCCCGGAATATTTACGAATTCAGTTTCGACGGGGGGCATACGTGCTTGAATTGACGACGACATATATGTTTTCTCCGGATTGATTGGTCGGTACGGTGGATTTTGTCAATGACACCACTGTGAGCGCCGCGCGTATTCACCGTATTGCAGAATCCGCCGCTTGGGTTACGCGTGAAACAGGGCACCGACGAATCGCAAGGTCGGCCGCCGCTCCACCTGTTCGCTGCGGCTGACTCCGCTGCGACACCAGTTGCAGACGTGCTCGCAAATGTTGGTCAGCAGACGATAGTCGTTTTCGCCGAGACGCGACCGGGCGCATTTCAGGTGAAATCCGAAAAACAGTCGCTTGGATCCACAGGCAGCGGAATCGCGGGAATGCCCGGCAGGTTCAGTGCATCGGTAACGTGGGCTGCGCATCGGGAAATCGACCGGGAGGCCGCGAGAACACGGCGTATGCGAGCGAGAACACGGCGTATGCGATCAGCATTACAGCCACGAGGCCCAGGAAGCGCATCGCCGCTCAATCGGCTCACGGCCGTATCCGGGCAAGCGTTAATCAATCACAGGAGTAGGTGAGAGCCAATATGTATTGGCCGCTCTGATCAGAAAGCTTGACGACGCTAAGCGTTTTTTGGGGCGGCATGATGCCCCGATGTTCGAGAGATAATCGGATGGCGTCCATCCAGTTCGACGATTACGCGGGGGCACCAGTGGGCAGTTGAGCACGCTTACTCCGGATCAAAGGAGCCGCAAGAGCTCTGCGACGTCATTCCGACGGAGATCTGATGAAAAGTCGTGACGTAGGCAGTACGCACGCGTTGGATCGCCGTCGCGCTGCGCGTGGTATCCGGAACCGCGACCACCAAGACCTTGGTCGGTTCGCTGCTGGTCGCGTGCGTCTGGGGATTCAGCCACGCTCCCTCGCCATCCAGCACCGTCGATCCGGCCGGGAGATTAGGGATGATCACCGTGTTGCGGAAGGTGACCCACTCCGCGTCCGTGAGATCCGCTCGGCCCTCGATCGCACGCGCGAAATAGAGCTCGTACACACGCATCGGCGAACCGGTTCCCGTGGGGCAGGCTTGAGCCACCGGACGCACGGCACAGCCCGTCATGAAGGTGGCACACGCGCCCATCATCAACAAAGCGCTTCTAAAACATCCCAACGATATGCCCCTGCTCATCGAGCTCCGCTGCCATAGACGGCTCGATGCAAAGTGCCAGTAAGTCCCGCTTCGGCACGCAATATGTGCACCATACCAAACAAATGCCTAGGTGACATATCGCCTGACGGACTGCGTCCTGCGTCGCGATTGTGCCAATCGGCATTGCCGCCGATTAACGACTTGCTTGAGTATCATTCTTACCCGGCGACGCGGATTGATTCGCAGTAAGAACCACAGTCCCGCTTTACTCGCCCTTCTTCTGCGCGCCGGGACCCCTTCCGCAGCTCGACAACAACAGGCGGGCGGGTGTGCTCCACACTTTCATGGGCCGCCTGCTCTCGGGGCGGCCTGCATTTTTTGAGCGGCGCTCGGACTGCGGATCCCATGAGATCGTCGAGCAGGCAGCGACGAAGTTCAAAGCCCCGTAATTCTGATGCGTGGGCCGTGACCCCGCACCAAAAAGCTTTCGATCCGATTTTGCTGCGACAAGGCGATGATTGCCCCCACCGCAATCGCTCCGGGCGCAAAGCCAAGGCAAAAGCAGTAGGCCACAGCCGCCATTCCGAGCAACGCCGCAAACACGCAGGCCGTCGTGTAGCGCGCGCCCACGGCTTTTCGGGAGCGCCATTCGGCGAATCCGACGATGCCCGCGGCAATGAACAGAGCAAGCGCTCCAATGACGATTATCGATGCCATGACGACATTCGTTTGCACCAAGACTGACTAGCGTCAGCCTATTGCCGCTTCGTGCATGGTTCAAAGCAACTGCGTCACATCCCAGCCGATTAGTCGTATCCCCTCGTCGCTACATGCTTGCACGCGCAGTGGCGCTGATCCGCCACTTCGCCACTGCCGTTTTGTCACGGCCGAACCGCGGTGACTTCGATTTCGACCAGAAATGCGGGATTCGCCAGCGCCGCGACCTGCAGCGCCGAACGCACCGGCAGGTTGGGCTGACTGGGCGTGCCGAAGAACTGAGTGTAGCCCTGCATGAATCCCTCGAAATCCATTTTGCCGCCTTTGGCGGGATCACCGACCAGAAAGGCCTGCATCTTGATCACGTCGGCGAGCGTCAGGTGCAGGCTCTCGAGCGAGCTTTTGATGGCAGTGAGCGCGCCGATGGTCTGCGTCCTGGTGTCTCCGTAGGCGGCGGTGCTGTCTTTCGGCGCCTTTGGATCGCTGACGGGAGGGACCATGCCGCTCAAAAACACCAAGGTCTTGCCGGCGGGCACTTCCACCGCCGCTGAGATGGGAAAGGTGCTGCCATTGGGCAACTTATGCCGGACCACGTCCTGCGAAATTGCGAACGTCGGCAGCACCAAAAGAAAAACGAACGATGCGGCTCTCTTGATCATGGCGGATCCTCTTTGAATTGATTGAAGCCCAGATTCAGAAAGCAGGCGCGTGGGCTAGTGCGCCGGAAGGAGTCTGTCGGTGCTCGGTCGTCGTAGTGCCTTGACCTCCGTTGCGGTAATCCGGCCCGGGAAGTGATTGCCGAAGCTCGAGCGCACATAGTTGATCACCGCGGCGATCTGCACATCGTCGAGCGTCGGGACGGAGAAAAACAGGCCCACATCGCCGCTTCCGCCGAAGGCGGGCATGTTGCGTCGGCCTTCGAGCAGCGTCACGGCCATGAACTGCGTGGATGCAAGCGCGCCGTCGCCCGCGAGCGCCGGATAGCGGCCGGCGCCGACGGCTCCTTTGCCGTCCGGCATGTGGCAGCCTTGGCAAATATGCTCGTAGACTTCAGCGCCCGAGGTGGTCCGAAGCTTTGCGGCGCTGAACATGCCGACGCCTTCGCCTTGTGGCCACGCCGGCTGGGCCGTAACTCCGGCAAGCGCCAAAATCATGCCCGCTGCCACGGCGCGCTGGCTTCGACTGCGGATTCCAATGTTGTCAATGCTCATGGGGGACGGTCCTGCAGGTGGGATTGCCGATTCGATCACGACGGCATTGCTCCCGCCACCGCCCGGCGATGCAGCCGGCCGATCGCATCCAACGCCGACATCAGAGCGCCTTCCTGCCAGGCTGGAAGATACGAGGCGTGCTCGCCTGCAAGCACGATGCGACCGTCCATGGCGCATAGCGCGTCGTAATGCGCTGCGCGCGCCTCCTCCGTCCACATGCCGAAGCATCCCATCGTGAACGGCGAGCGGTGCCACGCGACGGCGACGCCGCTGTCGAATTCGTGCGGATACTGCGGGTGAATCTGGCTGCCGTATTCCACCGCTTTGGCCACCCGCTGGTCGGGCGTCATGGCCGTGAATTTCGCGGCGTCGAGGCCCCAGAGATAGCCGCCGAGCAGCACGCCTTTGCCATCGCTGAAGAAACCGGAGTTCGGATAGCCGATATTGCTAATCGGCAGGTCGGTATAGGTGATGCCACCGTAGATCTGATCGTCTTGTTCCCAAAAGCGTCGCTTGAATTGCAATCCGACCTTGACGGCGGCCGCGTAAGGAACCGCGGCGATGGCCTTCGCCAGGGGTGGGCTTACCCGCATTGGAATTTGTCCAAGCACCGATAATGGGATCGTGCATACGCACCATTCGGCACGGACCGTTTGACGGCCTGCAGACGGCGTCGCGGTATCCTGGAAGGTCGCGGCGACTCCATGGTCGTCCTGCTGAATGTCGACCACCTTGGCGTTGTAACGGATCAGCGGCGCAAGTTCACGCGCGAAAGCCTGACCCACCATGCCCATGCCGCCAACCGGTTGGAAAATTGTCTGCTGCATGTCGTAGACGTCGCACAAGGTCAGCGCCTCCCAGAGGCCGGAGCGCAGCACCTGTTGCAGCTGCAAGGGCTCGGAGAACGCGGGGCGGCCACCAAGTCCGCCCCCGGGATCCTTCTCGAAGCCGCGCCGGTCGCTGCTCAAAGGGCCCGCCGCGTAGCGGTACCCTTGGTCGAGCGCTCCCCACTCGCGCAGCGAGGTCAACAAACGCTCCTGATCCTCCACGCTGACCGAGGCGTCGAGATTCTTGCTCTGCACGGTTTTCGCGAGGAGCTCCGCGACGTGCCCGTGGTAGTCCGCCTTGATGGTACGAAACTTCTGAGGCTGGCCGCCAAACGCCGAGGTGCGGTGTAGCAGGGCATTGTAATTGCATTGGATGAACGGCTCGAGCTGCACGCCCAACAGCTTGCAGTAACTCAACATGCCCCGATGATGGTACGGCAGCCGCCAGGGCCCCGGATTGATGTAGAGGCCCGGATCGAATTGGCATTCCTGCGTGAAGCCTCCGAGCTCGGTATATCGGTCGCCGCCCCTCAAGGTCCAGTTACGGCCGCCCGCACGCGAATTGTATTCGAGCACCTGCACCTGGTAGCCAGCCTTGCGCAACTCGTAGGCCGCGACGAGGCCGGCGATACCCGCGCCGAGCACGAGCACCGAGGCTCCAGCAGGGGCGCCGCTCAATTGGATCGGCCCCTTGTAACCGGAGTCAGCCGCGAAACCGAGGCTGGTCATCGCCTGATACATCGCGGCGCTTCCCGCCGACACGCCAATCATGGAGAGCAGTTCCCGCCGCGTCATCGATCTCGCCCGCTCGCCCATGCTTCACCCCGATTGTTGTCGCGTGCACGCGCAACCGCGTCGCCTGGTTGTAGATCTTACATGAGTTTTTCCGCGAATTTTTTTGCTCTGCGCGCGGTGCTACGATTCGCTGCAAGTTTCAATAACGGAGTCGGCTCATGAAAAATCCCAAGAATTTGTGCACGTCGCTGAGTCTGGCCGCGCTTTTATTCGGAAGCGCAGCCAGCGTTTTGGCGGAGCCTCCGCACGGCGGCGGGGAGCCCCATGGTGGCGGAGAACCGCGCGGCGGCGGTGCACCGCATGGAGCGCCTGCTCGCGGCGAGCCGCACGAGGGTCCGCGCGGATATTCAAGAGTGTCCGAGCCGAAGGGCTGGGATGCGCGCCCGGCGCAGGTCGATCGCGACGCCTATCAGCACAATTTCCAGGCGGCGCGCAGTTTCAGGATCGGGCCATACCACCGGCCTCCGGGTTGGGCCGCGCGCCGTTGGGGCTACGGGCAGATTTTGCCCCGTGCGTACTGGTCTTCCCAGTATGTGATTGGCGACTATTGGCTGTTCGCCCTCGAGGTGCCGCCGGCCGGCTATGAGTGGGTGCGCGACGGCAGCGATGCGCTGTTGATCGACACCAACAGCGGCGCTATTTTGCAGGTCGAATACGGCGTATTCGCTTAGCGATTCTGTTCAATGCGAGGCGCGCCCTTGGGGTGCGCCCGCACCTACGCGCAAATCGGAAAATTCTCACGGCAAGCGCCTGAGGGCGCTCGATCAACCGAAAGTCACCGTCCGCGTTATACAAGCGATGACGCGCTGGTACTTTTGAGATAATTGGCGGTTGGCCGAGGGAAGAGAGAATGTCGTGGTTCCTCCATGAGGGCCGCCCCCTGCATTATTTGCAGCGAGGCGCAGGCGAGCCCCTGCTGTTGATTCACGGTCTGGGCTCGAGCGGTGCGGATTGGGCATGGCAGGTCGCGGAATTGGAACGCAAATTCCGGGTGATCGTGCCGGATCTACCGGGCAGCGGGCACAGCGTGCCTTTGGGCGGAAACTGCAGCATCGAAGGGCTGGCGAGTTCGCTGTGGGCCTTATGCGATCACCTGGATCTGGGCGCGCTCAACGTCGTCGGCTTTTCGCTCGGCGGCGCGGTGGGTTTGGAGATGGCCCTGCAGCAGCCCGAGCGTGTGCGGCGCCTGGGCCTCATCAACAGTCTGGCGAACTACCGGCTCGATCATTGGAGCAAGTGGATCGAGGCCGCATTGACTCTGGTGCTCGTCCCCCTGCTGGGCATGCGGCGCGCTGCTCGCTTGGCCGCCAGACGATTGTTTCCCATGCCCTGGCAGGGGGTGCTGCGGGATCGTGCTGCGGCGGTGGTGAGCGCCGTGCCGCCGAGTAGCTACTTGCTGACCGGCCGCGCCTTGCTCGCGTGGACTGCCCTGGAAAGGCTGCACCTGATCAAATCCAAGACCCTGGTGATCGCGGCTGAGAATGACTTCACGCCGCTCGCGGAAAAGCGCGCGTTGGCGATCTCGCTCGGTGCGCAGTTCATCACGGTGCGTGGGTCACGTCACGGCACTCCCTTCGATGCGGTCGCGGCGACCAATGCGGCATTGGCCGCTTTCGTCGACGATCTTCCATTACCTGCGGCCGGACGCTGGAAGTGTGACCGCAGCCCCCGAGCACTGCGATTTCCGGGCAGTCTGGCGGATGAGCATGCTGCCAGTGCCGCGGCTATCGCCGGCGGGAACGCGATCGGCGTCAACACGGCCGCGCTCGTCTGACTCGCGCGCTCGATGCGCGCCGTTTGACTTGCGGGCGATCGCTACTTAGCATTCCGCGCCCTGACGGCAGCGCCATGAGAGTGGGACAGTGCACACGCCGCGCCAGTGGCTCCAGCGCTTTGCATTGGGCCCGACCGATCTTCTTCGCGATCGCACGTACCGGCGGTTGTGGACCTCCATCCTGATCTCCTCGTTCGGGGGCCAGGTCACGCTGCTCGCGCTGCCGCTCTCCGCGGCGGTGCTGCTGCACGCCTCGCCCACGCAAATGGGGTTTCTGGCAGCCGCTGAAATGATGCCCTTCGCGCTATTCTCGCTGCCCACCGGCGTGTGGCTTGATCGGGTGCGCAAGCTGCCCGTGTATGTCGTCGGCGAGCTGTCGATCGCGGCGGCCGTAGCCTCCGTGCCGCTCGCCTGGTGGCTCGGCCGGCTGTCGATCGAGTGGCTCTATGTGGTCGCCTTCGTGATCGGCGCGGTCTACACCACGTCCGGAAGCGCCGCGCAGATCGTGCTGACCCAGATCGTGGCGCGCGAGCGGCTGGTCGAGGCCCATGCCAAGAATTCGCTCGCCTCCTCCACCGCCGAAGTTACCGGGCCCGGCGCTGCCGGCGCGCTCATCAAAATTGCGGGAGCGCCACTCGCGCTGCTCGCGGATGCGGCGCTTTTATTGGTCTCGGCGAGCATTTTACGAGGAGTCAAGGTGATCGAGACGCCCGGCACGCTCAAGATCGCGTTTTGGCCCGCCATGCGCGAGGGGTTGGATTTCGTGCGCGGACACCGGCTTTTGGTCGCCATGGCGAGCTGCGTCGGCGTCTGGCAGATGTGCAATCAAGCGGCGACCGTCGTCCACATCCTGTTCGCCACGCGGCAGTTGGGCTTCACTGCCCGGGAGGTAGGCTTCAGCTACGTCGCATTGGGGGTCGGCACGGTGCTCGCCAGCGCGCTGGGCCATCGGATGGTGAGGTGGCTGGGGCCGGGTCCGACGATGGTGCTCGGATTCGCCGTCAGCGGAGTCGGCTGGGTGGTTCTCGCCTGTGCGCCGCTGAACCGTCTCGGTAGCGCTGCTTATCCCTTGATGCTCCTGTTCTATGGCGTGGGCGCGGTGTTCATCACCATCAACTTCCTGTCATTGCGCCAGTCGGTGACGCCGGGTCCCATGCTCGGCCGCATGACCAGCACCATGCGCTGGTTGATTCTCCTGCCGGCCGGGCCGGGTGCGGTGATCGGCGGGTGGCTCGGCGAACACGTCGGCTTGCGCGCGGCGCTTGGGTTTGCCGGGGCCACTGCGCTTGCGCTGGCGGCGGTCGCTGCGCGTCTGCCGGTGATCCGCAGCGTGAAAACGCTGCCGACGCTCAGGGCCGAGGCCATCACGCCGTATTCGTCGGACAGTGCCGCGTAACGCGTTGCAGGGCGACGCGTTGCAGGGCGACGCGTTGCAGGGCGTCGGGGGCGGCGCGTCAACCTGGCGTCCCCCGCACACGTTATGGAATTTGTTATCGCGCCAATCAGCAGGGCGCATCGACTGTTCTGCAGGAGGATCGAGAAATGAATCAACTTGGAAAGGCATTGATCATCAGTGTGAGCCTGGCGGGCAACGCGCTCCTCGCCCCTGTGGTCGCATCGGCTGCCGTGGGCATCGACATCACCGTGGCGCCTCCCGAGCCGCGTGTCGAGGTCGTGCCGCCGGCGCGACCCGGCTACGTCTGGGCTCCGGGATACTGGGAGTGGCGAGGCGGAGCCCACGTCTGGATTCCAGGGCGCTGGGTCGGCGAGCGGCGAGGCTATCATTGGGTGCCGGATCGCTGGGAGCAACGGGGCGATCACTGGCATCACTGGCGCGGCCACTGGGAACGCTGAGCCCGCGCAGACAGGGCGCAGGCTCGTCAGAGCGGCTTCCCGAGCCTGCGCCCGGGGTCGATCGGTCAATAATTGAGTCAGACATTAATAGGTAGCTTCAACTCTTTGATTTAGCTAAGATCCCCGCCTCATGAACATAGCGGTTGACGGTCTTGGCGTTGAAGGCGTGCACGTTTGGCGCGGCGATCGTCACGTCTTGAAGGCAGTGACCCTGCACATCAAGCCGCGCGAGGTGCTGCACATCTCGGGCAGAAACGGCAGCGGCAAGACCACGCTCCTCAGAGTGGCATGCGGTTTGTTGCGACCGGAGCAGGGGCGAGTCACCTGGCAGGGCCGATCGATTTCCGAGGTGCGCACCGAGTATCAGCAAGCGCTCGCTTATGCCTCACACGAGCCTGCCCTCAAGGGCGATTTGACCGCGCTCGAGAACCTGCGCTTCATGGTCGGGCTGCGGCGCCGCGTGAGCGCCGCCGAGCTCACCCGCTGCCTCGAGCGCACGGGGGTTGCCGGTTGCACGGACCTGCCCGTACGGGTGCTGTCTGCCGGACAGCGCCGGCGAGTCGCCATGGCCCGCGTGCTGGGGGTGCACGCCGCGCTCTGGATGCTGGACGAGCCGTTTACCAATCTCGATGCCGGCGGTTCCGAGACTTTCGCCGCACTCATCGCGGAACACGTGAGGCAGGGCGGCATGGCGGTCGTGGTCGCACACCATGAGCTCGTGCTCCCCACTCAGGCGCGACGCCTGGAATTGCCGGGATGAGTGCCGCGCGCGCCCTGTCGCTCGTCGTGGGACGTGAGCTGCGTCTCAGTTTCCGACGTCCGGACCAACTTCTGCAGCCGCTGGTGTTCTTTCTCATCGTGACGACCCTGTTTCCGCTCGGATTGAACCTGCAGTTGTCGCTGCTCAAAGAGATGGCGCCGGGGGTGCTTTGGACCGCCGCGCTGTTATCGTCGCTGTTGTCGCTCGAATCACTATTCAAGGGGGACGCGGACGACGGCACGCTCGAGCAGTTGGCACTGTCCGGCCACAGTTTGACCCTGATCGTGATCGGCAAGACCGCGGCCCACTGGCTGCTGAGCGGCGCCGCGCTGGTATTGGCGTCGCCCTTGGTGGCGATCGCGCTTGGCATCCCGAACGCGGCTTTCGGGACGATGTTTGCCAGCCTCGCGCTGGGCACCCTTACCTTGAGCTGGCTCGGATCGATCGGTGCGGCGCTGACGGTCGGCCTGAAGCGAGGCAACGTGCTCTTGTCATTGATCGTTCTGCCGCTTGCGATGCCATTGCTGATCTTTGGCGCCGGCGCCACGGACCGCGCCATCTCCGGAACGAGCCCGGCCGGGGCCCTGTATTTTCTTGGATCGCTTTGCATATTCACCTGTACTCTTGCACCCTTCGCGGCCTCGGCTGCGTTGCGCATCACCCTCGAGTAACGCTCGGAAAGCAGTTAGACCCATGTGGACTTGGTTTTATCGGCTGGCCTCTCCGCCGTTCGTGTATCGGACGGCAGCCGCGTGCACGCCTTGGTTCATGGCGGCGGCGGTTGCGGCCATCGGCTATGGCACGATTGCGGGTCTGGTGTTTGCGCCTCCCGACTACCAGCAGGGCGACGCTTTTCGGATCATCTACGTGCATGCGCCGAGCGCATGGCTTTCGATGTTCGCCTACACCACCCTGGCCGTGGCGGGTGCCATCGGGCTGATCTGGCGCATCAAGATGGGCCATGCAGTGGCGGCGGCGAGTGCGCCCATCGGCGCCTCATTCGCGCTGGCAGCCCTGGTCACCGGATCGCTCTGGGGACGGCCCATGTGGGGCACCTATTGGGCTTGGGACCCGCGGCTCACCTCCGAGCTTATCTTGTTGTTTCTATACGTCGGAGTGATGTCGCTGCGCTCCGCATTCGAGGATCCCGGCCGCGGCGACCGCGCCGCAGCGCTGCTCGCAATCGTGGGGATTGTCAACATCCCGATCATCCATTACTCGGTTGTTTGGTGGAACTCACTGCACCAAGCGGCTACGGTTGCTAAAATCGGCGTGCCGAACATGCCAGGCAGCATGCTCTGGCCGCTGTTGTCCATGCTTCTGGGCTTCATGTGTTTCTACGGAGCGGTGTTGTGCATGCGGCTGCGCGGCGAGGTGCTCAATCGGGAGCGCCAATCGGCGTGGGTGCGGGAGGCGCTGAGATCGTGAATGCAGGCGGATTCTGGTCGATGGGCGGTTATGCGCGCTTCGTGTGGCCGTGCTTCGCCCTGGTGTTTGGCGTTCTCGCGTGGAATCTCTGGGCGGCGAGCCGTTATCAGGCCGAGGCGCGCAAACGGGCGCTGCGGGCGCTCGCCATGATGGGTGACCACCAATGACTCCGCGTCGAAAACGTCTTTTCGTGGTGCTGGCGATCCTCGGCGGGGTTGCCGCGTCGGTGTCGCTCGCCGTGATGGCTTCGCGCCAGAACATCATGTTTTATTACGACCCGAGCCAGATCGCTGCCGGCCAGGCGCCTGCCAACAAGCGGTTTCGCGTGGGCGGAATGGTCGTCAAAGGGAGCGTTGCGCGCAAGCCCGGCGACTTGCAGGTGAGATTCGTGCTGACCGATTTGGCGCACCAGATTCCGGTCGAATATACGGGCGTCCTCCCCGATCTGTTCCGCGAAGGTCAGGGGATCATCGCGCATGGGAGCTTGGGGCCTGACGGCGCCTTCGTGGCCGATGAGGTGCTCGCCAAGCACGATGAGAAGTACATGCCTCCGGAGGTCGCGGCTTCATTGAAGCGCAATTCGCCGCCGGCCCATCCAGGTAGCTAGCAAGGAGTCATCATGGCAGCGGAACTCGGCGTATTTGCCCTCATCCTCGCCTTCGTGCTGAGCCTCGCGCAGGCTTTTTTCGGGCTGCTGGGAGCCTACCGCGGCAATGGCGACTGGATGGCGGTCGCGCGCCCGGCGGTCACGGGCCAGTTCGTCTTCGTCGCGGTGGCGTTCGCCTGTCTGGTGTACTGCTTCGTGAACAACGACTTCTCGGTGCTTTATGTGGCGCGAAATTCGAACACGCATCTTCCCCTGTTTTACCGCGTGGCGGCGCTCTGGGGAGCGCATGAGGGATCGCTCCTGCTCTGGATCTCGATCCTCGCCATCTGGAGCCTGGCGGTCGCGGCCTTCAGCCGGCAGCTCCCGATTACTTTCTCAAGCCGCGTGCTTGGGATCATGGGCCTCATCAGCGCGGGCTTCATGCTGTTCACTCTGTGGACATCGAATCCGTTCCTTCGGCTGATCCCGGCGGAGCGCGACGGGGCCGATCTGAATCCGGTGCTGCAGGATTTTGCGCTCGCCATTCATCCACCCATGCTCTATACCGGGTATGTCGGATTCTCGGTCGCCTTTGCATTCGCGTGCGCCGCGATGCTCGAGGGGCGGCTCGACCAAGCCTGGGCCAAATGGACACGTCCCTGGACCATCTTTGCATGGACGTTTCAGACCATCGGCATCGCTCTCGGCAGCTGGTGGGCCTATTACGAGCTCGGCTGGGGCGGCTGGTGGTTCTGGGATCCGGTGGAGAACGCATCCTTCATGCCATGGCTTGTGGGCACCGCTCTGATCCATTCGTTGAGCGTCACCGAGAAGCGCGGCATCTTCAAGAGCTGGACGCTGCTGCTGGCCATCTTTGCCTTCTCCTTGAGCCTTATGGGCACTTTCCTGGTGCGATCGGGCGTGCTCGTCTCGGTGCATTCCTTCGCCACCGATCCAAAGCGCGGCCTCTACATCCTCGCGTTCCTCACCGTGACCATCGGCGGATCACTCTCGCTCTATGCGTGGCGCGCGCCGAAGTTGTATGTTCCGGGGGGCTTCGAGCCGTTCTCGCGCGAATTTTTCCTGCTGGTGAACAATGTGATCCTGGTGAGCGTCGCGGGGCTCGTGCTGTGGGGAACGCTCTCACCGCTGGTGTATGAGTTGTTCAATCTCGGCAAGATCTCCGTGGGTCCGCCGGTTTTCGCAGTCATGTTCCTCGTGCCGATGATTCCGCTGATGGTATTCCTCGCCATCGGCATGCATTCGGCTTGGCGACGCGGCAGACTTGCCGCCTCGGCGAAGCCGCTCTGGTGGCTGCTCGGTGCCGCTGCACTCGTGGCGGTGTTGCTGCAAAAAGTGGGATTCGGCGCGTTCCACTGGGTCGGCCTCATCGGCCTGTTGTTCGGTTTCTGGATCATTTTTTCGGCCTTGATCGATCCGGTGCAGAGGCTGCGCCGCGGCCAAAAACTCACGGCGGGCCTGCTCGGCATGGTCACCGCGCATATCGGAGTCGGTGTTTTCGCGATCGGCGCGAGCGGGGTCGAAAGCTACAAGATCGAGAAGGACGTCGCCTTGAAGCCGGGGATGAGCTATTCGATCGCCGGTTACGATTTCCGCTACGTGGGCTCTGCGGAGGTTCGAGGCCCGAATTACGATGCGGTGCGGGCTGAAATCGATGTGACCCGTGGCGGCAAGCTGGTCACCGTGCTCAGGCCGGAGAAGCGTCATTTTTGGGTGCAGCAGACCGACAACAGCCAGGCGGCGATTTCGGTCAGCTGGTCGCGCGATTTGTTCGTGGCGATGGGCAACCCGTTGGGTGCCGATGCCTGGAGCATGCGCATCCAGTACAAACCCCTGGTCCGGTACATCTGGCTGGGTGCGGTGATCATGGCGATCGGCGGTGTGATCGCGGCGACCGACCGGCGTTACCGCGTTCGCGTGGAAAAGCGTTCGACCGATCCGGTGGCGGCTCCGCCGGGACCGGAGCCCAGCCTCGGGTCGGCCTGATGTGGAAATTCCTCATCCCGGTGGCGGTGTTCATCGCGCTCGCCGTACTGTTCGCCTTGGGGCTCAATCCCAAGCGGGACATCCACGCATTGCCTTCGCCGCTGATCGGAAAGCCGGCTCCGGCGTTCGATCTCACCGATGTGATGGACCCTTCCCGGCATGTCGACAACACGGCCTTGAAAGGCCAGATTTACGTGCTCAACGTGTGGGGAACCTGGTGCTTCGAGTGTCGGGCGGAGCACGAGGAGTTGCTCGCCATTGCCCGGCAGCATGTGGTGCCGCTCATCGGACTCGATTACATGGACCAGCGCGAGAAGGCGCAGCAATGGCTGACCCAGCTGGGTAATCCGTATCAGGCGGTCGGTTTCGATACCGACGGCCGGACCGCGATCAACTGGGGCGTGTATGGCGCGCCCGAGACCTATCTGGTCGACGGCCGCGGGCAAATCCTCTACAAATTCATCTCGCCCATCACGCCAGAGGTTTGGGAGCACGAATTCCTGCCGCGCATCAGCGCGGCGCAGCGGAGTGGTTCGTGATCCGCCGACCCCTTCTGCTGGCGGCGTTCTTGCTGGCGACGGCGGCGGGTGCGGCGTTCGGCGCCAGCGACCCTACCGTGGATGTCTACGGAGAAATCGAGAATCACGCGCTTCAGCCGCGCTACGAACACATCACCCAGAACCTTCGCTGCCTGGTCTGTCAGAACGAATCGATCGCCGACTCCAACGTGGAGCTTGCCAGCGATCTGCGTCGCCAGGTTCGCGAGATGCTGATCGCCGGCAAGAGCGACGACGATATCTTTCAATACATGACGGACCGCTATGGCGAGTTCGTCCGCTTCAATCCACCGCTGACGCCGAAGACCTGGCTGATTTGGGGTGCGCCCTTCATCATGGTGGCGGTGGGAGCCGTCGTCATCATTCGGGTGGCGCGTCACCGCGCGCGCCTGCCCGTCGACGATGAGCCCGCCTCGGAAATCAAATAGTCCATGAGCACCTTTCTCGTCATTGCAGTATTCATGGCTGCGATCGCCGCGACGGCCGTCGCATGGCCGTTGCTGCGCAGCCGTGCGAGCCGGCTCGCGGGCGTCGCGGCAGGAATACTGGTCATGGCCGCCGCTGCCGGGCTGTATCCGCTGTGGTCGAACTGGAACTGGCAGCAAGCGCCGCCGGCAGCGGCGACAGCGAATCCGCAAGTCCTGGCCATGGTCGCCGGGCTGGAGCGCAAGATGCAGGCGTCTCCAAACGACATCAAGGGCTGGCTGCTCCTCGGGCGCTCCTACATCGCTTTGGAGCGCACTGACGATGCCGTGACAGCTTACGAGCACGCGCACCGCCTCGATGCGAACAACGTCGAGGCCATGCTGGGCCTGGGGGAGGCGCTGAGCATGCGCGCAGGCGGTGACATCACCCCCCCGGCGGGAGAGTTGTTCGAGCGTGCCGTGAGCTTGCAGCCGGACGATCCGAAGGCGTTGCTCTACAGCGGATTCGGCGCCGCCACGCGCGGCGATCGTGCCACGGCACGAAAGCGCTGGTTGGCGCTCAAGGCCATGCATCCGCCGGCCGAAATCGATGCATTGCTGGATCAGCGAATCGCAGAACTCGGCACCGCCGACCTGGCTGCGGGGGGCGGTGCCGCCGCGGGGATCGCGGAAGGGCCGGCCGGCGCAGCGGGCGAGGGGGCGGCTGGAGCGTCATTCGCCGCCACACCGGCGGGGGCGCAATCGGCGGCGCAAGCGACCGTCAATCTCTCCATCTCCTCGGCTCTGAAGTCGCGGCTCACCGCCGATACGGCATTGTTCATATTCGCCCGCGAGCCGGGCGCGCAGGGGCCGCCCCTTGCCGCCAAACGCCTCACCAGCGCCGCGATCGGCACCCAGATCCACCTCTCATCCGCGGATTCCATGGTTCCCGGCCGAGTGCTTACGGCAGGCCAGAAGGTATCGATCACGGCGCGCGTCTCATTCAGCGGGCAGCCGCTGCCGGCGGCTGGCGATTTATACGGCGAACTTACTTACGATGTGGGTCACGACGGCGTGCGCGAGCTTGTCATCGACCGGGTTGCACAATAGGTTCTTACCATCCATGAGCGTCGCGAAGAGTTTGCTGGCAGGGCGAATCGTCGAGGACAGCCTGTTCCCCTATCCGCGCCTGCGCGAGAAAGACCGCGAAGTGCTGGGAATGATGCTCGAGGCCATCGATCAGTTCTTGACGCCCCGCCACGAGGAATTCAAGGGCTGGGATCGAGAGGCGGCACAGCCGGGGGAATTCATCCAGGGGTTGCGCGATCTCGGGCTCTTCGGACTCATCATTCCGGAGGAGCACGGCGGCCTCGGGTTGTCGAATGCCGGCTACGCGCGCGTGCTGAGCCAGACGAGCACGCACGACAGCTCGGTGTCGCTCACCATCGGCGCGCACAGCTCCATCGGCATGAAAGGCATTCTGCTATTCGGCACCGCCGAGCAACGCGCGCGCTATCTGCCGAGGCTCGCGAGCGGCGAAATGATCGCGGCGTTCTGTTTGACGGAGTCGGGCGCGGGGTCCGATGCCGCCTCGATCCGCACCCGGGCGGAGAAGGACGCGGCTGGGGCGTGGACGTTGAACGGCGAGAAGATCTGGATCACGAACGGCGGGATCGCCGACTTGTACACGGTGTTCGCGCGCACGGCCTCCGACGGGGGCAAGATCACCGCGTTCATCGTGGAAGCGGCTTGGCCGGGGGTGAGCCACGGGAAGCACGAAGATAAAATGGGAATCCGCGCCTCCTCGACGACCACGGTGAGCTTCACCGACGTGAAAGTGCCTGCAGAGAACGTGCTGGACTGCGAGGGCAAGGGATTCAAGGTGGCCATGGCGATCTTGAACAACGGCCGCACCGGTCTGGGCGGGGGTGCCGTCGGCGGCATGAAGACGCTGATCGGGCTCGTGACTGAGCAATCGAAGACACGCAAGCAATTTGGCGAGCCGATCGCCGACTTCGGTCTGGTACGCGAGAAGATCGCGCAGATGACGGTGGAATGTTTCGCCGCCGAAAGTGTCGTGTGGATGGTCGGGCATTACATCGACTCGGCGATGGACGATTACTCGGTCGAGGCGGCAATCAGCAAGGTGTATGCGAGCGAAGCCATCCAGCGGGCGGCTTACGAGGCCTTGCAGATCGCTGCGGGCACCGGCTTCATGCGGGATGCCCCCTATGAGCAGATCACGCGAGACTGCCGGATCTTATCCATCTTCGAGGGAACCAACGAGGTGCTGCGGCTCTACATCGCCCTTTCCGGACTCAAGGATCTGGGCAAGTCATTCGGTGAGCTGAAGGCGGCGGTGGACGACATCTTCAACAACCCGATCAAGGGTTTCGGGGTGCTCGCGGATTACGCGGAGAAGCGACTGACTCGCGCCACCGGCGTCGGTCGCGATAAGCTCGTCGGCAAGATACCGCCGCCCCTGCGCGAGGCAGCAACCACATTCGAGAAATACACCGTCGAGCTCGCCAAGGCGGCAGAGTTCCTACTGCGCAAATACGGCAAGAGCATCGCGTCGCGGCAGCATATGCTGAAACGGGTGGCGGACATGACCATTGATCTGTTCGTGGGTCTTTGCGTATTGTCGCGCGCGACGTCGTTGGCAGCGGCGCCGGGTGATGAAGGCCGGCAGGCCATCGCGATCGCGCACGCCTTTGCGCGTCAGGCCAAGCGCCGCATGGCGAACACCGTGCGGCGCATCGAGCGCAACGAGGACGAGGAGATGGATCTCTTGGCGGGCTTTATCCTGGACCAGGGAAGATATCCGTGGGACATAGTTAAATGAGCGTTTCGGCCGATGAGCGGCTCGCACGGGGGGATTCCTGGCTGACGCCGCGGCGAATCGTTTGGGGGCTCGTCGGCATCAGCGCCGTGATTGCGATTCTTTTTGCGGTTCGACTGACTCAAAAAGTTGCGGCGAATCAATCGGTCACCAACAAGGGTGCCATACCCTCGGTCACGATCACCGAAGCGGGGTTGAGCTCCCAGCCGAGCACCGTCAGCATCATCGGCACCATCAGCGCGCGCTTCGACACACCCATCGGGGTGGAGGGAGACGGCGGGCGCGTCTCGGCGGTCTTGGTGGAAGCCGGCGATCATGTGCATCGGGGACAGGTCCTGGCGCGCATCGACACCTCGGTGCTCGAGCCCCAGGTTGCAAATCTGCAGGCCGCGCTTGAGCTCGCGCGTGCCGAGTCGGAGCTGGCCGCTGCCGAGTACCGCCGCGCGCAGGCAGTCGGCGCCGCGGGCGCGCTGTCGGCCGAGGAGACCGAAAAGCGGCGCTCGAACTCGGTGACGGCGGCTGCCAAGGTGAAAGTGGCTGCGGCGCAGCTCGCGGAGGCTGAGGCGAAACTCGCACGGGCGCAGGTGCGGGCCCCCGGCGAGGGAACGCTTTTGACGCGCACGGTGGAGGTGGGACAGACGGTCGCCCCGGGCGCCACGCTGTTCCGCCTGGCCGAAGGAAACGAGGTTGAACTGCGCGGCGAAGTCGCAGAGCAGGATCTCTCGCTCCTCAAGGTCGGGCAGGACGTGAACGTGCGGCTCACCGGCACCTCGATCGTGTATCCGGGTCGCGTGCGCCTGTTGGGCGCGGTGATCGATCCGCAGACCCGCTTGGGACTGGTGCGAATATCCCTGACCCCCGACCCGAACCTGCGACCGGGAGCATTCGCCCGCGCAGATGTGACGGTGAGCAATGCGCAAAGAATCGTGCTCCCGCAGACGGCGGTGTTGACCGACGACAAGGGGAGCTACGTGTTGGTGGTCGACTCTCGAGACAAGGTGGAGCGCCGCCCCGTCAAGGTTTCCGGCATGGTGGCGTCCGGAGTGACGATCGCGGACGGCATCGATAAAAAAGAGCGCGTGGTCGCCACCGCCGGTGCGTTCCTGCAGGTGGGCGAGACCGTGAGGCCGGTCGGCGAGACCGTGAGACCGGTCGGCGAGACCGTAAGGCCGGTCGCGGAGGCCGCCGCAACCTCCGACAGCGCGGCAGGTTCTTGAAGAACATTTCGGCATGGGCGATTCGGCACCCGATCACTCCGATCGTGCTGTTCGTCGTGCTGTTCTTTCTGGGAGTCGTCGCGTTTCTGCGGCTGCCCATCGACCTCAATCCCGACATCGCCTATCCGATGGTCGACGTGAACATCAGCCAGCCGGGCGCAGCCCCAACGGAGATGGAGACCCAGATTGCACAAAAGGTGGAGGGGTCGATCGCGAGCATCGGCAATGTGCGCAACATCACCACCTACATCATCGAGGGCTCCGTCAATATTTTCCTCGAGTTCCAAATCGGCACGCCCATCGACCGCGCGGTGACGGATGTGCGCGACGCCGTGGCGAAGGTCCGCTCCGATCTGCCGCTCGGCATCATGGAGCCGTTGGTGCAGCGTCAAGACGCGGACGGGGATGCGATTTCGTATTACGCGGTCACCACCACCGGCAGTACTCCCGAAGAGCTGAGCTGGTTTATCGACAACACCGTCACCAAACGCCTGCTGGCGGTGCCGGGAGTCGCACAAGTCTCGCGCAGCGGCGGCGTCAGCCGGGAGATCCGCGTCGAGCTCGATCCTGCGCGCTTGCAGGCGCTCGGGCTCACGGCGGTGGAAGTCAACGATCAGCTGCGGGCGCTCAATCTCGACGCTGCGGGCGGCCGCGCGCAGGTGGGCGGCGGAGAGCAGGCTATTCGCGTTCTCGGCGGCGCCAAAAGCGCGGAGGGTCTGGCCGATACGCAGATCATCGCGAGCGGCGGCCGATCGGTCCGGCTGGGCGAGATCGCGGACGTCCAGGACGGCATCGCCGAAGTACGCTCCATCGCGAGGCTGAACGGGCGACCCGCCACCGCTTTCGGGGTGTTCAAGGCGAAGGGGGCTTCGGATGTCAGCGTCTCCTCGGCGGTGGACGCCGAGCTCGCGAAGATCCAGCGCGAGAATCCCACGATTCACGTGACGCTCATCTCGACCACGGTGGCGCACACGCTGCGCACCTACCATTCCTCGCTCAGCGCGCTGATCGAAGGCTCGATTCTGGCGGTCGTGGTGGTGTGGCTGTTCCTGCGCAGCTGGCGCGCCACGATGATATCGGCGTTGGCGATTCCGCTCTCGGCCGTACCCACGTTTGCTTTCATGCAGTGGATGAACTTCACGCTCAACCAGATCACCTTGCTGGCGCTGTCTCTGGTGGCGGGAGTACTGGTGGATGACGCCATCGTCGAGATCGAAAACATCGTGCGGCACATGCGCATGGGCAAGAGCGGCTATCGGGCATCGCTCGATGCGGCGGACGAGATCGGACTTGCGGTGGTGGCCACCTCGTTCACCATCATCGCGGTGTTTTTGCCGGTGAGCTTCATGAGCGGCATCACCGGGCAGTATTTCCGCCAGTTTGGATTGACGGTCGCCGTTGCGGTCTTCATCTCGCTCATGGTGGCGCGGCTCATCACCCCGGTGCTTGCCGCTTACTCCCTGAAGGGCGATTCGATCGCGGTCGACCACCTTGACGGTCCCATCATGACCATGTACCTCGCGGCGCTGCGCTGGTGCGCGCTGAATCGCTGGAAAACGATCCTGGTGGGATTCGTTCTGGTGATAGCCGCCGCGTTGTCGATGTTCATCTGGCTGATTCCGTCGACCTTTCTGCCGCCCGAGGACTTCGGCGAGGCGCAGCTGGCGATCGAGCTGCCTCCCGGGGGCACGCTCGAGGATACGGCACGCGTCTCCGCGGATGCGGCGGCGGTGTTGCGAAAATCTCCAGTCGTCACCGACGTGGTCGAATTCGTCGGGTCGAACGACGGCGAGATCCGTAATGCGGTGATCTATGTGAGCCTCGTGCCGCGCAGTGCGCGCAGCATGAGCCAGAAGCAATGGGAGCAGGGCATGATGCCGCTGCTCAGTGAGGTACCCGACGGGCACCTCAATTTTTCCGATGGCGGCAACGGTACCGACATCCAGCTTTTTTTGACGGGCGATGATCCCCCGCTCGTCGAACGGACCGCCCATCAGGTGATCGCCGAGATGCAGGGGCTGAAAGAGATTCGTGACTCCAGGATACGCGGAGATCTGCCCCGGCCCGAGATATTGGTGCATCCACGGTTCGACCTGGCAGCACGGCTGGGGGTGAGCGTGCAGACAATGAGCCAGACCATACGCATCGCGACGCTCGGGGATCTGCCGCAAAATGCGGCGAAGTTCTCGCTCTCCGATCGGCAGATCCCGATCCGGGTAAGCCTCAAGGACAGCGCACGGCGCGATATGGCGACGCTCGAAAACCTGCCCGTGCCCACCGCCGCGGGGGGCGCGGTGCCGCTGAAGGCGGTCGCCGACCTGAGCTTCGGGCAGGGCCCCTCCGCGGTCAGGCGCTACAACCAGACGCGGCGCGCCTTCCTCGAGGCCAACCTGAGCCCCGGCGTGGAGCTCGGCACGGCGACCAAGAAAATCTACGCGCTACCCTCGCTCTCGCACCTTCCGCACGGCGTGAATCTCGTCAAGATCGGCGATGCCCAATATTTCCAGGAGATGATCCAGAATTTTTCGTTGGCGATGGGCGCGGGTGTACTCATGGTGCTTGCCGTGCTGGTTCTGTTGTTCGCTCGGGTGTTTCAGCCGATCACGATCCTATTCGCGCTGCCCCTATCCCTGTTCGGCGCCGCGCTGGCGCTGGTGCTCGCCAACAAGCCGTTCTCCATCTCGGTGGTCATCGGCTTGTTGATGTTGATGGGGATTGTCGCCAAGAACTCGATTCTTCTGGTGGATTTCGCCATCGAGGAGATGCGTGCCGGCAAACCTCGGCTTACGGCAATTCTCGAGGCGGGTCACAAGCGCGCGCGCCCCATCGTGATGACCACGGTCGCGATGATCGCCGGGATGCTGCCGGTGGCGGCAGGCTGGGGCGGTGACAGCGATTTCCGCTCGCCGATGGCTACTGCGGTGATCGGAGGACTTGCCGCCTCGACCTTGTTGACGCTCGTGGTGGTACCCGCGGTGTTCACCGTTTTCGACGACATCGAGCGCTGGATGGCGCCGCGCGCGAGCAAGCTTCTCGCCCAGCCCGACCTGCCAGCGGCCGCGGGCGGCGCTGCGGCATCGCGGCGCACGGCCACCGAGTCCGGATCTCCCTGACCGGCGCGGCTAGTCGTGACGCTCGATCAGTGCTTGCAGCGTCTCGAGTAGTTCCGTAGCCACCGCCAGTTTCGCCGGATCGATGCTCGCCAGCAGTTCCTTGCGAACGGCGGCCGCCTCCGCTTTGACGGTCTCGCACAGGCGATTGCCCTCTGCGGTGAGCACTACGCGATTGATGCGCCGGTCGCTTTGGCAGGGCTGGCGCTCGACGAAACCGGCCTTCGCCAAGCGGTCCACCATCGCAACCATGGTCGCCCCCTCGACGCCGAGGCGTTCCGCGAGCTCAGATTGAGAGAGCGGGCTGCATGCCTTGGACGCGACGGCGATGGTCATCCAGCTGGCCTGGCTCATGCCGAGATTTTTCAGACGCCGATCGATGGCCTGGCGCCAGATTCGCGCCGTCCCGTGGAGGGCATCGGCAAAGCGTTCTTCGAGCTGGGGCATGCGGAGCAGCCTAATGGTTAGGTACCTAACAATATCAGATAAGAAGCGGCGATGGAAATCTGCGGCGGAACCTAACCGCGCGTAACAGTTCGTATGAAGTATGAAAAACGTATTTCCCGGCTCGATGGTGCTGTCGCCGATGAGAAAGTTTGGCGATCCGGTCCTGCCGCGCCGCTCGATTCTCGACGGCCGCCCGCTCGAGTCGAGCGACCCTGCGATCTACGCGCTCACCGATTTCAAACGCGACTATCCGATGACGGTCGATGCAGAGCGGCAGATCGACGATGCGCTGAGCGACATGATTCGGTTGAGCGTGCGCGCACTGCTGGTCGCGAAGGAGGAGCGTCTGGTGGGTCTCATCACCTCCTATGACATCCAGGGGGAGCGACCGATGCAGTTTCTGCAGTCCTCGAATTACAGCCGCCACGAGGACATCCGCGTAGTCCATGTCATGACTCCCTGGGACGAGCTGTTGGCTCTGGATTGGGAGCACGTGGAGGCGGCCAGTGCCGGTGAACTGAAGACGCTGTTCGAGCAGACGAGTCTCACGCATTTGCTGATCGTCGAGGTCGACCGCAAGACCTCGAACTCCACAGTGCGCGCCCTTGCCTCGCGCGCCCGACTGCTGCGTCAGCTCGGCAAGCGGGCGTCAGCTCTTGAGCCAGGTCACGGTCGCGATGCCGGCAAAAGTCATCAACAGCGATCCCACCAGGTGCGTCCCAATCGCCATTAACGCCGCGCCGTTGCGACCGGTCTGCATCAACAACACCACCTCGGCTGCAAACGTCGAGAAGGTCGTGAGGCCGCCGCAGAATCCCGTTGTCACGAACAGGCGCCACTCGGGCGCGAACGCCGGATACTGCAGAAAAAATGCGAGCGCCAGGCCGATCACGTAGCAACCGATGAGATTGGCCGCCAGGGTCCCGGGTGGGATGGTCGGGAAATAGCGGTTCAGAAATATTGCGAGCACCCAGCGCAGCACGCAGCCGAGCATGCCGCCCACCGCCACGGCCACGAGAGACCGCCACCACATCATGCCGAGGGCTTCGATCTAGCGAGGCGAGAGAGGTTTTGCCCGATCATGAGCAGTTAAATCCGCGGGCGCTCAGCCGCTCGGAACGATCGTCAGACTCCACGGGCTTTTTCCGGTTTTCACGCGCTTGATCTCCTGGTTCGTCCTCAAGTCCACCACCGAGATGTCGTCCGAGGGTCCATTCGCGGTGAACAGGTACTTGCCATCAGGCGAAAGGGCCATGCCCCAGGGTCGGGCTCCAACGCTGATGGAATTGACCACGGCGTAGCTATGCGAGTCGAGGACCGCCACGGTTGCGCCCCGGCCATTGCTCACGTAGATCGAACGGCCATCGGCTGACACCAGAACCGACATAGGCCGGGATCCGGCGGGCAGGGTGATGACCTTGACCGACTTGAAGGTTTTGGAATCCACCACGTTGAGCTCGCCCGATGATTCGGACGGAACGAAGGCCACGCCGGCACTCGGCAGAAACGCAACCGTGCGAGGACGGGGGTCGACCTTGAAGTGTCCGACCACCGAGTAGCTCGAGGTATCGACGACATACACATCGCCCGCGGCTTCGCAGGTGACGTAGAACTGTTTTCCATCGGGCGTGGTCGCGACCCCTTCAGGCTCTTGGCCCACGGAGATGACGTGCTCGACTTTTGCGGCGGCGACGTTGACCACGCTCGCCGACTTGGTGTCCTCGTTGGATACGTAGATTTGGGAGCCGTCCCTGCTGAGCGCAAATTCTTCCGGATCCGATCCGGCGGAGATCTTGCCGGTGAGGCGCCTTTGCGCGACATCGATGATGCCGATGCCGTCGGCAGCCTTGTCCGACGCGTTCGTATGCTCGTCGTCGCCGCGCTTGAAGATGGGATTGCCCTGGGCATCCAACTGCGGCGGTATGGCGATCGGCGTACCGCTCAGCGCCACGTAGACCGATTGACCGTCCGGGCTCGCATGAATTCCACGCGGCCGCTTGCCCACGGGAATCGTGCCCACCACGGAAAAGTCGGCACCGTCGACCACCGTGACCTCGTTGGAGCGCTCGTCGGAGACATAAATCTGGTAGGAGCCCGCCGCCGCGGCGCTGCCGGTGAGAACGATCGAGCCCGCCAGCGCGGCCAAAGCGGCTGCCGAAGAGGCTGCGGTGGGCAACCCGCAGCGTGCCGGGTCGCGCACGGCAACCGCACGATCAGCCGCGAAAGGGGATGCAAGGAAATCGCTCGTCGGCATGTTCATCTCTCCGCGGGGCTCGAATGCGTCGCCAAGCCTGCCGGTTCAACCTATCAATTGCAAGCATGAAAGGCCGTGGGCGCGACGGGGAAATCCAAGGTCCGCTCGGGATATAATGTCATCGGGTCAGCGCGTGGAATCAGCCGTCGAGCGGGAGTCGAATCATGAAAAAGGCGCATATCAAGACCGAGTTGCCCGGGCCCAAGGCGCGCGAGCTTCTGGCCCGCGATGCCCTGGCGGTGTCTCCTTCCTATCCGCGCGACTATCCATTCGTGATGTCGCATGGGCGGGGCGCGCAGATCTGGGATGTCGATGGCAACCGGTTCCTGGACTTTGCGGCAGGCATTGCCGTTTGCAGTACCGGCCACAGCCATCACGCGGTGGTACAGGCGATCAAGGATGCCGCGGACCGGTTCATTCATATCTCGTCCGATTACTGGCACGAAGGCCAGGTAAAGCTCGCCGAGCGCATGCAGGAGCTCGCGCCCATGCGGGAGCCGGTGATGAGTTTCTTCGCACAATCGGGCACCGAGAGCGTCGAGGCGGCGCTCAAGCTGGCTCGCTACGTCACGGGCCGTGGGCGGTTTTTGGGCTTTCTCGGCGGCTTTCACGGGCGCACGATGGGCTCGCTGTCCTTCACGTCGAGCAAATACACCCAGCAAAAAGGCTTCTTTCCGACCATGCCGGGCGTCACCCACGTTCCCTATCCCAATAATTACCGGCCGCTGCTCGCGGGCGCGGATCAGGGGCAGGCGGTCCTCAAGTACATCGAGGAGACGCTGTTCGTCCACAACGTGCCGGCCGGAGAGGTGGCAGGCATCCTGATCGAGCCGATTCAGGGTGAGGGCGGCTACCTCGTGCCTCCCGACGGGTTTCTGGCGGGTCTGCGCGCTTTGTGCGACCGGCACGGCATCCTCTTGATCTTTGACGAGGTGCAATCCGGCATCGGGCGCACCGGCCTGATGTTCGCCTCGCAGCACTTCGGCGTCGAGCCGGACATCATGACGCTCGCCAAGGGGCTCGGATCCGGCATGCCGATCGGGATGGTCGTTGCAAAGCGTTCCATCATGCAAAAATGGACGCGCGGTGCTCACGGGAATACCTATGGAGGCAACCCCTTGTGCTGCGCGGCCGCGCTCGCGACGCTCGAGATCGTCGAAAAGGAGCTATGCGCCAACGCCGCCCGGATCGGCGCCTATTTCATGGTGAAACTGCGCGCGTTGGCAGACCGGCATTCGGTCATCGGGGAGGTCCGCGGCAAAGGATTGATGATCGGCATGGAACTCGTGACCGACCGGGCGAGCAAGGCACCGGCCAAAAAGCTCTGCGATGCGTTGATCACCCAGGCCTTCCACAATGGGTTGATCCTGCTGTCGTGCGGCCAGAGTACCGTGCGTTTCATGCCGCCCCTGATGATCGGCGAGGCCGACGTGGACGAGGCGATCGAGCTTCTCGAGCGCTCGCTCGAGGAGGTCATCGCGGACGAGCGCCCGCCCGTCAAACGCGGGGTCGCTAACGGTTGAGCCGGTTGTATTTCGCGAGCACGGCGCGCAGTGCCTCGTGGGGAAGCGCAATGACCTTGTGATCGTCGACGCCGATCATGTCGCGCGCCGCCACCAGGGCGTTCACCACGGCCTCCTCGGTGGATTCCACGGTCGCCTTGAAAACGGGATCGAGTGAATCATTGGGCAGCATCTTCAGATCCACAACATGTCCCTCTGCCGCGGCGCCGGAATTCGCGGTCGAAAAGGCGATGAAGATATCGCCCGACCCGTTGCCCGAGATGCTGCCGTTGCGGCCGAGTCCGAGGGTCACTCGCCGAGCCAGGCGCTTCAGCTGGTGGGCGAGAAGCGGTGCGTCCGTCGCCACGACTACGATGATGGATCCAAGCTCGGCGACATCGGAGGGAACGAACACGTAGGGCTCGGGCGCCGGGATTTCGCGGCCGACGTTGATCCCTGCAATGCGCAGGTTGTCTCTGGTACCGTAATTGCACTGAACCAGCACGCCAATGGTATAGCCGCCGTCCTTGTCCTCGAGTTTCCGGGACGCGGTTCCGATGCCGCCCTTGTAGCCGTTGCAGATCATGCCGGTTCCGCCGCCGACGCTGCCTTCCTCCACCCGGCCGCCATGGGCCGAATCGAGCGCGTGGAACACGTGCTCGGGTTTTACGTGGAAGCCGTTCACGTCGTTCAGCCACCCATCCCAGGTCTCGCCCACCACGGGAAGCGACCACCAGTACCCGCTCGAATCGGCATTGCCGCGTGCGACGCGCCAGCGGATGACGGCGTCGCGCACGACACCGACGCTGTGTGTGTTGGTGATCATCACCGGACCTTCGAGGAAGCCGGATTCTTCGACCCAGGTGGTGCCGGTCATCTCGCCATTGCCATTCTGGGCGAACCACCCGGCAAACACGGGATTCGACAGCGAATCGAACCCTCGAGGCAGGATTGCCGTGACGCCGGTACGCACCGGCCCCGTACCCACCTTCAATGCGCCGGAGCCTGAAAGCAGCGTGGTTTGGCCGACGAGGACGCCTGCCACGTCGGTGATCGCATTGTTCGGGCCGGGAGTGCCGTCGAACGGGATGCCCAGATCGCGCGCGCGGGGCGCGGGTCCAGCGGGCGCAGCGGCAACCGGCGAAGCCGCATCGGCAGCAGAGCCGGCGGCGGCGCGCGCAGCCCCCAGATGCGATAACGGCGACGCGGCGGCGAACGACAACGCGAGCGTAACGGTGGTGAGGCGTGCTGCTTCGAACTTGCGCATTGTTTGACGGCTCCCCAAAAAATCGATCTCGCGGCGAAGGCGACGCCGCACATTGCGATGGTACACTTAAGCGGATGCCGTGCTCTCGACTCAACGTGGCGCACCTCGCGGCGATCGCGCTCCTGGCGGCCTTCGCCTTGGGTGCCGCCCCGACCAGCTCGGCTGCGGAGGAAAAACGCCTCTACATTTACAACTGGACCGATTTCATCGGACCGGAAACGATCGCAAAGTTCGAAAAGCTCACCGGGATCAAAGTGGTCTACGACGTATACGACGCCGAGGAGACCATGGAGGCGAGACTGCTCGCCGGTGGCTCCGGCTATGACGTGGTGAGCGCCTCGACGGATTACTTCAGCCGCGAGATCAAAGCGGGAGTCTACGAAACGCTGGACAGGGCGAAACTTCCGAACTGGAAGAATCTCGATCCTCACGTGCTTGCGATTCAATCCGCATACGACCCGGGAAATGCCCATGCGGTGCCCTATCTTCACTCCATGAACGGCTTCGCTTACAACGTCGACATGGTCCGGGCGCGCATGCCGAACGCCCCGGTGGACAGTCTCGACATGCTGTTCAAGCCGGAGGTGGTGTCGAAGTTCGCGGATTGCGGCGTGACCTTCCTTGACTCGCCCGAGGACACGATCCAGCTTGCGCTCAGGTACCTGGGACTAGATCCGAACACCACACGGCGCGAGGACTTCAAGGCGGCGCAGGAAATGCTCCTCAAGGTGCGGCCTTTTGTGCGCTCGTTCGATTCCGCCGAGTACCTCAACGGGCTCGCCAACCGCGAGGTGTGCGTTGCCATGTCCTGGTCGAGCGACTATGCGATGTCGCGTGCCCGGGCGAAGGCGGTGGGCGTGAACGTCAATCTGGCATTCACGTTGCCGAAGGAAGGCGCCAATGAGACGTTTTCATCGCTTTTGATCCCCGCGGGTGCGCCTCACCCTGAGGCGGCTTATCAGTTCATCAATTTTATTCTGAGGCCGGACGTGATAGCCGAGATCACCAACACCATTTATTATGGCAACGACAATATTGCCTCGCGGCCGCTGGTGAATCCGCATATCCTGGGCGACGAGACGCTGTATCCGACCCCCGAGGTCGAGGCAAGGTTGTACCGCTCCGCCGAGGTGAACGCCGCCACCGAGCGGATCCGCACGCGCACCTGGACTCGGATCAAGACCGCGGAATGACCGAAGCGCTCATCGACGAGGATTGCAATGGCCGCAAACGCATCTCACTTGAACCGCATCGTCGGCTTTACCGAGATGCAGCACGGCACCCGGGAGGACTACGCGCTTCTCGAGATCCACGAGCGCGACTACGCGAGCGAGCTTCCCGCGAGAATCCTGAGCTCCCTCAAACGGCTGTCCGTCTCCTTGGGGGGCTATCCGGTCACGCGTCTGGAGCATTCGCTGCAGGCGGCCACGCGCGCGCGCAAGGACGGCGCGGATGACGAGCTCATCGTCGCGGCGCTCATTCACGATGTGGGGGACGAGCTGGCGCCGTACAATCATGCCGAGATCGCCGCCGCCATCATCCGGCCCTACGTCCGGCCGAAGGTCACCTGGATTGTCGAGCAGCACGGGCTTTTTCAAAGTTATTACTACGCGCACCACTTCGGCGCAGATCGGGACGGACGCGAGCGTTTTCGGGGCCATCGCTGGTTTGAGGCGTGCAAGGATTTTTGCGCGAACTGGGACCAAAATTCTTTCGATCCGAAATTTTCTTCGGACCCGCTCGAATCATTCGAGCCGCTGGTGCACCAGATTTTCAACCGCAGGCCGTGGGATACCACGCACTTGACCATCGAGGAGTAACAGCCTCGCTCTCAGCGCTCGGCCATCTGTGCGTCCAGCAACCGCTGTCGCTCGCTTTTACGCATCATATAGCCGGCGACGACCACGCAGATGCCCACCAGGCAGATCACCAGACTGGCAAGGGCATTCACGTCCGGGGTGACGCCCAGCTTCACCTTGGAGAAGATCACCATCGGCAAGGTGCTGGCACCCGGTCCGGCCACGAAGCTCGAGATCACCAGGTCGTCCAGCGACAGCGTAAAGGACAACAGCCAGCTCGACGCAAGGGCGGGCGCGATGATCGGCAGGGTCGTATCCAAAAAGGCGCGGACGGGACCGGAACCGAGATCCATGGCGGCCTCCTCCAGCGAGCGGTCGGCGCTTTGCAACCTCGACTGCACGGTGACGGTCACGTAAGCGGTGCAGAACGCGATGTGCGCGATGGCGATGGTCGTGAAGCCTCGATGCGGCCAGCCGACCACGTGCAGCATCGAAATGAACAATAAGAGCTGCGTGATGCCGGTGATGATCTCGGGCATGACAAGAGGCGCATTCACCATGCCGGTCAGCAGCAGCCGGCCGTGGAACACCTTGAACCGCACCAGGGAGATGGCGGCCAGCGTACCGAGGATCACCGCGCCGGTCGATACCACCACGCCGATCTCGAGCGACAGCCAAGCGGCATCGAGAATCTGATCGTTGTGCATGAGCTGGCCGTACCAGATCGTCGAGAACCCGCCCCACACGCTGACCAGGGCGGACGCGTTGAACGAATAGCCGATCAGCACCAGGATCGGGATGTACAAAATCGCGATGCCGATGCACAGAATCGAGATCAAGAGCGGAGAAGGGCGGTCCTGCACATCAGGCCTCTAGCTGCTTGGTGCTGTAGTGTTGATAGAGCGCGATCGGCCCCACCAGCAGGATCAGGAACGCGACTGCGACGGCGGAGGCCACCGGCCAGTCGCGATTGCCGAAAAACTCATCCCAGAGAACCCGCCCAATCATGAGATTGTCAGGTCCGCCGAGCAGCGTCGGGATCACGAACTCGCCTACCGCGGGGATGAACACCAGCATCGAACCCGCAATGATGCCGGGCATCGACAGCGGCAGCGTCACATCGAGAAAGGTGCGCCACGGCGGGCTTCCCAGATCCGCCGCCGCCTCGTTGAGCGAATGGTCGAGCTTCTCGAGCGTCGCGAACAGCGGCAACACCATGAACGGCAGGTATGAATAGATGATCCCGAGATAGACCGCGAGCGTGGTATGCATGATTTGCAGCGGCTTGTGAATGATTCCCAGCCAGATCAGCGCCGCGTTCAACAAGCCGGTCTCGCGGATGATTCCCTCGAGGGCATATACGCGCAGCAGAAATGAGGTCCAAAACGGTAAAATGATGATCAGCAGCAGGATGCTCTGCGTCGACTTGGAGCTTCTGGCAATGGCGTAAGCCATGGGATAGCCGAGCGCGAGGCACACCAGCGTCGAGAAAAAAGCCGTCCTGATGGAATAAAGATACGAGACGCCATAGATCTCGTCGGTGAACAGATACTGAAAATTTGACAGACTCAGCGTCAAATGGATGTGCCAATCCGGGCCGATGGTTAGAATGTCCGTGAACGGGGGCACTCGCACGGCGGTATCCGCGAAGCTGATCTTGAGCGCGAATGCAAAGGGAATGAGGAAGAACACGAGAAGGTACAGCATGGGTGGAGCGATGATCAGCCACTTCCCGTACCGCATCAGCCAGCCCCCGGCGTGCGTATTCACCGACGAGGCGCTCGGGCGGAACTCCTGCGGGTCGATGACGCCGCCGATCATGCCGGGCTACCCGACGACGTGAGCACGCGCAAGAAAAGGACCGAGTCGTCGGGGCGTGCGCCGCGGGCGCGTTCCGCGCACAATCGGCAGCGGCAGCGGTTGATCGATGCCTGCATATCGGCGTTGCACATCTATGGTCCGTCGCGAACCACCGTGGAGAAAGTGGTGGCCATCGCGAAAATGTCTCCCGGTATCGTGCGTTTCTACTTC
>Ga0182030_10003257_pt1 | contig 34655 bp, 33 predicted proteins | sample 812S3MmetaG_FD_121299 | JGI IMG/M metagenome (GOLD analysis project Ga0182030, IMG submission 121299) | Permafrost microbial communities from Stordalen Mire, Sweden - 812S3M metaG (Illumina Assembly) | ecosystem: Environmental > Terrestrial > Soil > Wetlands > Permafrost | place: Sweden...
GTCGCGCATTTCACCGGGGCGCAGGCGGGGCTGGTGGCCTATTATCAGGCGTGCTGGATCAACACGCACAACGAGGCCGGCCCCGTGAGCGACGTCGTCAGCGCCACCATCCCCGGCTGAACCGGGCCGGACGACGCGCCGCCCGGCGGCAGGTTGGCCGCCGGGTTGGCCGTCTTTGTTGCGGACAAAGCCACCGGCATTGGGGTTGAAGAAATTTGCTTGATAACATTTTACATCGGGCGCAGCCTCAAATCCATGAAACCGGATAGGCGGAACAACCGTGCGGCAATTATTTGTTAGGCCGATTACCATGATTACATTCAAAGAATTTTACGCCGAATTATACGCCGCCGAAAATGAGAGTAGGCTGTTACTCGAATATGAGTGCTACAGGCTCATCCCAGGAACGCGTAACTCCTATCGTGAAGACCGTATGGATACCTCAACCAAGACAGAGAGGCATTCACACGTCTATGCTAGACCCAAGGGAGGCGGGAGGCAGTTATACGCTGTAAACCATAAAGGAAGCGGCCACGATGGTTCAAAGGGTATCGAAATAGCATCGTCACATGCAGATTATTTTCGCTCCGAAGGTTACGCCATTCCAGCAAGCAACATACTCGAATGTATAGATATGGAAGCCTTAAACGGCACCACTCACCAGATTCTTTTTGGAGGACGCAACATCGGCCTAACCAGTCGCCGGAGCCGTTGGCGCTGGCAGTTCCGCTGTCGCGGTTCACGTCGCAGTTCGGCGGTGGCTCAGCTTTCTACGTCTAGGCAGCCCACCATGCGTAAGCTACTCTATATTTTATTGGCGACGGTGGCTTTGATTGCCATCCGTGGGTATTCATTAACCGAAACCAAAAACATTGGCCTCTCATTTTACGTCGTGAGTGAGGAGAAGATTGATGGAGGACGGTTTATTGACACGCTAGACTTTCCAAAGCTTGGATATATTGCTGCCAGGCCAGATTTGATTATTACGCAGTTGGCATCGGTCAGTGATTCGTCTTCTCCAGCCAATCCGTCAGTTTCCATTACGATTATGCCCGGTGATTCGCAGAAGTTTGAGGCCCTGACAAAGAGTTGTATTGGTAAGCAGGTATTATTGATGTTGGATGACACGCCATTGCTTGCGCCGAGAATCCTCGCACCGGTCTCAACACAAAGTTTCCTTTTGACTATGAGCGGGCATAGCGATAAGAAAGTGATTGAAGATGGACTCAAAAAGCTCATTCGTTAAGGCGCTGCCTAAGTCGCCGGAGCCGGTGGCGCTGTCCGTTCCGCTATCGCGGTTCCCGTCGCGAGTCGGCGGCGGCTTTTTCCGTTAGGCAACTTTGTTTATTGACATGAGCAAAACAAGAAATCTGGAGAGCGCTCTTCTATGTTTCGTTGTGGCAATGGGTCTTTACGCGTTGAGCGTCGGACCGGCAATTCGTTTCTTGTGCGGTGGTAAGTGGACGAGAGTTGTGGAGACGATTTGGTGTCCTGTTATGGCTCTCGACCATACTTCTGCACAGCCAATATATCGCGCATATCTTGGACTCTGGGGTATTCGCATTGTGACCACGATAGCGCATTGAGATGAATAACATATGGCCTAAAAAGATTGCCTTAGAGCCAGCCGTTGGCGCTGGCCGTTCCGCTGGCGCGGTTCGCGGGCGGTGCGGCCGGGCTTGACGCAAGAGAATTGCCTTTGCGGGCCGGGCGCTTATCCTTGGCGCATGAAGTCATCCAAGAAAAATTCCGCCGACCCGAAGGTGGCCGGGCTGATTGAGGAACTGATCCGGGCCAAAGGCGGCGGCGCCAACGAGGCCGAGGTGGCCGACATCATCCAGAACGCCCTCAAGCTGCTCGCGGATGTGAAGGATTCCGGCGATGTGCGCGTGATCCAGACGGCGCTGCGGGAGTTGCGCTACGCCTTCCGCCTCTTCGCGCCGTATAATGAGAAACGCAAGGTGACGATCTTCGGTTCGGCCCGCACGCAGCCGGCCAAGGCGGAATATCAGCAGGCGGCCGAGTTTGGGAAAAAGATTTCGGAGGCGGGTTTCATGGTCATCACCGGCGCGGGCGGCGGCATCATGCACGCGGGCCACGAGGGCGCGGGGTCGGAAAATAGTTTCGGCGCGAACATCCGGCTGCCGTGGGAACAAAACGCCAATCCGGTGATCGCGAACGACAAGAAGCTGGTGACGTTCCGTTATTTTTTCACGCGGAAGCTGATTTTCATCCGGCACAGCGACGCGATTGCGCTGTTTCCCGGCGGCTTCGGCACGATGGACGAAGGTTACGAGGCGCTGACGCTGATGCAGACCGGCAAGAGCCAGCTCATGCCGCTGGTGCTGGTGGACAAGCCGGGCGGCGTTTTCTGGAAGACGTGGGACAAGCACATCCGCGAACATCTGCTGCGCGACAAATTGATTTCCGCCGACGATTTGAACCTTTACCAGATCACCGACAGCGCGGATGAAGCGGTGAAGATCATCACGCGCTTTTATCGCAACTTCCATTCGACGCGCTGGGTGAAGGATTGCCTGGTGATCCGGCTCCAACACGCGCCCAGCCCCTCGGCCATCGCGGCGATGAACGAGGATTTCGCGGACATCATCAACGGCGAGCCGATCAAGATCATTCCGCCGACGCCGGAGGAAGTTGCCGACACCGCGCATCTGCATCTGCCGCGCATCGCGTTCGGTTTCAACCGGCACGATCACGGCCGGCTGCGGCAGATGATTGATGTGCTGAACGGGCTGTGATGCGCCGGCTTGCCGTCGGCGGCGGTTCCGGCAAACTCGTGCGCGTGCAAAGCGAGAATCTTTCCGACGCCATGGTCGTGCTGGGCCACGGCACGGAATTGAACGCCGGTTCCGCCGTGCCGGCCACGCAGCACGCGGCGGAATTGCGGCGCCGGAAAATCTTCGCCGAAGTCCGCGCGGCGTTCTGGAAGCAGGAGCCGCAAATCAAAACCGTGCTCGCGGAAATGGCCGCGCCGAGAATCTTCATCGTGCCGCTGTTCATCAGCGAAGGCTATTTCAGCGACCAAATCATTCCCGTCGCCCTCGGCTTTGACGCATCACGCATCACGCATCACGCATCACGTCTTTTGATTTATTGCAAACCCGTGGGCACACACGACCGCATGACGGAAGTGATTTTGTCCCGCGCCGCCGAGGTGGTGAGACAATTTTCGTTTCCGCGTGCGCCCAAGCCGGCGGAGACCACGCTGTTCATCGCCGGCCACGGCACGGGCCGCAACGCCAATTCCCGCCAGGCGATTGCGCGGCAGGCGGAGTTGATCCGCGCGCAGAAAATTTACGCCGGCGTCCACGACATTTTAATGGAGGAAGCACCGCGCATCGGCGACTGTTATGCGCTGGCAGAGACGAGGAACATGGTGGTCGTCCCGTTTTTTATCAGCGACGGCTTGCACGTCGTCGAAGATATTCCGGTGCTGCTCGGCGAACCGGAACGGCTCGTGAAGGAACGCCACGCCGCCGGCCAGCCGACCTGGCGCAATCCGACGGAAAAGCACGGCAAGCTGGTTTGGTATTCGCCGTCCGTCGGCACCGAGCCGCTGCTGGCCGACGTGATTTTGGAACGCGTGCGCGAAGCAAGTGAACGGATACATGATTCGTGATGCGTGAAGCACAAATTCACGCATCACGCATCACGCATCACGCATCAATTTTATGAAACAACTGCGCATTGGATTTTTGAGCACGGCCGGCATCGGCCGGAAAAACTGGAAGGCCATCTGCCATTCCGGCAACTGCGTCGTCGCCGCCGTCGCCAGCCGCGACCTGGAGAAAAGCCGCAAATTCATTGGCGATTGCTCGCGCGAGTTCGCCTTCGCCGAAACGCCGCGCGCCTTTGGCAGCTACGAGGAATTGATCGCGTCGCCGGACGTGGACGCCGTTTATGTGCCCATGCCCACCGCCCTGCGAAGAGAATTTGTTCTCCGCGCCGCGCGTGCCGGCAAACACATCCTCTGCGAAAAACCCTGCGCCGCCAGCGTCGCCGAACTGGAGGAAATGCTCGCCGCTTGCCGCCAAAACAACGTGCAGTTTCTGGACGGCGTGATGTTCATGCACAGCCCGCGCCTGCCGAAAATCCGCGAAGCTTTGGACGACGGCAAAAGCATCGGCGCGATTCGGCGCATTTCCTCGGCCTTCAGCTTTTATTCCGGCGCGGATTTTTTCCACGGCAACATCCGCGTGAATGGCGCGCTTGAACCGGCCGGCTGCCTCGGCGACCTCGGCTGGTATTGCATCCGTTTCGCGCTGTGGACGCTGAACTGGCAACTGCCGCGCAGCGTCACGGGAAAAATCCACGCGCAAGCCGGCGCGTCGGTGCCGACGGAATTCACCGGCGAGCTGGCTTACGACGACGGCGTGTCCGCCGGATTTTATTGCTCGTTTCTCGCCGCCCGCAACCAGTGGGCTTGCATCAGCGGGCAGAAAGGTTGGCTGCGCGTGCCGGGTTTTGTGCTGCCGCTCAACAGCTACGAACCCGCGTTCGAACTGAACGACGCTGACATCCGCGTGGCGTCCGACGTGAAATGTCCGCCCGGCGTGGAACCCGCATGGCAAGGCCACGCCACCGCGCAAGACACGCGGATGTGGCGGAATTTTGCGAACCAGATTTTCTCCGGCAAACTTAACGGCGACTGGCCGATGTGGGCGCTGAAAACGCAAATTGTCCTCGACGCCTGCCACGAGGCCGGACGCACTGGGAAAATCGTTGAACTGTGATTGGCTGAATCGTTGCCCCGGCTGGCCGAAAATCGGTTCAACAATTCAACGATTTAACAATTCACGAATCCCGCCGCTTCCGCTATCTTTTTGCCCGTGCAATTTCGGAAAATCACCATCGTCGGCGTCGGTCTGCTCGGCGGCTCCATCGGGCTGGCCGCGCGGCAGCGCCGGCTGGCGGACGAAGTCGCCGGCTTCGTCCGGCGCGCGGCGAGCTTGAAGGATTGCGAGCAAGCCGGCGCGGTGGATTACGCCACGACCGATCTGCTCGCCGCCGTTTCCAACGCCGACCTCGTCATTCTTTGCACGCCGCTGGCGCAGATGCGTGCGCTGGTCCAACAATTTTCCCCCGCGCTCAAACGCGGCGCGATTGTCACCGATGTCGGCAGCGTGAAAGCCGATGTCGTGCGCGAACTGGAATCGCTGTTAAAAAAATCTGGCGCGCATTTCATCGGCAGTCATCCGATGGCCGGCGGCGAAAAAATGGGCGTGCAGGCCGCGCGGACGGATTTGTATGCGAACGCCGTTTGCGTTCTCACGCCGACGAAAAAATCCAAGGCCGCCGCCGTCCGCAAGCTGGAGCAGTTTTGGAAATCGCTCGGCGCGCGGACACTGCGGCTGGACGCGGCGCAGCACGATTTGCTCGTCAGCCGTTCCAGCCATCTGCCGCACGTCGTCGCCGCCGCGCTGGTGAATTTGGTTTTGGATCCGGCGCATCCCCAAACTCAAGTCGGCTTGTGCGCGACGGGCTTTCGCGACACCACGCGCATCGCGTCCGGCTCGCCGGAGATGTGGCGCGACATCGCGCTGGCCAACCGCAAAAATCTTTCCCGCTCGGTGGATGCCTTCGTGGCGGAGTTGAAAAAATTCCAGTCGGCGCTCAAAACGGGAAACGACCAGGCGGTGGAAACCTTTTTTGCGACCGCCAAAGCGCGCCGCGACAACTGGTGCGCCTGCCTGGCTTCAACTTCATCGGAATAAACCAGCCACAGATTGACACAGATGAAACACAGATTATCGGATTTGCCCAGCCACGATTCAACGTGGCAACAATTTGTTTTCATCTGTGTTTCATCTGCGCCCATCTGTGGCTAAATAAAATGGCGTTGCCTGAACTCATTGAAATCGTCCCGCTCACCGCGCCGGTGCGCGCGGAAATCACCGTGCCCGGCTCCAAGAGCATCACGAACCGCGCGCTGATTCTCGCGGCGCTGGCGGATGGCGAGACGGTTTTGCGCGGCGCGCTCTGGAGCGAGGACACGCAGATCATGGTCGAATGTTTGCAGGCGCTCGGCTTCATGGTGAACGTGGAGCCGGACCCGGCGGAGCCGTGCAACCGCACCATCACGGTTTATGGCAACGGCGGCGCGGTGCCGCCCGGCGGCACGGAAGCGCAGCCGATGGAACTGTTCGTGGGCAATGCCGGCACGGCGGCGCGGTTTCTGGCGGCGTTTGTTTGTCTGGGAAATGGTGTTTACCGTTTGAACGGCGTGCCGCGAATGCACGAACGTCCGCAAGCGGCGCTGTTTTCGGCGTTGCGCGAACTCGGCTACCGCGTGGAGTCGGAAAATGGAAATGACAAGCTGCCGGTGGTGATAAGTCCAAAGTCCAAAGTCCAAAGTCCAAAGTCGGAACGCAAATGCAAAGTCAGCATCGCGGAAAGCTCGCAGTTCGCGTCGGCGCTGCTGCTGTGCGCGAAAGTCGGCGGCTGGAAAATTGAAATTGTCGGCGAGAACACGGACGAATCGCCGTATGTGGCGATGACTTCAAAGTTGCTGGAGGCTTTTCCGAAACAAGGCGGAACTTTTCAAATCGAGCCGGATGCGAGCAGCGGGAGTTATTTTTGGGCAGCTAATGAAATTCTGCGACACGGTTCAGTTATGAATCAAATTGCTGTTTGTTGCTGGCCAAATAGTGGGATGCAAATTGACGAAAATTTTCCAAAGCTTCTTCCTTTGGAAAAACAAATTGTTAGAGGTCAAGATTTAGGAGATGGAATTCTTACGGCGTTCATAACGGCATTATTCGAGTCAAATCCAATTGAATTTTCAGGTTTAGCGCCAATTCGCTTACAAGAATGTGATCGCCTATTGGCGATGCGTCGAGAATTGGCCGCAACGGGAAGCATGGCATTGTCTGGCGTTGCTCCCATGCCAGTATGGATGTTTAATGAACTTGAAGCGCTACGACGATTTCAACCGAAGGGGCTTGAAGTTTCAGGGTTGGAAGTTTCTGTTCCACCAGAACACAACTCCATAGTGATATATCCTTCAGCAGGTATGCTTCGTCCTGCAGAGGTTGAAACCTACAACGACCATCGCATGGCGATGTGCTTTGCGATTCTGGGATTGAAAGTTCCCGGCATAAAAATTAAAAATCCCGCGTGCGTGAAAAAGACGTTCCCGAATTTTTTCCAGAAGCTCGCCGCGCCGCCGCCGCACGGTTTGGGCGCGGAGATTTGGGAAATCAAAAACGGCCAGCGCACGCGGAAATTGAGCGGCGAAGATTTGTTTGCGGATTAAAAATCCTCCTCATCGTCATCCTCATCCTCATAAATCAATTTTGAGGATGAGCATGAGGACGAGGAGGAGAATGAGTTGAAAATGAAAAAATATCCCATTGTCATCGCCCTGGACGGCACGAGCGCCAGCGGCAAAAGCACCAACGCCAAGCTCGTGGCCAAGGCGCTCGGCTACGTTTACGTGGACACCGGCGCGATGTATCGCACGCTGGCGTGGCATTGCCTGCAAAAGCGCGTGGACATCCACGACGCCAAGGCCGTCGGCGCCGCGTGCCGCAAATGGAAAACCAAGCTGGAGTGCGTGGAGAAAAACGGTTTGCGCTGCGTCCATCTGCTCGTGGAAACGTATTTTCCCGAAAAGGAAATCCGCACGCCGGAAACCGCCGCCGCCGTGGCACACGTCGCCGCTGTGCCGAAGGTGCGCGACTGGATGAAGAAAACCCAGCGCGACTGCATCCAGTTCGGCAACCTCGTGATGGAGGGCCGCGACATCGGCACAAATGTTTTTCCCGAGACGGACTACAAATTTTACCTCGACGCGACGCTGGCCGAGCGTTCCGCCCGCCGCGCCGCCGACGGCGTGAATGAAAACCTCGCCGCGCGCGACCGGCGCGACAGCGAACGCGCCGTCGCGCCGCTGATGATCGCGCTGGGCGCGAAGGTCATCAACAATTCCGCCATGACTTCGGAGCAGACGAGCAAGCTGCTGCTGGAAGAAATCTACAAGCGGCTACCGGCGAAATGAACCTGTCCTATCGCATCGGCCGGAGCATTTTTCGCGCGATTTTCGCGACGTATTTCCGCTGGCGGGTTTTCGGCGCGGAAAACGTGCCGATGACCGGCGGTGTCATTCTGGCGGCGAACCACGGCAGTTTTCTGGATCCGCCGCTCATCGGCTGCGGGACGAGGCGCGTCATCAGCATGCTCGCCCGCGAATCCCTGTTTCGTTTTCCGCCGATGGGCGCATTGCTGCGTTCTTGGCGCGTGGTGCCGGTGGACCGCGATGGCGGCGGGGCGAAGGGATTGAAAATTATTTTGAACCGGCTGCTGGCTGGTGCCGGCATCGCCATGTTTCCCGAAGGCACGCGGACGCGGGACGGCCAGCTCCAGCCGGCGCGTTCCGGCATCGGTTTGACCGTCATCAAATCCACCGCGCCGGTCGTGCCGGTGCGGGTGTTTGGGGCGTTCGAGGCTTATGGTCGGCATCTGAAATTTCCGCGCCCGCGCCGCATCATTTTGAAATACGGCCGGCCGCTGAATTTTGAAAAGCTGCGCGCCGAGGCGAAAACATGCGACAAGGCGCGGTTGAAGGAAATCTACCAGCAGGTCGCCGATGAAATCATGGCGGCGATTGCAAAACTGGAGCCGAAGGCGGGCTGATTTTCCGGAGGGACGAGTTCCACGAGTCCCAATTTTTCATTTCAGGAACTCGTGGAATTCGTCCCTCCGGATCAATTCAAATTCCCAAGTCCGACAGCGTTTTGCTGATGCTGTTGACGATTTGCGCGAGGCGCGGATGCGACAGTTCGAGGTCTGCGACGGACGAGCGCAGCCCTTGAATCGAAAGTTCTCGCAACTGCGGATTCGGCGCGGTGCGCGTGGCTTCGTGCGCGGAAAGCTGGGCGAAGCCGGCGATGCTGTCGGCCAGTTCGCCGTGGGTCTGTGCCAGCTTGGCAACTTCCGTTTTCAACGTGCCGAGCAGTTGCAGCAGTTCCTGTTTGCGTTCCGGGCTGACGGATTCCGCGCCGCCGATTTTCGCCTCAATCTCGCTGATGGTTTTTTCAATCATGGTCTGAAAAGAAGTTACTCTGCCATTTGAATCCGGCAAACAAATTCACCACCGCCCGACTTTCGGCAGCAGTGGCTGGACGATTTCCCAGATGCCGGCGCAGACGACATTCGCCGGCCGCGCGCCGTTGATGAATTTCACGCGCTGCGGCTCGCTCGCGGCGATGACGCCGAAGCCGTGCGCGACGCGCTCGAAAAATTTCCGGTCCGCCTCCTCAATGCGGTCGCGGACGAAGGGCAGGTTGGATTGCCGCGAGCGCAGCCGCTCGGCGCTGACTTCCGCCGCGACGTGCAGAAACAAGGTCAGGTTCGGCTTGGTCTCGCCGACGGCAAACTCGATGACGGACTTCACTTTTTCCAAATCCAGTTGGCGGCCGTAGCCTTGATACGCCGTGGTGGAATCGTAAAAGCGGTCGCTCAAAACCATTTCGCCGGCGGCGAGGGCGGGGCGGATGATTTCGCGGACGATCTGGGCGCGGCTGGCGTTCATCAGGAGCAGCTCGGCCTCGGCGGTCATGGCGTGGTTGTTCTGGCTGTGCTTGAGCGTGTGGCGGATTTCCTCGCCGATGGGCGTGCCGCCCGGCTCGCGCAACAGCCGCACGCGATGGCCGATGACCCGCAGATGCTCGGCCAGCAGCTTGATCTGCGTGGACTTGCCGCAGCCCTCGGTGCCTTCGAATGTGATGAACAAACCTTTCGACATTTGCGATTTGCGATTTGCGATTTATGATTTACGCGCCGACGAATAAATCAAATCTTTTTCAGCTTGATTCCTTTCGGCGTGTCCTCGATGACCCAGCCTTTGGATTTTAATTCGTCGCGGATGGCGTCGCTGCGCTTGAAATCTTTGGCCTTTTTCGCCTGCATACGAGCAATGGCAAGATTTTGGATTTCATACGGCACATTTTCTTCTCCTTCAACTTTTGCCGCAAATCCAGTGAAACGCACAATTCCCTGCATTTCGGCTGTATTTTCTCTCAAGCGCGCCGGAGCTTTAATTTCAAAGTTTAATCCCAAGACCAAATCCAAAGTTTTCCATGTGCTAATTGCAATAGCAGCCTGATTTGAAGTAAAATCCTTTTGAGACATGGAACGGTTCAGATCGCGTATCCATCCAAAAATTACGCCCCACGCTTTTGAAATGTTCAAATCATCTTCAAGAGCAGCTTTGAATTGATTTATGATTTCCATGTCTGGGGCAACGGTGACATGAGGTAAATTTGGGTCTAAATATTCAACAAGCTTTTCCAAGCACTCTCTAATTCTCGCCAGCGCGGTTTTCGCACCGTGGAGACCTTCGAGTGTAAAATTAAACGTCTCGCGATAATGCGCGGTAAGCAGCAGGTAACGCACTTCGCGGCCGGTGAAGCCCTTCGCCTGCAAATCGCGCAGCGTGAAAAAATTCCCGAGCGACTTGCTCATTTTTTTTCCTTCGACCAAAAGGTGCGCGCCGTGCAGCCAGAATTTCACGAACGGCTTGCCGGTCGCGCCTTCGCTCTGCGCGATTTCGTCCTCGTGATGCGGAAATTTCAAATCCTCGCCGCCGAGGTGCAGATCGAAACTTGGCCCAAGAATTTCCATGCTCATCGCACTACACTCGATGTGCCAGCCGGGGCGGCCTTTTCCCCAAGGACTATCCCATGAAATCTCGCCATCTTCCGGCACATAAGCTTTCCAGAGCGCGAAGTCGGCGACGGATTCTTTTTCGTATTCGTCGCTGGAAACGCGTTCGCCGGCGCGCATTTCGTCGAAATTTAATTTCAGCAACTGGCCGTAATTACAACCGCAGCCTTGATATTTCGTGATGGAAAAATAAACCGAGCCGTCGCTGGCTTTGTAAGCGATGCCGCGCGCGATGAGCTTTTCAATCAGTTCAATGATTGGCTTGATGTATTCCGTGGCGCGCGGTTTGACGTGCGGTTCGCGGCAGCCGAGGGCTTTCAAATCGTCGAGAAAGGCGGTTTCAAATTTGCCGGTGAACTCGCGCAGCGTGGTTTTGTTTTCGCGGACACGTTTGATGATTTTGTCCTCCACGTCGGTGATGTTCATGACGTGTTGGACTTCGTAGCCGGAAAATTCCAGCGTGCGGCGGACGAGGTCGGCGAAGACGAACGTGCGCCAGTTGCCGATGTGCGCGAAGTCATAAACGGTCGGCCCGCAGCAATACATCCCGACTTTTTTGCCGGCGGGATCGAGCGGCGCGAACTCCTGCACGGAGCGCGTGAGTGTGTTGAACAGTTTCAAGGCCATTTGTCAGCGCGAAAGTTAAGGCGCGGCGCGGGAAAGCAAAAGGGGAAATTTACTTAAAGTCGTGAACCATCGCGAACGGGGCGAAGGAGCCTGCGGCCATTTTCAATATTCAACCTTTATTTGTCCGGGTGATACTCGTATTTCTCATATCGGGACTTCACAAAGGATTGAAGATCTTCCGGCGATTCAAACATATCTGACCATACCTCGTAGCCGTCAATCAAGGGATCGCCGTCTTGATAATATGCAATCTGCCATGGATGCCATTCCAGCTTGTTTGAGCGGGCATAGTTTTCAGCCTCCCGCTCGGCTTTGGCAAAAACTTCATCCTCGGTCGCGCCTGAAAATACAACGATTCGTTCTTCAAAAATGTTCGTGCCGTCCTTCTTTTTACCGAACCGGTAAATCGTTCGGACGCCAAACCAAGTTGTGTTTGAATCAGACATGGCGCAGGTTAGTCGGTTCAGACGGGTTGATTTGTGTCCGACGATTTGACTTTTAATTTTTTCATCCGCTCGGCGAAAAGAAAAAACACGCCTGGCCCGAAGCAAAGCAGCATCACGGAAATGCCGGTGGCGATGCCCCAAAACGTCCCGATGGGCGCGCAGCAATCGTCGCGGCGGCGGATGATGACGTGGCTGGGCACGGCGACGATGAGTTCGAGGATGCTGCCGCGCAGCAGCCAGCGGGTGGCGCGTTTGAGCAGCGCGTCGGGTTCGTCCGCCCGGGTGGCGCGTCGAAAAACGAACGCCCATACAATCCAGAAAAATAGCAGAATGCCGAAGACCGCCAGATGCAGGTTGTTGATGCCGCCCGGATAAGTTTTCATTTCCGGTGAATTTTCTTGATCGAGACCGGTGAGGTGTGCCAGCCAGCCCAGCGCGTTGTCGCCAAAAATGGCAAACGCCAAAGACAGAGCGCCGGCCAGAAACAAATTCGCCAGAAAAAATGCGGTGACGATGACGGGGATTTTCAGCGGCCGGCGCGCGGGCAGCCGGCGTTCGGCTAGGTTGATGGGCAGCAACAGCAGCAAAGCCTGGCCAGCGACGAGGATGCCGAGCCAGAGCCAGTAGCCCCAGCCCGCATAGATTTCCAAGGTTTTTTGAAGTCCGATGCCGTCGTTTTTCAGTCCCCAGTTGCCAAAGGCGGCAAGCACCACCGGCACGGTGAGGACGAGCAGCGCCAGCGCGTAAAGCAGGATGGTGACGATGGCCCAGCGTTTCATGGCGGCAATGTGTTGAGAATTAAAAACCCGCGCCAGCGAAATCGGTGCGGACTTTTTTGCGAATTTTTGCTTTCGCGGCTTGCATTTTTTGGATTCACCGGCAAATTTTGAAAAACTTAAAACGCTTTTATCAATTAGAAACCATGAGCAACCAAGCCAAACTCGAACTGGACGGAAAAACCTACACGCTGCCAACGTTGACCGGCAGCGAAAATGAAAAGGCCGTGGACATCTCGGCGCTGCGCGCGAACACCGGCTACATAACGATTGACGACGGTTACGGCAACACCGGCTCGTGCGTGAGCAATGTCACGTTCATTGACGGCGACCAGGGGATTTTGCGCTATCGCGGCATTCCCATCGAGGAACTGGCGGAGAAATCCAATTTCGTGGAGACGGCGCATCTGATCATTTACGGCGAGCTGCCGAACCGCGCGCAGATGAAGAAGTTTTCCGACCTGCTCACGGAGAACCAGTATTTGCACGAGGACATGAAGTTCCATTTCGAGGGTTTCCCGACGGGCGCGCACCCGATGGCGATCCTTTCGGCGATGATCAATGCGTCGTCCTGCTTCGACGAGGATTTGATGCGCTGGCAGTGGGGCAAGAACAAGCAGTTTGACATTTATGTCGCGCGGCTGATTTCGCAGGTGCGGACGATTGCGGCGTATTCCTACCGCAAGTCGAAGGGGCTGCCGCTGATTTATCCGAAGCAGAGCTACAAATACACGGCGAACTTCCTGCACATGCTGTTCTCGATGCCGTATGAGGATTTTGTTTTGAAGCCGGAAGTGGTGAAGGCGCTGGATTTGATTTTCCTGCTGCACGCGGATCACGAGCAAAATTGTTCCACCTCGACCGTGCGCATGGTGGCGTCGAGCCAGGCGAATTTGTTCGCCAGTTGCGCGGCCGGCGTGTGTGCGCTCTGGGGTCCGCTGCATGGCGGCGCGAACCAGGCGGTCATCGAGATGCTCCAGCAGATTCACAAGGAAGGCGACGACGGCTCGAAGTTCATCACGGCGGCCAAGGACAAGAACAGCGGCAAGAAGCTCATGGGCTTCGGCCATCGCGTTTACAAGAATCACGACCCGCGCGCCAAGATCATCAAGAAGGCCTGCGACGAGGTGCTGTCCAAATTGCACATCACCGATCCGTTGCTGGACATCGCCAAGAAGCTGGAGGACGCGGCGCTGAAAGATCCCTATTTCGTCGAGCGCAAGCTGTATCCGAACGTGGATTTTTACAGCGGCATCATCATGCGCGCCATCGGCATTCCGATGGAAATGTTCACGGTGATTTTCGCCATCGGCCGCATGCCCGGCTGGATTGCGAATTACAAGGAAATCATGGAGGAGCCGAAGAGCCGCATTTACCGGCCGCGCCAGATTTACACCGGCAAGACGCTGAATCACTACGTTCCGGTGGAAGAGCGGAAATAAATTGTCGCGCGGTTGGCGTTCAAACCGGGTGCCAGGGAAACGCCGTCCGGCGGAACCAAATTGCATTTCTCGGTGAACCATCGCGGATGAGCAAAATTCTGGTCATAGATGACGAATCTTGGCTGCGGGAAATGATCCGGCTGGCGCTGGAGCACCATGGTTTTGAAGTCATTGAAGCCGCCGACAGCATTGACGGCACCGCCAAAGCCCGAGCCCATCTGCCCGACCTGATTCTTTGCGACGTCAACATGGACAAGGCGGGCGCGGGTTACACGACGCTCTCCAAATTGCGCGAGGACGCGGCCACCGCCAGCATTCCCTTCATTCTGATGACCGGCCTGGCGGACGCCGGCGGCATGAGACACGCGATGGAAATGGGCGCGGATGATTATCTGCCCAAGCCGTTCAAGGTGGACGAACTTTACGCCACCGTGGCAGCGCGTTTGCGCAAAGTGCGGACCGTCCGCGAACATGCCGAGCAGAAACTCACCTCGCTGCGCTCGCACATTTCGCTGATGCTGCCGCACGAGATGCGCACGCCGCTCAATGGCATCATTTCCAACGCCGAGCTGCTCGCCACCGCCGCCGCCACGCTGACGCCGGCGGATATCGCCGAAATGGGGCAGGAAATCAGCAAGTCCAGCGAACGGCTCGAACGCCTCATCGAAAACTTTTTGTTTCACGCGCGGCTGGAAATCGTCGCCACCGATCCGGAAAGCGTCAACGCCCTGCGCGCGGCCCGGACCGCGCGGCCGGCGGAGCTGTTGCAACAGGCCGCCGTCGAACAGGCCAAAAAATTCGGCCGTTTGCTGGATCTCACGGTGGAGGCGGCGGACGCGTCGCCGGCGATGGCCGAGGAGTATTTCAAAAAAACTATGACCGAACTGGTGCAGAACGCCTTCAAGTTTTCCTTGCCCGGCACGCCCGTGCAGGTGCGGCTGGCGGCGGCGGACAATGAAATTGAATTCTTCGTGCGCGACGCCGGACGCGGTTTTTCCACCGAGCAGCTTCGCCGCATCGGCGCCTATGTCCAGTTTGAACGGAAAATGCAGGACGAGCAGGGGCTGGGCCTGGGCCTGGCCATCGCCCAAAAACTGGTGGAACTGCACGGCGGCTCGCTCGTCATCACCAGCGGCACCGGGATCGGCTCGACCGTCACGGTCAAATTGCCGGCGGCAAAAAACAACTGACCGTTTTCAAAACGGCAGCCGCGCGTAAAGCCAAGTCAGGCCGCGTCCGGTGCCTTCCGCCGCGAAAAAAAGAATGGCCATCGCCAGCACCGGCGCAAAATCCACCCGGCCCAGTTGCAGCGGGATTTTTTTCAGCGGCTTCAGCAGCGTCTGCGCCGTCGCGTTCACATATTTCCAGAACGGATGTTTGCCGAAATAAATGTAGCTGCTCAACAGATGCAGCGCGAGCAGCGCGCCGGCGGGGAATTTCCAGACGAGGTAGCTGCCCAGCGCGATGATCAGGGTTTGTTCCAACCGATGTCCCATGGATGCCGGCGGTGGAAAAATTTGCAGCCAGCCCAGCAGCCAACTCAACGCGATCCACGCCAGCCCGGTGACGACCAGCGGCAAAAGCGCTTTGGCCCAGTTCGGCCAGTTGTCCACGCGGCCCAGCGGAATTCGCACGAGCCGGTGGAACGGTTCCGGCCCGGCCAGCAGCGACAGCAGCAGCAGCCACGCGTAAAAAATTCCGAGCATCAGCCCGAAGCTCAAAAACGAGAACAGCAAAATCCGCCCCAGCCCCGCCCAGTTGCCGTGGCACGGAATGGAAAGCACGACCGTTCCCAAGTTTAGTTTTCCCGCCCAGACCGGCGACATGGACGTGCCGATTTGCCAGTAGATGAACGCGCGCGCCACGAGCAGTCCGGCGATGACTGCGAGCCATTGCCAGCGCCGGAATTTTTTTGGCGCGGCGGGCCGCAGCGTGCCCATCAGCGTCGCCGGCGTCCGCTTCACCAGCGGATCAAACCGGATGGAACGCCAGTTCAGCCACAGCAGCAGCCCGGCCAGGTTCAGGATGAAATCTACAATTGCCACAGCGAAATTCGTTGCCTTGTTGAATCGTGAATCGTTTCAACGATTCGCCGATGCTACAATTTAACGAAGCACGATTCAACGCTGTAACGAATCACATCATCTTCAACAGCGTGTCGGCCATTTCGCTCGGCGTCACCGCGATGCCGATGCCCGCATCCCTGAACGCCGCGATTTTCGCCGCCGCCGTGCCTTTGCCGCCGCTGACAATCGCACCGGCATGGCCCATGCGGCGTCCGGGCGGCGCGGTCGCGCCGGCGATGAAACCGGCGACGGGTTTTTTGCAATTCGCCTTGATCCACTCGGCGGCTTCTTCTTCCGCGCTGCCGCCGATTTCGCCGATCATGATGATGCCGGTGGTTTCGGGGTCATCGTTGAAAAGTTTGATCACGTCCAAATGCGACGTGCCGTTCACCGGATCGCCGCCGATGCCGACGCAGGTTGATTGGCCGACGCCGCGCGAGGTGAGTTGCCACACCGCTTCGTAAGTCAACGTGCCGCTGCGTGAGACCACGCCGATGTTGCCTTTTTTGTGAATGTAGCCGGGCGCGATGCCGATGCGGCAGCCGCCGTGCGAATCTTTGCCTTCACCGGGCGTGACGATGCCGGGGCAATTCGGGCCGATGAGCCGCGTCTTGGTATTGCCTTGCAGCGCGCGTTTCACGCGAATCATGTCGCGCACGGGAATGCCTTCGGTGATGGCGACGACGAGTTCGAGTCCGGCGTCCGCGCCTTCGAGAATCGCATCCGCCGCAAACGGCGGCGGGACAAACACCGCGCTGGCCGTCGCGCCGGTTTGTTTCACCGCATCGGCGACGGTGTCAAAAATTGGCACCTTGACGCCGCCGTGCTCGAAAAATTGTCCGCCTTTGCCGGGCGTGACGCCGGCGACGATTTGCGTGCCGTAATCAATGGAGAGTTGCGCGTGCTTCGCGCCAAAGCTGCCGGTGATGCCTTGGACGAGAACCTTGGTGTTGGGTTTAACGAGGATGGACATGGTAAATCTAGCTTTGTTGCTTTTTTATTTCTTTCAAAAATTTCACGGTAATCCGGTCATGATCGCGATTCATTGCTTCTTTGGCGCGAATCAACGAGTCAATGTCGAGAATCCGGCATTTGCCATAAGGTAATTCCACTTCAACACTGTTTTCCAAAACTTCTTCAAAGTTGCCGACGCCCAGCACTTCGCTCAGACAATCAACAACTCCCAAATCTGTCTTCAAATATAAATTCCTCAAACTCACGCATTGTTCCGGCGTCAGTTTCAAAGTCAAATCCGGCCTTGAACGATGCACTGGATGCAAATCGGCGAATGCCTTCTGAATCCGCATCAAGTTTGCCTCGCTGAACCGGCAGCAAATATCTACGTCGCGCGTGACCAAAGTTACGCCATGCGCCACCGCCGCGAATCCGCCGACCAAAACGAACTCGACTTGCGCTGCAATCAACCGCCGTGTCAGTTCACTTAAATTTTGCATTCCGTTTCTCCATCGCCGTGCGCAACGATTCGGCAAAATTCAGCGCGTCATCATTCGCCAGCATCCGTTCCCACGGCGTTTTTGCCAGGCTGTCTTTCAGCAACGACAGGTCAATGTCGCCGTCCGTCGCCACGCCATATGCCGGCGAAGTTTCCTTCAAGACAGATTGTTCGCTGTTGTTTTTCTCCGGCATATTGGAAAAATCATTTTCCAACCGCCTTCACCACTTTCTGCGCCGCGTCCGCCATCGAATCGCCGGTGATGATGGCCACGCCGGATTCAGCCAAAGTTTTTTTGCCGGCGACGACGTTGTTGCCTTCCAGCCGGACGACGAGCGGGAGTTTCAAGCCCGTTTCCTTCACCGCCGCGACGATGCCGGTGGCAATGACGTTGCAATCCATGATGCCGCCGAAAATGTTCACGAGGATGCCTTTCACGTTCGGGTCGCTCAAAATGATTTTGAACGCCGCCGTGACCTGCTCCTTGCTCGCGCCGCCGCCCACGTCGAGAAAGTTCGCCGGGTTGGAGCCGCAATGCTGGATGATGTCCATCGTCGCCATCGCCAGGCCCGCGCCGTTCACGAGGCACGCGATGCTGCCGTCGAGCTTGATGTAATTGAGATTAAATTTGCTCGCCTCGATTTCCAGCGGCGCTTCCTCGTTCAAGTCGCGCATTTCCAAAATATCCTTGTGGCGATACAGCGCGTTGTCATCGAGCGAAATTTTTGCGTCGAGCGCCATGACCGTTTCCTTGCCATCGGCGAGTTCCACCACCGCGAGCGGATTCAGCTCGACCATCGAGGCGTCGCATTCCCACCAAGTATTGTAAACGCCGGTGATGAGCTTGACGCCCGCGTTGAACAAATCGCCTTTGAGACCAAGCGCAGCGGAAATTTTGCGCGCCTGAAACGGCATGATGCCCACCGCCGGATCAATCGTTTCCTTGAAAATCTTTTCGGGATGTTTTTCCGCGACTTCCTCGATGTCCATGCCGCCCTCGGTGCTGGCCATGATGAGCGGGCGCGACGTCTCGCGGTTGAGCAGCACGGCGAGATAAAATTCCTTTTTAATTTTTGCGCCCGCCGCGAGCAACAACGTCTGCACTTGCCGTCCGTCTGCACCGGTTTGTTTCGTAACCAATGTTTGGCCGAACATTTTTTCGGCGAACCCCACCGCTTCGTCCACTGAGCCGGCGACTTTCACGCCGCCTTGAAAACCGGATTTGAATGTGCCCTTGCCGCGGCCGCCCGCGTGGATTTGCGATTTGACGACCACCTTGGCGCTGCCGCTGGCGGCGATTTTCTCCGCCGCGGGCCGCACTTCAGCGAGCGACTTGGCGGGAATTTCAAACGGGACGGTGACGCCATATTTGGCAAGCAACTGTTTGGCCTGATATTCGTGGATGTTCATTTCAAAATAAGTTGCCGTATTAAAAACCATTGCTGCGGAAAATCAACTTTTTATGCAGTGGATTCGCACCGCCGTCGCTTCACTTTTTTTGCACAAACCAAACCCGCCGACAAAAGGTGCCATCCCGGGCCGGAAGGCATTTGGCAGCTTCTCAAACGAATTGGGATGGCCGGAATGGCGTTCAAGCGGGGTTGTTCGTGGCGGACAAATTTAGAAAATATCCTTGCAAAATCGAGCCGGGATTCCTATTTGATGGCAAATCTTGATCAACTATGAAATCTCATCGCGGCACGCTCATTCTGGTTTTTGGTATTCTCGGCCTGCTGATTTGCGGACCGCTGGGCATTGCGGCCTGGATCATGGGCGGAAATGATTTGAAAGAAATGGACGCCGGCACCATGGATCCCGCCGGGCGCGGCAACACCAACGCCGGCAAAATCTGCGGGATGATTGCCACGATACTTATGATCGTAGGCCTGGTCATCGCGATTTTGATGGTTGCCTTTGTCGGCGTGGCGGGCCTCGCACACCACTGATTTTTGCGCACCGGCGGCTGGCGCAGCGGTTTCGCAAAGCTTTCCCTTGAATCAAACCCAGCGCACAGGCAATCTGCGCGGCAATGAAGTTTGTTTCCACGCTGCTGCTGGCGCTGTTGCTGGCGTATTGCGCCCGTCCGGCGTCTGCGGCGTTTATCAACGGTCACAGCTACCAGCCGCTGGAGGACTGGGCGGATGCAAACGGCTTCCGCGCGTCGGCGTGGCGCGGCAATCAAATCACGCTGACCAACCGCACGGCGCGGCTGGTAATTGAAAAGGATTCGTCCACGGCGCAAATCAATGGCGTGAACGTGGCGCTGTCGTTTCCGGTCGCGGTGGACAAGGGCCAGTATTTGATCGCGCCGCTGGATTTGGCGAAGACCATCGAGCCGCTGGTGTTGGCGCCGAAATTTGCCGGCCGAAAAATTTCCACCATTGTCCTCGATCCCGGCCACGGCGGCAAAGATCCCGGCAACCACGCCGGCTGGCATTACGAAAAAACCTACACGCTGGCGCTGGCCGCCGAATTGCGCGACCAGTTGAAAAATGCCGGCTTCAACGTGCTGCTGACGCGGACGAAGGATCAGTTTGTGGAATTGACGGAACGCTCCGATCTCGCCAATCGCCAGCACGCGGACCTGTTGGTGAGTTTGCATTTCAACGCCACCGAGTCGGGTAAAACCGAAGTCAGCGGGCCGGAGACGTATTGCATCACGCCGGTCGGCGCGGCGTCGTCCAACGCGCAGGGCGAAGGCGCGAACCACGGCGCTTCGCCGGCCAACGTGGTGGAAAAGAAAAGCCTGCTGCTGGCGTATCAGGTGCAAAAGGCGCTGGTGAGAAATCTCGGCGCGGAGGATCGCAGCGTGCGGCGGGCGCGGTTTGCGGTGTTGCGCGATGCGGAGATGCCGGCGATTCTCGTGGAGAGCGGCTACATGACGCATCCGGTGGAGGGCAAAAAGATTTTTGACGCGGGCTACCGGAAGCAGATTGCGGCGGCGATTCTGAAGGGCATTTTGAATTACCAAAAGCTGACCGCGCCGCCGCCGCCAAAAAATAATCCGGCGATGACGAACAAGATTGCCAGTTCGAGAAGCGGGAAATAATTTCGAGGACGATTTGAATTTGAAAGTTTTTTTGAAATGAGCATTGCCACCAAAACGGGGGACAACGGCACGACGGCGTTGATGTATAACCGGCGCGTGCCGAAGAATAATCCGCGCGTGGAATCGTATGGTTCGGTGGACGAACTGAATGCGGCCATCGGCTTCGCCCGCGCGACGGCGGACCATGATTTTGTGCGCGCCAATCTGCTGGCGATCCAGATGGATTTGATTGTGCTGATGGGCGAATTGTGCGTTCAGCCGGAGGATTTGAACCGCTATGTCGCGGACGGTTATTTGCTGGTGACGCCGGCCATGACGGCCAAGCTCGACGCGCTGGTGCGGGAAATCGAGGCGCAAAACATCAGCTTCAAGGGCTGGGCGACGCCGGGGGCGACGGTGAATTCCGCCGCGCTGGACGTGGCGCGGACGGTCTGCCGCCGGGCCGAACGGCGCGTGTGCGAGCTGAAATTCACCGGCGAAATGCGCAACGCGGAAATCGTGCAGTATCTCAACCGGCTGTCGGATTTGCTGTGGCTCTTCGCGCGCTGGGCGGAGACGCCGGCTGGGCTTGGGGAAAAATAAAATGTGCGGGCGGCGGAAAATTAAAAAGCCAACCACCGCAAAAAATCCTGCCGCATGGGCGGACCTTTTCGAAAAGTTGCGAACGCGCCCGGCTGGCTTCGAAAAATTGAAGCGCTAAAAAATCTCATCCAGCCGGATGCCGCGTTTTTTGAAGCGGGCGAGGTTGACGGGTTTGTTGATGAGCTTGAATTCGCCGGTGACTTCGCCGTTGTCGGTGCGGCCGGTGATTTCAAATCGGAAGAGGTCGTTCAGGATCAATTCGCCGTTTTCCTTGATCCCGCCAATCTCGGTCAGGTAAGTGATTTTGCGCGCGCCGTAGGCGAGTTGCTCGTGCTGGATGATGAGATTCAGGCCGGAAGCGATCTGCCGCCGGAGTTCCGAGGAGGGCAGTTCCAGGCCGGCATACATGGCCATGGTTTCCAGCCGGCCGACGACATCCGCCGGCGTGGAAGCGTGGAGCACGGCCAGCGTGCCGTCGTGGCCGCTGTTGATGGCCTGCAAATAATCCAGCGCCTCTTCGCCGCGAATCTCGCCAAGAATAATTCGTGACGGACGCATCCGCAGGGTGTTGCTGAAAAGCATGCGCACGCTGATCGCGCCTTTGCCTTCGATGTTCTGGGCGCGGGTCAGCAGGCGGACGACGTGCCGCTGGTCCAATTTCAATTCCAGCGCGTCCTCGATGGTGATGATCCGTTCGTCCGGCGCGATTTCGTGGGAAAGCACGTTGAGCGTCGCGGTTTTGCCGGCACCGGTGGCACCGGAAAACATGATGTTCAATTTCGCCTGGATGGCCGCGCGCAGAAAACGGCTCATCGGCTCGTTGATCGTTTTCAGGCGCACCAAATCGTCCAGCGATTTGAGGCTGTCGAGAAATTTCCGGATGGTGACGGTGGAGCCGTCCACGGCGAGCGGCGAAATAATGGCATTGATGCGTGAGCCGTCTTGCAGCGAAAAATCAACGTAAGGCGAACTTTCATCCAGCCGCCGGCCGGCGAGCACGAGCATTTTTTCCAGGACGCTGCGGAGGTGGCCTTCGTCATCAAGCTGGATTTCTGAAAGAATCTTGTGGCCGCTCCGTTCGATGAAAATCCGATCGGGGCCGTTGATCATGATTTCGGTGATGGTGTTGTCGCGCAGGAGCGGTTCCAGCGGGCCAAAGCCCAGCAGGTCGTCGCAGATGGCGTTGACCAGTGATTCCTTCGCCTCCGCCTCCAGCGGCAGCCGTTTTTGTTTCAGCTTGGCTTCGAGGACTTGCCGGGCGACGGTTTTGACTTCCGCCGGCGACGGCATATCCCGGCCAAATTTCATGCCGGTCTCGACGCGGATTTCGCGCTTCAGCTCTTTGTCAATGGCCATGTCGTTGCCCGACTTTTCGGGGCCGGATTATTTTGGAAACAGGCCGCCGATTTTGAAACCGTGTTGCAAAGCGGATTCGAGGAAGGTGGGCTTGTATCCAGTGAAGACATGGCGGCCGATGATTTTTCCGTCGGCGTCCAGGCCTTCGTTTTTGAAAAGATAAATATCCTCCAAGCGGTATTCCTTGTCTTTCAAGCCAAGCACTTCGGTGATGGCGGTGATCTTGCGCGTGCCGTCATGCAGGCGCGCGGTTTGGAGGACGATATGGATGGCGGCGGAAACTTGTTCGCGCAAAGCCGAAAGCGGAATTTCCACGCCGCTCAACAGCGCGCAGGTTTCCAGGCGCAGCAGCGTGTCGCGAGGAGTATTCGCGTGGATGGTGGACATGCTGCCTTCGTGGCCGGTGTTCATCGCCTGCAACAAGTCGAGCGCTTCACCGCCGCGGATTTCGCCGACGACAATGCGGTCGGGCCGCAGGCGCAGCGCGGAATGAAGCAGGTCGCGGATGGTCACTTCGCCCTTGCCGTATTCATCCGCCTTGCGGGTTTCAAAACAGACCTTGTGCGGCTGCTGCAACTGGAGTTCGCTGGCGTCCTCCAAAACCAGGATGCGGTCGTTTTCCGGAATCAACGCGCTCAATACATTAAGGACGGAAGTTTTGCCGGACGAGGTTGCGCCGGAAACGATGAGGTTGCGGCCGATTTTAACAATGACATCCAGCAGGTCCGCACCTTCCTGCGAGATGCTGCCGTAGCTGACCAACTGCTGGATGGTCAGTTTTTCGCGGCGGAATTTGCGGATGGCCACGATGGTGCCAATTCGCGCCAGCGGCGGAATACAAGCATGAACGCGCGAACCGTCGGGCAGGCGCGCGTCGAGCCGCGGATTTTCCTTGTCAAAAAAACGACCGACACTGCGCGCCACGTTCATCACGGCGGCTTGCAGTGCCTGCTCGCTGGCAAATTTGGCGGGGACGGCAGTCAGCTTGCCTTTGCGTTCGATGTAAATCTGACCGGGGCCGTTAATGAGAACTTCCGAGACGTCGTCGTCCTCCAGATATTCCTTCACCGGGGCGAAGAACAAATAAAGATAAGAAAGGCCGGCCTTTTTTGGCGGTTCAACGACGGGTTTTGCAGCTTTGATTGCCGCCGGGTCCGCCACGCGGGTGGCTGATTCGTCCGGCGCTTCGGCCGCATGAATGGCGGCCGGGTCTGCGACTTTGGTCCGGTCATCGTCCAGATCACTTTTGTTGGAATCAACCGCGCCGATGTTTTCCACGGATGCGACTGGCTGGTTTTTTGGTTCGTTGTTGGCCGATGAACCCGCAACCGTTTCGCCCGGCAAATTGCGGACGGTAATGCGATAGGAATTAACGGTGATGACGTCACCCGGCTTGACGATCATATCGTCCACGCACGGCGTGCCATTCAATTGAAATGTTCCCGGACTGGATTTGGGCTTGAGCATACAAGGAGCTGGATCGGTGCTGAGCGAGAGTTCCGCCCCGGTCTCGGTTTGCGGATCCAAAGACAGGTTGCTGCGCGCGGTGAATCCGATGGTGATATCGGCCTCCGTGAAACGAAACAGCCGGGATTTTTGTCCTTCTTGTTGAACCTCAAAGGTGGCGATAATGGGCTTCATAATTCAATATAATATCAGCTAAATTGCAGGCGGCTAATAATCAGCGGTGTTTTTTGTTATGGATGAATGACAAATAAGTTTTTTTTTGCTTGTCATTTTGTGGCGTAATGTGTATCTTTCTCCCAGTTGCTTGTAATGTTGCAGTAAAATATAACAAATAACAAAAAACAAATCAAGAAAGGAGTCTCAAATGAAAATGACAGGACAAAAAAGAAGCCGGCTGGGAATTGCAATGACGGAATACCTCATTATTCTGGGAATTGTGGCGATCGCGGCCATCGCGATTGTTGGTCTGTTTGGAAAGCAAATCAAATCGGTTTTCACCCGCAGTAACGCAGCCATGACTGGGCAGACCCAGGGTGCCGATACGGCGACGGCGGCAGCTTCGCAAACTCAAACCAAGACGGATGACATGGGCAGCTTTGACAAGCCGGCAAAGAGTGCGGGTAATTAGGGTTTAATTGAGTGGTTATCGTTTGGTCAATCTAATAGATCTAGCATGGTTTAACCCATGCTAGATATAACATAGTAGAAACCACGGAATCAAAAATAGGAGTTCATTATGAAACTAAATGGATTTAAAAAAAGCCGCTGGGGCATCGCCATGACGGAGTATTTGATTATTTTGGGAATTGTGGCCATTGCAGCTATTGCGATTGTTGGCTTGTTTGGAAAACAAATTAAATCAGTGTTCACCCGAAGCAATGCGGCCATGACTGGCCAGACCCAGGGTGCGGATACCGCGACGGCGGCGACTTCCCAAAAAGATGTCAAGACAGATGACATGGGCAGTTTCGACAAGCCGGCAAAAAGTGCGGGCAATTAAATTACAGATCGCAGTTAAAGGTTGCTGATATAATCCAATAAGGGGAAACAATTGGCTTGTTTCCTTCTAACGTCGGTTTTTTGACTATGAAGAACAAGTTTCCGCTAATAATTGCAATTGTCGTCGGGGTGGCGGCTTTGGTTGCCATCAGGCAATATGTGAACAAGATGGAGCAGCAGGCCAACGCAAAGTTGAAGGGTGATATTGTGGTGGCTGCAAATGTGGAGATACCGGCAGGCACCGAATTGACGGTTCAGATGCTTGGACCCAAAGAGGTGCCCCGCCAGTTCATACCGGCTCAGGCCATTCAAGGAAGTGATTCAGTTAAGCAAATAATTGGATCCAAAACCAAATATCCAATTCATGCGGGTCAGCTAGTGCTTTGGTCGGACTTGGCAAGCGAGACGCATGGGGGGTTATCTTCTCTTATTCCGGCCGGCGAGGGGGCCTTTTCAGTTTCAGTCTCCAAAGGCGTAAAACCAGGATTAATCCAGCCCGGAGATCATATTGATATCATTGGTTCCTTTGCCGTGCCAAAACCAAACCAGCCCATGCCAACTGGGGCGGCTAGTTGGCGGCAAGGATCTGATGTAGTCAACGTGGTTTTACTGCAAAATGTAACTGTGCTGGCAGTTGGCGAAATTTTCAGCGGAGCGGTTAAATCCCAGAATGAAAGCGGCGGCGATCTCACGCTATCCTTGACTCTGGCCGAGTCGCAATTGCTCATGTTCGCCCAGGCCAACGGTGAATTGGGTGCCGTCTTGCGCCGCGAAGGCGCGACCGCCATTGCACCGCGTGCCGAACTTCCTCGCGTAACATTTGAAGCCATCGAGAAAATCATCGGCGATTTGGACGGCAAGCGGCAGTATCGCGCGGTGGAAGTGCAGAAAGGTTCCCAAACAGAAACTGTTCCCGTATCTAATCATACATCACCATAACCATAAAAACACGATAAGGAGCTACTATGAAAAATATCCGAATTGAAATGCTGGTCCGTTTGAAAAACATATTAACATTGGTATTGTGCGTCTGGGGTGGAGCTATGGTCGCACAAGCCGACGATCTGGTTATTCTCAAAGGGTCGAGTGCGCGAGTGGCAGTGGACGGCATCCGTAAAGTAACGGTTGCCAATCCGGCGGTCATTGATGCCAAACCGGCCTTGGACGGCCAGTCGGTTTTGGTCAGTGGCGTTTCTGAAGGCAACAGTGAGTTGCGCATTGAAAGATTGCAGGGTGCGGAATTGATCACCAACGTGGTTGTCCGTTCTGACCTGAATGAGATGTTTGATCAAATCAAGCAGTTGTTGTCCGACGTGGAAGGCTTGGATATCAGCATCATGGGGAATAAGATACTATTAAAGGGCAAAATTTTGACCAAATCAGACAATGAAAGGGTCAACAAAGTGGTTACGGCTTACTCCAATTTGATATTGAATATGTCCACCTTTGATGCTTCAGGTATGAGCCATGCCTACGAGCAGGCCATCTTGCAGGAAATCGGGATTGACACCATAACCGCCAAGGTGATGAACGACACGGTCATTTTGGAAGGCGTCGTTTACAGTTTGGCGGATAAAAATCGCGCGGAACAAATCGCTGCTTTGAAAATGCCGAGCGTAAAGAATATGCTGACAATTCAAGACGTGATGATTGAAACCGATGTGCAGTTTGTGGAAGTCACCGGGGAAAAAAGCAAGGACATGGGATTTAATGTTCTTGATTCGTTCGATGCACAATTAAATGCCACAGCTGGTCCTGGTGGAACGGGAGCTCGCGGCAGGATACCAGTTACATTTGGTGCCACAGCCTCCGCTGAAGCCAGACTCAAGGCATTGATCAATAATAGCACTGCAAAAATTGTGGATTCAACGCATTTGAGCACCAAAAACGGAGATGCCGGCAGTTTCCAGTCTGGCTCAACAGCGTATTTCACAGTGCAAGGTTCCTTGGGTGCTGCTAATTTACAAAGTGTGGATTACGGCGTCATACTTAAGGTGAAACCTACGCTGCAAGGTCGTGATAGAGTTCAGAATGAAGTTTCTATTGAAGTTAGCTTGCCAACTGCAGTTGCCGGAAGCACTTTTGCAGTTCAAAAATATAATACGGTTTGCACTTCTGTGTGCAAGGTTGGCGAAAGCATGGTGGTATCGGGATTGACACAGAAGTTAGCCAATTACAACAGCAGCAAGACCCCGTTACTGGGTGATGTTCCGATTTTAAACCTATTTTTCAGCAATAAAACATCCGACAAACAACGGAATGAATATGTCATCATTGTGACGCCTCAGCCGATATTTCCAACGGCAGCCACAGGTTTACCTTTTGGCGAGCAGCACAAAGATATGCTCCAGAACAAGGATAAGGACTGACATGCTTGACGCCTCCCAGCGAGTGACGGCTGTGTTGGTGATATACGGTGGTGAATACCAAGGCGAGCATGTCGAATTATCGGGGGACCGCCTAGTAATTGGGCGGTCCACCGACTGTGAAGTAATTCTTCGCAACAAGGATGTCTCATCGCAGCACGCCCAGCTTGTCAAACGGGACAAGGTGGTTTGGTTGCAGGATTTGGGCAGCAGCAATGGCACACTGTTTCAAAAGAAGAAAATCGTCCAGCAGCCGTTGAATTCTGGTGACGAGTTCTCCATTGGCATCTATCGGTTTGTTTTTGCCGATGATGCCAAGGTTTTTGCCGACAAGGCCGAAGCCACCATGGAGGACATTCGGCAGCAGCTTCATACCAAATTAATCGGGGAATTAAATCTCAAGCGCCTGACCTTGGCGCAAATGGCGGATCAATCCTTGAAACGGCGGGCCGCCGACGTTCTGGACAAGCTGATTCAGGAGCGGGAAAAAGACATTCCGGTTCAATATGACCGCGCGGAATTGAAGAAGGCGGTGCTGGATGCCGCCTTGGGTTTGGGACCGCTGGAGGATTTGCTGGCGGACAACGAGGTAACGGAAATCATGGTGAACGGCCCGGCAAAAATCTATGTGGAGCGCAAGGGGCGGCTGCAAAAATCCACCAAGTCGTTTCTCGGCAAACAGGAAATCTTGACTTCCATTGAGCGCATAGTCGGGCCGATTGGCCGTCGCATTGATGAGTCCAGCCCGACGGTGGATGCACGGTTGGCGGACGGCTCGCGTGTTCATGCGATCATCCCGCCACTGGCGTTGGACAGCCCCACCATCACCATCCGCAAGTTTCCCAAAAAGCGGACCATGATGGAAGATCTCATCGGCTACGGCAGCTTGTCGCAGCCGATGGCGAATTTTTTACGCGTGAGTGTTCTGGCCGTCAAAAACATGGTCATTTCCGGCGGCACCGGTTCCGGCAAGACTACCTTGCTGAATGTCATGGGTGCTTTCATTCCCGACGGCGAACGCATTGTCACCATTGAAGACTCTGCCGAATTGCGCCTGCCGCAGGATCATGTGGTCCGGCTGGAAACCCGGCCGGCCAACATTGAAGGCAAAGGTGAGGTGACCATTCGTGACTTGGTGCGAAATGCCTTGCGCATGAGGCCAAACCGGGTGGTGGTTGGCGAGTGTCGCGGTGGCGAGACGCTGGATATGTTGCAGGCGATGAATACCGGTCACGATGGGTCGCTGACGACCGTTCACTCCAACTCGCCGGCGGATGCCGTTCGCCGTTTGGAAAATCTTGTCCTATATGCCGGCACCGATCTGCCGCTGAAGGCCATTCGGGAGCTGATTTTTTCCGCCGTTCATCTCATCATCCAAATTTCGCGGTTTTCCGACGGCACGCGCAAGCTGATTTCCATAGCGGAACTCGCCTCTATGCACGACGGGGAAATCAAGCTCCAGGAAATTTATACGTTTCGCCGGACGGGCATCGGCGAAGACGGACGCATCAAGGGGCAATTTACCGCGACCGGTGTGATTCCCTCTTTTGTGGATGAGTTGAGGAATGCCGGCATCGAGGTGGATATGTCCATGTTCGTGCCCACGTCGGAGGAATAACTTATGTTATATCTTATTTTACTTGTTGTTTTCGCGGCGGTCGGAATCTTTTTTTATTTTTTGTATCAGCCCGTGCAAGAGGCGGCGCAGCGGAATGTTTTCCGCCAGAAGGAGCACGTCGCCCGCGAACTGGAGGAAATGTTCATTTTCATTTCCGTGGACGGGCTGCAAAAAATCAAATGGACATTATGTGTGCTTGTGGCCGGCATCGCCCTGATGTTGACTTGGGAAGCCACCCCGCCTGCGCCCATGATTGCGGCGGTCGTGTTTGGGGCGATTGCATATTGGGGACCCGAAATTTACATCATTCGGTTGCGGCGCCGGCGGCGGGTGGATTTCGGTGAACAACTGGTTGATGCGCTGGTGCTGATGGCCAATGGTCTGCACTCCGGTTTCACCTTGCAGCAGGCGATTGACATGCTGATTGAGGAAATGCCGGCACCCATGTGTCAGGAATTTGAACTGGTGCGCCGCGAATACCGCCTGGGTGTGGATATGGATGTCGCGCTGAAAAACTGCTGCAAGCGGACGAAAGACGAAGACTTGGAACTGGTGGTCACCGCCATCCAGATCACCCGCCAGTTGGGCGGCAATCTCGCGGAAGTTTTTGAACGGATTGTGGCGATGGTGCGCGAGCGCAGAATTCTCAAAGGCAAGGCCGACGCGCTGACTTCCGAAGGCAAAATGCAGGCGATGGTCGTGGGTTTGCTGCCTTATGGTTTCATGTTTGCGATGACCAAGGTCAACCCCGAGATGATGCGGTTGATGTGGACAACCCTGCCTGGACTCGCGTGCCTGGTCGCGGTTATTTTGCTGGATGTAATTGGCTATTTGTGGGTCCGTAAACTTGCTGATGTGGAGTATTGATTATGAGTCCTGGAATGAAGAACTTTTTTACCGCGATTGGTGAAACCGGTCGCGAAAAAATCGGCTCGTTCGCCGTGAGCCACGTTGAAAAACTGACCAAGCAGCTTATCAAAGCCGGCGAGCCGGGCGACATGAAGGGTATTGAGTTGTTTGGTATCCAGCTTTTTTGCCTGGTGGTGTTCCCGATTTTTTGGGGGCTGGTTTTCAACGGTCTGGGATTCTTAAATTTTCTGGTGGAAGGCCCCAAGCAGGTGTTGGTTTATCTCGGCCTGATGTATCTAGGTTTCAGCTTTCCGGCGATGAACCTGAACGAGAAGGCGAAAAAACGGCAGAAATCCATCGCGTTGCAATTGCCCAACACTTTGGACTTGCTGACTATTTCTGTCGAGGCGGGACTGGATTTCATGTCAGCCATGCGGCGGGTGGTGGAAAAACATCCGCTGGGGCCGCTGAAAGATGAACTGGAACGTTTTTTCAAACAGACAGAACTCGGTCGGCCACGCCGCGAGGCGCTGCGTGAAATGGCCAATCGTGTGCAACTTCAGGATTTGAACGGCGTGGTTTCCTCGCTGATCCAAGCGGACCGCTTGGGTGTCAGTATCGGGCCGATTTTGAGCACGCAGTCGGACATGCTGCGGATTCGCCGTGCGCAGCGGTGCGAGAAGGCCGCGCAGGAGGCTCCGGTCAAAATGCTGATGCCGCTGATGATGTGCATTTTACCCTCGGTATTCATAATGATTCTCGCGCCGGTCATCATCCAGATGGTTAGCAACTACACTCACTGAACCTATGACAGGAGTATTCACAATTTTGGAAGGCGCCGGCAAGGGAACCACCAAGTCCCTGACCTCCGCCTTGATGATTGTCGGGCGGTCAAAAAACGCGGATTTTCAGGTGGAAGATCCGCTCGTTTCGCGCCGGCATTTGGAAATTCGGGTGGAAGGAGACGCCGTCTTTGTTGAAAACCAGAGCACGAGCGGTTCCATCCTGAACGGAAAGCCGTTGGTGGGTGTGGTGTCGTTGAATCCGGGTGACGTGATTGAAATCGGCAGCACCAAGATGCGTTTTGAGGAAGTGGCGGCGGCCCCTTCATCCGCTGGGAAAGCTTTCGACGCGATGGAGTCCGAAATTGACGGGACCCGGATTGCTGATCCCGGTTTGGAATTGCAACATCGCAAGCAAGAAGAAGCGCACGATGCCACGCGGGCCGTGGTGGAAGACGGCACCCGCATGTTGAATCCGTCGGAGCTGCCGAACTGGGTGGCACCGGAGAAAAAAGAGGCTGTCGCTTCATCCAAGGGCGCGCTGGTTGGTTTCCTGCTGTTGCTTATTCTTTTGGCGGCGGGCGGTGGCTATTGGTATATGTTCATGCGCGGCAGCAGCCATGGTTCAGCGGATGGCGTGATGGCATACAAGGATGCCATGTATATGTTCAATCTGGAGTATCCCTTGGACTGGTCGAAAATAGCCGACGAAAACGGCATGGTTGCGTATGGTTTTGGCCGGGAAGGCGACCGGGAATGGTGCCGGCTGAAAATTTACACCGACAAGGATGCGCAAAATGAAGTGACCGGATTGACCGATGGTTTCCGGCAATTTCAAACAGTGTTGAAAAAGCGTTATCAGGGGTTTGAATTAAGCGCCAGCAAGGCGTCGAAACTCCACAATGCCACGGTGATGATCTTCTGGTTCAGCACCCCGACCCTGGAAGGCAAGGGCATTTACACCCTCAATTCGGATGCGCGCATCGTGCTGGAATGTGTCAGTCCCAAAACCTGTTACCAGCAATATGATGGCATTTATAGTTCCGTCCTGAAAAGCTTCCGGCTGGGCGATATTGAACCGCAGGTCGTAATTGATTTTCCGGAGCCTGATTCGGGCATGCAGCAGCTCGCGCTGTCCAGCCCGGCGGAATTGTCCCGGCAGGTGGACGAACACACTCAGCGGGCCGAGATGATGCTGACCAGCAAGGATGTCAAACCAGACAACCTGTTCATGTCCGTGAAAGAATATCAGCAGGCGATTCAACTGGCCATTGCCGGTCCGCAGCCCTTGCCAGCCTATAATTCCGCAGCCAAGGGGTTGGCGCAGGCCACGCGCTTTTTCAACCAGGCATTGGACCGGCAGCGATTTGAAATCAACAGCGCGTTGAAACAGGGCGATCTTGACCGGGCTTACTGGGAGGCGAACAAAATGATGCAGATGGTGCCTGACAAAATTGACCCGGCTTATCAGGAAGCCTCCCGAATTCTCCGGTCGCTGCCGAAGCCCAAGGATTGACGCAGCATTGCCGGATCAAACCATATTTTATGAGCGCCGTTCTATTAGTCACCAAAGACAAAAAACAAATTGCCAAGGTTTCAGTCACCGGCAGCAGCTTCGTCATTGGGCGGGCACCGGACTGCAACCTGCCGATTGACGAGGCACTCGCCTCCCGCCAGCACGCCGAGCTGGTTTTGGAACGCGGCAGCTATTCAGTGCGTGACCGTGGCAGTCGGAATGGCACCTCGGTCAACGGTGAAAAAATCACCGGCAACCGCGAGTTGAAAGACGGGGACGAGATTGAAATCGGCTCGACCCGGATCAAATTCATCTGGGACAAGAGCGCGGAAGAAGAGGATGACGGGGAAAAAACCCGCGTGGCGTCCGTTGCCGATTTGGAAAATAAACTGCCCGGCCAGGCGGTTGTGAAAAAACGCGTCAAGAGCAACATCGAAGTCAAATTGCGGGTGGTGGAAGGCCCGTTGCAAGGCGGCATGTTTCAGGACTGGGAAAGCCCGCTGACAATTGGCCGCGGACTGGAAAACAACGTGGTGCTCCTCGATGACGCCGTGTCCACCGCCCACGCGCAAATCGTCCAAGAAGGCGACAACTATTTCATTGTTGATTTGAAGAGCAGCAACGGCACGTTTTTGGACGGCGTCAAGGCGCAAAAATCCCAGTTGCAGAACGGCGGCAAAATCAAGGTCGGGATTTCCACCCTCGTGTTTGAGATGGTGGATTTGGGCAAGAAACGCCGGAACCTGCAGATGACACTGATCACGCTGGCGGCCATTGTCATCATTGCGATTCTCGTCAAAGTGTTGCAGCCGGCGGATGTCGCCGGACAACACATCACCCTCGCGCAAAATCTCGCGCATCAAGGCGAGTTGACCCGGGCTTTGGAAGAATATGAAATGGCCCTGAAAGTGGATCCGGCCCGCGAGGAGGCAAAACGCGGGGTGGCCGACATGAAAGAAGCGCTGGCCGCCAAGGAAGTTTTGGCCCAGGCTGGACGCGAAGCGGCGGCGGAAAATTACGACAAGGCCAAGGAATTGTGCTATCGCGTGCTGCGCGATTATCCGAAAAACGCCCGGGCACTTGAATTGCAGGCCGTCATCAAGTGCATTGAAAGCGCTCAAATTGCCTTCAAATCGCGCAACTGGGGCGACGCCAAAAACCTGCTCGAACAGGCGCAGGAGACTTATCCCAAATCGGAACTGATCAAACAGCGTCTGGATCTGGCGCAGAAGGAATTGACCGCGCAACAGAATCTTGGCCAGGCCAATGACGCCCTTGAGCATCAGCAGTTCGATATGGCGAAGCCGCTGTTGGAATCCATCCCCACCACCAGCGTGTATTTCACCGAAGCCAAGCAGAAGCTCGATTTAATCGCCAAAAACGTCGTCGTCGCGGGCAACTTGAGTCAGGCGCAGGCGCTTTACCGGGACGGGCACATCACCGAGGCGTTGACCGAGGTGGCGTCAGGATTGCAGCAGGCACCCGACAACGCGCTGCTGCTCGGATTGCAACAGCGCGCCCGCCAGATGGAGGCGTTGGTCAAACCGCTGGAAATTGCCGAAGCCTTGGCCCAGCCGGAGGACGTGGACGTCCTGTTGCGGGATAAGAAAACCTGTGATGACATTGCGACTTTGGAAAGCGACCCGTTGAATTCCATTCGCAAGCGAGCGCTGGCGGCCCGGGACAAAATTTTGGAGAAACTGGTTGCCGCCGCGCAGGCCTCCGCCGCCAAAGCGGCGGGCTTGGTGGCCGGCAACCGGAAGGAAGCCTTGAACCTCTACAATCTGGCTGTCAAAGCCAACCCGTCCGATCAAAACATAGTTGGCCTGCGTGACAAGCTGCGCCAGAAAATTGTGGCCGACTGTCGGGCACTATATCAAAAAGGCATCGTGCATGAAGAACTCGGCCAGGCCGATCTGGCCCGTGCCGCCTATCAGGAGGTCGTGAACTCCGGTATTCCCGGTGAAGATTACTACGAGCGGGCCAGTCGCAAACTGAAAGTCTCGGCTCCGTAGCCCGGCCATTCCGCACAACTGCAAAGAACATTAACAACATTTTATTTCCGAACATCCCCGCTGGCCCGCCGGCGGGGATGGCTTTTTAGGGACAAGGCAGCAATGCGCCGCAGTTTCACCTAAAGCTGGAGTTGAGCTTCATTTCTAAATCGTGCCAGGCTGCGCGCTTGGAAAAAGGGTGAGTTCTGAAAAAGAAAAGAGGCCGGACACTACTCCGGCCTCTTTCGCAAACAACACATTAAATTTTTGGTTGAACCTTGCACCCTGCGTTCAACTGAAAACATCCTACACCAATTCATTTCCATTGCATGTCACCATTTATGGGGACATGGTGACTATCCGCTCGCTACCATCGGCATATCCAAAAGCGGTTTGCGCACCGGGACTTTCTTCCAACTTGCCAAAATATGCCAAGCAAACGGCAACCCGTGGCAAGCCGACGCCGCCGTTTGCGCGGATTGTGTTGGGGTTATGTCAAACCTGTCGCATCATAAATTTTTCCGGGTTCGCTGGATCGCGTTGGCTTTGCTGCTCGCGCCCTCGCTGCTCTTCGCGGCGGA
>Ga0182030_10003258_pt1 | contig 34643 bp, 32 predicted proteins | sample 812S3MmetaG_FD_121299 | JGI IMG/M metagenome (GOLD analysis project Ga0182030, IMG submission 121299) | Permafrost microbial communities from Stordalen Mire, Sweden - 812S3M metaG (Illumina Assembly) | ecosystem: Environmental > Terrestrial > Soil > Wetlands > Permafrost | place: Sweden...
CCGGTAGAGCCACTCCCAGTCCTCGACGCTGTAGAAGCTCTTGCAAGTCAGCTGCCAATACAACAGATTCACTTTTTCGCGCTCGTCGCGATACGACTCGACCATCACGTACTTCGCACCGCGCCCGACCCGTTCGATCTCCTCGAGCGCCTGCCACAGATCGCCCAACGCCAAGTTATGGAGCGTACCGAGCGACACGACGAGATCGAACGAAGCATCGTCGAATGGAAGCGCGGTCGCATTGCCTACGCGGAGGCGATCTCGGACTTCTTCTTTTGCATGCTCGATCGCGTAGGCCGAAACGTCGAGTCCGGTCACGTCGATGCCCGGAACGATCTGGGTAAGCTCGTAGAGCAAATAGCCCTTGCCGCAACCAACATCGAGCACGCGCGAAGCGGCGGTGAGACCGTAACGGTCGACGATCGCCTGCGCCAGTGGGCGCCAGCGCCCGTCGTAGCGATAGCCGCCGTAACCGAACTGACGCTCGCCGTCCCAATAGGCCTCGCCGAATTCACTCGCGACCGTGGCGCAATCCGTCTTGTCGTGGTCGGTGACGCGCGCGCGATAGTCGCGCGTGGTCGAGGCGTGGAGCGATTGCACGAGATCGAGCCGCGTCCCCGCAAGCACCGGTGCGCTCATGCGTAGAACTCGTTGATCGCCGCCGCGACGTACGCAATGTCGTCGGGCGTGAGAAACTGGTTGATAGGAATCGAGAGAATGCGATCGGCTTGGCGCTCGGTCACGGGCAGCGACCCGCGCGCGTAGCCGAGATGCTCCGCCGCCGGCTGCAGATGAATCGGGATCGGGTAGTGCACCTTGGTCGAAATCCCCCGGCTCGTGAGAAATGCCTGGAGTTCGTCTCGGCGCTCGACCTGCACCACATAGAGGTGGTAGGTGTTGAACATCTGCGGCGAGTCGTTCGGCACGAACACATGCGTGCGATCTAGCAGCGCATCGTAGCGCACGGCGTTAGCCCGGCGGCGCGCGACCACGCCGGCGACGCGCGGCAAACGCATGCGCAAGACGGCGGCCTGCAGCGTATCCATGCGCGATACGAACCCGAATCGCAGCGCTGTATCGCGATCGCGGAAACCATGGTTGCGCATGCCGCGAATCCGCTCGGCCACCGCAGCGTCTTGCGTGAGGACGAAGCCGGCGTCACCGGCGGCGTTGAGATTTTTCAGGGGATGGGCCGAGAAGGCGCCCACATCGCCCAGCATTCCGGCGAATTTCCCGTCGAGCTTGGACCCGAACGATTGGGCAGCGTCCTCGATGATCGCCAAGTGATGCGCGCGCGCGATCGCCGCGAGCTCGCCCATGGCGGCGACGCGGCCCGTCAAGTGCACGGGCATGATGGCTTTGGTACGCGGCGTGATCGCGGCCAGCACCGCGGCCGGATCGAGCATCTGATCGTCGAGCACGTCGGCAAATACCGGCGTCGCGCCAACGTGCGCGATCGCCGCCGTCGACGCGACGAACGAGTTCGACGGCGTGATGACTTCGTCGCCCGCGCTCAGGCCGAGCGCGCTCAGACCGTACACCAGCGCATCGGTGCCCGAATTGAGCGCGATCGCGTACGCCGCGCCCGTGTACGCCGCAACCTCGTGTTCGAACGCTTCGATATCCGCACCGCCGACGAAGTCGCCGCGCGCGAACACGCGCTCGATGACGGCGGTGAGTTCGACGCGTTCTTCTTCGTACTGGGCGGGAAAGTTGAGGAACGGAACCGTGCGCGCAGCGCTAGCCGGTAAAACTGCGGACCGCGTCGATGACGTCATCTTGCTCCCCTCGCGATAGATGCTGATCGACGGGGAAGCTGATCACGGTCCGCGCGTGCCGGTCAGTCACCGGGAAATCGCCTTCGCGATGACCGAGATGCGCCAGCGCTTTTTGACGATAGATCGGGATCGGGTAGTGGATCTTCGCCGAAATTCCGCGCTTATGCGCGTGCTCGTAGAGCGCGTCGCGCTGTTCAGCAAAAACCATATAGAGGTGGAACACGCGCTTCGCGTCCGGACGGCGCGGCGGCACGGCGATACCGGGCATGCCGGCAAACGCCGCATCGTAGTAGGCCGCGTTCGCAATTCGCGCATCGGTTATCGCGTGCGTCGAGTCGATCAGCCACAGACCGACCGCCGCCTGGACGGAGTCGAGCCGCGAATTATAGCCCAGCACCTCGACCTCGTCGCGACTGGTCAAACCGTGGTTGCGCAGTAAGCGCAGTTTCTCGTAGGTCGCGGTATCGTCGGTCGTGATGACGCCGGCATCGCCCCACACGTTGAGGTTCTTGAGCGGGTGCAGCGAGAACGCGTTGGCGATCCCCCACGTCCCGGCGCGTTTGCCGGCCGATTCGCCGAGGATCGATTGGCACGCGTCTTCAACGACGAGCAGCCCATGTTTCTGAGCGATCGCCATCAGCGCCGGCATGTCGACCGTTTCGCCGGTGAAGTGCACCGGCACGATCGCTTTGGTCCGCGGCGTGATCGCGGCTTCGACCTGGCCGACGTTCATGCAGAACGAGTCGTCGCAATCGACGAACACCGGCTTCGCACCGACCTCGTTGATCGCTCCGACGGTCGCGACGAAGGTATTGGCGGCGGTGATGACCTCATCGCCGAAGCCCACCCCGGCCGCTTTGAGCGATACCTTGATCGCGTCGGTCCCGCTGCCCACGCCGACGGCGTAGCGCGTACCGATCAGCGCGGCGAACTTCTGCTCGAACTCACCGACCGTATGGCCCAGCGTGAACGAACCTTCGCCGACGATGGCGCGAATACGATCGAGAATCTCGCCAGGCTGCGCGAACTGCTGCCCGAGATAGGAATAGCGAACACCGCGCGGCGATCCGGTCAACTGCACCTCCGGTATATCGGTCCCCGGCGAGGGTTACTTTAGAACGGCCTGCTGCTCCACGCGCGTCCGGATGGCAGCGGCGATCGATTCGACGCTGAGCCCGGCAACCTCCAACACGTACTCCGACGAGCCGTAATCGCGCGAAAAGCGGTCGGGCAGGGCCAACCGCAGCACGGGCGTCGCGATCTCGGCGTCGTTGAGCGATTCAAGCACCGCGCTGCCGAGGCCGCCGATACGCACGTGTTCTTCCAGCGTCACCGCCAGCCGCGCACCAAGCGCGGCGCGAGCGAGCGCTTCGTCGTCGAGCGGCTTGATCGTGTGCATGTGGAGCACCCCGGCGTCGATTCCGTGCGCGAGCAGCACGTCGGCCGCCTTCAGTGCCCGCCAGCTCATCGCTCCGGTCGATACGATAACCACGTCGCGGCCCTCGCGCAAACGGATCGCCCGACCGATCGCAAAGCCGTCTTCAGCTCGCGTGATCACTGGTTCGTTGCCTTTGGCGATGCGTACGTAGACCGGTCCGGGTTCGGCCAGCGTCGCGTCCATCGCGCGCGTCATCTCTTCGGCATCCGCCGGTGCGACGATCGTCATCCCCGGCAACGCGCGCAACAGAGCGATGTCGTCGAGCGCCATGTGCGTCGGCCCCAGCGGCGCGTACACCGCTCCGCCGCCGCTGGCGATCAAGCGCACGGGCAAGCGATGCAGGCAAAGATCGATCGCGAGTTGTTCGAGACAGCGGCGGGTGAGAAACGTCGCGATCGTGTTGATGTAAGGAATGAAACCATCCATCGCGAGCCCGGCGGCCATACCGATGATCGCTTGCTCCGAGACGCCTTCCATGAACCAGCGTTCAGGCATCTCGCGTCGCATATCGTCAAGCGTGCCGGCACCGAGATCCGAGCCGATGAACACGACGCGCGGATCGCGTTGTGCGAGCTTGTAAATGCCGGCCATCGCTTCTTTACGCATCCGGCTGCTCCATCAGCGCGCGGCGCAGCGCGTCGCCTGCGGCGGCGTCGAATGAGGCCTTGTGATGCCAGGCCGGATCGTGCTCGCAAGCCGCGATGCCGCCGCCTTTGATCGTGTGCGCGATCAACGCGCTCGGCCGGCCGGCTTCGAACGGCAGCACGAGTACCTTGCGCAACGCCTCGACATCGTGTCCGTCGACCTCGCGCACCGCGAAACCGAACGCGCGCAATTTGTCGGCGAGCGGTTCGAGCGGCATGACCTCCGCGACCGGCCCGAACGATTGCAGCTTGTTGTAGTCGACGATCAATAGCAGGTTGTCGAGCCCGTGTTTGCGCGCCGAGAGCGCGGCTTCCCAGTTCGAACCTTCATCCAACTCGCCGTCGCCGGTGATCACAACGACGCGATTCGCGCGACCGTGCAACTTCGCAGCCAGCGCCAGGCCGACGGCAATCGGCAGACCGTGACCAAGCGCGCCGGTCGATGCTTCGACGCCCGGGATATGCGTTTCCGGATGACCGCCGAGCAACGCGCCCGGCGCGCATTGGCGCAGCAACTCTTCGCGCGGGAAAAAGCCTTTGTCCGCAAGGACTGCGTAGAGCGCGAGGCAGCCGTGGCCTTTGCTGAGGATGCAGCGGTCGCGCTCGCTCCAGCCGGGTTCCGTTGGCCGCACGCGCAGCACGTCATCGTAGAGCACGCGCACGATCTCGACCAACGAGAGCGCCGATCCGACGTGTCCGCGCCGCCCGCCGACCATCGCATCGACGATCGCTAGCCGCAAGTCGCGCGAGCGGGCATCGAGCCGCCCGACGATCGTGCGTTCCGCGATCATACCGCGCACGCCGCGCCGGCGACGGCTTCAAGCCGCTCGAGTTCCGACCAAATGTCCGCCGGTCCGCACACCGAGATCGCATGCACGGGCCGCGCCGTCCGCTCGGCAATGTTGGCTCGCACGCGCGCTTCGTTCTCGTTGTTGACCGCGAGCAGAACGATGAGCGGCCCCGCGCCATCATCCAACGACGACGACGGGCGAATTTCGAGCCGGGTGCCGGGCAAAAATTTGCCGTGGCGTTCACGCTGATCGTCGATCGACCAGCCGAGGTCACGCATACGCAACGCGTTGGTCAGGGTGCAGGCACGCGAACCCGCGCCGTAAATCACGGCGGGGATGCCATGTTCGCGCGCGTGTAACAGTGCGGCCGACAGACGGCCGGCGTAGTCGGCGAAGCGCAGTACGAAACGTTCGGTGGCGGCGACGCCGGCGGGGTAAACGAGGTCGGGCGGGGCGGACGTCGCGCTGCGGCGCGAGAGAATCGCCAGCGCGCCGCCGCTGTAATCGTACGTCCGCACCGCAACCGGTTCGAAGCCGTTCCCGCGCAGCAACGCTTCGAGCGTCGGGCGCGTGTAATAGGTCACGTGTTCTTCCCACAACACCGTGCAGTCGCCGAGCCCACCGGCAGGCTCCATGTCGGGACAATCGATGAACAAGTAGCCGTCATCGCGCACCAGCGCACGCGCCGTCTCAAAAAACGTCTTGACGCCCGGTACGTGTTCGAGCACCTGGCGCGATACGACGACATCGAACCGGCCGTGGTCGGCGACCATCCGCTGCGCGGTCGCGACGCTCGCCATCCCTTCATAGATCGCCAGACCGCGGTCGCGGGCGATCCGGCCGCTCACCGGGTTGGGCTCGAGGCCGGCCACCGTCTTCACGCCGACGTCGCGCAACTCGCTCAGAAACAAGCCTTCGTTGGTCCCGATCTCGGCGACCGACGACGGGGCCGCCTGCTCGAGGATCAGCGCGAGCTCATCGGAACGGTGCGGTTCGGGCTTCCACGAGCTGAAGTTATAATTGAAGCCACGGTACAGCGTCTCGGCGTCGATCGGGTCGGCGATCTGCATGAGGCCGCACCGGCGGCACATCGACAGCGCGAACGGGAACGTCTCTTCCACGGCATCGGGCCGCTCGAGCAGCCGGTGCGCGATCGGCATTTGCCCGAAGTCCAGCAGCGGTGCGACGTCCGCGGAACGGCACACCCGGCAACGGTACGGGCGCACGGCGCTCGCTTCGGGACGATTTTGCATACTGTTCAACGTATCGGCGCCCTCGAGCGGCCCCTTTACTCGCCCTCGGCCGCCAAGCGGTCCAGCAGCCTGCCCGCCTTGGCCAGCTGCTGCGCCTTGATATCATCCCAGGCGCCCGTTTGACCGGCATAGACCCGGCGCTTCCAGACCTCGGGGATGAACTCGTTCAAGACGATCGCCACCCAGCGCAAGGCGATCAGGGGGCTGTAGGCGCGTCGCCGATCTTCGAAAGCGGAATCGCCACCGTAGATCGTCGCCGCGGCCGCGAGCATCGCAGCCCGCTCGCCGGCATCCAGCTCGACGGCCGGGTGCCAGAGGAAGTCGGTGACCAGCTTGACCGGATCGTCCCAGCCGAAGTACTCGAAATCGATGAAAACGAGTTCGCCGCCCGGTTGCCGCAGGGCGTTGTGAAAACCGAAATCCGACGGGGAGAGCGTCCGGTGCTGCGGCGGCAGCACGTCGTAGGCGGGATCGAGTCCCCGCCGCGCGGCGAACTCGGGCTCAAAGCGTTCGCGCAGAAACGCGTCGAGTTCCGGCTCATCGATGGCGACCTGGCGTAACCGGCGCAGCCGGACCTCGATCTGCTCGATGAGGTCGCCGTTGCCGAAGATCGCCTCCGAGGCGGGCATCAGCGTCCGTGCGCCGGCATCGTTGCGCGCCGTATGCAGTGCGTGCGCGAACGACGCGGCCACGCGCACGTCGTTGGCGTTGTGGCTCGTGACCCGCGTCCCCTCGACCCAGGTGTACACCGCAAGGCGCAGCTGACGATCGGCCGCGACCGGCGCTGGGACGTAGCGCGAAAAACGCTCGCTAATGAAGCGCAGCGCTTCGAATTCGTGCTGCAGCCGGTCGCGCGTATCGTTCTCGCGACTCGGGTACGCCTTGAGCGCGTACGCGTTTCCACCCGCCTCGACGCGGTAAACGCGGTTATTCCCGCCGCCGCCGACGATCGTCAGCCCGCTGACCGGCGCTCCACACATGCGCGCAGCGGCCGAGCGGATGCTCTCATCCGAAGATGACATCGAATACCGCCTCCCACGATTCGCGGAAGTGGACGGCTTGCGTGGCCGCCGGAAAGCCCGGATCGGCGAGCACATCGGCCAGGTCGTCGATGAAGTGCGTCAACTCGAGGTCGCGAACGCGATCGAGCTTATCGTTTCGAGTCCCCTCGAAGAAAACGTCGTCTTGCGAAACCCCCGTCACGCCGACGAAGCCTTGCGCCTCGAGCCAGCGCTGCGCGGCAACCCGCATATCGGCCCCGCCCGGTGCCGCGGCCGCAAACCGGCTCTTGTGGCTGACGATCGCGAGCGTCGCCCCCCGGCGCCGCGCCTCGGCAATGAAGCGCTCGAAGCCCGGGTACGCCGGCGCCGCATCGATCGCGACGCCGTAAACATGCGCTTGCAGCTCCTGCCAACGGCTCTCGCCATCGGGCAAGGCGCGCAAATGGTCGCGGATTTCAGTCTTATCGCGGGCCGCGAAGCTCGCATTGACTAAACCCAGCGCTCGCGCCGCCGAAAGAAACACGGGGCGGTAATCGACAATCGTATTGTCGAAATCGATCCCGATCCGCAAGGTCATCTCTTCCACCATCGGACAGCCTGGTATGACACTTCAGCCCTCGACCCATCCCGGCTGGCGCTTTGCATCGGACGCCGACGAGCGCACCGGTCGTGAATTCGTCGAGCACGGCTATGTGATCGCGCCGGCCGAAGACCGCGCCGCACTCGACGCGATTCGTGATTTAGTCGCCGATACGGCCGCCCGGCACCTCGGAATCGCCCGCCCCGCCGATGCCGGCGCCTTCCTCGACGGCATCGCCGCCCACGTCGACATCGAACGGCTCAACGCGTTGCGCTTGGCGATCATCGACGCGCTCGCCGGCGCCGACTGGTTTCGGGCCGCGTATTTTGCGACGGCGCGCCAACTGATCGAGAGCATCGTCGGCAACGAACTCGCGATGCAGCGGTCGCTCGGACTCTCGATCCAGCTTCCGCAGGACGAAAGCTCGCTTTTACCGCTCCATTCCGACGCCTGGAGCGAGGACTCGCCCTACGAGGTCGTGCTCTGGATCCCGTTCGTCGATTGCCTGCGCACGAAGAGCATGTTTCTGTTGCCGCCGCAAGCCGACCGGCGCTGGCGTGAACGCATGGCTGAATTCGCCGACGGGGGCGTCGAAGCGCTCTATCGCGCGGTCGAACCGGAATTGGAATGGCTCGAAGTTCCGTACGGCAACGTGCTCGTGTTCACGCACACGATGATGCACGGCAACCGCATCAACGTCGAATCGACGACGCGCTGGTCGATCAACATCCGTTTCAAAGGTCTGTTCACACCGTACTCGGACAAACAACTCGGCGACTTCTTCGATCCGATCGCCGTGCGCCCGGCATCGCGCGTGGGGCTCGGCTACCGGCTTCCGCCGGGCTTCTCGTGACCGAACGCGGTTACCGCGGCTATGTCGGCAGCCGGCCGGTGCGCGGCGTCGCGTTTCCGCAACGCGTGCAGAATCTCGTCGTTCGCGATTACGCGCAACGGCGTGGCCTGGCGTATCGTTTGAGTTTGGTCGAGCACGCGATGCCCGGCTCGTACATGGTCCTCGAGAATTTGCTCGACGAACTGCCGCGCCTTGACGGCGTGATCTTCTTCAGCGCGTTCATGCTGCCGCCCGATCTCGCCGCGCGCCAAGTTGTCTACGATCGCATCATTGCGGCCGGCGCATCGCTACACGCGGCGCTCGAGAACCGTTGCGTTACCGATACCCGTTCGTGCGCGGAGCTCGAAGAAACGATCGCCGTCGCGCAGGTCCTCGACGCCACGCCGTTCGGTGGACGCTACGAAAAAGACGGGCTGCCGCCGGTGGTTCGCAACGCGACCGAAGCCGCACTCCTGCGCATCGCAACCGGCTAGCATGACGAGCCAGGAATTCAAGTACCTCATCCTACAGCGGTTCTATCAGGACATGCACGTCGTTCAATCCGGCAACTACTCCGCGGAGCGCTATAGCTTCGATGGCGTCGACCGGTCGATGGAGTTCAACACCGGCAAACACGCGATGTACTTGGACTGGTTCATTCAGACGTACGACAGTTTGTTCAACACGTATCAGCGCTTCGCGGACGACGCGTCGCGAGAACTCTTTATCGATCTCATTCGCTATCGTCTGGCCGGCCATCTCCACGTCCGTATCGGCTCGCGGCTGCCACTTCACGCCCAGGAGCTGGAGCGCTTCAAAAGCGTCTTCACCGGCCGGCCGTCAAGCCTCGCGTCGGCCGGGATGTTCGGCTCCCTCATGCATTACGACAACGAATGGAACGGCGTTCGCTACACCGCCGACACGTTGAAAAACAGCCTGATCATCTATCTCGTCGATCGCCAGTATTTCTTCGAACGCGATGGGATCGCCGTGCAACCCGAACCCGGTGACTATCTCATCGACGGCGGCGCCTTCACCGGTGATACGGGCGTCATCTTCTCGCATGCGGTGGGCCCGGCCGGTCGGGTGTTCACCTTCGATCCGATACAGAACCATCACGACATTTGCGAGGCCAACTTTTCACGGCCGGGACGGGATAACGTGACGGCCTTCGCCTATGGCCTATCGGATAAAACCGTTCATGCGCCGGCAGTCAAGCTCGACCATTACAATCCGGGCTGGTTCGTCACCGGAACGGTGCCGCTGTACCGGATCGACGATCTCGTCGCGGACGGAACGATTGCAAGGATTGATTTTATCAAACTCGACGTCGAGGGTTCCGAACTCGCCGCGCTGCGCGGCGCACTCGCCTCGATTCGCCGCTTCAAACCGAAATTGGCGATCTCGCTCTATCACAAACCGAACGATATTTTCGAGATCTGCCAGTTCGTCGACGACCTGTGTCTTGGTTACGAGCTCTTCCTAGACCACCATACGATCTGGGACGAAGAAACCGTACTCTACGCGCGGGTGCCCTAGCCGCGATCCGCGAGGGTCGTCCGGGTGACCGTCGATACGGCCTCGACTCGCGCCGGATTGAACGAACACGACTTGCACATCGCCGGATCTTCAGCCACGTAGCTGCGAAACCAGTCCATCACCGGTGCGCTGCTGCGAATCGCATCCCAGTTGCGTTCGCCGAGCAGCGACGTGAATTGGTACGCCGTGGGATCGATCCCGGCGCAGCAAGGCGCAAGCTCGCCGTCGATCGTGATGAACGGCGCAACGAACGGTGCGACGCAACGCTTGAGGTCGTTTGAAATTCCGGCGGTCCCATCGGCGCCGGAGACAAAGAAACCCGGATACATCTGCATCAGTCCGGCGACCTCTCCGGTGAGCCACGCGTTGTCCTCGGCCGTGAGCGCTACGCCCTCTTCGGTCGTGATCACGCCCTGGATGCCGACCGGCACGCCGCCGACCTCGGCAATCTTGCTCAACGTCCGCGGTATGTCGTCCAGGTTGAGTTTACTGGCGACCAGCGTGACGGAAAAGACCTCAGGAAAGATCTCTTTGAAAAGTCGCAGTTGCCGCTCGAGCGTTGCAACGTCCGTCCCGGAGCGGCAGATCTCGGCAATCTGCGGGTCGAGCGAATCGATCGACAGTGACACCGAGCAGCGGTACGCGCCGGCCAGATTGCGCCAGTACTCTTCGTTGTGTGAATGGCCATTGGTGTTGAACACCACGATGTCATACTTCCCGGTCTCGTGCGCGAGCCGGACGAGGTCGAGGAAGTGCGGGTGAAGCGTCGGTTCTCCGACGCCCTGAAGAATGACCCGGTAAGCGCGCGGCAGCTTCGCGATGATGGTCGCGTAGCGCTCGAGCGGAATGTGGCTGTTGGTCCAGGTACCCGCCGCAATCGCCTTCGTGCGGCCGCATTGCTGGCAGCCCAAGTTGCACCACGTCGTGATCTCGATCTGCACCGACTCGAGACTGGGCATCGGCGGCAAGAACGTTCGCGCCACCAAGTCGTTCGGCGCGCCGCCGGCCCCAAACGCCGATCGGATCGCGGATGGATAATACCGGATCTTCTCTTCGTCGCTCAAGTCGGTCCAAAGGACGTGCTTGATGCTCATACTTCGGTATCGGCGGGCCACGAGACCGGCTTGAGGCGGCACGGGCTTGCTAATACGCTTCTCGCGTCTTACCGATGGTAATCCATATGTACGGCAGCGGCTACGGCCCGTCGAAAGCATGACCGGGCAAGACGCGAGCGCGATCCCGCTCATGCGCCCGCAATTGCCGGCCTTCGAGCAACTCGCTCCCTACTTGCGCGAGATCGACGAGCGCCGCTGGTATACCAATTTCGGCCCACTGGTCATGCGTCTCGAAGAACGGCTTTCGCGCCACTTCGGCCTGCCCAAGTCCGAATCGGTCATCGTGGCCAACGGGACGACGGCACTGAGTGCTGCCTTGCTTGCGGTGGGCGCGAAACCGGGTAGCACGTGCCTCTTGCCGTCGTGGACGTTCGTCGCGTCGGCGTCCGCCGTCTGGGCGGCGAATCTCAAGCCGCACTTCGTCGACGTCCTGCCCGGCACGTGGCAGCCGGATCCCGACGCACTCCGCCGGCGCTCGGATTTGGCCGGCGTCGGTGCGGTCATGATCGTATCCCCATTCGGTTCGCCGGTCGACACGAGCGCTTGGGACCGGTTCTCGGATGATACCGGCATCCCGGTCATCATCGACGGCGCGGCGTCGTTCGATTCGGTTGCATCGGTTCCGGCGGCGCGCCCGGGCCGCTCGCCGGTCATGATCAGCTTACACGCAACGAAGGGCTTCGGGATCGGTGAAGGCGGGCTCGTTCTCTCCACCTCCGAGTCGACGATCCATCGGGTTCGCCAAGTCTGCAATTTCGGCATTTGGGGATCGCCCGAGGGTCAGGTTTTGGGCTACAACGGCAAGGTCAGCGAATACCACGGCGCCGTAGGACTAGCCGCGCTCGACGCGTGGCCGGCCCGCCGGGCGCAACTGGAATCGCGCACGCGACGCTACATTGCCGAACTCAAGCGCCTCAACGGCGTGAAGTTACTGCCCGGCTACGGCGAAGGTTGGGTCTCGGCGTACTGCACCGTCTACGTTCCCGGCAATATCCACGCGATCGCAGATCGCTTGAAGTACATGGGCATCGAAACGCGACGCTGGTGGCAAGATGGGGTCCACGCGCAAGCAGCGTATCGCCGCTTTCCGCACGACGAATTGCCTGTGACGGCCGATATCACTGTGCATGCGCTCTCGCTGCCGTTCTATCACGATATCACCGACGAGCAGATCGCGCGCGTGGTCGGCTGCCTCGAAAGCGCGCTTCACGCGCCCGTCTGACCGCATGACCACCGTAGCGGTCATGCAACCGTACTTCGTACCGTACGCCGGATATTTCCGGCTCTTTGCAGCGGCCGATGTCGTCGTGATGTTGGACACCGTACAATTTCCACGCCGCGGCTGGGTGCACCGCAATCGTTTCGCGCTTGCAAGCGGTGCGAGCGATTGGTTGACGCTGCCCCTCACGAAGCCGGCCTACGATGCGAAGATCACCGAACTCCGTTTTGCAGCCGATGCGCGCGAACGGCTGGAACGCGCTCTACCGCGCTTCCCGCTCCTCGCCAAAGGCGCGGCCGAGAACCATCCGCTCCTCGCACGCTGCCTTGCCCTCGGCGGCGGCCCGGTGGCGGACTACTTGGTGGATCTCGTCCGAGATTTGGCGTCAACGCTGGGGTTCGCGCCGCAGATCGTGCGGGGCGCCGAGCTCGATATTGATCCCGGCTTGCACGCACAAGACCGCATCATCGCGATCGCGCGCCGGTGTGGTGCGACGCGGTACATTAACTCGCCGGGAGGCCGCGAGCTCTACGACGCGCAGGCCTTTGACGCCGCTGGTATGGAATTGCACTTCCTTACGCCGTACGGTGGGAGTATGGAGAGCATCCTGACGCGCTTCTTACTCGAGCCGGTTGCGGCGATCGCGGATGAAATCGTTCGCGAGTCGCTCCTCTGAAGGACGGCATGACCCACGGCGAACGGCTCCTCACGATTCTTTCGGACACGTTACGTTTACCCGCCGACGCTATTCCCGACGATCTCGATATGGCCGGCACCGGCACGTGGGACTCGCTGAGCCATATGCAACTCATCGCCGCTATCGAGGACGAGTTTACCATCGAACTAACGTCCGACGATATCGTGGCGATGACCAGCATCGGCGAGATCAAACGCGTTCTGCGCGCACGTTCGGTGGCGATCTAGTGGATCCGGCCGGAAAAATCGCGCTCGTTGCCGGCGGCAACGGTAATCTCGGGACCGCAATCGTCGCAACCCTGCGCGCCCGCGGAGTGAACGTCGCCGTCGTCGACATCGAACCGGCAACCGCGCCGAGCGCTGACGAAAAGACGTTGACCGTGCAGGCCGACATCGCCGACGATGCCTCAGCCGGCGCGGCCGTCGCCGAAGTCGTCGCGGCTTTCGGCCGCATCGACATCCTGGTCAATGCCGCCGGCTTCATCCATAGTGAAGCACTGGTCAACCTGTTCGCCCCCGCGCACCGGCGCCACGCAATCGAGACCTGGGAGCGCGTTCTCCGCGCCAACCTGAGCGCCACCTTTGTGCTCACCTCCCACGTCGCCGAACACATGGCAGCGAAGCGCATCAAGGGCGTGATCGTCAACTTCTCGTCGGTAGCCTCGGGCGGGAATCCCGGCCAGAGCGCTTATGCCGCCGCAAAAGCCGGCATCGAGGCCCTGACCTGCGTCTGGGCCCGCGAACTGGGATCCTTCGGTATCCGTGCCGTCGCGATCGCGCCGGGCTTCGTCGACACTCCATCTACCGCGCGTTCACTAAACGAAGCTGCGATCAAGGAGTGGAAGCGCCGTACGCCCCTGCATCGTCTCGCATCGGCTGGGGAGATCACCAGCGCCGTCATGTTCGCGATCGAAAATGATTTCCTAACCGGTCAAACACTGCGCATCGACGGTGGTCTCACGATATGATGGTCGTTCAACGATGAAACCGGTGGTGATCTTTGGTGCGGGCAAAATCGCCCAGGTGCTCTATCATCACATTCTGCGCGATCGAACGGTCGACGTTGCCGGCTTTACATGCGAAACCCCGTACGTGCCCGCCAACGGCGAATTCGACGGCCGCCCCCTCGTCGATTTCGCCTCCGTTACCGAACGCTTTCCCCCGGCGCAATACGATATGCTGGTGGGCATCGGCTACCACGACCTCAACCGCGTGCGGCGCCGGATCTACGGCGAAGCCATCAACCTGGGCTACGACCTTGCGTCCTACGTGAGTTCGAAAGCCGGTGTCGGCGATTGGCTGCGAGCAGGCAACAACTGCATCATCCTGGACAACGCGAGCGTCGAGCCGGGCGTCGAACTCGGGAACAACGTCGTGCTGTGGAGCAATGTGCTCGTCGGTCATCACACGCGCATCGCGGATCATTGCTGGCTAGCCGGGCATGCGGTTTTCGGCGGCAGCGCAACGCTTGGGGAAGGCTCGTTCGTCGGCTTAGGCGCGATCGTCGCACAAGACGTCGAGATCGGTCCAGACAGCTTTCTCGGCGCGGGCGCCGTCGTCACGAAATGTGCCGGACCAAAGAGCGTGTTCGTCGCGGCAAGCACCGAGTTGTTCCGCCTCGATAGCGACCGCTTCATGCGCATTACGAAGATGCGCTAGCCGGAAGAGTCGCTTTCGCTTGCCAACGCGAGCCGGTCGACTTTCCCGTTGGCATTCTTGGGCAGGTCGCGGCGCAGCACGAAGCGCTGCGGGATCATGTACGGCGGTAAAAAGGCGGCTAACCCTACGCGGAGTTGTTCTTCGGTGAGGTGAGCTCCGCCGGAAACATAGGCCACCAGCAGTTTGACGTCACGGCGACCGGTGCGCTGTAGCACGGCCGACTGGACGACCCCGTCAAGTTGGTTGAGACTCGCTTCGATCTCCTCGAGCTCGATGCGATATCCCATGTGCTTGACCTGATTGTCTTTGCGCCCCACGAAATCGAGCCGTCGCCCATCGGCGCCAAGCCGCACCAGGTCGCCCGTGCGGTACATACGTTCTATCCAACGCGCGTTAACCGGATTGCGGGTAAACGACCGCGACGTACGTTCGGCGTCGTTGATATAGCCGAGGGCGATTTGCGGTCCGAGCAGGCCTAGTTCGCCGACCTCTCCTGGTGCAACGTGACGGTCGTCATCCCTCAAGACGACCATCGAAAAATTGTCGGCTACCGCGCCCAGCGTAACGAGTCCCGTCATCTCGCGCAAGTCATCGGCGGTAACGTCCCAAGCCGAGCATATGCACGTACACTCCGTCGGGCCGTAGACGTTGACGAGCAGGCTATGCGAGCCAAATGCCTCCCAAAGCTTGCGCAGCTCGGGCTTCGGATAGCCTTCACCGCCGAATACAAAAACCCGAATCGACGGCAAACGGCCCTCAGTAAGAACCTTGATCGTGGTCAGATAGATCAGCAACGAAGGCACCGAAAACCAGATCGTGCAACCGGCCGCTTCGAGACAAGCAAGCAGCGCTGGGCCGTCCGCCATGTCGTCGCGTGTTACGGGCGCGAGAGATGCTCCGTTGAGGATCGCGCCGTAGAAATCGAAGACCGAGTTGTCGAAGTACATCGGGTTCACGTTCGTGAAAATATCGTCGGGAACCACAGCGAACCGTTGCTTCACCCACTCCGCGAAGTTCAGCACGTTGTCGTGCGTCATGATGGCGCCCTTCGGAATGCCCGTCGATCCCGAAGTGAACATGACATACGCCGGCTCGGCTCCGGTGACGAACTCGCTCTCGGCGCGCTCGGCGTCCGAGGCGCCGGCGAGCGAGGCGATATCGTCCGCCGACGAAAAATCGAAGATCCTCGCTGCAATCACTGCAGCGGCAGTCAGCACGGCCGGTGACAACGCGTGCCCGGCGATCAGCTTAGGGCACGCCGTTCCAAAGATATGCGCGAGACGTGCCGGCGGATTTTGATCGTCGATGTTGACGTACGCCGCCCCGAGCTTGAGGCAGGCGAGCATCGCTGCAAAGCATTTGTCGGTTTTTGAGTGGACGATTCCGACGACGTCCGATCGGCCGATTCCACGATCCGCCATGACGGCCGCTATGCGGTTTGCAAGTTCGTTCAATGCACCGTGCGTTATCGTGCTGCCTCCGGGGCGAACGATCGCAGGGCGCGTCGCTATCTCGGGCATCTTCGATCGGTACGATAATGCAACATTGAAGCGATAAGACCGGCCAGTCACGCCATCTCGTTCTTTCAACGCTGTAACCAAGCCGTTCGCAGTAACTCATAGAGAACGTGATCGAACCACTGGCCCTCCTTCGAGAAGTGCTGATACTCAGTACCGACACAGCGAAAACCCAACCGCAATATCAAATCGCGCGACGCATCGTTTTGCGTGACGTGGGCGACGACGATCTTGTTTAAGTCAAGCCGATTGAAGGCGTACCGAAGAACCGCCTCGCACGCCTCCGTCGCGATACCGCGGCCCCGAAAGTCCCGGCCCAGCCAATAAGCCAATTCCGCCTTGTCGTAGTGGAGCGCACGGTGCTTGCGCACGATTCCGATCAGCGAGACCAAGCCGCAAACGTTACCTTGTTCCTCAATGATCCACGCGATCGTCACTCCCTCGGCCATGCGCCGGCGCACGTCGCTGATGAACGCGCGAGTCTCTTCCATCGAATCGTGCGGAACCCATGACATAAAGCGACTAATTTCCGCGTCCGCGACGTACGGCCAGATCGCCTCAAGGTCGCTTTCACGCAGGACGCGTAGAGTAAGGCGCTCCGTCTTCAGGACTGCGTCCGCTTCATCAAAGGTCGCGCTCATGCACTCATGTGTTCCGAAATCGTTGTCTCCTCCTCGTCTCCGATCGCTCGCGCCGCCAAATGTCGGCCCAGGGAAAGCGCTACGGAGAGAAAAGTCCCGCAGCATCATGAAACCGCATGGAATGCCATGGAACGAGCGCTAGCCGGTTTCTATCGTGCCCCCGATTCCGGTGGCGTCATGGAACTCCAATCCACCGTTACCGACGGTAACGATATCGTTTCCGGAATGTTCGTCTCGAACTCGGGCTCGAAATTTGACATTCGCAACGGGATTCCGGACTTCACGTTCCCCGTAACGCTCGCGGCCGCCGATCGGAAAGCTCGCGATTTCTACGACGGACGCGTTGACGACTACGACCGTTACCTGCCCCTTACATTCGAAACATTCGGCGAACGGGAAGACGCGGTCCGCGCGGACATGGTCTCGCGCCTCGGCCTCAAACCAGACTCGAGCGTGCTCGAAATCGGCTGCGGCACTGGGCGCGATAGTTTTCATATCGCCTCACAACTGCCCCAGGGTCAACTCTTCTGCCAAGACATCTCGGCAAACATGCTGACGAGGTGTCGCGAACGAATGAAAGGCCTGACTGCCCGCGTCGAACTCTCGCTGGCGAACGCCTCGTATTTGCCGTTTGCAGAGAACAGCTTCGATGCGGTCTTTCAGTTCGGCGGAGTGGGCGAGTTCGGCGATATCGGCCGCTTTTTTCGCGAGGTCGCCCGCGTGACGCGGCCGGGCGGACGCGTCGTGGTCGGCGACGAGAGCATGCCTCCCTGGCTCCGCGAAACAGATTTTGCGCGAATATTGACCTTTACCAATCCCCAATTCGACGCGGCGCTGCCGCTTGAATATCTGCCAGTCGAGGCACGCAACGTCAACTTGCGCTGGATCATCGGCGGCACATTCTATCTCATCGACTTTACGGTAGGCGAAGGCGAACCATACGCCGACCTCAACTTCAAGATTCCCGGCGTTAAGGGGGGGACGCACTCGACGCGCTACTACGGCCGGCTGGAGGGCGTGACCTCCGAGACCAAGGCGCTGGCGAATCAAGCACGCGAACGTCTAGGGATCAGCATGCACGACTGGCTCGATGCGGTCGTTCGGCGGGCGGCCGCCGGTGTCTTGGAGATGCAAGATCAGTCCGACGCCGAGTCCGATCGTTAGGAATGCACTGGCAAAAACGCGGACTTACGTTCTCAATCGCTCAAGGCGCGCCGTGGATGGTATCGCATGCGCAAGTTCCGACGGCATTGCTGCTCGGTGACCGTCTGCGCGTCTACTTTGCGGCACGTCCCCGTCAAGACTTGAGCCTCCCCGGTTTTGTCGACCTCTCGCGCGACGAACCAGAGCGCGCTTTGGAAGTTGGCGAACGGCCCATAATGGCCCTCGGACGACCCGGGACATTCGACTGCGATGGGGTCATGCCGAGCAGCGTGATTCGCGACGGTGAACGCGTCTTGCTCTATTACAGCGGTTGGTGCAAGCTCGGCGGAAGCGTGCCTTACAACAACGCGACGGGCGTCGCGCAAAGCATCGACGGCGGCCGCACCTTCGAGCGTATCTTCGACGGACCGATCCTCGACCGAACTGCCGATGAACCGTGGTCGGCGACCTCCCCCGCCGTGATCCGCACACCCGCTGGTTGGTACATGTGGTATTCGTCGGGCACCGACTGGATCGAGGTCGACGGCAAGCCGGAGCACATCTACGTCATCAAGCGCGCAGTATCGCCCGACGGGATTCATTGGACGCGCGATGCGCGGCCGGTTCTGCCTTGCGTCCTCGATGACGAATCACAAACGCGGCCCAGCGTCATATTTCTCGACGACCGCTGGCATATGTGGTTCAGCTACCGCGGCTCGGCCGGTTTTCGGGCTGACGGCGCAACGTACCGTATCGGCTACGCCTGGTCGAGCGATCTCGACGCGTGGCATCGCGACGACGCGGCTGCAGGGATCGCACCCTCGGCTTCAGGTTGGGACGCGCAAATGATCGCCTACCCGAACGTCGTCGATTTAAACGACCGGATCATACTTCTCTACAACGGCAACCATTTCGGGGCCGAAGGTTTCGGCTTGGCCACGCTCGAGCGCTAGTGCGTCGACCCGGTCAAGGCAAGCCGTTTGCTTGACGACGGCGTTCGACAGCGCTAATGAGGTTCTTAAAACTGACGGTCTCGAAGGCGTTTCGATGGACCCGAAGATCGTAGGCGTTCTCAGTCAATCGGTAGGCAGCTTCGGGATCGTCTATATAACGCGCGATTTTGTCTGCGTTGCGCGCTGCATAGTCGTAGATAAGGACGTCTTCTTCATCCGTCATCAGTTCGGCCGTCCAATTATTCGGATCTGTGATCGCTACTGAATTCCCAAAGAGCGCATTCATCACGCGGTCGTGCAGAGAGTACGTCATCAATGGTGATGCATTGAGCACAAAGCGGTGTTTCTGATAGAGCGGCAACGTCTCGGCGATCGAAAGCGACGTGAATTTTTGCGGATACTTGAATTGCAAATCGGCCGGCACGTACTCGCTGCTCACCAGAATCGGAAGGTCGATCAACTCGCGGACCATGTGGTTACGGCGCCAGATTTTGATAAAATTGAGAGCTGGCTTGATGTCGTTGATATGCCAACCGGGAATCTTTTCTGCGAAACCGAGACGCTGGACGAAGACGTGAAGCGGGGTAAAGCAATCTTCAAGTGCCGAGTCGATAAGCCGCACGACGCCGTCTCTTCGCTCCGCGGGCAACTGTTGGATCTGCGCCCACACTCCGTCCATGTTTTGGCCCCAAATCGCGAGGTTCATCGGGCAGAGAACTACGTTCCGGCGCCCGAGAAAATCGTCCATCCGGGGCTCGTGCAGTGGAAATGGTGGTGCGCTCATCTCGCGCGAGTCGACGGCGAACGTGTTTGGCGGGTAGTAGTCCTCGACGAACTCGACTAGATCTTGTCCCGGAAGAAAAACTAAGGCTCCTTCAAATTCCGGGATTTGCAAATCTAGGAAGTATGCCGGATGATCCATCAAATAGAACACAAGCGGTACGCCGGTCGCCCGATGCAGCAGCTGACCACCTACTCGGATGTTCGCCGCGGCATAGTTGGGACTCACGAAGCAAAGCACGTCACTCAGTCGCGTGGCCAGTAGCGGGTTCAGTATCTCCGCGACGCGCGGGTCGGCAAGGTTCACCGTTTCGAATTTCAGGCCCAATCGAGAAAATGCTAACGCGGAGTACTTCGCGATTTCGATATCGTTCGGGTGGCCGCCATAGATAAACACGACCGTCTTGGCGCTCGAGGGACCCTCGCCCATCGTCATCAGCCTTTGGGCGGTCGCAGCCTGCGCCCCACCGCAAGGTGCACCGGCAAGCCCCAATTTGCGATGAACGCGGCGTCGGTCTGCGTGTGACGCACCAGACCCTCGGCGTCGCCGCCGGCCGCGAGCCGAAACGCGTGCGAAAACGCGGCGAAGGCTTCGGCTGCCGCGCGCCGCTCGGCAACGCTATCCGCGACAATCGAAGAGTCGTGAACTGCGGCCGCGAGCCCGTCGAGAGCGGCGATGGTCCGACTGCTCGCCGCAGCATCGTCGGCATCGATCAGCGCGTCGATGTCGGCGATGAGCTCGCGGGCACCGGCGGCGATCACTGCGGCTCGCGGAGAATCGCCGATGTACAACTTTCGCCCGGCGAGAAAACTCAGCGTGCTGCGTTCGATATGGGCACGCGCGCGGGCGGCCCGCTCTTCCAGGGCCGGCTCGCGCTTGTGCCACTCCATCGCCAAGACATCGCCGTAGTGCGGATACGACGAGTAGAGGTCGAATCCGCTCGCCGCCATGTCGTCAACGAGCGTTCGCGCATCGATAAACGTCGCCGCGCGCACGAAGGGGTTTTCCAGCACATCCATCACCCACGACTCGAACCGCCGCGTGTGCGGGATCGCATCCCACTTCGCCGCGTACAACCGCTGCGCCGAAGCCTCGGCACCGAGACCGGTCAAGCGCTGGTGCGCGCGATGCAGCGCGCGCAAGGCCAGCTCGAAGATTGCGCCGCAACGTTCGTAGTACGTGATGAAAAACAGCCCGCCGGTACGCAAAAGGCGGTGGAATGCCGCTAGCCACGCCCGCGTCGGTTGCACCGTATAGATGAACCCCTCGGCGACGACCAAATCGTACCGCGCCGGGTCCACGTAATCGAGCACGTGCGCGCTGGAGATGCCGCGCAGCGAGGCGCCTCGCCCGAAACGCTCGAAATACGCGCGAATCGTTTCGTGCGCGCGTTCGTTCGGCTCGACCAGCGTCAGTTGTGCCCCCCACATCGCGAAGACCAGCGCGTTCTCGCCGGAGTCGGGCCCGAACTCGAGGATTTCCGCCCCGTTGAACATCGCTGCCGGAAGCCCGGCACGATCGCGCAAGACTGCGGCACGTTGGGCCGCGTACCGCTCGACTTCAGGCGCACCCTGGAAGTCCGCGAACGTGGGCAGCAGTTGCTGACCCCGGTAGTACTCGTAGAGACCCTGCACGGAACGCCCCTACGCCGGGACGGCAGCCTGCTTGAGGGCTTTCACGTTGAAGTACTTCGGATCGGTGAGACTATTCGGGAAGCGTCCGGCGCGATACCAGGCGCAGATGTCACGCACGGCGTCTTCGATCGTGTGGCGCGGACGGTAACCGAGCTCAGCGGCGATCTTGTCGGAATTGACCCGGTACGACCGGTTATCATCCGAGTGCGATGTCACGATCTCGATGGGTCCGATCTCCGGCAACTCGGCGCGCACGACGTCGTGGGCGATCTGCGCGATGTCGGCGATGCTGCGGTTCTGGTAGCCGGCGTTATAGGTCTTGCCGGCGATGCGCGCCGCCGGCTCGAGCAACAGCTGCTCGTAGAGATCGGTGATGTCTTCGATGTGCATGTTCGGCCGCAGTTGCGCGCCGCCGAACACGGTGATCTTGCGGTTGACGATGGCGAGGTTCGTCATGATGTTCACCGAGAGATCGAAGCGCATGCGCGGCGATGCGCCGCAGACCGTCGCGGGACGCAGCACGAGCGTGGTGAAGTCCGCGCTTTGTTCGGCCAGCACGAGCGGTTCGCACAACGCTTTATATTTCGAGTAATCGGTGAGCGCGAGCAACGGATGATCTTCGCGCACTTCGGGCGCGTCGCTGACGCCGTAGACCGAGCTCGACGAGGCGTAGATGAAACGCACGACGCCGGCGTGCTTCGATTCCTCGAGGAACATCGGGAAGCAATCGAAGTTGATCGACTTGGAGAGCTCCGGATCGAGTTCGTAGCTGGGATCGTTCGAGACGCATGCCAAGTGAATCACCGCGTCGCAACCCGCGAGGGCCCGCTTCACGGCGTCGCGGTCGCGCACGTCGCCCTCGACCTCGCACAAGCCGGCTGCGCCGCGCACGTTCGCAAAGACGTCATGGCCGAACTGGTAGTTGTCGAGCACGGTGACGCGGTGGCCGCGCCCGAGCAGTTTGGGAACGAGAACCGCGCCGACGTAACCCGCCCCGCCGGGAATGCAAACGTGACTCATGTTCGGGAACCTCCAAGGTGCGCGAACCAGGTCGTGGTCGCTTGGGCGATCGAGTTGGGATCCCAGACCGGCGCATCGCGCCAATCGTCGATGTGTTCGAGCATACGCGCCACGCCGGTTTCGAGCGAGGTTTTTGCTTTCCAGCCCAGCAGACGTTCGATCTTCCGCACGTCTGCGAACGTGCAGTCGGGTTCGCCCGGTCGTTTGGGAATGTGTACGACTTCGCCGCCGAGCAGTTCGACGAGCCGGTTCACGGCATAGGTGCCGCCCGAACCGACGTTCATGATCTCGCCGCTCACGCCCGATGCCATCGCCGTCGCGAACGCGGACGCAACGTCGGCAATGTAGGTGAAGTCGCGCGTTTGCGTGCCGTCGCCGACGACCGTGAGCGGTTTGCCGGCTAGCTTCTGCGCGAGGAACACGCCGAAGACCGCGCCGTAGGTTCCGCTCGTGCGCGAGCGCGGACCGAACACGTTGAACAAGCGCAGCGACACGGTGTCGAGGCCATAGACGCGGCCCCAGTGCATCACGAGCTTCTCGCCGAGCTCTTTGGTCAGCGCGTACGGATACTGCGGCTGCGTCTCGGCGGTCTCGGGCGTTGGGAATTCCGCCGGAATACCATAACAGGACGACGACGCCGCGTAGACGATCTTGCGCACGCCTGCCGCGCGCGCGGCTTCGCACACTTGGAACGAGCCGTGCACGTTGGCGCGATAGTAATCACCGGGCCGTTCGATCGACGGCACGATATCGGCGAGACCCGCAAGGTGGAACACGCCCGCGGCGCCGTCAAATGCGTGCGCTAACGCGGCCGGATCGCCGGCAATGTCCAGCTCGCACAGCGTCATCTTCGGCGAGCGCTGTGCGGCGGTCAGGTTCTTCTTCCGGCCGGTCGCGAAATTATCGACGACGGCAACCTCGTGCCCGGCGGCCAGCAGCGCATCGGTAAGATGGCTACCGATGAAGCCGGCGCCACCCGTGACGACGTAGCGGGACACGTCAGGTGCGCGCGAGGACGGCGGGGAGCGGCAGGGCCGCGATCCGCTCGTGCAAGGCCAGCGCGATGACGTGGTTGAGGATCAGGTGGCCGTCCTCTTGCTGCCCGATGCGGGTGGCTGGAATCTTGACCGCGAGGTCGGCTAAGCCCGCGAGCTTGCCGCCCGTGTCACCGCACAACCCAATCGTCGCCGCGCCCACTTCGCGTGCATAAGCAATCGCGCGCAGGACGTTCGGGGAGTTCCCCGAGCCCGAGAGCGCGACCAGCACGTCGCCGGGCTCGAGCAGTGCCCGCAGCGGTTCGACAAAGATCTCTTCGTAGGACATGTCGTTGGCGAACGCCGTCATGGCGGGCACGTTGTCGGTGAGCGCCACCGACCGGAAACGCGGCTGGCCGGGCACGAGGGTGCACTTGAGCAAATCGTTCATCATGTGCGAGGCCGTGGCAGCGCTGCCGCCATTGCCGATAAGATACGTCGTCCCTCCGGCAGACCAGCAAGCAAACAGCCGGTCGACCACGGCACGCACGGCATCGCGATCGATCAAACGGACGGCCCGCTCGGTCTCGTTGAGGTAGACATCGACCATGTCCATAGGAAAGGTATCGGCCGCGAGGCCCAGCCGATTGAGCGGCTAGGGGTTGGCGGACTGCCGGAGGCGGACGGTCGGCTCGAAAACGAAGCCCTTCGGCCGCGCCGCCATCGCCTCCAGCGATGCGCGGCGCCGCTGTTCGACCAGCGGCCGATCCGGGACCGGGTGGAGTTCCTCGTAGAGCTTGCGCAGTTCGGCACCGCCGTCGGTGCGCGCGGAAAAGTTCTCCTTGCCCCCGCGGATCCGCCATTCGTTCGTCAGGGCGTCGGCGTACGCGAACACGTACCGGCCGGCCAGACGCAGCTGGAGTTCCTGATCGGCCAGGGCCGTTTGCAGGCTGTAGCCGCCGATAGCTTCGATGATGTCCCGCCGGACGATCAGCGACTGACCCGCGATCGGCGTCGCGACGAGCGCTTCACTCGGCGTGGTCGAGTCGTTGAACACGATGGCGTTGTAGCCGGTGATGCTCAGGCCGCCGTCAGCGCCGCGCTCATCGTAGCGCATCAGCGTATTCCCGTGGCCGACCGCGGCGCCAGAGCGCAACATCGCCGCCATCACACGTTCGACATGGTCGGGGAAGAGCGTATCATCGTCCGCCAGCAGTTGCACGTAGGCGCCCTTGACGATCTTGAACGCCTCGATGACCAGCCGCTCGACGCCGCCGTTCACCGGCAAATTCACGATCCGGGCCTTCGGATATCGAGCGACGATGTGATCGACGTTCTCGCCCGCGTCGTTGACGACGACGATTTCGAGATTGGGATACGTTTGCCGTTCGAGGTCATGCAGGCATAACGCCAAATCGGCGGGGCGGTTATACGTGCAAACGACGATCGATACCAGCGGTAAATCGCCGGCCGGCGGTAACGCCGACAGCGTCGGTGCGAGCGGCGGCTGCGGCAGTAACTCGCGAACGGACGCGGGGCGGCCCATTGCGATCTTCACGGCGATCTGGATCTCGCGCAACTCGGTGAGCCCAAAGCTCGCAATGTCCCGGACGTACTCTTGCGCCCCCGATGCGACCGGCGCGGCAACGCCGAATCCCGCGCGAGCGAACGCCACGGCTGCACCGGGATCGTCCGGATCGGGACACACGATGCACTGCGCGCTCGCGAGAATCTCGCCGAGCGCCGGGTCGAGCGGAGAAACGAAGCGCGCCGGAAGGTCCGCCGGCACGTCGCCCCCGGCCGTCACGCACGTGACGTCGCCGATGAAGTCGGCCAGCGCCAACGCGTGCCAAGCAACGAACGCTGCGGCCCGATCCGGCGCCCAGATCACCACCCCCGGACGCGTTCCCAGTCGCGCGCGTACGGCGGGGATCTCCGGCTCCACGAGCACCGGCTCGATCGAACGCGGACGCGAGCTCAGGTTGCTCAAGCGCTCCGCTTCCGCGTACGAACGCACGAGCGTGCCGTTGGCCAACGAAAGAAATTCGCCGATGATTTGTCTGGTCGCAGCCGGCAGTATCCAGAGCGCACTCGCGGGCTGCGCGCCGAGAACGAGCCGGCCCGCGCCGAGCTGGTCGAGCGCGGCCCGGCGCGCGTCGAAACCCGCGATCTGGGTCAGCACGTGCCACGCGTACTCGAGCGTCGTACGCGCGCGCGGCTCTTCGTAGAGCACCATACCGTAAAATGACGCGCCGAGTTCGCGCCGCCGCACGGCTTCTAAATACGCTTGACCGAGCGCCGTCGTGTCGGCGACGATCGCGTCGAGATCGCCCAGCCTCTGCGCCAACGCTCGAGCGCGCGCCCCGAACGCGGAGATCACCGTTGCTCGATGCGGATGGAGGGCGAAAAAATGTAGCCCTTCGGCCGATCGTCGAAGCCCGCCAGCGTCTCGCGGCGCATCGCTTCGATGAGCGGCCGATCCGGGAGCGGATGGAGCTCCTCATAGAGTCGCTTTAACTCCGCGCCCGCGTCGGTGCGCGACGAGCGATTCTCGACTCCACGCACGCGCCATTCGTTGGTCAGCGCGTCGGCGTATGCGAACGCGTACCGGGTCGCGAGACGCAGCTGAAATTCTTGATCGGCCAGCATCGTCTGCGCGCTGTAGCCGCCAACTGCCTCGACGGTATCGCGATGGATGATAAGCGACTGACCGGCGATCGGCGTCGACACGAGCGCTTCGGTAGCAGTGGCCGAATCGTTGAAGACGATCGCATTATAGCCCACGAGACTGAGCACGCCGTCGTCGCTGCGTTCCTCGTAGCGGATCAGCGTATTCGCGTGACCGACGGCCGCGCCCGAACGCAGCATCGCCGTCATGACGCGCTCGATGTGATCGGGGAAGAGCGTGTCGTCGTCGGCCAGCAGTTGCACGTAAGTACCGCGCACCAGCTTGAACGACTCGACCAGCATCGCTTCTTGGCCGCCGTTCACCGCCATATTGTGGATACGCGCTTGCGGGTAACGCGCGACGATGTGATCGACGTTCTCACCCGCATCGTTGGCGACGAATATCTCGAGATTCGGATACGTTTGCTTCGCCAGATCGCGCAGACAAAGCGTCAAATCGTCGGGCCGGTTGTACGTGGTAACGACTACCGACACCAGCGGCAGGTCAGCATCGGCAAGCGGTCGAGCCGGCAGCGCGGGCGCGGGCAACGCTTGCGGGATCGCGCGGATCGAGGCCGGGCGCCCGATCGCGATCTTCACCGCGATCTCGACCTCGCGTTGTTCGGTGAGGCCAAAGCACACGATATCGCGCACGTATTCTTGCGCGCCCGATGCGAGCGGTGCGGCGACGCCGAATCCCAACCGGGCGAATGCGACCGCCGCCCCCGGATCGTCCGGGTCGGGGCACACGACGCATTGCGCGTTTGCAAGAATCTCGTCCAACTGGGGATCGTGTGCCGTGACGAAGCGCGCCGGCAGGTCTCCCGGCAGCTTGCCGCCCAACGTCACACACGTCACATCGCCGAAGAACTCGGCCAACGCGCAGGCATGCCAGGCGACGAATGCAACCGCGCGATCCGGCGCCCAAATCACGACGCCCGGCCGAACGCCGAACCGCGGCCGAACCGCCGGCACCTTCGGCTCCGCAACGACCGGTTCGACCGAACGCGGCCGCGCGCCCATCGCACCCAGACGCGTGGCTTCCGCATACGAACGCACCAGCGTCCCGTTGGCCAGCGATAAAAATTCGCCGATCGTGCGCTCGGTCTCGGGCGGTATCAGCCACAGCGCCTCGGCGGGCTGCGTACCGAGAACGAGCCGCCCCGATCCGAGCTGATCGAGTAGCGCCCGACGGGCATCGAAGCCCGTGACTTGCGCTAAGACGGCGCTCGCATAGGTGAGCGTCGTCTGCGCGCGGGGCTGCTCGTAAAGCACCATGCCGTAAAATGGCCGGCCGATTTCGCGGCGCCGGATCGCCTCGCAGTATGCTTTCCCGAGCGACGCCGTGTCGGTGACGACTGCCTCAAGATCACCTAGTCCCGCTGCGAACGCACGAGCGCGCACACCGAACGCCGAAATCACTACCGCCCGACTTCCAACGTCGGCGGAAAAGCGAACACGCCTTGCGTGCGCCGGCCGACATTGCCTAAGATCTCTTCACGCCGGCGTTGGACGTGCGGCCGGTCGGGCATGGGATGCAGTTCGTCGTATACCCGCCGGAGTTCGGTAGAACTGTTGGTGGTGCTCGAGAGGTTGTCCGAACCGCGAACTCGCCATTCGGCGGTCATCCGGTCGACGTACACCATCACGTAGTGGTTGGCAACGCGAAGCTGAAATTCCTGATCGGCGAGAATGCAGTCTTCGCGCCAAGTGCCGATCTGCTCGAAGACGTCGCGGCGGAAGATCAGCGAATGCCCGGCGATCGTCGTCGAGATCAGCGCATCGGTCGGTGTCGCCGTTTCGTTAAACACCACCGCGTTGTAGCCAGTCGTCTTCGGTTCCGAACCCGCCACAAGTTGCTGATAGCGAATCAACGTATTGCCGTGCGCGATCGAAGCGCCCGTGCGCAGCATCGCGCCGACGAGCCCTTCGACGTGATCGGGCTGCAGCCAATCATCGTCGGCCAGAACTTGGATGTACTCGCCGCGCGCTTGACGCAGCCCCTCGCCGATCGCCTTCAGGACGCCGCCGTTCACCGATAAATTGTGCGGCCGGGCGATCGGAAACCGGGCGATTACGTCGTCGACGTTTTCACCGGCGTCGTTGACGACGACGACTTCCAAGCGGGGATAGGTTTGCTGCTGCAAGCACGTTAACGCGCGGGTGACGTCCTCCCGCCGGTTGTACGTGCAGAGGACGACCGATACCAGCGGTAACGCATCGGCCGGCGGAAGTGCCGGTCGAACGGGCACCGGCAACGGTACCGGGAGTGCGCGCACCGATGCCGGTTGAGCGACGGCGATCTGGACCGCGGTTAGAATCGAACGGAACGCGCCGATCTCGAACGTCACGACGTCGCGGACGAACTCGTGCGCGCCGACCGTCAACGGCGCAACGACGCCGACGCCGCGCCGCGCGAACGCGACCGCCGCGCCCGGATCGTCTGGATCAACGCATAGCACGCAGCATGCGCGCGCGAGGATCTCCGGCACTTCATCACCGATCTGCATGAAGCGCCCGGAATATCCGGGCAAAGCCGCACCGTCGTTAGTGACGAACGTGACTTCACCCAAAAACTCCGTCAGCGCGAGGGCGTGCAGCGCGACCTGCGTGGAGGGACGCTCCGGCGCCCACACCACGACCGACGGGCGCGATGGTTGCGCGCGATCGAACCGCGGAAGTTCCGGCTCGACCACAACCACTTCGACGCGCCGTGGCCGCTTGAGCAACGGTGCTAACCGCAAGAATTCCGTATTCGATCGCACCAGCATCGCATCGGAGAGGGTGAAGTACTCGCTGGTGGTTTGATTCAGCATTTCGTCGGGTTGGGCCCATAAATCGGCCGATGTCCGCGTGCCGTCGATCGGCAATGTGCCGTTGCAAAACTGCTCGACTGCGCTATGGCGCCGGTCGAAATCCGGAAACACCGCGGCGACCGCTCCGGCATTGCGCAGGATGATGCGCGAACGCGGATCCTCGTAGAGCAGCATGCCGTAAAACGGCTGCCCCATTTCGCGAAATCGAACCGCTTCCACGTACGCGGTCATCAACATTTCAGAATCCGCGATGACCGCGGCGCCGATTCCGGTCAAGCCGCGCGCGTATGTTTCGGCGCGCGCACCGAAGACCGAGATCACCCGGACTAAGCCGGCAACGGAACGGCTTGCGGCACGAACGCCGCGTCGTCGGGGCGCTTCTTCAACCAATCCTCAAGCGATGTCTCGGTAGCGGGATCGGCGCGGTTCTGGGCCACGAAGCCGTACTTCCGTCCGACGACCGTGGCGCCGGCCGTGGCTTCGAACCGGATATCGACGGACCAGCGAGTGCGCTCGGCCAGATTCGGCGCTGCACCGTGCGGCGTGCGCTGGTTGAAGAGCAACATGTCGCCGCGTTCCATGCGGATCGGCAACACCGTGTAACGGGCAATATCGGCAGGCAAGATACGCAAGAAGCCGGTGCGTTCGAAATCGACCGGATCCGGTGCGAACACGGCGTCCTGCGTCTCTTGGCGCGAGATGACTTGCAGCGCGCCCGTGGTCTCGTCGACGTCCTGCAACGGCATCCACATCGTCAGGACATGCGTTCTCCGCTCGATGTCGGACTCAGTGCCGTAGTCGAGGTCCCAATATTGGGAGTCCTGATGCCATGGCGTGAGCGTGTCGTCATGTCGCGGCAATTGCGGGCGCGCGTTGAAGATGCCGTGCATGCTCAAATCGGGCGTGCCGATCAATTGCTCCGCGAGCTGCAGAAACGTCTGCGAGCGAATGAAGTCGTACATCCGGGCGTTGATCAGGAAACGATTCGGCGACCGGCGGAAATGCGGGCGGCCGGCGGCGTTCCACGCGTCGAGAAACCGGTGCCAGAAGCCGGTCCCCTCGAACGTTTCTGCGATCAAACCTGCGCGGGACCACGAGGCAAGCAAAGCGTCGACCCAGGGCTCGATGAGGGTTTGGGCACGAATCAGGAGTTCGGGCGAGACGACACCCCGCAAGACGAGGTAGCCGTGCTCGCGATAGAAGTCGTGGTGGGCGTGGCTCAGCCGAAGCGGCCCTGCTTCATTCCTCACACTACGGTGTATCGGCGCCGCTAAGAATCCGCTTTAGGAAACGTTCGGGGAAACGCCAGCGTCGCCGCAAAGGCAAAGACGCCCTTGGGCCGGCTCGCGATCCGCTCGAGGGTCTCGAGGCGGCGTCGTTCGATGTCCGGACGCTGGCCCTGCGGATGGAGTTCCTCGTACATCCGGCGCAGCTCCGGCGTGCTGTCGGCGGTCGTGGAAAAGTTCTCGTTACCGCGCGCCCGCCATTCGGCGGTCGTGCGATCGACATACACGAACGCGAAGCGTTGCAAGGCACGCATCTGGAATTCTTGGTCGGCGAGCATGCAATCGTCGCGGTACGGCCCCACCGCCTCGAAGACGCGACGATGGATCATAATCGAATTGCCCGAGACAGGGGTCGCGAGTAGCGCGATGCTCGGCGTCGCGGTCTCATTGAATATCCGCGCGTTGTAGCCGACGGTGGCGTATTCGCCCGCCGAAATTGGTTCTTGGTGGTGGATGAGACAGTTGCCGTGCGCCACCGACGCCCCCGAGATCAGCATCGCCGAAACGAGCGCTTCGACGTGGTCGGGAGCGAGAAAGTCATCGTCGGCCAGAAGCTGAATGTACTCGCCGGCGGCGGCCGCAATCCCCATCATCTCGGTCTTCAGCACGCCGCCGTTCTGGGGCATGACCAAGTAGCGCGCCGACGGCGCCGCTGCGACGATATCGCTCACATCTTCGCCGGCATCGTTGACGACGACAATTTCGATGCGCGGATACGTTTGCGCCGTCAGGCAGGCCAGCGCGCGGGTGAGATCCCGGCGCCGATTGTAGGTTGGAATGATGATCGATACGAGCGGCAACGCGTCGAGCGGAACCGGATATGCCGGGCGGCGCGGTAACGGCGGCGGGAGCGGCGGCACCTGACGCACGGCGGCCGGTGATCCCATTGCGATGACGACCGCAGCATAGATTCCGTCGAGCGTTTTCCCGTCGTACGGAACTGCACCGCTGATGAACTCGTGTGCGCCCGACGACATCGGCGCGGCGATTCCATAGCCGCGCGCGGCGAATGCGACGGCCGCGCCCGGATTGCTGGGATCGACGCACACGATGCAACTCGCCGCTGCGAGCGCATCGGCGACCAGCGGATCGTCCGCGGTCACGAAGCGGGCGGTATGATGCGGCGACCCGCTGCCATCGGTCGTTACGCAGGTCACGTCGCCGTGAAATTCTTGCAGTGCGAACGCCTCGAAGGCGACGTGCGCGGACGGTCGCGTGGGGGCCCAGATCACGACCGCCGGACGTTCCGGCAAACGGCGCGTAACGGCCGGCACGGCCGGCACGGCGAGCACGGGTTCGGCTGGGCGCGGACGCGTGCAGAGCGCACTCAAGCGCGCGTATTCCGTTTGCGAACGAACGAGGACGGCTTCGCTGAGTGCGTAAAACTCACCGAGTAATTCCGCTGCCGACGCCTGAAACGTCACCCAGATATCAGCCACCGTCGAACCATCGGGCATCCGCATCGTGCCGCGCGCGAGTTGATCGAGCGCGGCAGCTTGATCGTCGTAGCCGGAAACCTGGTTGAGAATGACCATCGCGTTCATCATGGTGAAGCGCGTCGCCGAATCGTCGTATAAGATCATGCCGTAAAAGGGGCGCCCAGCGGCGCGCCGTTCGACGGCGGCGATGTAGGCTTGCGGCAAGTTTTCGGAATCGGCAACGATCGCTTCGATGTCGAGGTGCGCGAGGTCGCGAGCGTACGCTTGCGCGCGCGGCCCGAACGTGACGATCACGCCGAGGCGACCCGGCGTTGCTCCACGGCATCGGCGGCGGCAACACGCGCGGCAAGGTCTGCCGCCCGCACGGCCGCGAGCGTCAGCTCCCCGCGCTCGACGCGATCGAGTGCGGCAACGATGCACGGTGCGATATCCCCGAAGCGGATGCGTCCATCGACGAACGCCGCCACTGCGATCTCGTTCGCTGCCGACAACGCCGCCGGCACGGTGCCGCCCTCGGCGAGCGCGCGATAGGCGAGGGCCAAACACGGGAAGCGCTCGAGATCGGGCCGTTCGAAGCCGAGCGTCGTTGCAGTCCCGGAGGGATCACCGCCGAGTGCGACGAGCGCGTCGTTCGCGTCGCGATCCGCCAAACGGTCGGGATACGCCAACGCATAGCCGATCGGCAAACGCATGTCGGGCGGCGCGAATTGACCGATGACGTTGCCATCGGTAAACAGTGCGAAACCGTGCGCGACGCTCGTGCGATGCACGAGCACGTGGATCTGCTCGCCCGGAAGTTCGAAAAACCGGCTGGCCTCGATCACTTCCAAACCTTTGTTCATGAGCGATGCCGAGTCGATCGTGTTTTTTACGCCCATGTTCCAGGTCGGGTGGTTGAGCGCGTCGGCAACGCTCGCGTCCTGCATCTCCTCACGCGTGCGATTCCAGAACGGTCCGCCCGATGCCGTCAACACGATGCCCGCGACGCGATCGCGCGCCTGCCCTTCGACGCACTGGAAGATCGCGCTGTGTTCGCTATCGACCGGCAGTAGCCGCGCGCCGCTCGCCCTCGCGTGCCGGAAGAGCAGCTCGCCCGCCGCCACGATCAGTTCTTTGTTGGCCACCGCAACATCGATGCCGGCGTCAACGGCCGCGAAGACGGCATCGAACGCGACGGCGCCGTCGGTCGCCGCGAGCAAGATGTCGGCCCGCGCATTAACGGCCACCGCGTGCAACCCGGCCGGCCCGTCGGCAAACGACGAGACGACGCTGGGACGGAATTGCGCGACCTGTTCGGCGAGCAACGCGAGGTTGCGTCCCGCCGCCAGCCCCACGACCTCGAAGCGCTCGGGATGACGCGCGATCACGTCGAGCGCCTGCCGTCCGATACTCCCGGTCGAGCCGAGTATCGCGACCCGTTTCCTCTTCACCCCAGACCCATTTGCGCTAGGCGCCGCACATCCCGCGCGGGATCAGCCCGCCGTCCGCCGCGGCCCGACGCAGAGCGCCAGCAAGTAGTGGGCCATCGGTGAAAACCCGGTGTGGACCATCTCGTCGTTGCCCGAGAACGAAAAGACGTTTCGGAAGTGCTTGAGGCCCAGTGCCTGCAGACGCTCGGCATCGAAGAGGTTGACGTGGCCCCGGCGCGAGTGCTCGTTCGCAAAACGATCCGAGGTAATATTGGGGGTACCCAGGATGAGAATGCCGTCGTCCTCGAGCGCCTTCGCGATGGCCGCGACGAACGCGTCCTCATGTTCTTGGTAAATGTGCTCGATCACGTCGAGGCTCACGACCGCGTCAAACGGTCCGACCTTCTCGCGCAGGATGTCGGCCACGATGAAGTTGAGCTTCGGAGAGGCGACGCTTGCGTTCCCAACCGCGACGGCGTCGGCATCCGTGTCGATGCCCACGCACGATTGCGCGTGCTCCGCCAGCAGAATCGTGCCGAAGCCTTCGCTGCAACCGATATCGGCAACGCGCTTCCCGGAGCCGATCATCTTCGCTGCGAACTTGTAATAGCTCAGCAGGTGCAACAGCCGGCGCGGGCTCTTCTGCACGATAAAGGTGAAGTAGGGCCCGAGCGTCACCGCTTCGTTGCCGAAGGCTTTTTTCGCGTTGCTCCAGAGGAGCGCTTCGCGACTGGAATCAGGCGTGTCCACGTTACTTACGGCTATCGGCCAAAACAGCTTCTACCTTAATCGGCCTAGGTCGAATCCGGCGTCAAGCGGAGCGTCGGCTCAAAAACGTAGCCTGGAGGGCGCTCGGCGATTCCGTTGAGGACGTGATCGCGAGCCTTGTTGAGCCACGGGCGGTCGGGCGTCGGATGCAGCACTTCATAAATCCGGCGCTGCTCGGCACCCGAATTGACTTTGCCTGAGAAGTTGTCGCCATGCACGCGCCATTCGCTCGTGACCTGATCGACGTAGGCGAACGCGAAGCGCTGGGCTGCACGCAATTGAATCTCTTGATCGGAGAGCATCGAATCCGAACGCCACCGGCCGATTGCCTCGAAGATCGACGTCCGCCACAGAATCGACTGCCCGGTGATCGGCGTCGATACCATCGCTTCCGATGGGGTGGATGTATCGTTGAACACCCCGCAACTGAACCCGGTGGTGGCAAACGACCCATCGGCTTTGCGCGCCACGTACCGGATCAGCGTGTTCCCATGCGCGAGCGAAGCACCCGAACGCAGCATCGCCGACACCATCCGCTCGACGTGATCCGGATAGAGTGCGTCGTCGTCCGAAAGAAACTTCACGAATCCGCCCGAGACGAGGTCGAGTCCGGCCATGCACGCGTCCGTCACGCCGACATTTTTTTCGAGATGCAGCAGCTGCGCGAACGGAAAACGCGCGACGACATCGTCGACCCGCTCGCCCGCGTCGTTGACGACGACGGCGCGCATGTTCGGATACGTTTGCGCGCCGACGCCGGCCAGGCAGCGCCCGAGATCGTCGCGCCGGTTGAAGGTCGGGATCACGATCGTTGCAGGCGGTGCATCGGCCGCCACGACCGGCAGCGCAGGGCGCAAGGGCGTGCGCGGTGGCGGCGGTGGAAGCGGGCGCAACGACGATGGTTGACTCATTGCGAGCATCGCCGCGACGTAAATCTGACGCGGGTTGGCGGGATCGAAGGTTTGAATGCCTTGCACGTATTCGTTAGCGCCGGACGAAAGCGGCGCCACGACGCCGTATCCGCGACGCGCGAACGCGACGGCGGCTCCA
>Ga0182030_10003259_pt1 | contig 34643 bp, 21 predicted proteins | sample 812S3MmetaG_FD_121299 | JGI IMG/M metagenome (GOLD analysis project Ga0182030, IMG submission 121299) | Permafrost microbial communities from Stordalen Mire, Sweden - 812S3M metaG (Illumina Assembly) | ecosystem: Environmental > Terrestrial > Soil > Wetlands > Permafrost | place: Sweden...
CACGTCATGGCTCGGCTTGACCGAGCCATCGCTCGACGCAAACTGTGCGTCTGCTGATGGCCCGGTCGAGCCGGGCCATGACGATCAGGGCGATCGAGAGTCAATGTTTCGGACGCCTGGTATCAGGTGCTCGCGCGCCAATCACCGCGCCAGTCAGTGTTACAAGGCGGTGATCCCGGGAAGGTAGACTCGGCAATCACTCAGCCCACGCTCACCCAGATTAAAATAGCAAATGTCAGGCGGGTTTTGCCTTCGCGAACAGATGCGCGACGGCATCTTGTGCTTGTTGCTGGATTTGTTTCAGGTGATCTTCGCTCCGAAAACTCTCGGCATAAACTTTGTAAACATCTTCCGTGCCGGAAGGCCGCGCGGCGAACCATCCGTTTTCAGCAATCACCTTGATCCCGCCGAACGCGACACCGTTACCGGGAGCGGTGGTCCGCGTGGTTTTTATCGGCTCACCCGCCAGTTCCGTCATTCCGATCTGATCCGACGTAATTTTTTTCAGCAAATCTCTTTGTTCGACCGTCGCCGGGGCGTCGATCCGCTCATAAAACGGCCGGCCCAGTACTTTCGTGAGATTGTCAAAGGCGTCACCTGGATCTCGTTTGGTGCGCGCCGTGATTTCGGCGGCCAGCAAACCGAGAATGAGCCCATCTTTATCGGTCGTCCACACCGACCCGTCTCGGCGCAGGAACGACGCGCCCGCGCTCTCCTCCCCGGCGAACCCGAATGTGCCGCCGATCAGGCCATCGACAAACCATTTGAATCCGACGGGCACTTCGACGAGCCTGCAGCCCGCTTGCACGACAACCCGGTCGATGATCCCGCTGCTGACGATGGTCTTTCCGACAGACCGGCCGTCATGCCAGCCGGGACGATTGCCGTACAAGTACGAAATGGCGACCGCGAGGTAATGATTGGGGTTCATCAGGCCGCTCGACCGGGTCACAATTCCGTGTCGGTCGGCGTCGGTGTCGTTGGCGAAGGCGACGTCGAATTTATCGCGCAGCCCGATCAGCCTGGCCATGGCATAAGGCGACGAGCAATCCATGCGCACCTTGCCATCCCAATCGACCGTCATGAACCGGAAGGTTGGATCGACCGTGTCGCTCACGATTGTCGCGTCGATCTTGTAACGTTCTATGATCGGCCGCCAAAACCCAACGGCGGCGCCGCCAAGCGGATCAATCCCAATTTTCACCCCGGATGAACGGATCGCGTCCATATCGACGACGTTCGCGAGATCGGCGACATACGGACCAATATAGTCGTGGCGATGCACGTGTGGAGACCTGAGCGCGCGAGCGTATGGAATGCGCCGCAGGCCATTGAGATTGCTTTCCAGCAGCCCATTCGCCTCGCGCTCGATTGAGGACGTGATGTCGATATCGGCCGGTCCGCCATTCGGCGGGTTGTACTTGTAGCCACCATCCTCGGGTGGATTATGCGAAGGCGTGATGACGACGCCGTCGGCAAGACCGCTTTGGCGATTTTTATTATAGGTCAGGATCGCGTGCGAAATGACCGGCGTTGGCGTGTATCCGTCATGCTCGTCGATCATCACGTCCACGCCGTTGGCGGCGAATACCTCGAGCGCGCTCGCCAAAGCGGGCTCGGACAGCGCGTGGGTGTCGATCCCGATATACAGCGGGCCGGTGATGCCGGCGCCGCTCCGGTGACGGCAGATCGCCTGACTGATCGCCAGGATGTGCCACTCGTTGAATGCATTGTCGAAGGCGGATCCGCGATGGCCCGACGTGCCGAACGCGACGCGCTGCGCCGGGACCGCCGGGTCCGGCCTGCCGTTGAAATACGCCGACACCAGTCGCGGCACGTTGACCAACATCGAGGGTTCGACCATCTTGCCGGCGAACCTGCTTACTTGTTCAGCCACCTTGGTCTCCTTTTCAAAGATGCCGGATTATCCGAGGACGATCCTCACACGATGGATCGTGCCGTCGTCAGTCAGAGCGATCCGCGCCTGATTTCCCGGGAGCGCGGCGCCGTCAAGTTCCGCCGTGACGACACCGCGGCACACGCCGGCCGGGTTTTCGACGTTTATCTCGTAGCGCGTGGCGTGATATCGGAAGGTGATTCCAAAACCCGGCCAGTCCCCGGGGATGCAGGGGTCGATCAGCAGTGCCGTTCCTTGCTTATGGAACCCCAGGATCGACTCCAGGCCAGCCCGGTACAGCCAACCAGCGGATCCGGTGTACCAGGTCCATCCGCCACGTCCGACATGCGGGGACGTCGAGCAGAGGTCTGCGCAGACGACGTATGGTTCGACCTTGTAACGATATATCGCGTCGCGCGTGCTTGCGTGGTTGATGGGGTTCAGCATCGCGAACAGCTCGCCCGCCTTGTCGCCGTCGCCGAGCATGGCGAACGCGATCACCGACCAAATGGCGCCATGGGTGTACTGGCCGCCGTTCTCCCGAATGCCGGGCGGGTAGCCTTTGATATATCCGGGATCGTTCGGCGTTTGATCGAATGGAGGCGTAAACAGCAGGATCAGGCCGTCGTCGCGGCGGACGAGGTATTTATCGACCGCCGCCATGGCGCGCGCGGCCCGGATTGGATCCCCTGCCCGGGAGATCACGCTCCATGATTGCGCGATCGAATCGACGCGGCACTCGCTGTTGGAGGCCGAACCGAGCGGCGTTCCGTCATCGTAAAACGCTCGCCGGTACCAATCCCCGTCCCAGCCGTCGCGCTCGAGCGCTTCTCCCAGAGACGTCGCATGACGCCGCCAGGCCGTGGCATGATCCCGTTCATCGCGGCCATCGGCCAACCGGGCGAACCCCGTAAGCGCGGCATGCAGGAACCAGCCGAGCCAGATGCTTTCGCCCTTGCCGCCCTCACCGACCTGGTTCATGCCGTCATTCCAGTCTCCTGTCCCCATCAGTGGCAAACCATGACCGCCAACCGCGAGACTTTGGTCGAGGGCCCGTGCGCAATGCGCGAACAGGGAGGCCCGCTCAGTGGACGCCGTGGGCTGAAAGAACGCCTCATCCTCTCCGTCGCGCAGGACCGGCCCGGAAAGAAACGGAACGGTTGCGTCCAGCACCAGGCAATCGCCAGTGACCTCGATGTAGTGCGCGACAACGTAAGGCAGCCAGATCCGGTCGTCGGAAACACGCGTACGGATTCCGCGCCCGGTTTCCGGCAGCCACCAATGTTGGGTATCACCCTCGACGAATTGTCGTCCGGCGGCGCGCAGCAGATGCTCCCGCGCCACATCCGGGCGCGACACGCAGAGCGCCATCACGTCCTGTAGCTGATCGCGAAAGCCATAAGCGCCGCTCGCCTGGTAAAACGCCGAGCGCGCCCATACCCGGCAGGACAGGTCCTGATAAAGCAGCCAACGGTTCAGCAGAATGTCCATCGAACGATCCGGTGTCGATACCTGCACCGTCCCGAGCGCGTCATCCCACAGGCCAACGACGGCACCGAGGACATCCTCAAGATCGGCGGTGCGATACTTCATCAGCAACGATTGGGCCTCAGCCGCTGTCGCCGTCTCGCCGAGCAGGAAGACGACCTCGGTCGTGCCGTTCGCCGGCAACTCCACCCCGGTTCGCAGCGCACCACAGGGATCGAAACCGGCGCCGGTTCGGTTGGAGAGCGGTGCCAAACCATCGAGCGCGGCAGGCTGGTCGAGCGACCCGTTACGACCCAGAAACTCAGTCCGGTCGCCTGTCCATGACAGCTTCCGGTCACCGAGATCCATGAACGCCACACGCGAACCGAAATCGTTGCTCCAGGGATTGCGCGCCAGCATCGCCCCGGTCTCCACGTCGATCTCGGTGACGATGAACGGCGCGGAAGCGCCGCGCGACGGGCTCAGCACCCACTCGACATAAGCGGTCACCGACAGTCGCCGTCTCCGGCCGGAACGATCCGTGATCTTCAACCGGGAAATCTTGATCGGATCGTCAACCGGCACGTATTGCAGCAGTTCGAGCGAAATGCCGTGCGACGTATGCTCGAACCGGCTATAGCCCTGACCGTGGCGCGCGACATATGACGAGGCCGCCTCGCGGATCGGTAGCGCGGTGGGACCCCAGAACTCTCCGGTATGTTCATCGCGAACGTAAATTACCTCGCCCGGCGCATCGCTGACCGGATCGTTCGACCAAGGCGTTATGTGGTTCTGCTGACTGTTGAGCGACCAGGTATAGCCGCTGCCCTCGACCGAGGTCTGGAACCCGAAGGAAGGGTTGCAGACGACATTGATCCAAGGCGCCGGGGTCGATTGTCCGTCTTCGAGTGTCACCACGTATTCGCGCCCGTTATCGGCGAAACCGCCCAGACCATTGAAGAACTCCGTCACCCGCCGTGGCGGGGCAGCGCGCGTCACAGCCCCCGCCGCGCGCCGTTTCACCAACCGCGCCATGGGCGTGGGCTCCGGCGCCCGTCCGACCTGTTCGGAGAGTGTACCGCGATGACCGGCGAGAGTCGCCCGGGCGACGGTCCGCAACAGATCCCGCACCTCGGCCGAGACAAGGTCGGCGCGCAGGATGACAATCGCGCCGTGCGTATCATCTCCGGCCGGCTTAAGCCTGGATCGGTCCGCCTGGACCAGGGCTTCCAGCGCAACCTGGAGATCCTGGACGTACGACGGCGGCCGTTCGTTGATGATCACGAGATCGGCGGACAACTGCTTCATCCGCCAATATTCATGGGCGAGGAGCAGTTCTTTGACGATATCCAGATCGCTGGTTTCTTCCAGGCGGAGCAGGATGATCGGCCGGTCGCCGGAGATCCCATGGGCCCAAAGCAGGGACGCCGCGCCGCCGCCGCGTTTGAGTACTTCGGACGCCGGCCGCAACGATGGATCGGCATAGAGCACACGGTTGGCAAGGCTCTGATAGACGTTTGCTTCGCTGGCCCCGATGCCGAGGTGACGGAGTTCCACTTGTGCCTGGGTCCAGGCCAGCGTGGTCGCGCGATCGAACGCCATGGTGCCGTGATGTTTGTCCACGAGATCGAGCACTTCGTCCCGTGAAGTCGCGACCAATGTCCAGAACGCGACGTGGACGGTTGTGCGGGGTGGGACCCGAATTTGACGGCGAAGGCTGAAGATTGGGTCCAGCACGGCGCCCACCGAGTTGGACAGCGAAGCACCGCCGGCCATGGCGATTGGGTTCCGAATACCGCGCCCACGGCCCAGAAAGCGCGCGCGATCGGTCTCATACTGCGTGCCCCCAATGGTTTCGCCTTCGACGACCGCGAGATGCGCGGCCCAGACCTGGGGATTGCTTTTCGCCTGCCGGCGCCGTGTGGCCAGAATGGCGCCGGTTTCAGCCACGAACTCCGTCTCGACGAACAGCTTGGAGAACGCCGGGTGCGCATCGTCGGCGGCATGCGGCGCCAGCACGAGTTCGGCGTAGGACGTCAACTCGATGTCCCGCGCCTGGTTGCCGAGATTGCTGATCGACACACGGCGAACCTCCGCATCGTCCTCCGATGAGACCGCGACCTCCAGCCGCGTCGCGATCGTCCCATCCCGGCGGATGATTTCCGCCCGTCCCTCGGAAAAAATGGCTTCGTAACGGTCTGGTTCGGCGCCGGACGGTTGAAAGCCCGCCGACCATACCTGGCCGTCGCGCATATCCCGGACAAAGACGTAAGCGCCCCAGCCATCGCGGGTGACATCTTCCCGCCAACGGGTGACCGCGATGTCTCCCCAGCGGCTGTAGCCCGATCCCGCCGCGGTGATCATCACCGCGTACCGGCCGTTGGACAGCAGGTTGGTGCGCGGGGTGAGCGTGTGCGGAGAGTTGAAATGGCGCGCCGCGGAGGAATGCGGGTCGTCCACGCCGGCGGCGGTTTCCATGGTCTCGGTCCTCGGCCTGGTTAACGCCACGTCGCGTGGCATGCGTTCCTGAAGCAAGAGTTCCGCCGCCTGGATCATTGGCTCGGCATGGAAGCGCGCGCGCATCACCCCGTCGTGAAGAGCGTCGCTAATGGCGAGCACACTCATCCCCTGATGATGCGCCATGTACGCATGGACGATGGCGAAATCCTGACCATTGGGAACGCGCGGCTTTGTGTAATCCAGCGCCTCGTAACAGCCATACCGGCCCAGTCCGCCGGCTTTGGCCAGAAGCGCGAAGTTTTGTGCCGCCGCGTGAGGATCAACCATCGCGGCGAGTGCCGTCGCATAGGGTGCGATCACAGTGCTGTCACCAATGCCGCGCTTGAGCGCCAGGTCCGGAATGCCAAAGCTGGAGTACTGATAGGTGAACTCCAGATCGCGCGCGTTGTAGGCGGACTCCGAAGCGCCCCAGGGCACACCGCGTTGGGTGCCGTATTTCATCTGCTCATGCACGGCCACACGGCTCGTTTGTTCGAGCAGACTTCCAGCCGGCGCGCGCATGACCAGTTCCGGCATCAGATATTCGAACATCGACCCGGACCATGAAATCAGCGCGGACTCGTACCCGACCGGCGCCATGGCGCGTCCGAGCCGGAACCAATGACGGGTCGGCAGGTCTCCTTTCGCGATCGCCACGAAACTTGTAAGCCGTGCCTCTGACGCCAGCAGATCGTAGTAACCGGGGTCGAGGCTTCCTTCGGCGACCCGATATCCGATTGAGAGCAGTTCTCGCTCCTGATCGAATAAGAAATCGAACGCCATCGCGTCGAACAGGTTTCGCGCGCGTCCACCGATCGCCATCAGTCGCGTTTCGAACGCCACAGCCGACTGGGCGGAGCGCGAGAAACTGTCGATTAGCACGTCGAGTTCAGCCGTGGCGTCCGCCGCCGCGCCCGGTTGAACAGCAAGTGCCGCGCGCCGCCGTGCCAGGATGTCGATGGCCCGCTCGCAAAGACGCGGTAGATCGGCCAGCGCGGGCATCGCGCCGGTCAGAAATGCCAGGTCATTGTCGAGAAGCGTGTTGCTCGCGCTATCGCCCGCGATGACGCCGGCCCATGGCATCAAAGCGTCGAGGCAACGTTGATGACTGAGAATGGATGCGCCGAGCGCTCCAGACCAGATCAACGCTTCGTTACCGGCACTCTCATGTTGCGATTGACTTAATATTCGCACGATGCCCGCGAGTTTCTCGGCAAGCAGCGCAAGCTCCGTCAACCTCCTGGACATGCCCACCGGCGTCGAGGGCGCCGGCCAAAGCACAACGGCGAGTTGTTCGAGTGCGTCGTCAAGTTGCTTCCGGTTCGCCGATCCTGGATCGCCGGCCAGCTTCCGGAGGGGGCCGCGCATAAGTTCCAAAGCGTCGCCAATCCCGTCGAGCCATTGTGATCCCGTCACGGGACGCCGGATCATTTCAGTACAGGCATTCCACAGTGCGACCAGGTGGCCCGCGAGATTCCCGCTGTCGACCGATGAAATATATCTCGGCTCCAATGGACGAAGATCGAGCGTGCCGTACCAGTTGTAGAAATGCCCGCGGTGGCGCTCAAGCCGCTGCATCGATTCGAGAGTGGCCTCCAGCCGCTCCATGGTCTCGGACATTCCGATCCACCCGAAATCACGAGCGGCGACCACCGTTAAAAGGTATAGGCCCAGGTTGGTGGGAGAGGTCCGATGCGCGAGCACCGGTAACGGATCTTCCTGGAAATTGTCCGGCGGGAGCATATGATCCTCCGCCGTCACGAAGGTTTCGAAGAAGAGCCAGGTACGGCGGGCGACGAGGCGCAAGGCTTGCGAGTCAGCGGTTGTGAGCGGTGGAAGATCCGTCAATCGCGCCGGCAGACTCGTCCACCGGGCGATCGCTGGCGACACCAACCAAAGAATCACGAACGGCGCCGCGATCGGCCAGGAGCCTGGTTCGCGCCACGCGACCAAAGCCGCCGCCACGCTCGCGACCGCGACACCACCGGCCATCTGCCGGTAATACCCGATCAGGTCGCGCCGCGGACTGCCCTTCGCCTGAGCGGCGGTCACCCATTCAAGCAAATTCCGGCGCGACACGATCAGGCGGAACAATGTCCGTACGATGGCGTCTGACATGAACCACGCCTGATGCGCCAGGAATGTCACGAGAAGCGCGATTTGTGACAGCGCGAGCCTGAGATCCCGGCCGACCGCCCGCGAATGGATCCGCCACGAAAGCCCGAGCTCCCGCGGCAAGATTCCGGTGAGAAACGGGATGAGAGCGGGCAATGCGATCGTGGTCACGATGAACGCGCTCCACGGCAACGGCGAGGCGAACGGCAACGTCCAGGCGCAAACCAAGGCCAGTACGGCCGCCGGCGCGGATAACGACCGGCGTAGATTATCGATCATCTTCCATCGGCCAACGAGCGGGATCTCACGGTGACGCCGGTCGCGGTCCGAGGTCCGGTCGAGACCGAATATCCACGGCAGCAGCTGCCAATCGCCACGCGCCCATCGATACTGGCGCGATACGGCGACATCGTACCGCGCCGGGAACTCGTCGATGACCTCGATGTCGGACACCAGACCGGCCCGCGCGAAGATACCTTCCAGAAGATCGTGGCTGAGCAACGTGTTGTCCGGAATTCGCCCGGACAGCGCGGCCTCGAAGAGATCGACGTCGTAGATCCCCTTGCCGCAATATGAGCCCTCGCCGAACAGGTCCTGGTATACGTCCGAGACCGCGCAGGCATAGGGATCCATGCCGCTCGTACTCGAAAACACCCGCTGGAACAGCGATCCTTCCGAGCCCGTCGGCATGGAGGGCGTGACCCGCGGCTGCAGCACGGCGTAACCATCGATGACACGGCCCGACTTAGGACAAAGTATCGGCTGGTTCAGCGGATGCGCCATTTTCCCGATCAGGCGTTTGGCGGTTCCGCGCGGCAATCGCGTGTCCGCGTCGAGGGCGATGACATAGCGGACGCCGGTGGGTACGACCGGCAGCCGGTCCCCAACCGGAACGAAGCTGGTGTCCGTGGCGCCGCGCAGCAGTCGATTGAACTCATGCAGCTTGCCGCGTTTGCGCTCCCACCCGATCCACTTTCCCTGCCCCTCATTCCAAAGCCGGCGGCGGTGCAGCAACAAGAACCGCTCGCCACCGGGGGCCGGCTCGTGGCGCCGATTCAGGGCCGCGATTCCTTCAGCGGCATGGTTCAGCAGTTCGTCGTCGCCAGCCGCGCTCTGGGTGCCGGAATCCGTCCAGTCCGTAAGCAGAACGAAGCACAGGTCGCCGTCGGAATTCGCCAGGTGATGGACCTCCAGCCGTTCGATCTGCTCCGCTATCGTGTCGCGCGATGTCAGAAGCGTGGGCACGACAATCGCCGTCCGCAGGCCCGCTGGCACACCGCCGGAAAGTTCGAGGCTTGGCAGAGTGATTGCCTTAAATCGATTCGTGGCGCCGCAGTTCACCAGCGCCATGGCGGCCTCCGACGCCGGGATCAGAGCGAGCAGCGCCAGCCCAAATATGGCCCAGTACCCATCGCGTTCCACGTCCCAGCTCAACATCAGCATCGCGATGACGCCCGTGACAGCCGCGACAACCGCGATATAGCCAGAGATCCCCGCGGCCGCGTTGGCGCGAGTGAGCCATCCCTTTATCGTGACATGAAATCCGACCGTCGTTTGAAATGCCGTCCGTCCGTCCGCGACGAGGTAATAGCCGGGATCCTGCTGGCGAGCCGATGCGACATCGTCTTTGCTTCGCGCCTGATCTCTCGCGCGTCCTGCTTCGCGGAGCGCCAATCGGGCGATCTCGATCTCCGACCGACCTGAACCTCGCGCCAGTTCTTCGATCGCGCGGCGGTACAAATCCCGCGTCGGAAAATCGAGCGCGGCGAAATTGCTCTCCGCGCGCAGTACAGCATCGACGAGACTGACGCTTTCGAACAACTCTCTCCAGTCGATGGCGGACAACAGGCGCATGCTCGTGATGACATTGCGGATCGTTACATTCGCCGCGCCCTGACTTTGTTGCTCTTCATGAACAACGATATCGGCCGCGGTATTCTGGGCCGCCAGTCGTTCGCCGAGCCAGAGCAACGCCGGAATGACGCGCGGATCCTGTTCGCGCAAGCGCTGTGCCAGTTGCGCGGCGAAAGCGGCTGACAGCGGTCCGTCGATCCGTCCTGATACGGTGTCCGTTGGCTCGGGCTTCTGGCTGCCGGCGCCAAGCAACCGGTCGGCCATTAAGTTGGCCTCATGGCGTGCCGCCTGATGGTCCACGATGTCGTCGGCCAGGCGCCGCAAATTCTCCACCAGTACGACACGCAGCGTGATCGGGACCGCCCAGAGTTCGCCGATGGTCAATGGCTGCACAAGCTGGTAGGCGCTCAGGAAGCGGCACAGCATTTGTGGGTCGAATTGGCTGTCGGTGTGGGCGACGAATGCCCAGGCGAGACCGAAGACGCGGGGATATCCCTTGAACGGACCATCAATGAGTTTGGGCAACTGGCGGTGGAAGCCGGGCGGAAGATCGGTCTGGATCGCCTGAACCTGCTCTTCGACCACGTGAAAGTTGTCGATCAGCCAGGTTGCCGCGGGCGTGATCCCGCGTTCCGCGTGGATCGCCGAGATGGTCGCGAGATACGCGGCCCGCAGTGCCCGGTCGTTGTCGTGCAAACGTTGCTCCAACCGTCGGTCGGTCGTCGGCTTCGGCGCAATGGGTTGAGCGGCCGCGAGGCTCCTTGCATGCTGCTCGAGCCGTTCAATGCTGAAGAGTTCCGCGCGAATTGGCTTGTCGTGGCTCCAGGACGAAGGCGCCGCCCGAGGTCTGAAGACCCGGTGCATACAAGCGCGCAGCCTGCTGCCCATGGAGGCTTGCGAGAATCCATATGCGAAGTCGTCCGAGGAAATTTCCTGCGCCGGAACCGGTCGCTCATGGAATTGCACGTTCATCCGCCGCCTCCGCTCAATTGATTGTTGGAAATACGCACAAATTTGCCGATCGTTACGCGGACGCGTTGTTCGGTTGGCGGCTGACCTGTCCCCGAAAGAATAGGGTCTGAGCCGCCTGGGCCGGCAGCCTCGGAAACTACGCATGCCGTGGCATGAATTGCCTTGAGACACATGGAACAGTGAAAACCAGCCGCGGGAACTTGTCCCCGGGCCATCTCGCGAAAATCGCGTTTGACTCCGCCAGAATAAATCCGGGGATGTCGTGATTGCCGACTCCAGGGCGACACCCAACAATTATCGCCTCAGCCGGGCTCTCCTCCGATCGTCATCACCGGGCACCGACCCGGAGATCTGTCGCCCCATACGAAGGGCCGGAACGACTGACTCTCGCATCACCCGTCATCCCCGGGTCGAGCACGGGGATGACGTTTCGGCATGCGGCGATGGGTCAATCGTTCGGGCGGTTGGTATCACATGCCGCGACAGATGGCCGGATCGGAGCCCGGCCATGACGATGATACTGCCGTGCGATACATCCAAACCGCTTATGTTCGCCGGTATGGCGCTCAGCACCCGCCGTCACGCGCGAGCATCCGCCGCGGCACGACCCGCCGCACCTTGCCCATCCCGGTACGCGGCCAAATCGCTCTCGAAACGCACGCTGTACGATGTCACGCGCGAGGCAAGCAACGGCATGATCGTCGCCTGAACCTCAGGATCGATCGCCGCGTCTTCCCGCTCCACGAAAACGTGCAGATCGCCGGTGCCGTCGGGATGGTCCTGCCCGATCAACACCGCGTCGCGCACGCCGTCCATCTCCCGGATCCGCGCCTCGATCGGCTGCGGCGCCAGCTTGATGCCGCCAAAATTGATCATCTCGTCGGCGCGGCCCGGCCTCCCGCAACGGGGCAATTTGAACAGGCGGAAACCGCGTGATCAGGCCAGCGCCCGCGCGCTCCTCGCCGGGCTGATCATCCAGGTGCCCAGTACGATGATCGCCACCAGCAGTCCTGGCACCACGAACAGCCAGCTATGCGTCGCCGCCACGGCGCCGGTCGCGGCCCACAGGGTGGAGGACACCGCCTCGGAGAACGTCGCGACACGGGATGAGGTTTGCCGCCGGCGGAACAGGCTGCGCCTCGCCTGGGTGCGGAACCAGTATTGGATCGCGGTGGCCGAGCCCGCCGCGATCAGCGCGCCCACCATCGCCACCAGCGCGGCGAACGGCGCGGCGATCGCCAGCAACAGCACGAATGGACTGAAAATCGCCGCGATGCCGCCTAGCACCGCCTCGGCCTTGGCGCGGAACACGGCGTTGGCGGACACCGGCGCGGTCGCGATCAGTTCCGGTGCGTCCTCGCCCGACACCGCCAGCCACGCCAGACCGCCGCCCAACTGGCCGGCCGCCACGATCAGGATCGGCACCAGCAGGCCAAGCGCCTGGCCGCCGCTTTGCAGGCTGCGCCACAGCAGCAGCGCCGCCGGCAACAGATAAAACAACTGCATCAATGTCTGCGAGATCAGCCAGGGATCGCGCAGCAGCAGCACCCATTCCTTACGGCGCAGCGCCTGCGCGGGAGATTTCGCGCGGAAATTGGACGGCCGCCGCCGCCGTGCCGGCATCTCGTGCGTCTGCCCGCCGGCGGTCAGCGCCAGCCAGCCAAAGCGCGGCGCGAACACCCGGATCGCCAGCACCAGAACGATCATGCCGAAGCCCAACAGGCCGAACAGCGCCACGGGTTCGCCCAGTACCGCGCGGGCCGGCCACCAGATCGGGCTGTCCACGTCGGGCGAGCCTTCGACCAGTTCCCGCGATTGCATCACCGCCGTCCGCGACGTCGTGCCGTAGGACAGGATCGCGGCGAACTGGATGGTGATCGCGAACGCCGCTCCCACCACCGCCGCCACCACCTGGGCGATGGCCCGGGTGCGCCGAGGGCCGAGCAGGCGGAACAAGCCGACCGTGGCCGCCACCGCGACCGCGATCGCGACCATCGCCAGCGCCATCGCGACAATGTAAGCGCATAACCAGCCGGCTCCGCCGAACCAGGCCAGCACGTTGATGAACGGCGCCGCCAGGCCCAAAGCCATGATCACGATCGCCACCGCCATCGCCGCGATGCGCACCGCGAACAGCTGCTCGGCGGCGACGGGAGAGCTGAGGATCAGGTCCAGGTCGCCGCGCGCGTAAAACGCCCGCGTCACCGATTCCATGGCCTGCGACAGCATCAGGGACCAGGCCATCAGCAGTCCGCCGGTGAGGGCCACCAGAACCTGCTTGCGGTCGGAGCCATCGACGTTCGCCGCGGTCCGCAGCATGAGCCAGGCCAGCGCGTGCATGAACACGGCGAACGCGAGGAACCCCAGAACGACGGTGCGGATACTCCGGCGCCGGCCGGCGGTCATCAGCGACAACAAATCGCGCCACGCCAATCGCGCCTCGTGCGCCGCGAACCAGCCGATCGAGCCCGCCTCCATCACGCCGCCACCAACTCCCCGGCGTCCTGGCCCGCATCCTGGGCGACAAGCGTCAGAAAGGTGTCCTCCAGACTGGCGTGCCCGGACCCGGCGTGGCGACGCAACTCGTCGAGGGTACCGCCCGCGATCAGCTTGCCATTGGCGATGACACCGATGCGGTCCGCCATGCGCTCGGCGACATCCAGAATATGCGTGGTCATGATCACGGCGCAGCCTGCCGCGACCCGTTCGCGCAGCACCTCCTTCACCGCGCGCGAGGAGCCCGCGTCGAGGCCGGTCAACGGTTCATCCAGGATGATCAGCTTCGGCTCGTGCACCAGCGCGCCCGCCAGCGCCACCTTCTGCCGCATGCCTTTGGACAGGCGTTCGCAACGTTCCTCGGCCTGCGGGCCCAATCCGAGACGCAGCAGCAGCTCGCGCGAGCGTCCCGGCGCGCCATCGACGGCCCAGAGTCCACAGACGAAGCTGAGGTATTCCAGCGGCGTCAGTTTTTCATAGATCATCGGCTCGTCGGACACCCAGGCCATGATCCGCCTCGCGCCGACGGGATCGGCCAGCGCGTCGATCCCGAAGACCGAGATCTGGCCCGCGTCCGGCCGCAGCAGGCCGGTCACCATGCGCAATGTGGTCGTCTTGCCGGCGCCGTTCGGTCCCAGCAGCGTGAAAAACTCTCCGGCGACGACGGTCAGGTCCAGCCCGTCCACCGCCGGGCGGTCGAACCGTTTGGTCAGGCAGCTGATCTCCAGCGCCAGCGGCGCTGCCGCGGCTTCGGTCGCGATGATGGCGGCATCCGGCACGGCGCGTCCTCCGGGTGTGACGGCGGCCCGATGTATCGAACGCCTCGTAACATTCGCGTGTCGGGCCGGGAAAAGCCTGGTTTCACGAATTTTGTGCGCCGCACCATTTTTTTCTTGACCCGTCCTGCCGGCGGGTCCATATCCTCGTTTGTGCGGTGCAGCAAAGTCGCTGGCCGATACCCAAGGTGGAGTTCAGGTGCCTAAACGGGCCTTTTTTCCACCGTAAGGAGAGATACGATGATCCGTAAACCGATCGCTTCTGACCGCGCCCGCCCGGGCAAGGACAGCGGCGTCATGGTCGATGAGACGGGGGCCAAGGTGGTCCGGATGCTCACCACGACCGCCCCCCAACTCACTTCAGACTCGAACCAAACCCAAGGAACCAAAAACATGTTCAACAATGCCGAAGGCCTCGTCGCGTTCAACAAAGGCAACCTCGAAGCCTTCACCAAGGCCGGCCAGATCTGGGCTGCCGGCGTGCAGGACCTGACGAAGCAGTTCGCCGCCACCGCCAAGGCCTCGTTCGAAGAGTCCGTCGCGACGTTCAAGGCGCTCAGCACCGTGAAGTCGATCAAGGAAGCGATCGAACTACAGAGCGGCTTCGCGAAGACCGCGTTCGAGAAAGCGGTCGCCGAGTCCAATAAGATGGCCGACGCCTCGATCAAGCTGACTGAGCAAACGCTGGCCCCGATCACCGCGCGCGTGACCGCCGCGGTTGAGACGTTCGGCAAGACGGCCTGATCTTCCCTGTCGCCAACGAGATGAAGAACGCCCGGACCGGGATGGTCCGGGCGTTTTTGATTCCGGCCGGAGTTTTCCGCTCGGCCTCGGTCATTGGAGACCGGGTCCGACAGCGCCCCTAATGCATCTGGTCCGGATCTGATCAGGCAAAGCAAGACTTCACCACGGAGAACACCGAGGACCACTGAGGGCCACTGAGAAGGAAAAACAGCGCTTCGCGCGGGCGTGCGATCCGACACCGCGCGAAGCGCCCCCATTCCCTTCTCCGTGGCCCTCAGTGGTTCTCCGTGTTCTCCGTGGTAAAACCTTACTGAGTCGCCACAAGCTGACTGCTGGCCGCGCCCCTCAAAGCCCCACGGCCACGCCGCCGGAGCACGACGGCGCGTCACAACCAACTCCGACACCTCAGGCCAGGCATCGACAGCCGTCGTACTCTCGCTCTCCGGTCAGGCAGCGATGCGCACCGGCAGATTGCGGATCGCGTGCAGGAAGTTGGAGTAGGCATAAACCGGCTTGTCCAGCACCTCGATCTTGAGGTCGCGCCGCAGCACCTCTTCCCACAGAATCTTCAATTGCATCTCGGCCAGCCGGTTGCCCAGACAGCGATGGATGCCGAATCCGAACGACATGTGTTCCCGCGGGCGGGCGCGATCGACAATGAACTCATTGGGTTTTTCGATGTGCTCTTCGTCGCGGTTGCCGGAGATGTACCAAATGACAACCTTGTCGCCGGCCTTGATCTGCTGGCCGCGCAACTCGAAATCGGCCAACGCGGTGCGGCGCATGTGGATGACCGGCGTCTGCCAGCGGACGATTTCCGGGATCAGGCTGCTCACCAGCTCGGGGTTCTCGCGCAGTTTCTGGAACTGATCGGGGAACTGCGACAACCCCCACAACCCGCCCGTCATCGAGTTACGCGTGGTGTCGTTGCCGCCGACGAGGAACAGAATCAGGATCCCCATCTTCTCGCGCAACGTCATGTTCTTCGTCGCCTCGCCATGCGCCATGATGGAGATCACGTCGAAGCTTTTCGGTTTTTTCGCGCGTTCCTCCCAGAACCCGTTCATGTATTCGGCGAATTCCATCTGTTTGGCGAAACGTTCTGCTTCCGATTTCACCGGCGCGTCGGGCGCGTTGATGTCGCAAATGAACGTGTCCGACCATTTGATCAGCCGCGCCTTGTCCTCGATCGGATAGTCGAACAAGGTCGCCAGCATCATCGACGTCAGCTCGATCGAGACGTGCTCGACCCAGTTGAACGCCTCGCCGCGCGGCAGCTTGTCCAGCACCATGTTGGTGCGAGTACGAATCAGATCCTCCATCTTCGCCAGCGTCACCGGATTGACGGTGGAGCTGACCTCCCGCCGCTGTTCGTCGTGCTCCGGCGGGTCCATGCGGATGAAGCTGGTGCGCTCCATGCCCTTCGGCGCGTCGTTGATCATGATGCCGCCGACTTCGTCCGACGACGAGAAAACCTTGTGGTTCACTTCGACGGTGATGATGTCCTTGTATTTCGCCACCGACCAGTAAGGCCCGTACGGACTGTCCTTGACACGATGCACCGGCGCCTCGCGGCGGAAGCGTTCGAAATACGGCTGCCAGACATCCTCGTGGTAAATCCGCGGATCGCTGGGATCCAGTTCCTCCAGCGGCAAGGTGTGGGCGCGCGCTTTCAGATCGACATCGACTGGTGCGTTCATGGCCGTCCTCATGCCTGTTCGTGGTCGTTGTTTTCGGCGAACCGTCGGCCCCGTCGAGGGGACCCGTCCGCGACGGTAGCCGGTCTCGCGCGCCGGCGCTATGGTCGCGGCGGAGAGTTCGAGAGGATGCGTCATGGCCGATCCGGAAATCACCGCGTTACGCGAATTGCTGGCGCTTCGCCCGCGTCCGGCGGATATCGCGGAACGCCGGCTGGGGTTCGATGCCTTCGCCAAGGTATTTCCGACCGCGGGCGACATCGTGGTCGAACCGGTCACCGCCAACGGCGTGCCGGCCGAATGGACCAGCGCGCAAGGCGCCGACACCATCCGCGCGGTGCTGTATTTGCACGGTGGCGGCTACGTCATCGGCTCGCTCGACAGCCACCGCCATATGACGTCGGAGATCGCCCGCGATCTGGGCGCGCGAACGTTGGCGTTGCATTACCGTCTGTCGCCCGAGCACCCGTTTCCGGCCCCGGTCGAAGACGCGCTCGCCGGTTATCGTTATTTGCTGGCTCAGGGCATCGCGCCGAACAACATCGCGATCGCCGGAGATAGCGCCGGAGGCGGCCTGGTAGTGGCGGCGCTGCTGGCGATCCGGGACGCGGGCCTGGCGCAACCGGCGTGCGGCTGGTGTATCTCGCCCTGGATCGACATGGAAGGCATCGGCGGCACCATGACCGGAAAAGCCGCCGAGGACCCGATCGTGCAGAAAGACCCGCTTCTGGAAATGTCGGCGCATTACCTCAACGGCGCCGATCCGCGGTCGCCTCTGGCGGCGCCGATTTACGCCGACCTGAAAGGCATCGCGCCGCTGTATATCCAGGTCGGCGCGGCGGAAACATTGCTGGACGACGCGATAAGGCTGGCCGGCGTGGCGGGCGCGGCGGACGTGCCGGTGACGCTGGAGGTGTGGCCGGAAATGGTCCATGTCTGGCATCTGTTCCATCCGCGCCTCGCTGCCGGACGCCGGGCGATCACCGCCGGCGCGCGGTTCGTGCGCGCGGCGATGGATGCGAAACGCGGCTGAGCCGCGATGGATGAGAAACGCGGCTGAGCCGCGATGGATGAGAAACGCGGCTGAGCCGCGATGGATGCGAAACCAAACTGAGTCAAGCAAACCGGGAGACCACGACCATGCCGAACAACGCCCTGCGCTCGATCCTTCCCGTTGTCGGCATCTCAGCCGATCGCGCCGACGCCGTGACAATCACCGGCGGTACCGACCCCGTCCTGCCAACGCCGTTCCGCATTGGCGTGGCCGGCGCGGCGACCTTGGCCGCCACCGGCCTCGCCGCCGCCGATCTGTGGAAACTGCGCACCGGCCGCGAGCAATCCATCAGTGTCGATTTTCGTCATGCTACCGCATCGTTGCGATCAGGCACTTACATGAAGCTCGGCGACGGCGAGGTGTCGCACGCGCGCAACTCCATCATGGGCGTCTATCCAACCAAAGATGGCCGCTGGAGCTACATCCACGCCAACTTCCCCAATCATCGCGCCGCCGCGTTGGGCGTGCTCGGCGTGCCGGAGGATCGCGCCGCGGTGGCCAAGGCCGTGCTGAACTGGAACGCCGCCGATCTGGAGGAAGCGATCATCGCCGCCAAAGGCGCCGGCGGAATGGTACGGAATCATAAGGAATGGGCGGAGCATCCGCAGTCCGCGGCGATCGCGTCGCTGCCGCTGCTGGAGATCGTGAAGATCGCCGACAGCCCGGCTGAACCGTTGCCTCCGGGTAATCGGCCACTGTCAGGCGTTCGCGTGCTAGACCTGACCCGCGTGCTGGCTGGCCCGACCTGCGCGCGCACTCTGGCGGAACATGGCGCCGACGTGTTGAAGATCACCGGCGCGCATCTGCCCAATCTCGGCTACCAGGAATTCGACACCGGGCATGGCAAGTTGTCGGCGCAACTCGATCTGCGCGAGCAACGGGATGTCGATACGCTGCGCGACCTGGTGCGCGAGGCCGACGTGTTCTCGCAAGGTTACCGCCCCGGAACGTTGGGCCATCGCGGCTTGTCGCCCGAGGAACTGACGGCGATTCGTCCCGGCCTCATCTACGTCTCCCTCTGCGCGTTTTCCCACGCCGGACCCTGGGCTTCCCGCCGCGGCTTCGACACGGTGGTGCAAACTGTCAGCGGAATTACCTCACGCCAGGCCGACGTCGTGCCAGGTAAAACCCCGGGACCGCAATTCTATCCGGCGTCCGCGATCGATTACTGCACCGGGTATTTGATGGCGTTCGGCGCGATGGAAGCGTTGCGGCGGCGGGCAACGGAAGGCGGCAGTTGGCTGGTGCGCATTTCGCTGGCCCAGGTCGGCAAATGGATCGTCGATCTGGGTGAGGTCCCCGAAAGCGCCGCGCGCGATGCGCCGGAGGATTTTACCGCCGCCGAACTGGAACGTTGGTCGATGGTGTCCGACACGCCGTCCGGCAAGCTGCGTCATTTGAAGCCGGTGGTGCAATTATCGGAAACGCCAACGTACTGGGCTCGGCCGTCAGTTCCTCTGGGCTATCACCAGCCGGTCTGGCCCGCGCGCGGAACGGAATAGCGGGACGATCGACGGCCGGCGACCGGCATCAGCAAAGCAAGATTCTACCACGGAGAACACTGAGAGCCACTGAGGGCCACGGAGAAGGAAAAACAGCGCTTCGCGCGGGCGTGCGATCCGACACCGCGCGAAGCGCTATCCTGACCTTCTCAGTGCATCTCCGTGGTTCTCCGTGTTCTCCGTGTTCTCCGTGGTAAATTTTGCCTTTCTTTCGGCCACCGATCATCCGCGACGCGGCAGGTGATGCTCCGAACCGCGGTTCGCCTGAAGCAACTCATCCAGTAGCAGCGAACATTCCGCCCGCGTAAACCGCTTCCCCTCCCTGCCACGCCAGGTTACCGTCGCCCCAATCGTGCCCGGCCCAACGCCGTGCCAGTAAAAAATGGGAGGCTTCCATGTCCGAAACCGGACCATCTCGACAACTTCGGCGCATGCAATGGGTGGCGATCATCCTGGTCACCGCCGCGATCGCAATGAACTACATGGACCGATCCACACTGGCGATCGGCAACCTGAAAATCCGCCAGGAATTCGGCCTCAACGCCACCGCCATCGGCGCGCTCGGCTCCGCCTGGGCTCTGACCTACGGCATCGCGCAGTTACCATCAGGATACTTGCTGGACCGTATCGGGCCGAAATTCCTGGTCGGCGCGGCCATGATCGTGTGGTCGCTGTGCCAGGCGGCGGGCGGTCTCGCCAGCAGTTACTTTCTGCTGATGCTGTCGCGGATCGGGCTCGGCGCGACCGAGGCACCGTGCTTTCCCTCGGCGACCCGTTCGGTCAGCGACTGGTTCGCTACCAAGGACCGCGGCACGCCCAGTGGAGTCTATACCTCGGGCGCATATATCGGTCCGACGCTGGCGCCGCCGATCCTGACCGGCCTGATGCTGGCGTTCGACTGGCGGGTCATGTTCATCGTCATGGGCCTGGCCGGCATCGCCGGGGCCGTGATCTGGTTCCTGGTCTACCGCGACCCGAGGACGCAGGTACTGCAGCCCCAGGACGAAGAATATTTGCGCGCGAACCGCACCGGGAAATCCTCGGTCACGTTACGCCAATGGTCGTCGCTGTTCCGGTTTCGCGCGATGTGGGTGCTGATGCTTGGCGCGTTTTGCACGGGGTACATCACCTGGATGTATCAGACCTGGTTGCCGGCCTATCTGGAGATGCAGCAGCACATCAGCATCGCCAAGACCGGGTTCCTGGCCTCGGTGCCGTTGCTGTGCGCGTTTTTCGGCGCGTTGTGCGGCGGATGGTTGTCCGACCGGCTGGTCCGGGGCGGCATGGGCGTGATCGCCAGCCGCCGTCTGCCTCTGGTGCTCGGACTGCTCGGCTCGGCGGTGTTCACCGGCCTGGCCGCGGTCGCCACCAGTGCCGGCATGGCGGTCGCCTGCATCTCGGTGTCGATGTTCTGCATGCAGTTCGGTATCACCTGTAAGTGGATCCTGGTGACGGCGGTGACGCCTCAGGCCTACACCGCCTCGGCCGCCAGCAATCAGAATTTCGCCGGATTTCTGGGCGGCACGCTGTCGCCGATCCTGACCGGGTTCATCGTCGACGTCACCGGCTCCTTCGTCGTGGCTCTGGGCATTGGCGCCGCGATCACGCTGGTCGGCGCGGCGCTGTTCCAGTTCGCGATGACCACGGTGATCGACGAGGCGGAGCTGGAGAAATACGCGGCCGAGCCAGTGCCGGCCTGACGTCACACCGGCAGCCGCAGCAGCTTGTCCGCGTTGCCGTGCGCGATCTTCTGACGATCCGCCGGCGACACCGGCAGCGCGTCGAGGAACGCGCGCGCCCGCGCGTTCGACGCGAACGGGTAATCGACCGAGAACATGATCCGGTCCGCGCCAAACGTCACCAGCGCCGCCATGAACGGAGCCAACGTGAAGAAACCGCTGGTCGTGATCCACACCTGATCGACGATCGTTTGTTTGACCGATCGTTTCAGCAGCGTCTTCGCCTGCGCGGCCGTTGTTTCGTCGATCCGGTCCAGCATGAACGGCAACGCCTCGCCCATGTGGCCGATGACGATCTTCAGTCCCGGATGGCGGTCCAGCGCACCGCTGAGGACAAGGCGGAGCGTGTGGATCGCGGTCTCCGCGTGCCAGCCCCAGGCCGACAGTGCCATGGTGAAGCTGAAGTTGCCGGGCAGTCCGTCGTAGTAAGCGTTGCGCACCGGCTCCACCGGAATGCCGGGGTGAATATAGATCGGCAGATCGAGCGCGGCGGCCCGTTCCAGGATCGGATCGAACGACGGATGGTCGAGGAACAGTCCATCGGTGGCTCCGTTCACCAGCACACCGTGGAAGCCGAGCTGCTTGACCGAGCGTTCCAGTTCGATCGCCGCCGCCTCGGGCGCGAGCATCGGCAGGTGCGCGAAGCCGCGGTAACGATCCGGGTGCCGCGCGCAGGCTTCGGCGAGCGCGTCGTTGTAAGCGCGCGCCAGATCGATCCCCGCCTGTCCCGGCACGAGATCGGCCCCCGGCCCGGCGACCGAAAGCACTTGCACGGTGATCCCGCTGGCGTCCATGTCCGCGAGCCGCGCGTGGCCCAGATCGGCGAGTTCGTTACGTTTGATGGTTTGCGCCCAGGGAAAGTCGGGGCCGGGAAAGCCGCGGAGCGCGACTGCGGCGGGATCGATGCCGGCGACGATTTTGGGGACCGTGTAGTGTTCTTCCAACGCGACGATGCGCATGTTGTCTGCTCCCTTGCGATGGACGGGAGCGTGGCATGGCGGCGGTGAACGCGCTACCGGCCTACGGGTCTGACCAAATTTGGTTGCCGTCCCCTTCCGCGCCGCGCCATCATCGCCAGCAACGATGGCATGAGGACACGATGGCCAGCCTGAGCGTGTGGAACCTGGATGACGACGTGCTGGCGAAACTTAAGCGCCGGGCCGTGCGGCATGGCCGCTCCGCTGAGGCGGAAGCGCGTTACATTTTGGCGCAGGCGCTCAGCGCTGAGGCGGATCTGGGCTTTGAAGACCTGGCGGCGCAGTTGCGCGCGTTGACCTCGGGGCGGCGCCATACACCGGCCGAAGTACTGTTACGCGAGGGCAGCGAGGAGCGGTGACGGCTTTCGTCATCGATGCCGGCGTTGCGTCATTCCTCCTGTCTCAGGTGAATCCGAATTCTGCCGGGCTCAATGATCCACAATGCACCCACCGGAGATCGAACTTTAGCCAACACCAGGAATTCCTGAAGCCGTTGCGACAGTGATGGCGGAGTTAACCTCCCTCCGAACTCCAGAATTACCAGGCCGGCGCTTTGCTCGGGAGGAAATCTAAGGACCTGACCAAAGTCATGGTCCAACGTGATCAGGACGCGGCCTTCTTCGGCACAGACCTTGAAGAGACGTTCGCCCGGCGCTCCCTGAAGACCCTGATCACGCACCGTCAGAACATCGTGGCCGGCGGAAGTTAGTCATTCGACACCGCGCCGGCCGATGTTCTCATCCAGCTTGATCTTCATTCATGCCACGTGCCCGAGCGGAATCGGCAAGACGCGTTCGCGCGACATCTCGGCGCCGTACGCGATCGCGGCCATGACGTCCTCGTGGGTGAGTTGCGGATATTCGGTCAGTAATTCCGCTTCCGACATCCCATCCGCCAGGAAATCCAGAACCAGAGCGACCCAAACGCGGGTGCCCTTGATGCAGGGCCGGCCGCCGCAAATGTCCGGATCGATGGAGATTCGATCGAGCAGCCGGTTCACACTGAGTGTTCCTCTCATCGGAAGCGACCGATGGTATCGGAACGCGTCTTATGGTATCATCGAATGGCGGCCGAGTCATGCGCCATCCCACCGGTGACCAGATTTGGTTGCGGCCTCTTCCACGCCGCGCCATCATCGACAGCAACGATGGCATCAGGACGCGATGGCCGGCCTGAGCGTGAGAAACCTGGAAGACGGCCCAAAACTTCGTTCGACGACTCATCGTTTCTGTGGAACCTCGAATCCCCTGGCGGTGTCGGATCGTTTCAATAGCGCATGCCCTCGCGGTAGTGATGGGGTCGGTTCTCGGTCGTCCATCGCATGCGATCGGATCGGTCCGTGACTCCCAAAGAAAGAATTAACGTGGGAGACGCAGAGACGCAGAGGACGCTGAGCTTTGTCGTGGGTTGAGTTTATCATGTTTGAACGTTACGGAACGCTGTGAATCGGAATTAATGGCACGCCGTACACCAGTCCAGGATCTCAGCGTCCTCTGCGCCTCTGCGTCTCATGCTTATAAATACTTACTTGCTTCACGGTATCCGCGTCGCGACCTAAGCTGGCCGCCGCGCGCGGGGATCATTAGGGTGACCCGGAGACATATCGGCACACGTAACAAACTGGTGAATACTCCCATGGATCGGACCCGCGCTTCGGACGATTCCGTCAAATCCCGGCGGTCCCCGTTCAAAGAACTCGACGGCGTGGCGTTGGCCGCGCCCATCTATGTGACCGCGATCGCACGGGAGTTGCCCGCGGGCGCGCGAGGCGCGGTGGTCGGCGCCTGGCGCCGTGGCGACGCCTTCGACGTGGAGTTCACGAGACCTTTCGAATGCATCGTTACCGTGCGATCGGAGGGGTTAGTTGCATAAGTGGCGGCTCGCGGAGACTGCCCTCGCCACGATTTCTGTCATGGTGCTGCACTGATCTTTTCTCAGGAAATGGTAACAGGTGATGAAACACCTGCTACTCTTGGTCCGCATCCTCTTTGAATCCAAGCCGTTCGAACATTTCCCGTTCTCGTTGGACAACAATATCAACGTAATCACGATACGCGGCGAAGAGAAGTTAGAGACCGAGGGCAGCCAGACAAATGCCCGCGAATATCTCGGTTTTCCAGTCGCCGTTGCCCTCCCACGCACCCGACTTTCCAATCCCCAGCCAATGAGAATCGAACCGAATATGATGAAACCGACTGGAACCAGCAGGTTGCCGTAGATGCTGCGGCGGGAAGTAACGCGACATTTGTGAGGCATGAGTAAGCCGATAGTTCAGCGCGGTAGGATGACGATAACGGCATCCGCCAGGCCAGAGCCGAGAAACCTTCGCAAGCCACCCAGTCCCGAAATCGCCATGACCGGTACTAACCGATGCCGGAGAATGTCCTTGCAAATCGTAGCCACCGAAACCATGTGCCATCCTAAGGCGCGTCGCCGGATCAGATTTCTGGATGCTTGGGCTAATCGCCGGGCGTTCGTTTCGGAAATTCGGCATGCCCAACACCCCTTTTTCGCTTATCGTTACGGTAGGACTTGCGTGCGCCATGCAGACGCTGTGCCACCGGAGTCCAGAGTTGTTTTCCGCCGTCGTTCTGGCCCTCGAACAGGGTCGCCGTTACGAACAGGCCAGCCCCGCCCAAATCACCTCGGTGGGTCGTCCGTCGCAACGCGCAGTCCTCGACGTCCTCACGAAATGCCAGCACTGCATCGAGCCGCTCCGGGTTGAAGAAATCAGGAGGCGGCTTGAAGTAACACCAGATTGCCAACCAAACCCATTGAAAAAGCTGGAGGTCCGGGCCGGAATCGAACCGGCATACGCGGATTTGCAGTCCGATGCATCACCACTCTGCCACCGGACCCCCGGGCGGCGCGGCCGTATATCGTGCGTCGAGGCCCACCGGGTCAAGAGCCACCAAATCATTCCGCCACCGCGCATCCCGCCTCGCCTTCGCCGCGGCATCCCTGTATAAGGCCGCCGACCCAGACAGAGACAGCCGGTGATGGCCCCCACGACCATGAACGACCCCTTCCTGACCGATGCCCGCCAGCGGATGGTGGACAGCCAGCTCCGCCCCAACAAAGTGTCAGACCCGCGTATTCTCGACGCCATGCGGCATCTGCCGCGGGAGCGTTTCCTGCCGGTCCGGCTCCGCGCGCTGGCCTACGCCGACCAGACCGTGCCCCTCTGCGGCGGCCGCGTCCTGTTGCAACCCATGGTGCTGGCGCGGCTGATCCAGGTCGCCGCCCCGCTGGCCGGCGAAACCGCGTTGGTGGTCGGTGCCGGCACCGGCTATTCCGCCGCTTTGCTCGCAGTCTGTGGCTGCACGGTCACGGCGCTGGAGGAATCGGCGCCCTTGCTGGATCTCGCGAAGCAGGCTCTGGCCGTCGTCCCCTCCGCGGTCACGCTGGTCAGCGGCCCGTTGCCATCCGGCTGGACGGCCGGAGCGCCCTACGACCTCATCCTGATCGACGGCGCGGTCCCCGCGGTTCCCACCGTCATCTCCAGCCAACTGAAGCGCGAGACCGGGCGTCTGCTCGCCATCATCAATGAGGGCGATCGCACCGGCCACGCGATCCTGGCCGAGCCGACGCCGGTGGGCGTGTCCGTCCGCGCGCTGTTCGATTGCATCGGCCCGGTACTGCCAGGCTTCGCGCCGGCGCCCGCGTTCGAATTCTGAACCGGCGGCGCCGCCGAACGCTTCGAACGCGCCCGGCCATCCGCCCGCGAAACCCGCCGCGCGTTAATCGATCTGTAACACGGATGGCCGATAACCGAGGACACCGGTAGGCGCCACGGTGCAGGCGTGTATCATCTCAGCGTATATCATCAATGGCGTGAGGCCACGGTTTGTGGCACAGCTTGGCCTGTGGGATTAAACGGGGGAGTGAGCGGTGGCGGACAGCAGCCGATTCACCGAAGCTGCCTCTGAGTGCGTTGGCCGCCGAGTGCCGTTGCTTCTGAATGAGGGTGTCGCATGAGTCCGCGTTACGGTTTGTCTCTCCCCTTGTTCGCCGTGCTGATGACCGGGCCGGCGCTCGCTCAGGTCCAGCAGCCGGGACCAATCCAACTGACCCCGACGCCGCCGGTGCCCGGCATGGTCGCGCCGCCGCCCATCAACCTTCCAACGCCGCCCACGGTCAGCGCACCGACGAATTCGGCCGCGGGGCCCAGGGCAGCCGCGCCGATGCCACCGCCGTCGAACCCGACCACTGAGGCAACACCCGAAGCCCCGACGTTGCCCACGCAACCGGGCACGATGCCGGCTCCGCCGCCAACCACGACCCGGACGATTTCGCGCACCGCGTCGATTCTGGCTGTCCCCGGCTCGGCCCATTCGCAACCCAGCAACATGATTCCGCACACGCTCGCGGAAGCGCTGGCGCTGACCTACTCCTACCAGCCCGCGTTGCAGGCCGAGCGGGCGAAGCTGCGGGCCACCGATGAAACGGTCCCCGCGGCGCTGGCGGGCTGGCGGCCCACGGTGCAGCTCAGCGGCGTCGCCGGCTATGGCAACGGCCTCACCCGGTCGTACAGCTACGCATCGACCCCAGGACGCTATATCAACACGCCGGCGCAACGCGACATCGCCTCGGGTGCGTTTCAGGCGCAGGAAACGCTTTACAACGGTGGCAAGACCCAGGCGAACATCAACCGGTCGAAAAACCAGGTGAGGGCCGAGCGCGCGACCCTGATCGCCCAGGAACAAACCAGCTTCACCAACGCGGTGAACGCTTATGTCGGCGTGATCCAGGCACAGCAACAGTTGGACCTGAATCGCAACAACGAAATCGTATTGACCAAGCAGTTGCAGGCCACCAACGACCGCTTCCGGGTCGGTGAAATCACTCGTACCGACGTGGCGCAGGCGGAGGCCGCGCTGGCCGGCGCGCAGGCGCAACGGCAAACCTCGGAAGGCCAGTTGGAGTCAGCGCGCGGCACCTTCCAGCAGGTGATCGGTGTCCTGCCGCCGGCCGATCTCATTCCCCCTCAACCGCTCGCTCTGGGATTGAAAAACGAGACCGAGGCGATTGCCCAGGCAGCGACCAACAACCCGCAGGTGATCGCGGCCCAGTTCAACGACTCAGCCGCCAAGGACGCGATCGACGTGGCGTTCGCGCAGTTGCTGCCGACAATCACCTTGCAGGCGCAGGCGTTCCAGCAAAACAACACATCGTCCCAGGCGACCGCGGCCAACGGCTACCAGGTGACCGCCAACCTCGCGGTGCCGCTGTATCAGGGGGGCTCGGAATACGCCGGGGTGCGGCAGGCGAAGCAACAACAGCAGCAGACCCAACGTATGGTCGATGACGCGCGGCGCACGGCTGTACAGAACGCGGTGCAGGCGTGGGAGACGCTGTCAGCCGCGCGCGCCGCGGCGGACAGCACCCGCTCCCAAATTCGCGCCAATGAAATCGCGCTGGAAGGTGTGGAGCGCGAAGCGATCGTCGGGAGTCGTACCACCCTGGATGTCCTGAACGCGCAGCAACTGCTGCTGAACTCACGGACGACGCTGGTGCAAAACCTGGCGCAATTGGTGAACGCGTCCTACGCGGTCGCGGCGGCGGTGGGCCGTTTGACCGCGCGGGACATGCACCTGCCCGTGCCGCTGTATGACGAGACAGCCTATTACAACGCCGTCCGCGACAAGTGGGGTGGCCTCGGGGACTACGCGACCAACCAACCTGGGCGCTGACGGGACCGCGGAGCAAGAGGTCGATGAGCGGATCACAGTTGCAACAGAGCGGAGCACCGGCGGCCGGCGGAGGCGCCGACCCATCCATGGAGGACATCCTGGCGTCCATCCGGCGGATCCTCAGCGAGGAGGACCTGCCCGAGGACAAAGCGCCGCCGCCGGCACCGCCCGTCGAACAGGAGCCGGACGTGCTGCTGTTGGACGCCTCGATGCTGGTGCCCGACCAGCCGGAGCGGCACATCCCCGAGCGGAGCCATGCCGCCTCGCACCCGATCATCGCCCGCTCCGCCCCGCCGCCGGCGCCGCCCCTGCTGATCCCGCCGGAGATGACGGAGGCAATGCTTCATCCCGCCGAACCGGAACCGCCGCCGCCCCCTGAAGCGCCTGAGGTTACGCCGGCCGAACCCGCGCCTCCGGCCATGCGGGTGCCGCCGGCGGTCATCGCGCCGATGCTGGAACCGGAGCCAGCCGACAAGGTTCTGGTGGGACCGCCCCACGCGCCAACACCCGCGGAACCGGCGCCCGAGATGCTCGCTCAGCCCCAGGAGCCGCGACCGGAGCCCCAATCGGAGCAGATTTCCGCCACCTCTAAGGTCCCGGTTTTCCACGCGGCGCGCGAACCCGGAATCGCGGCCCATCCGAAGCCAGGCTGGTCCGAACCGCCCATTCAGACGGATCCCGTACCACTCCCGGCGGCGCCGGATACCGCGCGTCCGGTGCCGATGAAAACCGAATCCCGGACGCCGCCGGCGCCCGAGTTCGCACCCGCGGTGTTGGTCAAAACCGAACCGCCCATGCCGGCGGAGGCCATCCCGGCGCTGGCGGTAGGGTCGATGGCATCGCTCCGCTCGCCGATGGAACGTGTCCCGTTGGAGCCGGAAGGCCAGATGTCGGCGAGGCCGTCCACCGCCGGCCTACCTTCCCTCGTGGGCCGGCTGCCGGCGTCGCCCGTGCTGGTGCCGGTGCCACGACCCGGTCAGGCGCCGCCCTTGATCCGGAGACCTATGTCGGCGACCCGGGAATCCCCGCTGCCGCCCCCGCCCAGCCGCTTCGCGCCAGCAGAACCCGCCGCCCAGGCGCCCCCCGAGCCTTCTTCTGCTCCCTCGGCTTCCGCGCCATTGACCGCCGGGTCCGTCGCGCGGTTGCCCGTGACCGAAACTACATCACCAAACCAGACCGCCACGCCCCCCCAATCGGAGACTTCTTCCATGAGCGCTTCCATCGCCGGCCTCGCCTCGGTTGAGACCGCCAACGCGGCGGCCGGGTCGGTCACCAACCTCGTCCGCGCCCTGACCTCCGATCGCGGCACCCAGGTGTTCAGCGGCGGTCCCACCATCGCCGACCTCGTGCGCGAGGAAATGCGGCCGATGCTGAAGGCATGGCTCGACAACAACCTGCCGCCGCTGGTGGAGCGGCTGGTGCGGGCGGAGATCGAACGGGTGATTTCCCGCGCCTCGGTCTGACCACCGCCCGTCATCCCCCGGCTCGACCGGGGGACCAGCCAGGCCACATCCCGCGTCGACCAATGGCACGGTCGAGCCCCGTGGGCTTCAAGATAAGCGCCGCGAGAGGAAAACGCGCCTCTCCCCGTCATCCTTGGGCTCGACCCGAGGATCTCTCGACACGCCAAGGAATTCAAACGTCGAACAAGGTGTCTGGGCCGGCCGATCCTCGGGTCGAGCCCAAGGATGACGTTCGCGAGCCCGAGGATGACGTTCGGGGGGAAGGTTTTCCCTTCGCCGGTCTTATCCTGGTGCCTATGGGGTCGAGCCGCGCCATGACGCATCCCCGCGGCCTCACCGCGAGCAGCCACCACGGCGGACCTGCCCCGCGCCCGAGCCGCTTGCTCTGAGCCGTCTCCCGCGGCATCCGTAAGGTTCCCCCGCTCATCGCCGGGGACGCGGGAGACCACCATGCCACTCGACAAGACGTTCGCGGCCAACGAAGTGGAGCCGGCCCTGTATGAGGGGTGGGAACGTGAGGGCGCGTTCGCCTGCGATCCCAACTCGAACGCGGTCCCCTTCACCATCATGATCCCGCCGCCGAACGTCACCGGCTCCCTGCACATGGGGCACGCGCTGACCATCACGGTGCAGGACGCGCTGGTCCGTTATCGCCGCATGACCGGACGCGACGTGCTGTGGCAACCGGGCACGGATCACGCCGGCATCGCGACTCAAATGGTCGTCGAACGCCTGCTCGCCTCCGAAGGCATCGACCGCCGCGCCCTGGGCCGCGACAAATTCCTGGAGCGGGTGTGGCAATGGAAGGCGGAATCCGGCGGCACCATCACCACGCAGTTGCGCCGGCTGGGTGCCTCGCTGGACTGGCCGCGCGAGCGCTTCACCATGGACGACGGACTGTCCGCCGCGGTGAAGGAAGTGTTCGTCACGCTGTATCGCGAGGGGCTGATCTATCGCGACCGCCGCCTGGTCAACTGGGACCCAAAACTCCAAACGGCGATCTCGGATCTTGAGGTAGAAAACCAGGAAGTCCGGAGTTCGCTGTGGTACCTGCGCTACCCCATCGCGGGCGAACCGGGTCAGTTCATCATCGTCGCCACCACGCGGCCCGAGACGATGTTGGGCGATACCGCCGTCGCGGTGCATCCATCGCATCCAACCATGGCCGGCCTGATCGGCAAATTCGCCATCTTGCCCCTGGTCGGCCGCGCCATTCCGATCGTCGCAGATGAGTACGCCGACCCGGAAAAAGGCACCGGCGCGGTGAAGATCACGCCGGCGCACGATTTCAACGACTTCGAGGTCGGGCGGCGGCACGACCTGCCGATGCCCTCCGTGCTGGACAAAACCGCGCACATAACGCTGGCGGAAATCGCCGACGCTTTGGTGGCGATCGAGGGAGTGGCCGATCCGGAATTCGTGCGAAGCCTGGACGGCAAGGACCGTTTCGCCGCGCGCAAGGCGATCGTGGCGGAACTGGAACGCCTGGAACTGGTCGAGAAAATCGAGCCGCACACGCACCAGGTACCGCACGGCGATCGCGGCGGCGTGCCGATCGAGCCGCTGCTGACGACGCAGTGGTATTGCAACGCGGCGGAACTGGCGAAACCGGCGATCGAGGCGGTGGAAACCGGCAAGACCGTCTTTGTGCCAAAACAGTGGGAAAATACCTTTTTCGCCTGGATGCGCGACATTCAGCCCTGGTGCATATCGCGACAGTTATGGTGGGGACATCGCATTCCCGCGTGGTACGGGCCCGATGGCTCGGTGTTCGTCGCGAAAGATGGCGACGAGGCATCCGCTTTGGGGTTGATTCATTACGGTCGCGTCGAGCCGCTGACCCAGGACGAGGACGTGCTGGACACATGGTTCAGCTCCGGCCTGTGGCCGTTCTCCACCTTGGGCTGGCCGGAGCAAACGCCTGAGTTGGGACGGTATTATCCCGGCGACGTGCTGGTCACCGGCTTCGACATCATCTTCTTCTGGGTCGCCCGGATGATGATGATGGGCCTGCACTTCATGAAGGACGTGCCGTTCCGCACGGTCTACATCCACGGCCTGGTGCGCGACGAGCGCGGCCAGAAAATGTCGAAGTCCAAGGGCAACGCGATGGATCCGCTGGAACTGATCGATCGTTACGGAGCCGACGCGCTGCGCTTCACCATCTGCGCCCTCACCGGCCCAGGACGCGACGTCAAACTGGGCGAGTCGCGGGTAAAGGACTTTCGAGGTTTCATCACCAAACTCTGGAACGCCGCGCGCTTTCTGGAAATGAATGACGTACGCGTCGATCCGGCGTTCGATCCGGTTGCCGTTCGGTCGCCATTGTGCCGTTGGATCCTCGACGCGGCGAACGCGGCGGTCGCGGAGGGCACCGGTGCGCTGGAGGCATACCGGCTGGATGAATACGCGCAGGCGGGATATCGTTTCGTCTGGAACACGTTCTGCGATTGGTTCCTGGAGTTCGCCAAGCCCGCCTTCGCCGGCGACCCGGATCAGGCGGCGGAAACGCGCGCGACGGCGGCGCATGTGTTCGGCGTCATACTGCGGCTGCTGCATCCCGCCATTCCGTTCGTCACGGAAGAGTTGTGGCATCGTTTCGGATACGGCGCGGAGTTCACCTTGATACGTGAGGCCTGGCCGTCATCGGTGCCGGTGGCGGACGCCGAAGCGGCGCGGGCGGAACTGGATTGGGTGGTACGGCTGATTGGCCTGGTCCGCTCGGTGCGCACTGAAATGAATGTGCCGCCGTCGGCGCTGGCGCCGGTGCTGCTGCGCGATGCGTCCCGTTTATCCATGACGCGCGCGGAACGGTGGATGGAAGCGATCCGTCGCCTGGCCCGGGCCTCCGAGGTGCGGGCGCTGGACGGCGCGATTCCACCGGACTCGGCGCAGGCGGTGCTGGATGAGGCGACCGTCGTGCTGCCTCTGGCCGGCCTGATCGACCTCGTCGCGGAACGGAAGCGGTTGGGCGGCGCGCGCGACAAAGCGCTCGCGGAAGCGGAGAAGGTCGTGCGCAAACTGGAGAACGCCGACTTCGTGGCGCGCGCGAAGCCCGAGGTGGTGGAAGAAAATCGTGAGCGCCTGACAGCGTTTCAGGCCGACGCCGCGCGCCTGGAAGCGGCCCTGGCGCGCATTGGCCAGAACGATCCGCCATGAGGCCGGACCGCGATTGGCGTGCCGGCGCCTCGATCAGCCTCCACGGGCGCCGATGAAAAGGCACCGTTGATTAAACGTCATGGTCCGCTCGGCCGGACCATGACGGGGGATGTGCGGCAACCCGCTGCTCGCCATGCTATCCAGGCGCCTATCTGTCAGACGCGATGCGAGCCTTCGGCCAGCGAGCGCAGTCCCGTCACATCCTTGATCACCACGTCCTGCGTATTGGTGACTTCGATGAGTCGCTCGTCGCGCAGTTTTTTCAGCGTGCGCACCACCGTTTCGATCGTCATGCCCAGATAGTCGGCGATGTCGCCGCGGGTCATCGGCAAAACAAAACCGCGCGGCGCGCGCTCATCTCCATCAGGATGCCCATTGGGAACCACGGGCGGATGCCCAGGGGCCAACCTGGCGCGCGCCATTAAAAACGACGCCACCCGCTCGCGCGCGCTTTTGCGGCCCAGAAGCAGCATTTGTTCCTGCGCGGCGACCAGTTCGGTGGAGGCGACTTTTAACAAACGTTCCTCCATCCGCGGGAAATCGCGCATCAGCGCGCGCAACGCGATGCGCGGAAAGCGGCAATACCGCACGGTGTCGATCGCTTCGGCGCTGAACGCGTAAAAGTCGGAGACCGCGAGGCCCAGAAAGCTGCCGCCGTTGGCGAAACCGGTGATCTGACGGCGTCCATCCGGCAGTAACTTGTACAATCGCGCGGTGCCGCTGACGATGTTGAAGAACGCGGTGGCGTCGTCCGCTTCCTCGATGAACAGCGTGCCCGGCCGCGCGACGCCACCGATCGCGACGGCGCCCAACCGCGCGAGGTGCGCTTCCGGAATGGCGTCGCAAACGCTCGCCCGGCGTACTCCACAGGTCGCGCACGGGCGCCCCGAACCCGAAGGCCTCAGAACGATCGGGAACTCCATGACAGCGTTCATGACTGCTTCGCCTGGATGCGTTCGCCATTTCTTAACGTTTGGCACGCGATGAGCGCGTGCGTGGCAATTGAACGCTGCGCCGTTCTGGTCAGGAACCAGGGAATCGGGCGGTATTTTTGCGTTAAAATTCAAGGGCCGAAGTGAAACGCGGGACGATTGGCGCGGATGCTACAGTTGAGACGTGGTTCGATTGACGATCACGCCTCGCCGGCCGTGGGCGGCAGCCCGAGCAGCATCCTGCCATACGGCACCATCCCCAGATGCCGCGAGACGACCGTATGCGTGCTGATCGTCACCATGTCGCGCCACAGGCTTTGCAGCGGATCCGTATTGTAGACGGTGCGCGCGCCGGCGAGTTCCGCCAGCCGTTCCACCCCTCGCCTCGCCTGCCATACGGCGAAGGCGATGTCGCGGCGGTTCCGCGCTACCGCCTCGGGCGAAATGGCGGCACCAGAGTTGACCAGCGCCAGGGTCTCATCCCGGCGCGCCCGCATGATCAGGGCAGCGGTTTCGATCTCGGCCGATGCCTCTCCCAGTTGCTGTTGCACAACCTCGGAGGCGCCGACGGCATGGGTGCCGCGCGAGACCCGGCCGAGCAGCGAAGCCGCCACCAGGCGCAACGCGCGTCGTGCCAGGGTGAAGGCCACGCCCGGCAAGGAGAACGGCACCAGCAAACCGCGCGGCGCCCGCGGCAGCGTGTAATCGGGATGCACCAGCGCGCCCGGCGTCGTGCCGTCGTACAGGTCGCGCAACAAAACGCTCCGGTGGGTGGGGATGAACACGTCGTTCAGCACCAGCGACCGGCTGCCGGTGCCGCGCAGCCCGAGCACCTCCCAGTCATCGACGATCTCGATCTGGCGCATCGGCACCAGCACATAGCGCGTCGGCGTGTTGCCGGCGCCGTCCTCGCAGCGCGCCCCGACGATGGCCCATCGCGCGTGCAGGCACCCGGAGGAGAACGGGAACCGCCCACTCAGCCGCCATCCCCCCTCCACCGCACGCGCCGTTTCCCTGGGCGCCAGCGAGGACGAGGCGACGGCCAACGGATCCTCGCCCCAGACGTCGATTTGCGCCTGCTCCGGCATGCAGGTGATGATCCACTGATGCTCTGCGAGGACCGCGTAAACCCAGGCGCTGGCGGCACAGCCCTCGGCGAGGGTTTCGATGACGCGGGAGAACACGCCGAAGCTTGCCTGATGACCGCCGAAGCGGCGCGGCTGCATGACGCGCAGGATGCCGGCGCGGTGGTAGTCGGCGATCGTCGCCTCGGGCACGCGGCGCTCCGCCACGGTGGCCGCCTCCCGGCCAGCCAGAGCGGGGATCAAAGCATGGGCCGCGTCGAGCAAACCGGTCGTTTCGTGCGTCATGTCGTTTCGTGCGTCATAGGGAGATCGTTCGGCGCGCCGTCCGGGCCTGTCAAGCGCGGCCGGATCGGGTCCGGCCGCAAGGGGCGCCGCATCGGGGATGAAAGCCGGACGCGGATGATGACTTGACCCGCCGCCCAACCTGTCGTTCAACCCGCCGGAGTGAGCCCGTAGCTCAGTTGGTAGAGCACGAGACTTTTAATCTTGGGGCCGTGGGTTCGAGTCCCACCGGGCTCACCA
>Ga0182030_10003261_pt1 | contig 34631 bp, 30 predicted proteins | sample 812S3MmetaG_FD_121299 | JGI IMG/M metagenome (GOLD analysis project Ga0182030, IMG submission 121299) | Permafrost microbial communities from Stordalen Mire, Sweden - 812S3M metaG (Illumina Assembly) | ecosystem: Environmental > Terrestrial > Soil > Wetlands > Permafrost | place: Sweden...
AGCACGTTCTGCGACTCGTCAACCGTCTGCAAAACCTTGGCTTCGACGTTCAGATCACCCCAATAGCAGCTTAATCGAGGGCTTGTTTCTTATCAGGGTGGGATACGAGAAACCGACTCTGCAGCAATAGGAGAAATATTCTAAAGCCTGTACCCTTCACACGACGGGAGTATTTCAACAAGCTCTTAGACCCTGAAGGCCGATTTTCCGGTTCGAGTCAGATTTTCGCCAAGTTTTCAGCTCAAAGAGCCGATCTTCCGATTCAAGTTCGATCTTCGACAAATTCTTTGCCCCTGAGAATGAAGTCAGCGGCCAAGTGATTTGTTTCAACAAACTCTTCGTCGAACTTACAGAACGACTGAGGCTGCCGCCACCGTCTGCTGAACCGGCTTCTTTCTCCCATAGAGGACAAGCAGGGCCATCAGCAGCAGCAGGGCGACGCCGAGCACCAGCAGGCTGCCCTCGGGGCCGTCCGCGCCGCCGCTCCACAGCACGTTGCCGGCGGGAGTGGTGGTCTGATAGTGGCCAGTAGCCACATTGCCGCTGTCGATGGCGCCGTAGAAGTAGGTTTCCGACCAATCCCACGCGGCGTGGCAGCCGATGGCCCACCAGGCCGAGCCGGTCACTCGCACGCTGACGCAGAAGACGAAGCCGATCAGCGCGGCGGCAAAGATGCCGATCCAGTCTTCGCCGTTGTTGCCGGTGTGGATAAAGCCGAAGAGCATCGATGTAACCCACGCCGCCTGCCAGAATCCACTTCGTGGCGTTTTGCGAATGTGAAGTATCAGGCAGGGGGCAAGCCCCAGCAAGGCCACCGCGTACACGCCCCAGGCGCCGTTGCCCTTGGTGTCGAGCAGCAACTCTCCGCAAACCAGGGCGTTGATGGCCAGCGCCCACCAGAAGTTGATGCCGCGAGCGAAGGTAAACAGCAGATAGCAGCGAAAGACGCCCTCTTCGCAGCAACCCACCAGCAGAAAGGCCGCCGCCCAAAGCGCGCCAAACTTGAAAATCTGAGCGCCGGAGAGCGCAGCATGACCGAAATGCATCCATCCGCCCCAGGCCAGCGCGCCCACCAGCGCCGACAGCGCTGCGAAGCCCGCAACCAGGCCGCTAAGAAAGTGAAAAAGTCGCCGGGGGCCAGTCAGGTTGTAGACCAGAACGCTGCTTCTGCCTTCCAGGAGCGCCACCAGAGCGGCTGTCGCCACCAACGCAAGAACGATCGCCAACTCCGAAAAGAAGGTTGCCGGGGCGGTGAAGCTTTCCTGTTTGCCGACAAGATGAAGTTTGGAAAAAACCAATTCCAGGGCGAAGCCGGAAATGCCCAGCAGCAGGAAAAAGAACAGCGCCGACCATCCAGCGCGCAAACCCTGGCTGCCGATGAAGGCCCAGCGAAGGCCGCGATATTCGCGCTCATCCTGCCCGGCCTCCGCGATTTCAGCCGATCGCATCTCCTGCCCGTCGGTGGACAACGGCGCCTCGGCAGCAGTTTCGGCTGCGGGTGCTCCCCGCAATGGGGGTTGAAACTCCGGATCCATCGCCCTCTCCAAAAATCAGGTTTCTATACATTGAATTCTACTGATGGAAAGATACTCTACGAAATCGCCGGCTGAGCGGTTCCGCGGCCATTCTGCCGGCTATTGCGGGCCTCCGCGCTGAAACCCGATCCGCTCCCGGCATGAGGGCGATTTTGAAGGTGACCCAGCTCACATAGCCCTCCCCGGCTTGACAGAAACAGCCGCTCCCTTGATGCTAGACAGTTCCGGTTGTAGAAGTTTTTTCCGTGGCGTTCAGGGAGGAAGTCAGATTTTGCAGGTTCGCGTCTTCTATCACGACAAATGCTTTGACGGAGCCTGTTCAGCCTCGCTGTTCACGCGCTTCCACCGCGAGTGCGTCGCCACTGACGCCAACTACGAATACCACGGCCTGGTGCATCGGGCCGGAGCGCTGTTTGACGAGAGCGAGTTTACCGGCGACGAAAACGCTATCGTCGATTTCAAATACTCAGCCTCGCCGCGGATTACCTGGTGGTTCGACCATCACCTTTCAGCCTTTCTGACCGCCGGGGACCGCGAGAGCTTTCTGGCCTGCAAGCAGGACCCGGATTGTGGCGGGCGCAAGTTTTTCGATCCCGGCTACACCTCCTGCACCAGCTTTCTGGCGCACATCGCCGCCACCCGTTTCGGCTTCGACACCGCGCCTCTCGCCGAGCTGATTCATTGGGCCGACATCGTGGACGGCGCCAAGTATGAAAGCCCCGAGTCGGCCGTCGAGATGGCCGCTCCGGCCATGAAGCTGACCCTCATCATCGAGTCCATTCAGGATCCGGTCTTCATCCCGCGGCTGATCCCGCTGCTCACCAAGATACCGCTGGCCGAGGTGCTCCGCCAGCCCTTTGTGGCCAGCCTGCTGCCGCCGCTGCTCGAACGCCACCGGAGCGCCATCGAGCTGATCCGCAGCCGCGCCGAGGAGCGCGACGGCACCATCTTCTTCGACATTACCGATCATCCGCTGGAGGGGTTCAACAAGTTCATCCCCTACTTTCTGCATCCCGAGGCCACCTATTCGATCGGTCTGTCGAGGTCCAGTTTCCGCACCAAAGTGGCCGTCGGCTCGAACCCCTGGGCCAAGGCCGATCCGAACAAGATGGTGAACCTGGCCGAGGTCTGCGAGCGCTACGGCGGCGGCGGCCATGCCCGCGTGGGCGCCATCAGCTTCCCGCCCGACCAGGCAGACCAGGCGCGCGTTGCGGCCGCGGAGATTGTGGCGGAGTTGCGAACAAAGAACCCGTGGAGCTGACGATTCACTCCGGCTTGCGCAGCCATTTGCGGTTTTTTGATCGAAAAATCCGGTTTTAGTTCGACATTTTCGCTTCCCCGGCAGGTACACTGTCCACGAAAAGGAGATCAACTCATGCAAACCCGGATTCAGGGCACGACCATGCCCGTTCTCGATGTGCAGCTTGAGCCGAACGAGAGCGTCTTTTCAGAGAGCGGCGAGCTTTCGTGGATGACCGCTTCCATCCAGATGACCACGCACACGCAGATGGGCGGAGGCGGCGGAATCTTCGGTGCGCTCAAGCGGGTGGCCGGCGGCGGGAGCCTGTTCATGACCGAATACCGCGCCCTGCAAGCCCCCGGCGTCGTCTCGTTCGCCACCAAGATGCCCGGCCACATCGCGCCGGTCGAGATCAATCCCGGCAATGAATACATGGTCCACCGGCACGGGTTTCTGTGCGCCACCCCGCAGGTGAACCTCAGCGTGGGCTTTCAGCAGTCGCTGGGGGCGGGCATCTTCGGCGGCGACGGATTCCTGCTGCAGCGGGTCGGCGGCCAGGGCACGGCTTGGCTGGAGCTGAGCGGCGAGCTGATCGTGAAGAACCTGGCCGCGGGCGAGGTGCTGCGCGTGCATCCGGGCCACGTGGGCGCGTTCCAGTCCTCGGTGGCCTTCCAGATCACCACGGTTCCGGGGATCAAGAACATGGTCTTCGGCGGGGATGGTCTCTTTCTGGCCCAGCTGATGGGACCAGGAGCGGTGTGGCTGCAAACGCTGCCCATCTCGCGGCTGGCGCACCAGATCAGCGAGTACCTGCCGCACACCGAGAACCGGCAAGTGGGACCGGCTGTGGGCGGCGGGCTGCTGGGTGGAATCGTGGGCTCGCTTTTGAGCGGGGATCGGTAGGAATCCGAAGCATGACCGAGCCCCCCAGCACCGCGCGCAATTTTCGCAAAGACATCCTCTTCGTCTTCGCTCTTGCCTTGGCCTGTTTCCTGGCGTGGCTTCTCCGCGATGTGCTCTTACTGCTCTACGTCTGCGCCTTGTTTGCCGTGGTGCTTGCCCCTCTGGTGCGCTCCACTTCCCTGCTCCACATTGGGCGCTGGCAACCATTCAAGGGGTCAGCCATTTTTATTCTTCTGCTGGGCGCGGCGGCGGCCATCGCCGCTTTCGGGTTCCTCGCCCTGCCCCCGGTCATCGCCGACCTGCAGGAATTCGCCCTGGAGATGCCCGCGCGCCTGCCCGCGCTGTTGCTGAAGCTGCAAAGCATTCCCCTGGTTCAGCATCTGGACACGGCGAATGTCAGTTCCCAGCTTCAGAACTTCGCCAGCCATGCGGCCACGTATCTCCTCTCTTCCGTTCGGGACTGGGCGGGCATCCTCTTCGATGCCGTCATGGGCCTGATTCTTACCATCTATTTCATTCTGGAGGGCGATCGCGCCTATCGGTGGTTCCTTTCCTTCTTTCCGCCCGAGGGCCGCGAACGCCTTGACAAGACTCTCCAGCGGGCGGAGATTCGCATGGGAAGATGGCTGCTGGGCCAGGGCAGCCTGATGCTCATCCTGGGCGCTGCCAGCACGATCACTTATCTCAGTCTTCACATTCGCTACGCGTATGCGCTGGGCGTCCTGACGGGGTTGCTCAACATCATTCCCGTCTTGGGCGCCGCCGTTTGCATCGGGCTTGCTCTGCTGGTGGCAGCCATCGACTCGTGGGGCCGGGTGCTGGGGGTCGCAATCTTCTACGTGGTTTACTTGCAGGTAGAAAATTCCTATCTTACCCCCCGCATTATGGGAAACAGGGTGAATCTTCCGGGGCTGGCCATTCTTGTCGCCTTGCTGCTCGGCTCCGCGCTTGCCGGAGTTCTTGGGGCCATGGTTGCTGTTCCCACGGCAGTGCTGGTTTCCGTGCTGCTGGACGAGTATGCCGTCTACAAGGACGCGGCTTGACGGTTCCAGGCGCTTGTCCTGTTGCGATTTGCGGCTTCTCGTTTCTGCGGACGAAAGAACTCTCAAAGAAGGGGCACGGAGCTTGGCCGGCCTGCCTGCGATTCAGCCTCAACCGCGACCTTCATCACGCCGCAATCGGAGAAAAATCGGATGAGGTTGGCGGTAAGCGGCTGCCATGGGCCCGAATCTGGAGTTGCGACCCCAGGCGCGGCGGCTCCAGCCGTTTGCATTGCGCCGCTTCCCTGCGCGTCGAGGACCAGTGTGGCAAGTTTGCGGGCCAGCGCGAGCGGAAAGCTCTCCGCGACGAAGACCCGCCTGCCGCGGATGGCGATGACCACCGGCCCTTCGGAAGTCGAGTAGACCCGCTCCTCGGAGGGCGGTCCGGCGGAGCGCGATGGGGCCGATCCGGCGAGCTGGGTGGTCTGTTCGAGATTGACGCCAGAGTATTTCTGCCCCAGTTCCTGGGCGTAGATGTGCGCGAAAGCCTGGGCCGAGGCAGCATTCTTCCAGGCCGAAAGATAAAAGAGGGCAATGGATTGGGTGCTCGCTTGTTCCGCGTCGGTTTTCGCGCTGCGCAACTGGCCTGCCCAGTAGAGACCGCCGTCCCAGGCCGGGGTCAGATCGCGGGCGGCCTGGTCACCACCGAATAGTTCGGCGAGAATGTGCACGTCGAGCTGGCCCATCTGGCCGATGTCGTAAGGCTTGTAGAGCTTGTCCATCAGGAGATGGATGTTGGGCAGCAAGGGGACAGGCGGCACCTGCTGCTGTTCGTACGTGCGCGGGTTGAGAATCTCCCAGGTCGAGGTGGGCGGGCGGTCGAGGGTTCCGGCAAAGGCCGCCGTCCTGCCCTGGTCCATCCACACGTCCTGCTCGAAGCTGAGACCCTCGCTATAAGGGAACAAAAGGGATTCGGAGAGCAGAAGCGGAGCGCGCGCCAGCACTGGAGAATCCGCCGAGGCCGCCATCTGCTGCTTTACCATGTCGATCACTTCGGGATCTTTCACCAGGCTCTTTCCCAGCGGCTTGAGGATGTAATCCATCATGACGGCTGTGGCCTGGCCCTCGACAACCGCGAGGCGCGCGGTGTCCATCTCGTCTCTGGCCAGGTGATCGGTGTCCGCGTCCGAGTTGAGGGAAACGTCTTCGGGGGTCTGGTCGGTCCATTTTTCCAGGTCCGAGTGCTGGTCCTGGAGGGCATGGGTCAGTTCGTGGGCCAGCACCGGCTTCTGCTCCTCCGGGCTCATCCAATCGAGCAGGCAAACGGTCTTGGTCTTGAAATCGTAGTAGGCCTCGATCTGCTCATCGAGCAGCGACAGCAGGAAAGGCCGGAGGGCGAAATCGCGATCCAGCAGTCCGAACTTCTTGAGCACAATTTCGTCGCGCTTCATGCGCCTGGCGGTCTGATCCTCCTCCATCTTCTGTTTTAGGTAGCTTTCGACGGCGGCGCGGGAGACTATCTGGCGCTTGACCTGGCTCCGGACGGCCAAGCCGGTCTCGTCTGAAGAGAACTGGATGATCTGATCGACGAGCGAGAAGAGCTGGCGCTGCTGCTCGGGGCTGAGGCGAGCGCCCGGCTTGGCCTGGTTGCTTTCTGGAGCCTGACTCTGCGCGGCGGGCTGCGGAAGCTTGGTGGGAGCTGGCTGCTGGGCGGATGAAAAGGTTGCGGCAAGAGACAGCGCCGCCGCCAGGGCCCATCTGCATCCAACTCTTTCCAGCTTCTTGCGCGTCTCGCTCATCGGTTTTTCCTGCCTTCTTTCAAGGCTATAATCAGAATGCGGCGCGGCGGGTTTTTTCTGTTGAAAACCTCACCGCAGCCGGCTGAAATGTTTTTTATGACTGAAACGGCCCATCCCCAAGCCGCCCCGGTTGCCCGCCCCGCGCATAAAGAGCCGGGCGCGATGCTTTTGGCGACTCCGCTTGCCCGGCTGCTTGGCTCGACGTCCACGCCGCCGGTGCTTCAAGCCTATCGCGGTGCGCTCACCCCCCGGGAGCTGGACGCGCCGGAAGCTGAGACAGCGGCGCTGGTCTCTTCAGCCGCCGCGCATGATCTGGGCTGGCTGCGGCGCGTGGCGGTGAGCGGCGAAGACCGCTTTCGCTGGCTCAGCGGCATGGTCACCAACACGGTGAACGATCTGGGCCCCAACGCTGGAGCCTGGAACCTGGTGCTCAACGCCCAGGGGCGCATCCAGGGCGAATTGCACGTGGGGCGCGAGGGAGACGAGCTGCAACTGACGATTGCAGCCGACCAGTACGACCGGCTGCTGGCCCACCTGGAGCACTTCATCATCATGGACGATGTGGAGCTGACGCCACAAAGCGTGGACGCAAGCGGCGCAGTCACCGGCGAGACAGCCTTGGGGCTGGCCGGCCCCAAGGCTGCCGATATTCTCCGGCAGATGGGATTGCCCACGCCCGGCGAGCCGCTGACCAGCGCCCGCACCGCATGGAACGGCCATCCGATCCGCGTGGTTCGCGGTTACGGCGTGCTCGCGCCGCACTACGAACTGTGGGTGCAGGCAGCGGAGATTCCCGCGTTGTGGCGGACGATGCTGGGGGCCGGCGCGAACCCGGTGGGTGCGGCCACTCTCGATGCCCTTCGCATTGCCGAGGGGATTCCAGCCTACGGCATCGACATGGCCGAGCACGATCTGCCCCAGGAAACCTCGCAGATGCGGGCGCTCAGCTTCAGCAAGGGCTGCTATCTGGGCCAGGAGATTGTGGAGCGTATCCGCTCGCGCGGCAGCGTTCACCGTCACCTGCGCTCTCTGGAGCTTTCCGGGCCCCTGGCCGCCGCGGGCGCGGAGCTGACGCTGGACGGCGGAGCGTCGGCCGGCCAGATCACCAGCGCGGCCCAATTGCCCCTGCCGGCAGGACGGCGCTCGTTTGCGCTGGGCATGATGCGCGGCGAGGCAGAGCTGAGACCTTCATCTTTCCTCTACACTGCCGAAGGAATCACGGGCACGGCCCGCATTTTGGCAGAATCGCCTGAACTCGGGGCGGATGAGCAGACTCAACCGGAGCCGGCAGAGCGCGGGGGGCTTGGAAATCACCCGGCATCGAGCGGGCAAGTCAGCAAATGAACCAGTCGCAAAGCAGCAAAAACAGGCAGGCAGACAGAAAAACAGATTGGAAAGTAGAAAAATCATGAGCGAAACCCCAAAATTTACCGTGATCGACCGCCGCAAGATCAAGGCGGACGAAGAGCAGGAAAACCAGCAGCATCCGGCGTCTCAGCCTGTGGCCGCATCGACGCCGCCTGAGCCGGGCTCAGGTCCGCAACTGGTGGTGAACGAGTCCCGGCGTGAAACCCGGCCCGAGGCCGCTTCGGCCGCGGCTCACGAAACCGCATCAGGAGACGCATCGGACGCCGCATCAGCGGCGGAACCAGGGGCAGGGGAAGGGTTGCCTCCCGCGCCCACGGCCCAGGAGAGCCACGCGCAGAAGGTGGCCTACGACGCCTCGGCACAGCGGCTTGAAGACCTTGTGCGGGCTCAGAACCCCGCCATGGGCGCGCAGCCGCCGGTCGGCTTTGAACACCTGGTGCAGCAGTTTTATGTCTCCGCCATGATTCAGATGGGCGCCGGCGCACAGGAGGGCGAGCGTCCGCGCGTGGATATTCTGGGTGCGCGAGCCACCATCGACCTGTTGGGCGTGCTGGCGGAAAAGACCAAGGGCAACCTGACCGAATCCGAGGAGCGCGCCCTGGAAACCGTGCTCTTCGAGGTGCGCATGTCGTTCCTGGAATTGACCAACATGATCAGCATGCAGGCCATGCAGCCTCCTCCGCCGCCGCCGCAGGGCAAGCGCTAAGCCCTCCCATGGAGGGTCAGCTCACATTCATGGGAACGGGAACCTCGATGGGGGTTCCCACGCTCGGGTGCCGCTGCGCGGTGTGCACCTCGACGAACCGGCACGACCGGCGGTTGCGGCCTTCCGTGCTCGTCCGCTGGCTAGAGCCGGGCGAGGACGGCGGGCGGGAGCGGGTGGTGGTCATCGACACCGGCCCGGACTTCCGCGAACAGGCGCTCGAGAACGGCCTCACCCGCGTGGACGCTGTCTTTTACACCCACTCCCACGCCGACCACATTCTGGGCCTGGACGACCTGCGCCCGATCAGCTTCACGGTCTTTCGCGAGAGTGGACCCATTCCGTTGTATGCCACGCCGGAGACAGCCGCGGCGCTCAGGCGCATCTACGACTACACCTTCTCGCCGCGTGCCACCTACCCCACTCGCGCCCGCGTTCAGTTGGAGCCGCTGGCCGAGCGGACTCCGGTTCATGGCGTCGAGTTCCTGCGCGTGCCGGTGCTGCACGGAGAGATGGAGATTGTCGGCTTTCGTTTCGGCCGTGCCGCCTATCTGACCGACGTGAGCGCCATCCCCGAATCCAGCTTCGCGCAGCTCGAAGGGCTGGACCATCTGGTTCTCTCAGCGCTGCGCCACCAGCCGCACCCCAGCCACGCCACCGTGGAGCAGGCCGTGGCCTGGGCACTGCGCATCGGCGCGCGCCAGACCTGGCTCACCCACATTGCGCACGAACTGGGGCACGAGGAAACCAACCACGCCCTCCCCGCCGGAATTCGCCTGGCCTACGACGGCCTCAGCCTGCCGGTGACCCTATGAGCATCCATCCCGTGGCCCGCTTTCGACTGAAGGGCGGGGGCTGGCCGACCCGGGGTCTCAGCTCCTGAGAAGAGTTTCGCGGCAGTTTCGATCTTCACTGCGGCGGAAGCCGGAAGATCGAAACAGGACTTCAACAGACAGATGAGCAACATCCCCTTAATCGATTGTTTCTAAACAGGTTCTTAAATCGCATGACTTCGATTTATCGCTCGGTTCACGAGATTCCCGCCAGCTTCGGCCCCAGTGTGGCCGCCATCGGCAACTTCGACGGAGTTCACCTGGGGCACCAGGAGATTCTCTCGGCTGTGGTGGCTGAGGCGCGCGCGCTGGGCGCACAGGCTGTGGCCATCACTTTCGATCCGCACCCGGACCGGTTTTTGCGCCCGGCCGAGGCTCCCGAACTGCTCACGCCCATGAACGAGCGGCTCCGGCTACTCGGCTTCACTGGCATCGACGCGGTGCTGCTGCTGCCCTTTGATGCGGCCCTGGCCTCGATGCCGGCGCGGGAGTTTGTGCGCAGCATTCTGGCGGAAAAGCTCCGCCTACGCGGTCTGCATGAAGGCGGCAACTTTCGCTTCGGCCGCCGCGCCGAGGCCGGAGTCGCCGAACTGAAGGAGTTTGGTGCGGAGTTCGGCTTTGCCCTCCACGTTCATGCTCCGGTGCACGTGCATGGGCTGGAGGTTTCCAGTTCCGCCATCCGGGAGCGGGTGGCGGCGGGCGACATGACCCGCGCGCGCTGGATGCTGGGAAGGCCGTTTCAGGTGTGCTCCACGCAGGTTCGCGGACGCGGCATCGGCACGCGGCTGGTGGTGCCCACGGTGAACCTGGCGAATTACGACGGGCAGTTGCCCGCCTTCGGGGTTTACTTCACGCGGCTCAAGGTGGGCGGACGCCGCTTTCAGGCGGTCACCAACGTGGGCAACCGGCCCACATTCGGCGAGGCTTCCTTTGCCATCGAGTCGTACATTCTGGATTTTGAGCCGGTTGAGATGGACGAACAGACGCCGGTTCAGCTTGAATTCCTGCTGCGCCTGCGCGGCGAACGCAAATGGCCCTCCCCCGAGGCGCTCAAGGCGCAGATCGGGCGCGATGTGGCCAAGGCGAAGCGTTACTTCCGGCTGGCGCGGTAGGCGCGCTTACTGGCCGCGCCTTTCGGCAAGTTTCGGTTTGCCCGCTTGACCCGCGACGGCATTCGGCGCCGGATTGGCCATTGCATCGCCGGGAAACTTCTCGTCGTCCCTGCCGGCGATGGCGGCTTTCATCCAGGTCATCCAGATGGGCAGAGCCACGCGGGCGCCAGTCTCCTTCTCGCCCAGCGACTCCTGGTTATCGAAGCCCACCCACACGCCGCAGGTGACCGAGGGCGAAAAGCCCAGGAACCAGGCGTCGGTGAAGTCGCTGGTGGTGCCCGTCTTTCCGCCCAGAGGGTGGTTCAACTGCGAGGCCGCAGCGCCTGTTCCCTGTGAGGTCACAGCGCGAAGCAGAGTCATCATGGAGCGCGCTGTCGGCTGGCTGATCGCTTCGTCCACCCTGGGACGGTCTTCCCAGAGCGTGATGCCGTCGGCGTTCGAGACCTTGCGGATAAGCCGCGGAGCAACGCGCAGACCGTCGTTGGGAAACACGGAATAGCTGGCCACCTGCTCTTCGAGCGTGATTCCCGCAGCGCCCAGCGCCACCGGCAGGTAGGCGGGAATCGCCGAGGTGACGCCAAAGCGGCGGGCGACATCGATGACCTTGTGAATGCCCACGCGCGCGGCCAGCTTGAGGGCGGGGATGTTGCGCGACTCGGCGAAGGCGCTGGTCAGGGTCATCGCCCCCAGGTAGCCGTTTTCGTAGTCGTGCGGGGTATAGCCGCCGAAGCTCACCGGCCCGTCGACGATGATGTCGCCGGGCTTGGCGCCGTCCTCGATGGCCGCGGTGTAGTCGTAGATCTTGAAGCTGGAGCCGGTCTGGCGTTCTGCTTGCGTCGCGCGGTTGAACTCGCTGAGCGCGTAATCGCGTCCGCCCACCATGGCCAGCACGTCGCCGGTGGTGTTGTCCATGGCCAGCAGCGCCGCCTGCGTGCCCGAGTCCTGTTCGAGCGTCGCCCGGCGCGCCGTGCCCTCCATTGCGCCGCCCAGTTGCACGTAGATCACGTCACCGGGTTTCGCGAGCACGTCAGCGAGGCGCTCGCCGGTCCATTGCCAGTCGTCCGGCTCGATCACAATCGGATGGGCGCCTACGCGCGCATCGATCTCCAGGGGCAGGACGCGGGTGACCAGGGCATGAACGTAGTCGCCGGGGCCGCTGCTGGTGGCCCAATCGGGATGGCTATAGCCGGCCAGAGTGTAGCCATCGGCCAGCACATTGTCTAGCTTGCCCGTCCAGCCGCGCCGCCGTTCATCGGCGGCCAGGCCATCCGCAACGGCTCGATTGGCGGTCTTTTGCAGGTCGAGATCGAGCGTGGTTTCCACCTTCAGCCCCGCCTCATGCACCTCGTCGGAGCCGAATTGCCGGTCCAGTTCCTGCCGCACCGCCTCTTGAAACCAGGGGGCGACCGACATCGCCGGCTGGACAATGTGCAGCCCCAGCGGTGCGTTGCGGGCCTCGTCGGCCTCGGCGTGGGAGATGATCCCGTCGGACTCCATCTCGGTGAGCACCAGGTTGCGGCGGCGCAGACACTTCTCCGGATTGAGCAGCGGTGAATAGGCGACCGGGCCCTTGGGCAACCCAGCCAGCATGGCCGCCTCGGTCAGCGTCACGTCCTTGGCGTGCTTGCCAAAGTAGAACTCCGAGGCCGCCTCGAAGCCGTACATCCCGCTGCCCAGGTAAATCTGGTTGCCGTAAAGGGTGAATATCTGCTGCTTGGTGAAGGCGCGCTCGATCTGAATGGCGAGGTAGGCCTCCTGGAGCTTGCGCGTCATGGTGCGGTCGGAGGACAGAAACAGGTCGCGCGCCAATTGCATGGTCAGAGTGGATGCGCCCTGGACGCGCCCGTGGCTGCGCAGGTCGTGCCACAAAGCCCCGCCGATGCGCAGCACGTTGATGCCCCAGTGAGACTCGAAGCTCTTGTCTTCAATGGAGAGGACGGCCTCACGCAGGATCGGGGCAAAACCGTCGTAGTTGACCACCACGCGCTGTTCGAGCGCAATGGTGCCGATAAGCTTGCCCTTGCGGTCGTAGAGATCGGTGATAGTTGAAGGGCGATAGCGCTCCAGATCGTGAATCTGGGGCAGATCGACCGAGTAGACCAGGGTCAGCCCAGCCAACGAGCCGGTGACCGCGGCCAGAATGAGCAGCGCAATAAGCGCGAACCTGCCTGCCAGCTTGCGTCGTCCGTGCTCGGGCGGCGGCTCGTCTCGAAGCAGTTGGCTCCGGCCAAAGCCGCCGGGCTCGGAAGGCCGGATGGGAATTACAGCCAAACGATTCAGGCCTCATGGACAATTCTCCGCGTACCGAAGGAACTGCCTCAGCCCAAGGCTAGCATGGAAGCCTGATGAGCGTGGCCGATGCCTGCTCCCGCGTACCAAGCTGTGCAAGTTCGCAGCCCGCCGCGCGAGAATGAGGCCGATTTCTACTGCTTCGCTAGTTGTCGGCCATCATCGACCGCAGCGCCGCAGCGTACTTTTCCGGCAGGGGCGTTCTGTTCATCTGCCCATCGCAGACCACATGCACCGTTTCGCCCTCGGCCAAAAGCTCGCGCTCGTTTCCCTCTTGGCTTGCTTCGCGGAAGATCCGGTAAGCGAACTTGAGCACGGCGCCGCGCAGCATCGAGGGCCGCGTCTCGATCAGAATTCGATCGTCGTAGCGGGCCGGGGAGCGATAGCGGCAGCGAACCTCGACCACCGGCAGGATGCACTGGTGCTCCGTCTCCAAGCGGCGATAGGAAAGACCCAGGGTGCGGAGCACTTCGACGCGCCCCACCTCAAACCAAACCAGGTAATTCGCGTAGTAGACCACGCCCATCTGGTCGGTTTCAGCGTAGCGCACCCTCACTTCTGTGGTCACGGACATACGAACGGTCTCCGTATGGATTGCAAGGGGTAAATTTCGTACCCGGTTTTCCACGTGGAACGCGATCTTTTCCACATTCTTCCCTGCTTTTCCGGGTTTTGTCGGGTCAAAAACGATTTGAGCGCTCTGCCTTGAGCTGGATTCGGGCCGTTACGGCTCAACAAAAACTGCTTCGAGTCCAACTCTGTTTCAAGCCCAATTCCTCGCGGTCAGGGCTTTAAATGCGTGAAGATCGGCAGCCGGGTCACGTCGTTGAAGATGACGAAGGCGAAAAAACCCAGCAGAAGCACGAAGGCCGCCTGATAGATGCGCTCCTTGACGTTAATACTGATGTCGTGGCGCAAGGCGCCTTCAATCAGCAGCAAAAAAATCATGCCTCCATCCAGGATTGGAAAAGGCAGCAGGTTGAGGATGCCCAGGTTGAGGCTGATGACCGCCGCCAGAGCGAACTTGGGCGACCAGTCTTTCATCTCCGCTGCCTGGCCGGCCATCTGCGCAATTCCCACCGGACCGGCAAGCTGCGAAACCGAGGTCTTGTGGGTCAGAATCCGGCCCAGGACATCGACGATGAGCGTGGAGTTGGACACGCAGAAATCCTTCGCACCGGCCGCGGCTTGAGAGACATCCATCGGCTCCCAGTGCGTGGGAATGTTGGCGGGCGGCAGATAAGCGAAGCCCATCCGCCAAGATGAATCCTGAAACGCGGGATGAACCACGACCGGCGGAAGCATCTGGCCATTGCGGCGCACGGTGAGCGTGACCGGCCGGCCGCCCTCGGTTTGCAGGTAGGCCACCAGCGGGTCCAGGGTGTGAAAATCGTGGCCATCCGCGGCGAAAATAAAATCTCCCGCACGCAGACCGGCTTGTTGCGCGGGTGAACCCTCGACCACCGAATTCACCTGGATGGGCCCGTGCAACAACTGCAGGAAGAGGCCGTCCTGCTCCAGATCGGATTCCTGTTCCGGCTTCTGACCGCCGGCTTGGCCGGAAAGGCGCATCTGCAGGGATAGAGTCTTGCCGCCCCGCTCGACCGTGACCGGCAGCGTCTGGCCGGCGCTCTTGGCGGCGATGGTCTGAATCTGATCCCAGCTAGGATTGTCCGCTGCGCCAAAGTCGCGCACAACGTCGCCCGGTTCAAGGCCCGCCTGGGCTGCCGGCGAGGCGGCGGTAACCCACTCGACGATGATCGGATGAACGGAAGGAACCTCGTTGATGAAGCCGAAGTAGAGGACCATCAGCACGAAGGCCAGAATGAAATTGGACACCGGGCCGGCCAGGCCGATGAGCATGCGCTGCCAGCGGGGATGGGCGGTGAATGAGCCGGGATCATCCTCTGGAGCCTGGGTAGCTGTCCCGGAGGCGGCGTCCGTGACCTCGGCGAAATTTTCCCCGGCCATTTTGACATATCCGCCCAGAGGAAGCAGGCAGACCTTGTAGTCTGTGTCGCCGTATTTGCAGCCGAACAGACGCGGACCGAAGCCCACTGAGAAGGCCTCGATGCGGACGCCGCAGAGCTTGGCAACAGCAAAGTGACCAAACTCGTGGACCACAACCATGACGCCGATCAGCACGATAAAGGCAGCGGCGGAAACCAGAAATTGATGCATAGATGTAAGGTTTTTCCCTCAAAACGGCGATGATCGGCCGGCCAACAGCATTACGCCAACAACTCGCGCGCCCTTTCGCGCGCCTCCCGGTCCGCGGCGAGCACCTCCGCGATGGTCCCCGGGTGAGCCTCGTGCGTGACCGCCAATACCCTTTCAATTGTACGCGGAATGCCCATGAAGGGGATGCGCCGATCGAGGAACGCCTCGACGGCCACTTCGTCGGCGGCGTTCAAGGCGATGCAATGGGCTCCGCCTTTTTCCGCCGCTTCAAAGGCCAGCCGCAGGCAGGGAAAACGCTTGAGGTCGGGCGGCTCGAAGTCCAGATGGCTGAGCGCGGCCAGATCGAAGGTCAACGTCGATGCGGGACGTTCCGGAAAGGCGAGCGCGTAGAGGATCGGCAGGCGCATGTCGGTGACGGAAATCTGCGCCAGAATCGAGCCGTCCACGTACTCCACCAGCGAGTGAACCGTGGATTGCGGATGCACCGTGACCTTCACCTGCGCGGGCGGAACGTCGAAAAGCCGGCAGGCCTCGATGATCTCCAGACCCTTATTCAACAGAGTCGCCGAGTCGATGGTGATCCTGCGCCCCATCACCCATGTGGGGTGCTTGAGCGCCTGCTCGGGGGTGATGAAGGCAAATTGCTCCGCGGGCAGCGTGCGAAACGGGCCGCCCGAGGCCGTCAGCCAGATGGTCTTCACCTCGGCGTGCGCGCCCACGCGCAGGCATTGATGGACCGCGTTGTGCTCGCTGTCGATGGGCAGGATGGGCACGTTGCGCTCGCGCGCAGCCGCGGTCAGAATCTCGCCCGCGGCCACCATGCACTCCTTGTTGGCCAGGCCGATGGGTTTGCCCGCCACAATGGCCGCATAGGTGGCTTCAAGGCCGGAGACGCCGACGATGGCCGAGACCACAAAATCCGCCTCCGGCAGCGTCGAACAGGCCACCGTTCCCGCAGTTCCGTAGACGGTTTCGATGCCCGTGACGCCGGCCTGTTTCAGCCGCCGGGCCAGCTCCGCGGCCAGCTCTTCAGTGGCCAGCGAAACCAGACGCGGCCGCCAGCGGACCGCCTGCGCAAAGGCTTCGTCCAGGTTGCGTCCGGCGGCCAGCGCGGCGACCGAATAACGCTCGGGAAACTGTTCGACAATGGAAAGGGTGCTTTGTCCGATGGAGCCGGTGGAACCGAGAATGGCGAGTTTTTTCAAGGTAATATTGACTTTCTTTTCTCATGGTCGTTGGTTGATCGGACGACGGGATAAAGGGTAATTTTGCCCCTCTGCCCTTCCCGCGCTTTGTCCGTAAAAAAGGTTCACTTTGCCGCAGGCGGCTTGACCGACGACAGCATCTCGCGCCGCAGGATGGCGTTCATGCGCGACTGATAGCCCCTGCCGTGGGACTTCAGCCACTCCAGAACATCGCCGTCCAAGCGAGCGGTAACGATCTGTTTGACAGGGCGATAGAGATGACCGCGCGCACGCTCGGTCTTCGCCCATTCCTTGTCTGAAAGGACGGGAATCTCACTGGTGTCGATCTCGCGATCGGGCCGCGCCGAAAGCGCCCTCAAATTGGCACGCTGCGCGTCGGTCAGTGGCGGCAAAGTTTCCAGATTGTACCTAATCATTTTGTTTTTCATAGCGTCGCCTTTCCTTGGGTTCGGCTCGCCGGGCAGAGATGATGCGAATCACTTCGATCACGCTTCCATCCTCCTGTTCTTCCCGGATGGTGTGCGCAACAATCAGCAGCGACAAACCCTCGACTTCCCCACAGGCTTGCCAGCGGTCTTCTCCATCCTGAACGCGATCCATCCAGGACAGGAAGAGAGGGTCCCGGAAAATCTGGGCGGCTTCCTCGAAGCTGACGCCGTGTTTGCGCTGATTCGAGAGGTTTTTCTCTGGATTCCACTCAAACTGAAAGCTGCTCACAGCTTCATTGTAATACATATTTGTAAATATGTTTGCTGCGCTCGCAAACCATTACGAGGGGAATTCGCTTCTTTCTGACCACTGATCCCTGATCTCTGTTCCTTGATCTCCGCTCAGAACCACTGGTGAATCACCTGCGCATACCAGAGCACCGGAGCGGCCAAAAGCAGTGCGTCGATGCGGTCCAGCACGCCGCCATGGCCGGGCAGCAGGGAGCCGGAATCCTTCACGCCGGCCGAGCGCTTGAGCGCGGACTCGACCAGATCTCCCACTTGCGCGGCCACGTTCACCGCCGCGGCCAGCACCAGCCAGTAACCCAAGTCTTCGGGATAGGAGAGAACGGCCGAATTCCACTGCGCCGCCAGCAGATGCGCCAATCCGAGCAGGCCGCCGGTCACCAGCAGGCTGCCAGCCACCGAACCCAGCGCGCCCTCCCAGGTTTTATTGGGACTCAGCTTGGGCGAAAGCTTGTGCCGGCCCCAGGCACGGCCCACGTAGAGGGCGGCAATGTCTCCGGCCCAGACCACGCACAGCAGAAAGGCCACCAGCGAGGGGCCATTCCCCTCTTCGCGCAGAGCGGGCAGAGAGATCAGGGTAAAACCGAGGTAGAAAAGGCAGAAAATGGAAGCCGAGGCATCGGCCAACACCTGCTCGATAGGCCGGGAAAAGGAGCAGTAGACCAGCAGGCCCAGGCTCAGAATGCCGAAAACGGCCACCGTCTGGTCAGGCCAAGCGAAGTTGCCCAGGAAAAGCGCAAGAATCGCCACCAGCACCGCGGCGCGCGGCGGTCTGGCCCCGACTTTTTCCGTCAGGCCCATGCACTCCCACGCGGCCAGCGCGGCCACAACCGCAACCGAGAGCGCGACCAGCCAGCGCGGCCCCAAAAACACCAGGAGCAGAACCAGAGGAATCAAAATGAGGGCGGTAAGAACTCTTTTCATCCAGGGTTGAGAATACACTGTCGAGCGAGCGCGCACCGGCTAAAAGGGCTGTCAGCCCCCTGATTCCGCGGCGAAAGCTTTCATCCGCTCGGGGTTCTCTTCCATTTCGCCGCAGCCTTCGCCCAGGCCGCCGTAGCGGCGCTCGCGGTGCTGGAAGTCGGCGATGGCTTCGAGCAGATGAATGCCGCGAAAATCGGGCCACAACCTCTCGGTGACGAATATTTCGGTATAAGCAAGCTGCCAGAGCAGATAGTTTGACAGCCGCATTTCGCCCGAAGTGCGAATCAGCAGGTCGGGGTCGGGCATATGCGCCGTGTAGAGATGGCGATGAATGTCTTCCTCGCTGATCTGGCGGGGGCTGATGTTCTTGGACTGCATCTCGGCCGCCAGCCCACGGAAGGCGTCCACCAGTTCCGAGCGGCCACCATAGTTCAGGGCCAGCGTGAGGGTGGTTCCGGTATTGCGCGCCGTGGCGTCTTCGGCCCAGCGCATCTTTTCCTGAACCTCGGGGGGCAGCTCGTGAGTGCGGCCGATGGAGCGGATGCGCACGTTGTTGTCCATCATGCGCCGCACGTTGGTATCCAGATAACTCCTGAGCAGCCGCATGAGGAAATTGACCTCGGCGCGCGGCCGGCGCAGGTTGTTCTCCAAGGAAAAAGCGTAGAGCGTAAGCCAAGGCAAACCGATGCGCGAGGCCGTTTCGGTCACCATCTGCACGCTCTTGGCGCCTTGCTGGTGGCCCTGGAAGCGTTTGAGCAGGCGGTGGCCTGCCCAGCGGCCATTGCCGTCCATGATGATGGCCACATGCATGGGCAGACGCTCCGGCTTCAGAGTCGCGTAAACTGCTCGCTCCTCCACAGTCAGCTCATCGATGCGCAGCATACCAGCAGGAACCAAAGGATTCGCCTCTAAAAGTGCTATCGGACCTCAGGCCAGCGCACAAAGGCACCCGGATAATGCGCCTGCAGTCAAGATCCTGGGGATAAACGCCCGGTCCGGATGGACTTCTGCAATCCGATCTCCGCGCAACTCCGGGGCCAGCTTACGATCTTGCCCGCGCTGGCAGCCGAGGCGCTACACTATCGACCGTAGCACAAGCGCACCTCGGTCGCAATTGCCCCCTGCGCAGGAAAAAGAGGCATTGCAGGGACGCACGATAGAGGGCGCGTGGTCGGTCGCTCACGGGACCGGGGATAAAGGCCTCCCGCCCCGTGGACCTCAGGCAGTGCGCCGGTGGGCCACGGCCATCTCGCGCACCGCACCAAAAAGCAGAGAGCGGTGCAGCGGCTCCAGTCTTGGAAGCATGGCGGCAATCTCGGCCAGCAACGGATCGGACAGAATCGACGCCACTTCCTCTTCGCGGTGGCTGCGGGCATCGCGAACCAGCTGGCGCACATCCACGTCCAGAGCCGCGGCCAGCCGCTCAAGAGAACTCAAAGTGGGAATTGCCTTGCCATTTTCGATCTTCGAGATATAGGTGCGGGGCACCTGCATACGCCATGCTACCTGGCGCTGGCTGAGATGGCGCGCGCGGCGAATCTCCCTTACCTGCCCAGCCACTCTCTGCCCGGCTTCCGCCGAAGGATCAACGAAAGTAGATCCCGACGGCGCCGGGATGGGATGGAAAGACTCCTCGGTATCGAGCGGCCTGCGGCACCTTCTGCAAAGGGAATTGAATGTTCTGAACTGAATCAGCTTGCAAAATCTGCAATGCATGACCTCGCGTGTCTCCACGCCCGCCAGGGTGGTCGCCATGTGCAGTGTGCGGAGTGCCAGAGCAGGAACTCCGGGGCGCGATTAGCACCACGATATTTGCTACTCTCGTTGAGGTGAACCATAATTGTCAAGTGGAAACTCGGGGTCGAACCCAGGTCTTGCCTATCCGAACCGAAGAAAGACCGGGAAGCCGGAAGAAACACGAACCCAAGTGTGCAACAGCGAGGCCGGAATAAAAATGGATACCCGCACCAAGGACGATGCAATGGAGAGAGGTTCCCGCTATGACCGCGCGTCAGCCTGGGAACTGCTCACCGCCTGGACCCAGAGCGAGAGCCTGCTGAAACACGCGCTGACCGTGGAGGCTTGCGTGGCGGCCTGCGGCGAGGCGGAAGCCGAACGGCTGGGGCTGGCCGCGCCCGATCGCGCCGCTCTGGTTGCGCTCTACTCCACCACTGCCCTGCTGCACGACTTCGACTACGAACGGCACCCCACGGCTGGGGAGCATCCCTTCGTGGGCGTTCGCGAACTGGAGCGGCTGGGCTGGCCGGAACCGTTGCGCATAGCCATCCTGGGCCACGCGCAGTATAGCGGCATGCCCCGCGTCACGCACCTGGCCAAGTCGCTGTTCGCCTGCGACGAGCTGGCCGGTTTTCTGACCGCCTGCGCGCTGGTCAAACCCAACCGAGCAATTGCGGACGTGGAGGTAGCGGGCGTGCGCAGGAAGATGAAAGACAAGGCATTTGCCCGCGGCGTCAACCGCGAGGACGTGATCCAGGGCGCGGCGGAACTGGGCGTCGATCTGGATGCGCACATCGGTTTCTGCCTGGTGGCGATGAAAAAGCGCGCTCCAGCTCTGGGATTATAGAGAGCCAGGAGCGGGACCGCGCTGCCGCTCGAAATGCACACGAAGATGTGGAAGATTCCGCAGACCATTCATGGGCCCTGGATGGATTTTTAGCGGAAATTCCCTTGGCCGAAATGAGATCACGGATCAGAGACAAAAAAACGCCCCGAAGGAGGACGTCTCTTCGAGGGCGTTTGCTCTGGCACAAGTGTAATCGGGTACCAGCAGCCGGCACTGGAGGTCGGTAGCGCGCGACTGCTGGTGATCCCTGTACAAACGAAGTTAGCTGCGGCTTCCCCTTTCCACGGCTACTTCGTGCCCCCGGCTCAAGGAGAACTTTCGTACTCGCTCTCCGAACCATGTTGACAAATGGAGTGTCTCCCATGTGCGAAGAATCGTTCTGTGACCGCCGTCACAGAACCATGTGCCGAACTCCTCAAGGCAGCTAACGAACCACATGAGTCAATGGTCTGAATAGTTTGGCCCGGCCGAGATAGGACACGATGAATGGCGTTTTGGCCTGCTTCGCGGTTTGGCCTGCTTCGCGGTTTGGCCTGCTTCGCGCGGAAGAGCCCTGTTGGCAAGGCATCGGAAGAGAGATTGACAAAGTACACCGCAGCTTTGAGAATCAAAGACTCAGTTCCCTCCAAGGTAGGCCTTCCTTTGACTGCTCTTTTGACAACGAATTTAGGCGCAACACCGCTGCTGGGCCGGGGCAAGGTGCGCGACTTGTATGCAGTGGGCGACGCGCTCCTGCTGGTGGCCACCGACCGCATCTCGGCCTTCGACCATGTGCTGGGCACGGGCATTCCGGGCAAGGGAAAGATCCTGACGCAGATGTCCCTGTTCTGGTTCGACCTGGTATCGGACCTGCTTCCCAACCACCTGCTCAGCGCCGAGGTCGGCGAGTTCCCCGCTTCCCTGCGACCCTACGCCGATCAACTGGAAGGCCGCTCGATGCTGGTCAAGCGAGCCAGGATGTTTCCCATCGAGTGCGTGGTGCGCGGCTACCTGACCGGGTCGGGGTGGAAGGAGTATCAGGCGCATCGAACCGTTTGCGGCATCGCGCTGCCCGGCGGCCTTGAGGACGGCTCGCGGCTGCCGAAACCGCTCTTCACCCCCTCCACCAAGGGCGAAGTGGGAACTCACGACGAGAACATCAGCTTTGCCGAGACCGAAGCTGCCATCGGCGCGGCCGATGCCGCCGAGTTGCGCCGGCTGACGCTGGCCATCTACCAGAAAGCGGCTCAACACGCCGAGTCCCGCGGCCTGCTTCTGGCCGACACAAAATTCGAGTTCGGCCGGACGGAAGAAGGAATCATTCTTGCAGATGAGGTTCTTACGCCGGACTCCTCGCGCTTCTGGGAAGCCGCAACGTGGAAGCCGGGCGGCGCGCAGCCCTCGTTCGACAAGCAGTTTGTGCGCGATTATCTTGAAGCAATCCGGTGGAACAAGCAGGCTCCCGCGCCGGAACTGCCCGATGAAGTAGTGGAGCGCACGCAGGCCAAATATCTGGAAGCTTTTCGCCGCTTGACCGGGCGAGATCTGAGTCTCTAAGGCGCCCGAGGGCTGAAGGCGCAGCGTAAGTGGAGCGCGGCATGGAGTTGGTGGACTGGGCGATTGTTTTGGTTATCGTACTGGCCGTGCTGGGAGGACTGGCGCAGGGCTTCTTCCGCTCTTTCTGCGCGCTGGGCGGTTTGCTGCTGGGCCTGTCGGTGGCGGCCTGGAACTACGGCCGTCTGGCAGCGCTGGTTTTGCCCCTGGTGCGCATCAAGCCGGTCGCCAATGCGATTGGATTCCTGGCGATTGCGCTTTTGGTGATGGCCTTGGCTAGCTTCGCGGGAGGCCTTTTATCCAGGGCCTTCCACCACCTGGGATTGGGTTGCGTGGACAGGCTCGCGGGAGCGGTCTTCGGTTTCTTTCAGGGCGCTCTGCTGGTGACGTTGGGAATCCTGGTCGCCGTGGCCTTTTTTCCGCGCGCTCATTGGCTGGTCGAGGCCAGGCTGCCGCGATTGTTTTTTGGGGCCTGTCATTTGAGCACGCACATGAGTCCGACTGAGTTGGCTGAGCGCGTTCGTCACGGCCTCAAGACGCTCGAAGAAGAGTCGCCCCGGTGGCTGCACCCCGGCAAAGGAACCTTGTGATTTGAGACACGATGCCGTCTTCAAATCTATGACAAGCTAGCAGAGCAAGCAGAGGTGAACGTGAGACGAGAACTGGACAGCCTGGTGACGCAAATGCATTCCAGCGGCATGCGGTACGAGGACGCGGTGCGGGAGTTCAAGAGGCAGTACCTGCGCGAAGTGCTGGTGACGCACCGGGGCAACCAGTGCAAGGCTGCCGCGGAGTTGGGGATGCACCGCAACACGCTGAGCCGCGCCATGGCGGAATTGGGGCTGAGCCTGGCCGAAGTGCGAGCCGGCCTCAAGCGTCCGCCGCACAGCGAGCGTCCTGTTTATGGAGCCACTCGCCAGATCTACCGCCAAGGTTAAGGACAGCGCTCGTCAAAAGAATGCAGACCACTCCACAGACCCGCGAACCGCGCATCGATCCGGGCTTTGCCTGGGACGAGCAACAGGTGTATCTGTTCGACGTGGATGGCACGCTGTTGCGCTGCCGCGATAGCATCCACATGGATTCGATCATCTCCAGCGTCCGCCAGATCACCGGGTTCGAGGTCTCGCTGGACGACGTTTTGATCCACGGAAAGACGGATACCGGGATTGTGATCGATGCGTGCATGCAGGCGGGAATTCCCGCCGAGGTTTTCGAGCCGCGGCTGGCAGAGATCCACGAATCCATGCGCAGGACGGTCGCCCGGCAGCGGCAGCAGATGGACTTGGAGCTGACGCCAGGCGTGAAGGAAGCTCTGAGCCACCTTGCGCAAAAGGGCGCGCTGCTGGGCCTGGCAACCGGCAACCTGGAAGAGATCGGCTGGATCAAGGTTGAAGAGGCCGGGCTGCGGGATTGGTTCCGGTTCGGGGGATTCAGCGACCACTTCCACATTCGCAATGAGCTGGTGGCTGAGGCGGCGCGCAAAGCCAGAGAGATGGCCGGCAGCGATGCACGGCTCTGCGTGGTGGGCGATACACCGCGCGACATCGAAGCGGCGCACGCCAACTCTTTGCCGGTGATTGCCGTCGCCTCCGGAGGCTTCAGCTTCGACGCCCTGATTGCGGACCGGCCAGAGGTTTGCGTGTCGTCGCTGGCGGAACTGCTCGCGCGCACCCAGGTTACGCCGTGAGAGCGTTGACCTTCGAGTCAAGACAGCGCTGCCACCTGCTGTTTCGGCAAAAAATGCGGTTTTGGATAGCCGCGCTGCTGTTGGCAGTTTTTCCGGCTGGGTTGCAGGCCGAGACGGCGGGTTTTGCTGCGCCGAGCTCGGCAGCTCCGGCAATCCCTGCGCAGAGTGCGCTCCCCAGTTCCGCTTCCGGGCAGGTTTCCTCCGCGACGGTTCCCGCGCAGAACGGCAAGCAGGCTCAGGACTGGAATAAGTCCGAACCGGTAAGCAGCTCCGACCTGCGGCGCGCGGTGAAGCTCTACCTCGCGGCCAGCAAGCTCTTCCAGAAGGGACAATTTGAGAAGTCCATGCGCGGCTATCAGCAGGCTGCCGCGCTGGACCCCGGCAATGCCGACTACCCGCTGGCGGAGAGCGTAGCGCGCCATCACGCGGTGACGGCATTGATCGAGTCCGCAGCCAAGGATCGGCTGGAGGGCAACACGGCGGCCTCCGGCGCGGCCCTGGCCCGCGCGCTCGCACTGGACCCAGGAAACGCCGAAGTGAACCAACACTTGGACGAGATGGGAGACCAGGCCGCACGCGCTCAGTCAATCCCCCTCTACGAGCAGGACGCGGAGACGCTCGGGGGAGCCGTTGAACTCGCGCCCGCCTCCGGAGTCCACAGCTTTCATCTGCGCGGCGACCAGCGCCAAATCATCCAGCAGGTTTTCAAAGCCTACGGGATCGAGACGACCGTGGACAAGAGCGTTGGCGCAACTCAGACCCGGCTGGATGTGGATCGGGTAGGCTTTACGACGGCGGCTCACCTCGTGGAACTGGCGACAAACTCCTTTTATGTTCCGCTGGATGCGCACCTCGCGCTGGTGGCGAATGACACCGTTGAAAATCGCGAGCAGTTCACGCGCCTCGATCTTGAGACTGTCTATCTCTCCGGGCTGACCGCGGATGAGATGACCGAGGTTGTGAGCCTGGCCAGAAACGTCTTCAATGTGCGGCAGGCGGTGGCCGATCCCACTTCCGGCACGATCACTCTGCGCGGACCGCAGGGGATCTTGAGCGCCTTCAACGCCACCATGAGCGAGCTGCTCGACGGACGAAGCCAGGTGCTGCTGGATGTGCGCCTGATGCAGATTGCGCACGTCAGCGAGCGCAACACCGGAGTTCAGCCTCCGCAAACCGTGTCGGCCTTCAACGTCTATGCCGAAGAACAGTCCATCCTGAATGCAAACCAGAGCCTGGTACAGCAGATTATCTCCTCGGGATTGGCCGCCCCCGGAGACACCCTGGGGATTCTCGGCATTCTACTGGCCTCCGGACAGGTCAGCAGTTCCCTTTTCTCCAACGGGATTGCGTTGTTTGGCGGCGGTCTGACGCAATCGGCTCTCTCTCCGGGCGAGGCCACGGCCAACTTCAACCTGAACTCGTCGGACTCGCGCGAACTGGATCAGATTGAGTTGCGCCTGGGCGACGGCGAAGCAGGAACCGTGCGCATGGGCGAGCGTTATCCCATTCAGACCTCTTCCTATTCCAGCCTGCTGTCGGGCACCTCCAGCATTCCCGGCCTGAATGCCGCGGGGACCTCTGGCGCGCTCTCTTCCCTGCTTTCTTCTTTGAACAGCAGCGCGGCGGCGATCCCGCAAGTGGAGTATCAGGATCTGGGCCTGACCTTGAAGGCAACCCCCAAGGTGCTGCGTAACGGCGATGTCGCTTTGACCATCGACATGAAGATCGACGGCCTCGAAGGAACCTTCATCGATGGCAATCCCGTGCTCAACAGCCGCGTCTATTCCGGGGTGGTGACGCTCAAGCAGGATGCAGCAGTGGTGGTGGCCAGCGAACTGGACAAGTCGCAGAGCCTTGCCATCAGCGGCACGCCGGGCATCAGCGAGATTCCCGGCCTGAACAATCTGACCGGCAACGACAAGCAGGTCAACTATGCCACCCTGTTGATTGTGATCACCGCCCATGTGGTTCGCAGCCCCCGGGCAGCCGGGCATTCGACGATGATGCGCATCGAGCTCCAATAGCCCCGGCAGTGAATCCTTCCGCCGCGTGTTTCTCGCTACAAATAGCGCCCCTGCGAGCGGAAATTCCTTCGATCGGAATTGCGCCTCGCAGAGGGGAGTCTTGCCTTGTCTGAACTCAGGCGGCATGCGCCTCAGCGTCCGTCTCAGTTGGCCGGCGCGTCCTGGGAAACGCCGTCCAGCCGGGCCTGATACTGGATGAGCTTTTTGAGGGTTGGATAGGGAGCATTGGCGGGAACCGGGCGGCCGTTGACCATCAGCGTGGGAGTCTGGTGAATTCCCAAATCCCGGGCCAGAATCACCGGAGCCTCCACCGCAGCTTTGGTCGCGGGCTCTGAAGCACAGGCTGCTACCTTGACCGGATCGAGGCCCGCATGGGCCACCGAGCTGTTCAGCGTCAGCGTGGCGCCATCGGCCGTATCCAATCCTGCCTGCCCATCAAAAACAGCCGACGCGAAACTGAAGAATGCATCGCTGCCGCCGAGTTTGGTCACGCAGGCGCCATAGGCAGCGGCGCGCTCCGCTTCAGGATGCTGCGGCAGCGGAAAAGTCTCAAAGACGATGCGCGCCTTGGGGAAATCGACGGCCAGCTTGTCCATGTTGGCCTGCGCTTCCTTGCAATGGGGACACTGAAAATCGGCAAACTCGACCAGTTCCAGATCCTTCAAGGCCGAGCCGCGATAGGGGCCGTCGGCGCGCTGCTGCAACTGGGCGCGGGCTTCAGCGTAGGGATGCTCGCCAAAAGGAAGAATGTCGTTCTGGGCAATGATGTGCTTGCCGTCGGGAAGAGCAAAGAACTCGACCAGAGACGGCTTCTGCTTGCCGTTCTTGTCAGCAACCAGAATGATCACCTTGCTGACGCCCTCAGCCTGCGTCTTCTGAATGGCCTGCACCTGCCAGATGCGGTCCTCGTCAAAACCCCAGAGATCTTGCAGAAACGCGTTGACGAGCGCCTTTGTGGGCGCGGCGGCGGTGAAATCCGCGGGATTCGTTTTGGGAAACACGGGCTCTGCTGCTGGAGCCGGCTCGGAGGGCGTTCCCGCGGACGCAGCCGGCGCCTTGGGCAATGGCTGCTGCTGGGCCGCAGCCGCGAAGATAGGCAAGGACAAGGCGAACAGCGCCAGAGCGCTGGAAAAACGGACGGACATACGAGTCAAGCAGATTCTCCTTAAGCTGGGGGAAGATTCCCGACTTCTAGCTTATACCCGGCCCTGAACCTAGACCTGAACTTTGACGGCGATGGGAAACCTGCGGCCCATGCCAAAGGACTTCGAGGTCACTTTCAGAACCGGGGCGGCCTGCTGGCGCTTGTACTCGGCGCGCTCCACCAGGCGCACTACGCGCTGGACCAGTTCGAGGGGAAACCCGTATGCCTGGACGATCTGTTCGGGAGTTTCATAGCGCTCGACGTAGGCTTCCAGAATCGGATCGAGAATTTCGTAGGGCGGCAGAGAGTCAGTGTCCTTCTGATCGGGGCGCAGTTCGGCCGATGGCGGTTTTTCGAGGATTGCCGCTGGAATCACCTCGCCCGAGCGGTTGATCCAGCGGCAAACCGAATAGACGCGGGTCTTCACCAGGTCGCCGATCACCGCCAGAGCGCCCACCATGTCGCCGTACAGGGTGCAATAGCCTACGGCCATCTCCGACTTGTTGCCGGTGGTCAGCACCAGCGCGGAGTACTTGTTGGAAAGAGCCATGAGCAGGCTGCCGCGAATGCGCGACTGAATGTTTTCCTCGGTGGTGTCGGGCTTGGCGCCTGCGAAGAGCGGCTCCAGGGCGCGGGTAAACTCGGCAAACAGGCCGCTGATGCCGATCACTTCAAAACGAATGCCCAGATTCGCCGCCAGCCGCCGGCTGTCTTCGATGGAGCCGGCCGAAGAGTAGGGGCTGGGCATGCCGACGCAGAGCACATTTTCCGCTCCCAAGGCGTCGGCGGCGATGACTGCCACGAGCGCCGAGTCGATGCCGCCGCTCAAGGCCACCAGCACTTTCGCAAAGCCGCACTTGCGCACATAATCGCGCGTGCCCAGGACCAGGGCGCGGTAGGCGGCCTCGGTATCGTCTTCTTCCGGAGCCGGCGCCAGCGGCGCGCCCAAAGGAGCCGTGAGCGGATCGACAATCACCAGATCCTCTTCAAACGAAGCAGCCTGAGCGATCAGTTCGCCGCGCGCATTCAGCGCCAGCGAGGAACCGTCGAAGATCAGGCTGTCATTGCCGCCCACCTGGTTGGACAGCAGCACCGGCACGCCATCGCGGCGGGCAATGGATGAGAGCATCTGGCGGCGAATCGCACGCTTTCCATGCCAGAAAGGCGACGACGACAAGTTGATGTGCAGGGCCGGATGCTGACGCATCAGCTCTTCCATGGGATCGACCGTGTACAGGCGGCGCGGCCAGAAGTTCTTGTCGTTCCAGGCATCTTCGCAGATGGTGATGGCCAGCCGCACGCCCTCCAGTTCGACCACCTGCTGCCCGCCCGCCGGGGCGAAGTAGCGCTGCTCGTCGAAAACGTCGTAGAACGGCAGAAGGCGCTTGTGCTGTTCGAGCAGCAGCCGCCCGCCATCCAGCAGAACCGCGGCGTTGACGGCCGGTCTTCGGCCAGAGCAACCACTATCCGTTGCCGGTGATCCCGATTTTTCACCGCTGCAACCAGGACCGGTTGCTGGGGACCCCGATTTATCCCCCGCGTTCTCCCGCGGTAGAGCCACGCCCGCCAGCACAGCGGTGGACAAGTCGCGCGTGGCTGCCGCCAGCTCATCGACGACCAGACGGCAGCGGGTGAGAAAGCTGGGCTTCTCCAGAAAGTCGGCGGGAGGATAGCCGCAGAGAGCCAGCTCGGAGAAGACGGTGAGCCGCGCACCCTGAGCAGCGGCGCGGCGGCTGACGGCGACAATCTTTTCAAGATTGCCGGTAAAATCCCCTACAGTTGGATTGATCTGTGCCAGCGCGATCTTCACGTTTCCAGTTTAATCGAAAATGCAGCTTCCAGCTCCTAGTGCTCTGTCCACGAGATTTCGTCATCGCGCCGCCATGGGCGCGGGCCGGAACGTCCGCGCTTGTCCACGATGAATGACCAATTCATGCGGTCTAAACACTAGCTGCTCGATCAATTTCCCCGCACAATATTGACAGTCTGTGCAGCCAGTCGCATTCTCCCACTCTTTTGAGTCATAAGCACAGAGGAAGAATCTCCCAGGGTTCTGTTGAACCTTGGGTTGAAAAAGCCCTGTGAGCGCCTCGAAAAGCTAGAAGCTGGAAGCTAGCTGCTAGAAGCTGTCTTTTACGTTCCGGTTCCGGCAAAGACCACGCCGATGGTGCGCAGGATGATCTGAAGGTCCAGCCAGATGCTCCAGTTTTCGATATAAGTCACATCCAGCGAGATATAGCTATCAAAGGATGGATCCTGGCGGGCCTGCACCTGCCACAGGCCGGTGATTCCGGGAGTGACGTCGAGGCGGCGCAGGTGGCTCAGCTTGTACTCGTTCACCTCGCTGCCGATGGGCGGCCGGGGACCGACCACGCTCATGTCGCCGCGCAGCACATTGAAGAACTGGGGCAGCTCATCGAGCGAATACTTGCGCAGAAACCGTCCCAGCCTGGTAATGCGAGGATCGTCACTGATCTTGAACAGCACTCCCCGGCGCTCGTTCAGGTGCATCACGCTGGCGCGCCGCCTCTCCGCGTCGCGCGCCATGGTGCGGAACTTGATGCAGCGGAAGACAAGGCCCTTCTTGCCGATACGCTCGGAAAGATAGAAGACCGGGCCGGGAGAATCGAGCTTGATGGCGATGGCGACGGCGGCGAGCAGCGGTGAAACGAAGACCAGCGCGAGACTGGAAAAGACCACGTCCACCGCGCGCTTGAGCAGCAGTTTGACCTCATGCACCTGGCCGCGATGCAGCGGAATGGTCGGAAACTGGCCCACGTATTCGATGGAGTTGTTCCAGGTGTGGCCATCGTACATATCGGGAACGACGCGCAGGTCCACACCCTGAACGCGAGCCTGGGCGAGGGCATCCTGGACGACGGTGCGCTCGCAGGGCGTGGTAAAGAAGATCTCGTCCACAAAGTGCTTGCGGGCGTGCTGAAAGAGCGTGTCGATGGTGCCCACCACCTCGCCAGAGGCCGCGATCGGACCGGAGCCGGGCAATTCAATGAACCCCTTGAAGGAGTAACCTAGGTGACGGATGCTCTCCAAGTGATGGCGCAAGGCTTGCGCTTCCGGCCCGGTGCCCACGATGAGCACGTTGCGCGTGCCCACTCCCCGCTCGAAGCCGCGATAGAGCAGGAGACGATAGACCAGGCGGCGCAGGCTGAGAGCGACTGTGACCAGTCCCACGGTGAGCAGCACGATGCTGCGCGGAATGTCTTCGGCATGAACCAGGTAAAGCGTGCCGGTCAGCAGCAGGCCGGAGGTGATGCAGGCCTGCACGCTGAGGCGCTGCTCATGGAGAATGCTGTTGAGCCGCTTGGGCGAATAAAGATTCAGCCTCCGGCTGGTAATCATCAGCGCAATGGCGTATCCGCACAAAAGGGCGAGCAGAATTCCCATGGAACGGCCATGGATCAGGGTGCCGTGCCAAAACCCCCTGGCGCTTGCCAAGGGACCTGTGTGCACTCGATAAAGGGTGGCAAACACAGCGGCTGCGAGAATGGTCATCGCATCCAGGGTCATCCAAACATAGGTCTTGCCGCGCGGGCCGCGCACAGGGCCGGCAGCAGAACCTTCCGTCCAGTCCTGGAAGCTGGACTCGGAGGTGGATATTTTTTGCCAGAATTCCGAAGTTGCCATAGGCGTCGTGGTCCTTGAAACGAGCTACGACTGGGAACAAGTGGAGATTCCTCCCCACCCAAAAGAACAATATCCATCAATAACCAGGCAAAATCACAACTTCGGCCCTGCCGCAACTCAATTCGTCTTCGGTCCTTCGGTCAGGGAGTGCAATGCAACAATCAGTATTCCTGCCGCCAGAAGCCAGCCATGGCAAATTGAATCTTTGCTCCAGGTCAATGGCCTGGGCTGTGCACGTTTGTCGCTGGCGAACTTACGTGGCAATTCCGCTCAATCGTCCATACGGTCTGGCTGAATCTCCCGCGTATTGACTTGCTGGGGTCAAGATCACAGATAGCATCCTGCGCTGCGATGAGAACCGGTCTACGGTAACCAAAATTGTACAACATTTCCTTGATGCGGCCGCTCGCTCTCACTGCTGGCTCACTCCGAAGGCCCGCCTGCAGAAAGCCAGCCGGCCCATTTCTTTCCGGCTGCCGACTAGAAACAGCATCGCTCAAATTGCCAATCGGCCGCAAGCAAAATCTCATGGCCGCTTGATTGCGATCTGCAGGGCGCCTTATTCCGAAGGTAATACGTAGGCGTCCAGAGCCAGAAACTGCTGAATATGAGGATCGGAAGAGTCGACGAAGTCGCTGACCGGGCCGAAAAACTGCACCCTGCCCTGATGGAGGAAGAGAACCATGTCGGCCAGGCGCTCGGCAATCCGCATGTCGTGCGTCACCACGATGCTGGTCTTGCCCATCTGGCGCTTGAGAATCTCGATCAGGTCGCCGAGCCGGCGGGCGATGATGGGATCGACCATGGTGGTTGGCTCGTCGTAGAGCACCACCTCGGGTTCGGCGGCCAGGGCGCGGGCGATGGCCACGGCGCGCTTGCGGCCGGTGGAGAGGCTGGCCGGCAGGGCGTCGGCCACATCTTCGGCTCCGACCACGTTGATCAGCAGGTCCACCCGTTCCTGCACCTGCTCCTCGGAGAGACCGCCGCGCTCGCGCAGCGGAAAGGCCACGTTTTCCCGCACGCTGAGTGAATCAAAGAGCGCGCCGTTCTGGAAGACCATGGTGACGCGCTTGCGAATGGCCCTCATGCCCTCTTCGTCGAGGCTGGTGATCTCCTGCCCCTCGACGTGAACGGAACCCTCATCCGGCTTGAGAAAACCCATCAGAATGCGCAGGGCTACCGATTTGCCCACGCCGCTGCGGCCCAGAATGCAGAGAGTCTGGCCGCGATTCACGAAAAAGCTCACGTCCTCCAGAACGACGCGGCCATCGAAGGAGATGCCGACATGGCTGAAAGAGATGATGGGATCCGGCGATTGGGATGCGGCCGCCGCAGAGCGATCCAGCTCTCCGGCATCGGGTAGAGACAGCGCCCCGGCAAGCTCCGCGTTGGAAGAGGAATCGAACATGGCCGTAGATTCAGCTTACCCGACCTGAATGGCGACGGAGCCATCTTCCGGCTTACAAATCCCGGAGGAATAATGATCTGCAAGGATTTGAAAGAAATCATACCCCCTGGGGGTATAGGGGAGGGGGGGGGAGATCAGGGATCAGGGATCAGTTGCCCTGCTTTGCCGACTGGTTCCATTGTGCGCCGGGGAAATGGAATTCTGTGCATGAAGTTGCGGGAAGAGATTGTGGTTTCCCAGGTGCTCTCACAGGTGCCCAAATGCGAGGCACCTGGGGCACCCGCCAATGGTCGGACTTGCGCCGCCCGCCGGCCTGGCAGGCTGGAACCCGTCCCTCTCAAGCTCTCTGAATACGCGCCGATAAGCCGTACAGAGTTTATGCCGGCTCCGGTCGCGGACAGCAATTTGAGCCCAAGGAAACGACCCCCATGCCAATACTTCGCGATCTTCGCATTTCTAGCAAATTCGCCTACTCCTTTGGCGCGGTCTGTCTGCTGTGCGCGCTGCTCGGAGCAGCCTCGTTGACAGGCCTTTTCAGGGTCAGCGCGACAGTCCGGGACATCGCCGTCAACACCATGCCTTCAATCAGGGCGTTGGGGGATATCCGCTATTCCGTGGCGACCATCCGCCGCACAGATGCGCTGTTGCTGCTGTGCGATTCCAGCGCCTGCACGGAGCGCCTGGCGACCAAGCGCAAGAAGTACCTTACCGCCTACAATGAGGCGATTGCGCAATATGCGTCGATGACTTCGTATCCGGGAGAGCGGGAACTTTACGAGCGCATTCGGCGGAACGCGGCGGCATACATCGCGTTGAGCGATCAAAGCCGGCAGCTTGCCGAGGCGGGCAAGAGCGAAGATGCGTCGCGTCTGCTGCTCTATGGGGATGCTGTCAAGGTTTACAATGCGGCGGCCGACGCCGTGGAAGAGGATGTTGCGCTGAACAATAAAATGGGGGCCGAAGAGGCCGCGCGCTCCACCCTGCTGGTGCGTAGGCTGCTGATCGTGATCTGGATTGTGATGGCAATTACGGTTCTGTTGTGCGCGGTGATTGGCGCCGGTCTCACCCGCCTGATTGTGCCCCCCCTGCAATCGGTCACGGTGGCCCTGGAGCAGGTTGCGGAGAAGAACCTGACGGTATCCGTCGAGGCGCGGGGCGAGGATGAGATTGGCCGGCTTTCAGCCGCCTTGAACACCACCGTGGCCTCGATGCGAAGTGTTTTGCAGTCAGTGGCGCGGGGAGCGGAGACACTTTCAACGGCGGCCACGGAGCTGAGCGTGAGCTCGGCCCAGACCAACGGCAATACGCAGACCCAGACCAGCAAGATCAACCAGATTGCGGCGGCGGCGCAGGAGATGACGGCCACCATCGGCGAGATCAGCCACAACGCGGAAGCCGCATCGAGCGCGAGTCGCGAGTCGGCCGAGACCGCCCGGCAGGGGGGCGCAGTCATGCAGGCGGTAGCCGCGACAATGGAGGCGATTTCCTCGTCCACCGATTCCGCGGAGCAGAAGATGACCATGCTGGCCCACCGATCGGAAGAGATCGGCAAGGTAGTGAGCGTGATTCAGGAGATCAGCGAGCAAACCAACCTGCTGGCACTGAACGCGGCCATCGAAGCGGCCCGGGCGGGCGAGCATGGACGGGGCTTTGCCGTGGTGGCTGGCGAAGTGCGGCGGCTGGCTGAGAGGACCAAGGGCGCCACCGAAGAGATTGCGGGCACCATCCACAGCATCCAGCAGGAAACGCGGGAGACGCTCAACGTAATGTCACAAAGCCGCGGCACCGTGGAATCCGGACTGAGCGAGACGGCGCGAGCAGGCACCAGCCTGGAGGCGATCATCGGGTCGTCGAACGAGGTGGAGAACCAGATTCGTCTGATCGCCACAGCCGCCGTCGAGCAAACCGCGGCCTCGGGCGAAATCTCCGAGTCGGCCAGCCACATCTCGAGCCTGGCCACGCAAAACTCGCAGGCCGCCGAGGAGACAGCCGAGGCATGCAAGAACCTCTCCGCGCTGGCTACCGACCTGGACGGGATCATTCGCCAGTTCCGCATGGACGACGAAACTCAACAGGGCGGCAGGCTGCGGAGCGAGTGGCACGGCGGAGCGCTGGCTGCAGCGTCGCACAGCGCCTCCTGAAACCAAACAGCTCCCGGCCGGGGAGACGTGTCCGCCCTGAAACCGATGCCGAAGGCGGCGCGCTTTTCAGGACGACGGGTGGTTCATATCTCAATGTAGTGGTGTGTCTCAATCATTGCGTCTGTTGTCAGCACGCCACAACGCGTCAGGCTGGGTTGAACGGGATCCCCTCGGGGGCTAAAGCCCGGTTGATTTTGCAGACTTTACGTACGGGCTAAAGCCTGTATCCTTCAAGTCCGATAAACGATGATCTAAGTGTGAGACATACCACTCGTACCTTGACCGCGTAATTTCGTCGTTTCCCAGGTCTCAAAAGCGAGACCTGGGGCACCCGAACGTTTGTGGTTAGATTACGAATTCGCCAAGTCAACGTACTCATTGCTGTCCAAAACAGCCTGATAGCTCTTGCGGCTTGAGACGTATCGAAGGCGGCTGATCCCCGTTACTCTGAAGTGGGCTCCCGGACAGGGCCACATTCAGAGACGAAAGGATCAGCCATGACTCCAGTATGCAGTGTCTACTCGCAGCTTTTGCAACTTATCCCACGCGGGCAATTCGCACAGGCCGTCAAGCAACATCAAACCGAATTCACCGCCAAGGGGTTCACTTGCTGGGAGCAGTTCGTGGCCATGCTGTTTTGCCAGGTGGCGCATTTG
>Ga0182030_10003262_pt1 | contig 34627 bp, 27 predicted proteins | sample 812S3MmetaG_FD_121299 | JGI IMG/M metagenome (GOLD analysis project Ga0182030, IMG submission 121299) | Permafrost microbial communities from Stordalen Mire, Sweden - 812S3M metaG (Illumina Assembly) | ecosystem: Environmental > Terrestrial > Soil > Wetlands > Permafrost | place: Sweden...
GGCAGTGAAGCTGCCTGTTGAGCCAACTAAATCTTGAATGGTGTTGCTACTGTTGCCTGCAATCGTGAGGACGTCAGTCCCCGAGCCCAAAAGTATGGTGTTGCTGGTGAGATTAGCAAAATCTGAACCGTTTACAGCAGCATTGGTGGTGGCATAGATATGTATAGTCTCATTACCAGCGCCTAATGTAATGTTATTGCTGCTATAGCCAGTGATATTAATTGTGTCACTGCCGGCATTCAGAAGCATGGTATTAACAGGTGCTGCCCCATTCAGAATGGAACCGCTGGTGTCTTCCGTGAGTGTTATAGTATAATTGCCGGAGTTTCCCGACGAGGCCTCATCAATGAGGTCGCTGGTATCTCCAGATATGGTGAGGGATATTGTGCCATTTCCCATACCTACGGTGTTGCTGGTTAAGGAACTCGTGCTGTTGTTTATTGTAAGTTTGCTGGTATCAGTGTAAGTTGCCATTATTGCTCTCCCAAAAAAACAGTTTAATAGCTTAGCTGTAATAGACCCTTTTATATGCTCAATATCTAATTATCATATAAACAGGCTTGTGAATGAATATATGCCTACTATTTAATTATTACATAAACAAGTTTATGAATGATTAACTTCAGGCAGCATTTGTATTAACGTGAAGTTATTTCAGAGGCATTCCTAAGAAAATCTAACTGCCCAGGTAGTTACGGGTAACTCTTCAGATAGTGCGTTAGCTATGTGTGAAAGCCGAGCACCGGAGCGGAGCGTACTTTTGGGTACGTGAGCACCGGAGCGCAGGCTTTCACACATAGATGACGTGCTAGCTGGAGAGTTACAAGAAAATTATGATGATAATGAAGAATCCTACTAGACAAGTCGCTTAAAAGTTATTACAACCATAAAGTCACTCAAACAAGCCTGGGTAGCTCAGTCGGTAGAGCAAAGGATTGAAAATCCTTGTGTCGGGGGTTCGATTCCCTTCCCAGGCACCATTTTTCTTTATCAATCTCCCCCTACAACCCGTCATTGCAACTATCTGCCCATAAGTTAGCGCCTATGGGGCTCTGCCCCGCCTTATAATAGGTTGCGTGCATAGCATGCTCCATAAGGGCTTCACTCAACCGTCACACCCTTCACCAAAAATATCGGCTCCCTTCGCTTCTCTCGTTCCCAGTTAGCTTTCATCAGGCATATAAAATCTGTGGCGGGTTTGTTATCTATTAAATATTGCCACCCGAACGGGTTCCGGTAATCAAGTCGTCTGATGTCGATGTCGATTCGCTGGAGGTAGTTTATCACCACTTCCATAGATACATACACCCATACCTGGCGAGTTGATCGGCGTCCGATTCCTGATTTTATGGGCAAATCCGCCACCTGCTGCATTGATCCCCAGGGGCAGGGCAGGTGAAGGCCATAATGGGCCAGTTTTTTCATCGTAAAGCCGCTAGGTTTCCAACATCGGGTTATTTCGCGTTCGATCCCTACGGTGTCTTTGTCAAGGCCACACTCCACAAGGACTTTGGTCAAATCCTCTAGAGTTCTTATTTTTACAGGGGGTGTTCCTCCCTTCAAATATCTGTCCGATTTATCCCTAATCGTCGATACAATCAAAAATTTATTGATTGAAGACACTGTTCTTTTGAAATGTTCCTCCAAAACCAGGAGAGGCGTTTTTAGCTCATAAGCTAGCCAAAGCTGGTATTTATCAAGGTCCGTCCATCTTCTGCTCGATTTTAATAACATATATGCTCCTTACTTATAAAGAACTATATAAACATATTTAGGCAGCAAGCCAAGAACTTTTTTAGTACTAATTCACAAAAAAAACATATAAAAAACTAAAATATATTAAATAAGCATATTTAGTCAGGGAAAGTACCATTCTTCAGCGACGCCATGCAAAGGCCTAAAAGATGTATGCCCCCCAAGGACCCCTCTGCGGGCCGTATACAATTAACCAAATATTAACCTTTTAATTGCCAATGGCTGTGTTGCATAAGTCCATATAAGTTTGTTGCAAATTTATCTAAAATGCTTGACATTGGCAAACTGAAAGACTATTAAGCAAAGTATGGTCAAGTTATCTCGATCATGAACAGGATGTCTCGCTGCAATTGCGAGATGCTTAACAGGAGGTACTATAGGAGTGCGTAAAATATGAAGGAATCAGTAAAAGCTTATCAGCGTGCGGACATATTGGAAACTGTCACGCGTACGGTTATCCCTGAAGGGATGATTAAAACGCCTGAGGGTAATGTGATACCGGTCCCCACTAGGAATAGGCGTGGTCGCAAGGGTAGTCGTGTTGGCTCTCATCCGTTGCGTGATATAAGATTATCCAGGGATATGACTCTGGAAGAACTGGCAGAAGTATCGGGGCTTTCTCCATCCTATCTTTCCCGATTAGAATCTGGTTCGCGCCGACTAAATGTGGATACGATCAATCGCTTATCCGATGCCTTGCGTTGTGAGCCAAGCGATTTGTTGTCGCCTACAGATAGTTGGATTAACAAAGGTGGGGTGGCAGGTTACAGTCTGCAATCGGCTCAGAATCTGATGCATGCCCGTGGCGGCCAGTATCGATCAGCCATGACGCAGAACGCATCAACATTTGCGGCGTTGACGAATCAACAGATACCTCTTTATGAAACGGATATTAAGACTGGTCTTGTAGACTTTTCGGCGCCCGTTTGCCAGATTCCGGCACCATCAGAAATAGCTGGCGTGCCCGGAGCATTTGCATATACAGTCGCTGATCACACCATGGAGCCTCGCTTTTACAGAGGAGACCGCTTACTGGTACACCCAGGCAAGCCTCTTTCCCCTCGCGCGACAGCCATGGTCGTCACCACGGACAATCGTGTGATCTTAGGTGAGTTCGTTGCTTGGCGTCATCAGTCAGAAATAGATGGCAGGTTAGCTGCTGCTAACGATACGGATCCTCAAGCTGAGGACGAATACGTACTCGAGTTGAAGCGCTATAAAAACGAAAACCCTAGTGACTATGCACGCCGTGAAGGCGATGCCCCTTTGGGTCAGGTTTTGCTCAACCACAGCGATATAGCTAGTATCTCCCGGGTTATCGGGATGGTTGAGGCGTAAGCTTTAATTTTCTTAACACAACAAGAATGCCCGCCATTGTGCGGGCATTTTTTTCATGCCTTATGATCTGTAACCCCTTACCTCTGAATTATGATAGGTAGCTCATAACATTGAAAATTTTTCTTCCCATCCTTTCATGTTTCCACCATAATGGGCCCCTGATTTAACTATAGAGAGAGTAGTATGAAGCGCTTAATCCTGGCAATTTTCCTGAATGTCCTGTCAATTCAAGTTTCCATGGCATCTAATGATATCGATCGCGATCTCTGGATCGATGATATGAAGGACACGGTTTTCATTAAGCATGGCCAATTTTTTAATAACCTAGAGTCTCAACCCATAGAAGCTTTTCAGGAAACCTTGGTAGACTTTCTAGATCTTTGCTACCAACGACGGGAAGACATGTTTGTGGGTATGTTTAGGAAGCTGCCAGCAGTGAAAATCCCCCAAGGTCTGCTTACCCGCGAGTGGACTCTAGGTCTGGCCTTTCCCGATGGGAAGTCGATCCCCCAACTTTTTGACATGAGGCATCCTCAAAGGGTCAAGGGTGAGCTCAAAACCCTTTGTCAGGAGCATCAAATTAATCGCGCTGAGCTTCTGGTGATTCTTCAAGGGGCCTTTAATGCCCTATATACGGTTACTATTTTGAAGCAGGAACTCGATAAAACTCAACCAGACATTATGGCCGCTGAAGGAGAAAGGGAAGATATTGGGGCGACGCTCGTGGCCCTCAACCCTCTAGTTGTCAAGGCAAACGACAGTCTGATTGCATACGTCGACAGAACTCTTCGCCAGCATTTACGGTCGGTTTTTGTTAGTAACCTTCCGTGTCCTGTGCGAAATGGGGGTGTTTTGCGTATAGAATCTACAATAGATTGTGGGTATGAAAATGCCGGCCGCGCGGGCATCGTTAGTGCTCTTGATGGCGTAGACTGGCAGAGGTACATGTATTTATTTAAGTTCATCCTAGGATACCAAGAAGTTTGTTCAGCTTATGCTATCGATGAACTTTTCAGAAGTAAGTTTGATATAAAAGTCTTCAAGCAGGACCATGATTGGCGGATTCTGAGTAAATTCAAGGCTATGGAGGTCTCATCTCCCCCTCCCGTGTTGGTTAAAGCCGTATGGGAGTCTTGGGTAAACGGATTATTTGCGAACTACCATACCCTGTCGGGTGGTGAAGCCATCACGCATTTCCTGGCTGTGAGCAAGCGCCTGTTTGAAAAGAGGGAAGAGCTGTTTAGGAGATTTATGCTCGATAAAGGAATAGTGGACCAAGCCGAAATCCCGGACGAATTATTCCGAAGGGATATAAGTTATTCTACTTACAATGGAAGAGTATTTGTGCGCTCTGTTATGACAAGAGTGGGGGGCTCTAAGGATATTCTATGTCCGGTAGAACCGCGACAAGAAGCTATGGATAATCAATACCTGATACAAGCGCTAGAAAAGGATAAGGTTGATGCTTATGACCTCCTGTCTGGAATCAGGGATTGTATAACAACCGCCACTGTAGAAGAATTTTTGCTGGAGAAGTTCGATCTATTTAGCGCCTTTCAACTTGAAGGTAATTCCACTGCGGACAAGCTTCTGACCCTTTGGAAGAGCAAACAGGACGAGGAGAAGACAGCTTACGACGACTTAAGGAAACTGTTTGCAAAGACTCAAAAAAAGATGAATGAGCCTTGGATGCGAGAAATCCCCGTGCCTAGCAAGCGCGGCAAAAAGCGATTTACGACGATGGAGTTTCGTTTTATCAGCGGCTTTGATGATCTTACCTGTCTTGAAAGCGTTTCTCGGAATAGGCAACAAGCGGACAAGTTCCAAAAGTGGAATCTGCTGATGGCCACGTACCTGTATTGTCGCAGTAGGGCCTTGATAGAAATTGCAGCTAATCTGAGTACAATTTTTGATGTTCCCAAGCCGCGTTTTGTTGTGGTCAACCGAAGCACTGATAGTGGTAAAGTTTTTGACCGTAAGGCCAATATGCTTCTGAGGTTGGCGAGTGCTAGGGCCGGAAATTCTGGCAGTTCGGCAGTTGCACCCGCAAGTGAGTCGAAGGCCATGGCTGGGCCGGCAAGGTCGCAACCCGTAAAGGGCAAACCTGCGGCACCACAGGATGCCCAGGTCCCAGAAGCATTTAGGATCGGACCAGAAGCTGCAGTTGCTCCCAAGCCTGCTCCAGCGGCTGAGCCGGCCCCGCAGCCTTTAGCGACTCAACCGGTTTACACCATTCAAGACTTGCCCATGGCAGAGGAAATCTTGCCGGAATTCATGAACCGCCCTGCCGACAAACCCCTTACCAATGAAGAGCTCGTTAAACAAGTGGCGGACCTAATCCAGTACTTTGCCAAATACCGCAAAGCTGAAGCGGATGCTCTCTTGAAGAGGGTAGGCATCCCAGTAACCTTTGATAGTGATTCTGAGTATTTCGTCTCAATCTTTGAGCGAGGCGACAGAGTCTACGCCGCTGGCGAGGGTTCCTTCGTCGTGCCTCTTAATTTCACTGCTTCAAACTCGAGTCTTCATGAAGAGCTGGTCGAATGGAGCAAGGGGTCTGAGACACGTATGCATGCTCTGTTAAAATCTCGAAAAGATCTAATTATCAGAATCTATTTGAGTCAGTTATCCTTGATATTACTGAAGCATGTAGGAAAACTAGACGCATCGTGTTTTAAGTCTCCCTCAGATAATATCTCTGACGATGAACTCGCCGGGGAACTCTTAAGAATATCGGGTCTGTCCACTCACCTATGGACGTGCTACAGGGGGATCCTTACGCAGTATTTGGAAGGCCCAGGAAACATAGGTGGTTTTAGAGTAGACGGACCAGTTGCAGATTTTTTGGATATTTCAGTTTTTATTCCCGGACTCGACCGTGATGAGAGTGCGGTTAAAGTAAAATTCTCCGACAAGGTCTATTTTAAATATGCCAGTTTGCTCGAGAAGCTTATCCAGACATTATGCAGCCCCGCCTTTCCGGCGCATTTTAACCCTGCGAGCGAAGCGAGAATGCTGACATTTTCTAATAAGGAAATGAGCCCAGTATATCTATCTTATTCAACTGCTCGTGAGATCTATCAGGAAAGAGAAGATGAAGTAAATCTAGTCAAGGAATTCGCAAAGAAAAATCTGGGTCTGTATATAACCGAAAAAAAACAAAATGACGCTCTCCTGGGGGATGCACAAAAGAGTCGTGAACTTCTTGCAGAAACGACCCGGTTGATGACCCAGAATCAGGCAAAAGCAGATGCGGAAATAGCTCAGTTGAAAAGCCAGTTGGCTGCTTTACAAAAGAAGCACGATGATGCCGTGGCTCAAAAGGGTGAATTGACCAAGAAAGTTAAGGCAGCAGAAAAAGCCAAGTCCGCCAACGATAAAGCTCTAGCTGAAAAAGATGCGCGACTCGCCCAATTAGAAGGTGAGTTACGTGGTGCAGCTGAAGTAGGCCAGACGCAGAAGGCATCCATTGCCCAGCAACAGCGCACCCTTGAAGAGTTGCGGCCAGAGATTGATAGGCTGAAACAAAGCAGCAGCAAACTCGAGGTGGAATCGAAAGAGACTAAACGTCTTCTAGACGCTGAGAAGGCGGAACACCAGAGAACCAAATCAAGCTTTGGCCAGCAACAGAGCGCCCTTGATAAGTTGCGACTAGAAGTCCAAAGTCTGAAACAAGCATACAGCAGTCTTGAGGCTGGATCTAGAGAGACCGCGCGCCTTCTAGAAATTGAAATCAGTGATCACACTCAGGTGAAAACAGCTTTAGTCGACATTTGGGAGCAAAAGCAACAACAGCAAAAAATAATAGCTAAAGACGACGCGACTATAGCTAGGCTCAATAAAGAGTTAGAGGGCGCTGTAGATAAAATGTTAGAAATGGAAAGAGAATCAGAAAGTCTGCAAAAAGAACTCGTGAGGGTTCAAGAAGAGCTGAAGGAGATTGCAGGTTTAGCCATGAAAAAATCTGAAGAATCAGAAAGTCTGAAACAGCAGCTGACGACCGCTCAACAAGAGGCATCCAACGCACGCGATCTTGCCACCCGGGTTGAAGCGCTTGAGCGCGTGAATGCAGAAATCAGGCAGGTTAATCTTCAATTCTACCATGGTTGCGAAGGACTTAAACAGCAATGCCAGGCGCTGTATGATGCCAAGATGGCTGCGGAAGCTAAGCTAGCAGAAGCGCAAGCTGTCCCCGCACAAGCGCCAGCGGCCGTCGCACCCAGCAACGACCAGACCCTTTCGGACAAGATCACAAAGCTAAAGGCTAAGATTGCTGCGCAAATAGAAACCATTGAAAACCTGAACGCGATGATCTCAGAAATGAAAAAGGCGAAGAAGTAGGGGGTGATTATCAGAACTTACCGTTGCTTGTGGACAGCGAGTCTTGCCGCCTATAGAGGGACAGTTTACCCAAAAACTGTCCCTCCCCAGAAGGGCAGTTTCAAAAACTTAATCTATTGGTTGACAAACGAAACGGCTATTCATAATGTTGGAATAACCAGTCCAACCAAAGGTATCGCATGCGCAATCTGTTCGTAGTTATCTCTGCTCTTTTCTGTAATTTATCCGCTTATGCAAGTCAGGATCCCATCACCGATGAGATGATCTCGGAAGGGTTGGCGGCGTATAGTCGTGGGTGTTCTTCTAACGAAGACTACCTGGCGCCTTTACGTAAGAGCGGCGAACGTGCCTCAATGGAGTCCGCTAGTCGAGTGACTCTTCATGCAAGATCTGTTAAGACGCCTCAAGGGGGTGTGTTTCCTTTTCTCGTGCTTAACGTGACGAATAGAATGGCAGGGACCATCATATTTTTCCGTTGGGATGTCTCTAAAACCGCGAGAAACAACTACCGTGTAATCGATCAGCTTATGTATAAAACCGGATCATTTAGTCACTATAATGGTGACAAGCGGTTAGGCAGTCTTACTTATTCATTTAACCATGCTAATGAAAATCAACGAATGTGTTATATCCCAAAAGTTGGTTATTATCCTGCATCAACAGCATTGGCGCCGTTCATTTATTGCTATTTGAGTCATTATACGGTTGCGGAAGCGTATCGGAACATGGGCCTGGGTACGGCCTTTGTCGATGAGCTCATGGAGTTCGCATTTCAGTCTACATCGGCTGATTTTATCGCCGCGTCGGTGGCAGAGGACAACATTCCTTCTCGCAAAGTGTTTCTTAAGAGCGGGTTTCTGCAGGTTAAATCTATACTCGATAAAGAGGCTCCGGGCTATGACCGGGAGACTTGCGTGGGCAGATCCAACGCTTACATCAGTCTTGATGGTGAGGTAAGCTTTATTCAGGCGGGCTTTTTCATGGGGCTGCGAGCGGACTTTTACCGAACGAGATATCGAATAAAATCATGTCTCTAAATCAGACATCCGGTATTGACATTGGGGCAGATTTAAAGATAATGGCACTATATAAATTTAAGAGGGTATCCATGAATTTTCGTAACTTTCTCACCGCGGTTTCAACAGTATTTGTGCTTACGTCAGGTTTAGGTCTGGCGAGTGACGCGGGGTTGGAGGGTGGTCCTGCGCCGGTGCAACGTTTACCTTTTGGTCTCAACCAGTTGTTGGATGGCAGCTATAATCAAGTCGAGCCTCGACCCTTCCAGACCGTTATGCACCCAGTAGTTTTGAGTCAGTTCAAAGGTTTCTTCGAAATTATGTTCCGCGAAGATTTTCCTGCTCCTGTCCATTCCTTGAAGACTATCCTCAAGGGATTTAATTGTCTTTACGATCGGCTGAAGGATATAAATACTCACGCAAATACTAAAACGGAACTATTTGAAGGGCAACTGGTGGCTGAACTCGAATTGACTGAGGCGCAACGACTTGTAAAGCGAAAGGCTAAACTCGAAGAGATTGAAGCGGAGCGATTTGAAGGGCAAAGGGCTGAACTCGATAAGACTTTGGCGCTCCATAAAAAAGTTCTCCTACTTTATCTGGATGGTGTAAAAAAGCAGGTAGATTGCATTGCTGAATTTGCCTGTGAAGCTTGTAAGCAATCCGCTACTTACGAATTGGGTGTGCACGAAGACGGGAAAGATGAAGCTGAGAAATAGGGGCTGCGAATTTTTGAATTTTTACCCCCTTGGCCGTCATTCAGAGCAGCATAAGCGCAGCGTTGAGGCAACGAATCCAGCACAATAGTGTGAGCGTAGCGAACTCGAAACGACTTTACAGTGGCGCATTTTTAATAGAGAGTTCGCCGCGCTCAAGCATATATGCTGAATTCCACGCTTCCTCCGCTTCGCGGAGGCGCGCTCTGAATGACGGTTGCGGGGGTTCTTCGCGTATTCCCCATTTTTTTTGTAAGTGTTTACATTACGAGGTAAGATGATTATTGACTAAAAGGGTCATTTCTGTGTCAATATATGGAGGCTAGGGGCTTTATAGGACCTTTGCTCCCTTGATGAACGCACTAAAGAAGAGACAATATCATGACTAAAGCTATCTTGTTCCTGTCTTTACTCTTGCTAGCTGGCTATTCATCCTATGCTAGTGATCTGCCTGAAACTCACTCTCCAAGAGTTTACTACGAATTGCCCCCCGAAGGTGTGGTCGCGCCCGAACCGAATAAATCATCGAGCTACTTTCATAATCCTTATCTCCTGCGCGTTGAGGGTTACGATCTTACGGGAGCGCTTCCTTCCTTTGCCGGGGTACATCCAGATGTAACGATGCTGTACCTAAATCATTGTGGGGTACTCACCGCGTCCGATATGGATGACCTGAAGTTATTTCCAAGACTGCGATACCTTAAAATCTGTCGTGCGGGGCTAGATGACGCCACGATAGTGCGTTTGCTGAATGCTGTGCCTAAATGCCTGTTTTTTCTAGAGCTGGGTGAGAGCAAGATAACTGATACTGGCCTAATTGCTATGCTTAGCTCAGAGAGGCTAGCTGGTTTGAGGGAGCTTTGTCTCTGGAATGAGAAGGTGACTGGATCTATTACTTTTGCGGGGCTTAATGTTATGGCGAGCTCCTGGTTTGCTCGGCATCTTAAGAAGTTCTATCTATCTGATATGCCCAAGGGAGAGGCTTTAACTGCCATGGCGACTGATTTCATTTTGAGAACTAGTGTTGAGTATTCTGCGTTTTATGAAGAAAGCTCCGATAGGCATTGTCTATTGGATTCTCCCGCCGATGAATCATACACTTGGCTAAGTGAGGATGGTGAGTGGTACCTGTATAAGGAGCCATCTTTGTATGATGGCGCGACGGATGGTGACGAATTCTATTTTCTGCCTGAGAAAAAATCTGATAGTGCAATGGTGTCGTACAACGGCCCCAACAGTAAACAGTCTCATCCTGACCCTAAACTGGAGGACTTTATGGCCCGCGTCAATGCAAAGCTTCTACTGGCAGCTGCTGAGGTAGGAGCCGTCTTACATACGGAATCGCTTGATGAGCCAAGCTCTGCAGCGGGAGATGAGTCAAGCTTTATTGAAGCTGAGGAAACTTGGTTATCAGATTCCCTGGAAGATGACACCCACGAAGGTGACGACACCCACGAAGACATTCCATGATTGACGCCTATTTACGTCCCCATATGGATCCCCTCTTGAATCGCGCCGGAAAACGCCTGGCCAGGGCAGGGGTATCAGCAAACGCTCTGACCGCACTAGGTTTCATAGCTGGTTTGGTCTCAATCCTATTCATCGCCAATCACATGTATATGACAGCCGCGGCGTTCATTCTAGTGAATCGATTATGCGACGGCCTGGATGGGGCTGTAGCCCGGGTAACTGGATTAACGGACTTGGGTGGCTTTCTGGATATTTCAGCGGATTTTATTATTTACGCAGGGGTGATCTTTGCCTTTGCCATCGCCGACCATCAAAATGCCATCTGGCCGGCTTTCTTGATCTTCAGCTATATTGGCACCATCACCACATTCCTGGCCTATGCCATTATGGCGGAGAAAAAGCAGGTCACAACCCAGGTTCGAGGCCGCAAATCCTTCTACTACTTAGGCGGCATTTGCGAAGGCGCCGAAACTGCTTTTGTGATGGTTCTCCTGTGCTTCAAACCCCACTGGCTGCCAGAGGTATGCCTCGTCTACGGCATCATGTGCTGGCTTACAACATTAGGCAGGATTTCCAGTGCTTGGCATTTGGCAAAATATTAGTCGCGTGGGGGTTCTGCAATTGTTTCCTCCCTGCCTATAATAACAGCTTCCATCTCGTTGGCCGAACGTCTTTGGTTTGTGGATCCTATGGTGATTTTTTCAAGTTCTGCTGCAGCATCGTCTACGTTGCCCTCACCCAGGAGTTCCTTTTGTTTCATAGCAGTCACAAAGGACTGAAGGGCTTCTGTATTTCTTTTTATCAGCTCAAACATTGGCTTGAGTTGCTCAATAGCCGTCGGGCTATCGCCATGCATTTCACCCTTATCTTTGTTAACCAAAGGCTCATGGGTAAGGGACTGTAGAGTATTTGTTTTGGCTAACGTGCGGGCCTCATTTTGATTAGAAGCATCTTTCAGTGACTTGAGCGACAGCTGGTCTATCATACTGAGACGATGTTGATTTTTACCCAAGAGCTCATATTGTTTGTCGGATATGCGGTGCAGTGCATCTTCTGATTGACCACCCAAGAAGTATAAAGCGCCACCAACGGCATAGCATGCGAGGCTGGTTATGGTCAGATACCCCGCAACTTCACATGGTACGGGCATCGCCGAGGCGATTTGTGAAGCCGCTCCGCTGGCACCAAGTGTCATCCCGAGTGCTTTGGCCACTCCTGAGAAACGGTCATGGAATCTAGATCTCCAGGTATTCCGTTGGGATATGGCGTTTGTTGATTTGTTGATTGAATCGATCAGTACAGCATTCTGCTCGATATACATAGAGGCAAGTCTGTTAAGGTGATCGGCCGATAATTGATTTATCAGCTTGCTAAAAACGGCTTCTTCATCCTTTGACATCAGCTTAATTTCTGAAGAAGCAGATGTGAGTCTTTCTTCACCCAAGTTGTCTTCTACCATGCCCGCAAACTTTGATTTGCTGGAACTGTTTGCATCGTTTGCAGCTGCCAACAGGCTTATGAACATAATACAGGTAAGTAACTTTTGAGGTAAGTGCATTGGCGAGCTCCCTGTTTAAGATTAGGTACTCTTATATAAGCAGTATATTCTGAATAAATCGTAAACAACAGATGCTGTTTTGGTTCTGCTATAGGCTGGGTTGGAATAACATTTGGAGACTTTTTCAAAACAATCCATTTGGTCGTTTACAATCACCTCTCCCCTTGTGGGAGAGGTCGGCCGTAGGCCGGGTGAGGGGTATCGATATTGCTAGTTGGTACCCCTCACCCCTACGCTTCGCTCCGGACCTCTCCCACAAGGGGAGAGGTGAAATGGGGTCTTGAAATAGTCTCATTTTATACGGGATTGAAAACATACAAAAAATTGATATGATGTTCGTGTTGTTGATTTCCAATGAAGAGGTATGCAAGATGACTACTATAACTTATGATCAGTTTGAAAGTATCAACATTCGTTCCGGAACGATTGTTAAGGCCGAGGAATTCCCTCGAGCTAAGAAGCCGGCTTATAAAGTATGGGTAGATTTCGGGCCGGAGATCGGCACATTACAAACCTCGGCGCAAATTACGAAACACTACACCACCGAAGGCCTCGTGGGCCGCCCCGTGTTGGGCTGCGTGAACCTAGGCGAGAAAAACATCGCAGGTTTTCTCTCCCAGTTCCTGTTGCTAGGCTTTGCCGACGACAACGGCGACATCTGCCTGGCAACCGCCGACCCAAAGGCACCCAATGGGCGGAAACTGTGCTAGGGAAGGGCTGAAACCAGAATCCAGAATCCAGAAACCGGAATCCAGAATCCAGAATCCAGAAACCAGAATCCAGAAACCAGAATCCAGAAACCAGAATCGAGAACACCAACACCGATTCTGCCCTCAAGCCCGTCATTCAGAGCAGCAAAAGCGAAGCGTTGCTGCGTGGAATCCAGCACAATAGTGTGAGCGGAGCGGACTCGTAACTACTTTACAGTGGCGCATTTTTAATAGAGAGTTCGCTACACTCACACATATGCGCAGGATTCCACACTTCCTCCGCTACGCGGTACCGCGCTCTGAATGACGGTATTGAAGGGCAGAATCGGTGTTGGTGTTCTCGATTCTGGATTCTGGATTCTAGATTCTAGATTCTGGATTCTAGATTCTGGATTCTGGATTCCCGCTTCCCGCTTCTGGATTCTGCCCCCCAACCTCACATAAACGTATCCATCATTCCAACCCGACGTGCATGGCGTTCTTCCTTACTAAAGGGGGTCGTCACAAACTTCACCAGTGCTTCTTTCGCTTCATGGGCACTGATGTACTTAGAACCTAGGCTCAAGATGTTAGCATCGTTGTGTTCCCGGGATATAGCGGCCATTTCTGCCGTATGGCACAAGGCTGAGCGCATGCCGCGGTGTCGGTTGGCGACGATATCGACGCCAATACCACTTCCACAAACAAGTACGCCATATTGTGCCGCATTGTGCCGCAAAGCCTCGACGACGGGGGGAACCACCACTGGATAGTCGCATGGCTCGGTGTCGTCGGTGCCGAAGTCTAGTGTCTTATAGCCCTTGCTTATGGCAAACTCTATCAGTTGTTGCTTCAGTTCATAACCTGCGTGATCTGAGCCGATTGCGATTGTTATTTGGGTCATTTTGCCACCTTATGCTGTTTGTAATTTAATTTTCTTTTCGGGGAAACTTAGTATGGTTACGCTGAGGAATATAATAAGTGAGCCAATCCATATGGTCATGGATTTGGGAGTCTCTCCAAATGCTACATAGCCAATCATAGCACTCATGATAATCTTGCTATAGCCGAAAGGCATGACAAAACTGACTTCTGCGGCTGCTAAGGCCTTGGTTAAGGCGTAGTGAGCACCAGCGGCAAAGATGCCCATAGCCGCCAGCCACGGCCAATATTCTGTGGACGGCATGACCCAAGCATAGCTGGCAGGAACCAGAGATAATGGCGCCATCAGCACCAAAAGGTAGAAAGTCATGGATTCCGCAGATTCACCCTGGCTCGCCAAAACCCGCGACAGCAGCTTAGATACGGCAAAAGCAATGGCCGCACCAAAGGGCAGCAAAGCCGCCATGCCTAAGGAATCCTCAGCGCCCATAAGGATGCGGTCAGGACGGCTGACGATAAAGGCTCCCACAAAGCAAACCAGGATTGCCATCGCACGGTTGACAGTGATTTTCTCCTTAAGGAAAAAGTGCGCTCCTATAACTGTAAAGATAGGTCCGGTAAAACTCAATGCAACAGCGTGAGCCAGGGGCAGGTAATACACACCCCAGTACCACAATCCAACACCCGCAACGGCGGAAATCACGCGCATGGTATGGAGGAGGGGGCGCTCCGTATATAAACCTTTCCAGCCGCCATTATAAATAAAAGGCAGCATAAACAAGGTACCCACCAAGTTTTGGAAAAAAATGATCACATAAATGGGCAAGCCCATATCCTCGTGGCCTGAGCCACCACTAATATAGCGCACAATGCCATTAATGGCCGCAAAGCAAAAGCACGACGCCACTTTCCAAAGGGCACCAAGCATCTGTGACTTAAGTTCGGGGTTTGTCGTATTCATGCTATCTCACATTTTTTACATAATAAACATAATGTTGATTGCTTAAAAAAGCGAGGGTTATTTTTGCTAAGTCTGCGGCCAAAAAAAAGACCCAGATCCGATAAGGGGCTGAGTCTTTAATGCAATAGAGACCATTTCAAGACCTCATTTCACCTCTCCCCTTGTGGGAGAGGTGATTCTAAACGGCCAAATGGGGTGTTTTGAAATGGTCTCCAATAATTCAAATAATCAATCGATTACATGTTACTCATGTCAACGAGCGCCAAGCGTTGCAGTATGCGAGCTGCTTCCATTTCGTAAGCGCTATAGCCCGACTCACTGTTCAAACGAGCAAGCTCCTCCTGAGCCGCAGGTGACGCATCCCCCTCAAGTACACTGATGCGCCTCTCGAGCTCAGCGGCATCCGACGTGGCTTTGCTAAGCATCGCAGCTGCATCTGCATGTACGTTTGCAAGGCTATCATAAGTGAGGGTGCCGTTCGTGCGGGCCTGGTTAATGGCGCTTACTTTTTGGCCAATGAGTCCCCTTATAGGAGCCATATCATCTTCTAAACTCACGGTTGAGGCCAGCGCAGCACCGGCTCCCACTATACTCAAACATAAAGCTAAAGGCAAAGCCCTGTTTAACATGTCATTCTCCTTAATAAATTAAACATCATTCACATATATAGTCAAAACTACAATTACCGTCAAACAATTTATGAATCTTATTTGTTCTTGCCATCCTTGCCAGCTAAATTGGCCTTTGCCAGTTTCCGGTTCCATTTTTGAACCGCATGCAGTTGGGTACGCAATGATTCATTCTCACGGTTGACCTGTCCCCATCGCTGTAAGGCCCCTTCTAACCATCCGTTGCTCTGTTTATACATTCCTTCAAGATGTTTATTGAGCAGTTCCAAATCTTCAATTCTCTTTTTTAATTGAAAATTTTCCGTTTGAAGTCGGTCCGCTTGATCGAGGAGTTCTGTGTTCCGGGTATGCAAGCTCGTGTCACCGGAATGAGAAATGGTGGCCTCATCGGTTTGGCCAATCAAAGCCCGCTTTCTGGGATTTACATCCAGATTTATGCCATCCATCGATTGCCTAAGGATGTTAAATTCATCACCAGCGCTAGGATCCTCGCAGGCAATAGCCGGAGCGGCCAATAATATAAGGCTCAAAGTAAGCATCTTTGTCATAGATCTATCTTCCCCATTCATTAACGGTCCAGACTACCTATTTGTTCAAGGTTGTCAATAAACGCGTGCCGTTCAATTCACCTCTTTCCACCAAAGCAAAAATAGTTTATATATCATCCACAAAGCACCCGTAGCTCAGCTGGATAGAGCGTTGCCCTCCGGAGGCAAAGGTCAGAGGTTCGAATCCCCTCGGGTGCGCCACAATCTAATAACTGGGTGACTTATGCGCCTTATTCATACACTAGATGAAGCAAATATAAATTTCTCCAATGACACCTGCAATGAGTCTACGTTGGCTCTCGAGGTTGGTTCCGTCGTTTATTTGCCTAAGCTGACATTTAATCTCCTAGATGCGGATAAAGTCTTGCTTTCGCCAGATCTACTCAAGCCCGGCTCGAAAAATATCAGCTACGTGCCCGATAAAAAGCTCGTACGCGGCCTGCAGGACGACTCGCCTCACCTTGACCAGGCACAAGCCATGTTAGAGCGATATGTGGCCTATGCCAAGGATCTGGTTGATTCGCTCTTCCCTCATTATAAAGGTCACTATGAAATAGGCAAGGCCAGTTTGCGCCCCGTGGAGATTCGAGGTCGACAGACGTCTTATCGTAAGGACGACACACGGTTGCATGTAGACGCGTTTCCATCCAATCCGAACCAGGGGATGCGTCTGTTGCGCGTGTTTTGTAATATCAATCCCAACAACCAATCACGCCATTGGCGGGTAGGGGAGCCTTTTGCCAGTGTAGCTAGTCGTTTCCTGCCAACGATCTCCAAGCCTTTTCCAGGTAAGCATGCCCTATTGAAGGCGTTCGGTGTAACCAAAACAGCGCGCAGCGATTACGATCACTATATGCTCCAAATGCACAACCGCATGAAAGCAGACATGAATTATCAAAAGGGTGTCGAGCAGAGCGAATTCCATTTTCCGCCCCAGACCACATGGGTGGTTTTCACGGATCTGGTGTCTCATGCCGCCATGAGTGGGCAATACGTGCTAGAGCAAACCTTTTACCTGCCTGTTGAAGCGATGAAATACCCAGATCAGGCCCCGATCCGAATCTTGGAAGAGATAATGCAACGCAAATTAGCATGATATTGATTTTCGAGCGCTCTTTTCGTTTGACTGCTGCGTGATTACTGGTGTATAAACAAGTCTATTGATTATTGAACAAGGTGGGTTAAAAGCACATGGCAAGTCATAAGTCTGCACTAAAAACGATTCGTCAGACAGAAAAACGTACGGCTCTAAACAAGTCGCGTTTGTCTCGTATTCGTACGCATTTGCGTAATGTCGAAGAGGCCATTCAAGGTGGCAACAAAAAGGATGCGCAAGAGCGCTTCCGTGAGATGCAATCAGAACTGATGCGCGGCGTCCGCCGTAGCTTGTTCCGTATGAACACAGCATCTCGCAAACTTTCTCGCCTTTCTGCGAGAATCAAATCAATACAGGGTTAATTGCCTTTCGCGATTTTTAGCTAGTCTGAGGCTAGTGTATTAATTGCGGGGAAATTATCAATAGGTACTTGCGTGCGCTTTGCGCGCAAGATTCCTGTGGTTTTTTATATTGGTTGCTGTGTGCGTTGTTGAATTTTAGGTAAACACTCACCAATATGGTGGGGGTGGCGAAAAGCTACCCAGTTTGTCATCCCCGCGAAGGCGGGGATCCAGCTGACATGTGCTGCGCAGCAGCTCCGTATAGTAAAAACAGAGCGCTTCGCGCACATTTGTGCTGGATCCCCGCCTACGCGGGGATGACGAATTGGGGAATGGCAAATATACGTAACTACCCAGGTAGTTACGTGTAACTCTTCAGATAGTGCCCTAGATGCTAGGAAGATCGAGCACCGGAGCTTAGCGTATTCTTCATACGTGAGCACTGGAGCGCAGATCTGACGACGCAGATGGCGTGCTAGCTGGGGAGTTACAAACAGGTGGCTTTGATGCGTGTCAGCCGGCACGTATCGGGTATGGGAGAGTCTTTTGCTCTGAAAGGCTGAAGCATGACTGCGGTTGCAAAAAAATATAACGACGAACAACAGCTAACTCAGGATGCACAATCTGCTTTTGCGGATGACTGGGCGCGTGCACAAGCACGTCTAAGCCAGAGTTTGCCTGAGAGCACATTCAAAAGCTGGATTGAACCATTATTCCCCATCAACATGGATGCGGGCACACTTGTGCTGGGTATTCCTACGCGCTTTATGCGCGATTGGGTGACCACCAATTACTTGAGTCAAATCCACCAAAGCTGTCGCGAAGAAAATTCTAAGATTTTTGCCGTTGAAATCGTAGTTGCCGCATCGCCCAATAAGCCTGAATCTGCCAGTTCGACGTCCTCCAAGGTGAGCATCTCTGAACCGGAAGTTCCGTACTCATCAGAAGGCCCCGATCCCAATTCCCCTAACTTCTTGGAAAAAGTCAGTGCATCACTGGATGCCCGTTACACTTTCGAGAACTTCGTTGTAGGCAAGCCAAACGAGCTCGCCCATGCAGCCGCCTTGCGTGTGGCTGAGGCTGAAAACGTCAGCTTTAACCCATTGTTCCTTTATGGCGGTGTTGGCTTGGGTAAAACCCACCTGATGCACGCCATTGCGTGGCACATTAAAAAGTGCCACCCTAAGCGCAAGGTCATTTACATATCTGCCGAAAAGTTCATGTACCAGTTCATCCGCGCATTGCGGTTCCGGGACACAGTCGCCTTTAAGGACCAGTTCCGTTCTGTCGATGTATTGATGATTGACGACGTTCAGTTCATCAGCGGTAAAGATTCGACCCAGGAAGAATTCTTCCACACATTCAACGCCCTGGTAGACCAAAACCGCCAGGTGATCGTATCCGCAGACAAGTCGCCCTCAGACCTGGAAGGCATGGAAGAGCGTTTGCGCTCGCGCCTAGGCTGGGGACTGGTGGCAGATATTCATCCCACCACCTACGAGCTGCGCTTAGGCATTCTACAGGCCAAAGCGGACCATCTCAATGCCCCTATGCCGGACAAAGTACTAGAGTTCCTGGCCCACAAGATCGTCTCCAACGTACGTGAACTAGAAGGCGCCCTCAACCGTATCGTCGCCCACAGTATGCTCGTTGGCCGAGAAGTGACCATCGATATGGCTCAAGATGTGCTCCGAGACCTGCTGCGGGCCAATGACCGTCGCGTCAGTGTAGATGACATCCAACGAAAAGTAGCAGAACACTTCAACCTGCGCCTTTCCGACATGCAATCCACCAAGCGCTTGCGCACAATCGCCAGACCCCGCCAGATCGCCATGTACCTAGCCAAGCAGTTCACCACGAATTCGCTACCAGAAATCGGCCGAAAATTCGGCGGACGCGACCACACCACGGTGATGCACGCGGTAAAGAAGGTAGCAGAACTGATGGAAACTGAACATTCGGTCGCCGAAGACGTGGAGATCTTGCAAAGGATGTTGCAGGTTTAGAAACTTAAGTCATTGAATGCGTCCCCGCCGCCGTCATCCTGAACGGACGACCGCGAAGCGGGAGGTAGTGAAGGATCCAGTTAGACATGTGTGAGCGAAGCGAACTCCTTATCAAAACGCTCACCCCAAGCAGGACAGTTTCGAGTTCGCTACGCTCACACTATTGCGCTGGATCCTTCCCAGAAACGCTTCGCTTATGCTGCTCAAGATGACGGGCAGGGGAGCAGAATTGATGACTCGATGTACTAAAAACATTATACTAAATCTGAGAACACTATCATTCGTTCTCTTAACCCTATTTCTAAATGGATGTGCTTCCATGACCGACCTACCTACATACGTTGTGATCAACAACCCTGATGAGCCTCGCAAGTCCGTCTTACGCACACCGGCTCGCGAGTTGACCTTCCCTCTATCTCCCAAGGACATGGCTGCGATCCAGGTCTTGGAGGCCAAATTCGACCAAGAAGAAAACATGGCGGGCCTAGCTGCCCCTCAAATCGGTTTCGACATCCGAGCGATTATTTTTGAAGTAAAGGATGACCCTATCCTGAAAAGATGGCGGCCAGACCTGACCCAAACCATGCCAAAAGTAATCTGGCTCAATCCCAGATACAAGGGCATAGGTCACGACAAGCACACAGACTACGAGGGCTGTTTTTCCGTATACAACTTAGCGGGCCCCGTAGCCCGCTATAAAAAAGTCCACTACTCCGCCTACACCATAGACGGCGACCTCATCGAAGGCGAAGCCGAGGGCATGCTAGCCCGCGTCATCCAGCACGAAGTCGACCACCTAAACGGCCGCCTATGCATCGACCTGGTCCCCAAAGACAAACTTCTAACCATCGAGGAATACCGTGCCCGCCGCAAAAAAGCCATGGAGACAGGCGAGAAAGAGGACTAAGGTCGGCTTAATTAAAAAAATTTCACTAAAGCACGCCATCATGAAAATATGCTACATTATCCTCATGCTAGTAAACATCTCCTTAGCCCCGGCTACTGCCAACGGCATACCTGATGCCCATCTCGCCCGGATTTCATTCCTGGTGAAAACAATCCTGCACGGAGACAAGGCCGATTCCATCACTCCTTTATCCGGCGGTTTTTCCTCCCCGGGGATGTATAAGATTTCCGTCAAGGGCCAGTCTTACGTTGTTCGTTTCAGCAATGACCAGTGGACAAAGAATGATCGCGAGCGTGAGATTCATGCTATGAAGATAGGCTCAGATCTCGGATTAGCGCCCAAGCTGCTCTATGAGGATGCCCGTGATGGCGTCATCCTGATGGCTTACCTGGACAAGGAAACCCCCGCCCCATGGCTCAATCTCACGGACGCGTACATTAACCGTGTCGCCAAGCGCATGCGCCATCTCCACGATGGCCCCGCTTTTAAGCCTTATGGGTCAATTTTTGATAGCATCCGAGAGGTAAGCGCGACGTTAAAGGGCGATCGCCTGGATCTAATCCAGCGCGCGCTGGCTCTCAACACCAAGCTCGAGGAAGAACTTCAAGAAAAACTGTTGTCCAAACCTTGTCATAACGACCTACATCCAGACAATACCATCGATGTGGGCGATCAGATCTATTTCATCGATTGGGAAGAGGCCGGCCCCGGAGATCCATTCCGCGACCTGGCCACCTATGCCCTCTACGCCGCCATGACGCCAGCCCAAGAGCGAACCTTCCTAAAGGCCTACCTAGACCATGAGCCATCGGCTCAGGATATACAGAAATACTACAAAGTAAAACAACTCACCCTGATCTATTATGCCTTGGTAATGATTATGCTAGCCCAGCAACAAGGCCATGAGCTGCCCGACGTAGACGAAATCACCCAGCTACCGGCCCTCCAAGACACCCATCCCTCAAAATACTTCGCCGACGGCGGCACCTTCGCTATTTTGCGGCTGGCGTTTATCTTGCTGCAGGAGGCGATGAAGGCATAAGGAGTGGTCTAGACAGAACCTATTGATAGGTGGCAGATGTGCGAATTTGTCTCTAGCATTGTATTGACACGTAAAGCTAGAATGTTATGTTAGCCAAATATATAGTTAAGAATAGGCCTGTTACATAGTGAATATCCTACTACGACTGTCACTTATTCTCATTGCCACTTTGTCTCTCAACAAATCAGTGCACGCCACCAATGACGCTCAAGACCCTGTCCGCTCTGTCCTTTTCAGCAAAGACACGTTATCCCTCGTATTTACTCGCCTCGACGTAGTATCTGCCAGTAAAGTGCACGAGGTCTGTAGAAAATGGAACGAAGTCGCCAATGGCATGCCCAAAAACCTCCACCCATATTTCATCACCACTGCTGAGATTGTGCGAGGCTCGTCTAATATTAGTTTTTACTCGTATTCTAGAAAGGGCCACGAAAGAGTAGTATGGGCAGGCCCTCTGCTAGATCTATATATTAAACCACGCAATTCCCTAAAATTTCTTGAACGCATAGTCCAATACGAAACGCAAGTACTCGAGAATGGTCCTTTAAAAGATTTTAAAAACGACATTTTTATTCAGCTGAGGCAACTCCATGATTTACAAGATGCATTTTCACGGAGGTCGGGGAATCCCGCACATTCTGCTGTGATAAGTCATCGCGATGAACGTATCACCAAAAGACGGGTTGTAGTAAACTCTTGGCAGGACAGCTCAGATAAGGCTGCAGCTTACTACGTGCTTGCCTTAGTTACTAATACTTTGGTTGATCTCAAGCATGCGCATGAACTCTATCGGGATCTTAAATCACCAATCGCATATGATATTCTTGATCATTTTCAAACTAAAAAAGACTGGGAAATATATCCTGAATTCGGAAAAGAAGAGATTGATCGCATAGTGGAAGAATGCGATAGAAAACAGGACGAAAAGCTCTACGCACAATGGCGAGAATATCCTGATCACATACGGCAAGAAAACAGTAGTAAACTTGACAACTACGAAGGCCACGCCGTTCTGGACCGACATAACCCTCAATCCGTCGTGGTAATCACTACCTACTGGACCCTTATTCGTCTGGTATTGGGGGTATTATACGTGATTTGGTATGGCTGATCATATAGGCACCAATTAGCCTTCAGTTGCTTATATATATTATAAGGATTGAAGGCTAATTAAGTCCCAAAGCATGCCCTTAAACCGGCGCGCCTGGCGTATTCAGTATCCGACCCTTAAGAGCACCAACACCCTTGTCTCCCAAGAATTCAAACACCCGGTCATAAAACGCTGCCAGCAAGGGCAGGTAGCGATTCCTGATCTGCTCGACCTCTTTATTCGACAAGATCTTACCAGGAGTAACCGATTCAATATCGTGGATCTTGTACTGAACTTCGATCAGTTTTTCACGGGCTTTATTGAGCTCCTTGCTTGGGGCCTTTATCTTGTTCAAGATATCGATCTTTTTCTGAGCACCTGCTTCCAAAACCTTCAGATCAGCCAAATCTTTTTCATACTTTTCCTGATTGATATAGATCGCAAACCCTTGCTTCTTCATGACGGCCTGTTGCTTCACGTTCATCTGCATAGCAAAGTTCATCAACTCTTTCGCATCGGCCGCAAAGGCATCGTCCATAACGCCTTTAGCTACCAGCTGTTTGATGATATCAAAGCCATTTTGCACGCCGACATTAAAGTAGAGGCCCAGGTTCGTCAGAACCTGCTCCGGTATGCGATAGAGCTCACGCTTCAGGTCAATCATATCGCCCAGTTTACCGGTACTCATGTTGAACTTAGGATCCGACGCATACTCAACGCCGTCCTTGATCATAAGCTTTCCGGCGAGTTCCTGGCGACGGCTAACATACTTGCCTGTATTATCCTCAACGGTCGGTCCATTCATGATGGTCTCGCGCATGGTCCAATAATCTGTAAACATGCCGGCCTTATCATATAGCGCTTCACAGTTTCTCATCAACCTCGTGCCCAACTCAACGGCGTGTTGAGCTTCCTTCGGGCTGGGGCGTCCATAGAGGTGATGTCCAGCCTCGCCTAGCTGTTGGCGCAGCTCTTCGTTGGACTTATGTTTGTGAGCTGGATCGGCCCGCAGGATATCGTAGGCCTTAAGGAAGTCCTGTCGACGCAGCAGCTTGCGCGATTCTTTATCCGTATCCGTTTCCACAGCCAGCAGCTTGTCTGTGAACTTTTTGTCGTGATAAGACGCTAGCTCCTCAGGCGTAACCAGCATCATCTGACTGCCTTCAAACGGAATGCTCTTAAAATCTCTTTCGGCGATGGCTTTACGCAGAATTTTCTTCTGTTCCTCCGGCGACAAGCCGCTAGCAAAGTGCTGCGGGTGAGCCGGAGAGTTTCCAGCCTCATCCAAGCGCAGGCCTTTACCGCCTACATAAGGATGCTCACCCAAACGAAAGAAACGATCTGACATCCGTTGGGCTAATTTTTCCATCTGATACTGCACCAGAATGTTCTTTTCTTTAACCACAAAGAAAATTTCCAAGTCCGTATAAAGACCACTTTCAGCGCGAGCCATGGATCCCATGGTAAACACCGAAAAAGTCGCCGGGTCAATGCCCATCGCTCTGACTTCTTCATCAATGATGTTGGAAATGTATGCCTTGTTTTCCGCGTCGACGGCTTTGAGAAATGATTCCATATCCACCGTACCCTTGGCGGAGAGTCTCATGAACTCGTCGCTATACTTCTTGCGTATAGCCGCAAGGTTAGCTTTATCATTGCTCGTCTGCCCAATGAGGTTCTTCACAACATCAAACTTGGATCCCCATTCATGAGTTTTGATTTTAAGGGGAGCTTTCGGTGTAAGCGGAGCCTTCTCTATAGGCACAGGCGGAGCCTTCTCCACAAGCTGGACTGGCGCGATCTCGACGGGCGAGGGGGCCTGTACACGCTGTTTACGAGCTTCAATCGCAGCTTGAGTGCGTGCTAAAGATGCGGACGATTCTGGTGTGCTGAGCAAACTTATAGCGACAGCAGATGTTGTAATAAGCAAAGATAATTTCATGTTAAAATTCCTAATAAATATAATAAATGTAGGTTAACGTAATAGAATGCGGTAGATAAGGCAAGTAAAAAAGAAGTCATAGCTAGTATGTTGATGAGGAATAATGACAAACGCGAGAGCATTGCCCTGCACCCCCGGATATTTGACAAACATTTAGAGGTCTAAATTATTCCTGTCCCCCCGGGGCCGTCATCCTCGAGTGCGGCTCCGCGTAGCGGAGTTAGCGAAGGATGACGGCCCCTGGGGCAGAATTAATGTTTCGGATATCTGGGTTTCTCTCAAATATCCTGGGGTCTGGGGCAAAGCCCCATAAGCGCTTACTTAAGAGCAAAACCGATGCAGGAAGGGAGTTAGCCTCCCCTACATCACCAAAGCCACAGGCTTACTCACCAACTCCTTAAACGCCGCCAAGAAATGCGCACCAATAGCCCCATCCACCACCCGGTGGTCGACGGACAAGGTACAGTTCATCACATTACCAATCGTAATCTGGCCATCGCGAACAATGGGCCGCTGCTCAGCCGCACCCACGGCTAAGATACAGCCCTGAGGAGGATTAATAATAGCACCAAAGTGTTGGACACCAAACATACCCAAGTTCGACAAACTAAACGTACCCCCTTGGAACTCATGAGGCTTCAGCTTGCCTTCCCGAGCTTTGGTAAACAGTTCACGTCCTTCCCGAGCGATTTCCACAACAGACTTCTGGTCCGCATCCCGAATAATCGGAGTGATCAAACCATTGGGCGTTGCCACCGCCACGGATATATCCGACGCATGATACAGGCGAATATGATCCTCAGCCCAAGAAGCATTGGCCTCGGGCACTTTCCTCAACGCCAGCGCACATGCCCGGATGACCAGGTCATTGACGCTCACCAGCTTTTCGCCCAGGGTATCATTAATATCCTGACGCAGCTCCAGGATCTTCGAGACTTCACATTCAATAGTCAAATAAAAGTGCGGCACCTGCTGCTTGGCTTCGGTCAAGCGCTTGGCCGTGATCTTCTTCACATTGGTAACCTTGACCGCATCAAAGGATGGCATATCGCCTTCCGTACGGGTCGAAACGTAAGCTCTGGCCACACTTGGGCCCCGTGTCAGGGCTTGTTCTACGTCAGCCTTAATGATTCTACCATTTGGGCCTGATCCTTGAACCAGAGATAAATTCACACCAGATTGTTCCGCAACCCTCTTAGCCAGAGGGCTAGCCACAACGCGTCCACCAGAAGACACTTTCGTTTGAGGAGCAGGGGCCGCCGCCATCACCACAGGCGCCACCACCGGCTCAGCAACCTCGACCACAGCCGGCTTTTCTTCCTTCTTCACAGGTGCTTCCACCTTGAAATCCTTCAGCGCAGACTTGTCTTCGCCTTCTTCCAATATCAGCCCGATCAGCTCGTTCACCTGAACGTTGTCCGTACCATCTGGAACGACAATCTTGCCCAAAATCCCCTCGTCGACCGCTTCCACTTCCATGGTTGCCTTGTCGGTTTCGATCTCAGCCAGAACTTGCCCAGCCTTGATCACATCACCCTCTTTTTTATGCCACTTCACAAGATTGCCCTCGGACATGGTCGGCGATAGGGCTGGCATTAAGATTTTAACTGGCATAACTGTCTCCCGGTTAGCTTTTGTATGTTACTTTTTTCACAGCTTCAATAATATGGTCCACGTTCGGAATCGTCAAATTGACCAAGTTCGCCGCATAAGGCATAGGCACATCCGCACCGGTCACACGCACCACGGGTGCGTCCAGGTCATCAAACGCTTCTTCCATAGCAATAGCCGCGATTTCCGAGCCAATACCTGCCACGGTCCAGCCTTCTTCCACGCTGACCAGGCGGTTGGTTTTGCGAACCGATTGTACAATCGTATCCTTATCTAGCGGCCTCAGCGTCCTTAAGTCAATGACTTCCACACTGATGCCTTGCTCAGCCAGAATCTCAGCCGCCTGCAGGCATTTGCCCAGCATATAAGAGAAACTAACCACCGTGACATCCGTACCTTCACGAATCACCGCAGCCTTACCCAGCTCAACAATCTCATCCACGACCTCAGGCACAGGGAAATGTTCGCCGTACATCATTTCGTTCTCAAGAAAGACCACGGGATTAGGATCCCGAATAGCAGCCTTCAACAAGCCCTTTGCCGAAATAGCATCATAAGGAGCGACCACCTTAAGTCCCGGACAATGAGCATACCAGCTAGCAAAGCACTGGGAGTGCTGCGCACCCACGCGCATCGCCGCACCGTTGGGGCCGCGGAACACGATCGGACAGTTGATCTGACCGCCGGACATATACAACGTCTTAGCCGCCGAGTTAATAATCTGATCGATCGCCTGCATAGCAAAGTTAAAAGTCATAAACTCAATGATGGGCTTCAGTCCCATAAACGCAGCACCCGCTCCCAGGCCGGCAAAACCATGCTCCGTAATGGGGCTATCAATCACCCGATCAGGCCCAAATTCATCTAGCATACCCTGGCTGACCTTATAGGCACCATTATACTGAGCCACTTCCTCGCCCAGCAAAAACACATCCTTATCCAGGCGCATTTCCTCAGCCATGGCGTCACGCAGTGCTTCGCGTACAGTAATTGTATTGGTCATATTCACTCCTTAAACAACGAGTATGTCTGTGAATAGCTCTGATGCATCTGGCTCTGGGCTGGCATCGGCAAACTCCACGGATTCGTTGACAATTTCCTTAATTTCTTTATCGATCTCTTTGATCTGTTCTTCGCTCACCTTGCGGCCTTGCAGTATACCTAGCAGGTGCTGGATAGGGTCAGCTGCCTCTTTAACGGATTCAACCTCGTCTTTACTGCGATATTTCGCAGGGTCCGACATTGAGTGTCCCCGATAGCGGTAGGTTTTCATCTCCAAGATGATCGGCCCATTACCCTCGCGTACATAATTCACGGCCATCTCACTGGCCGCTTTTACCGCCAGGATGTCCATCCCATCCACCACAAAGCCCGGGATGCCGAAAACACTACCTCGGTTATAGAGTTGATCCGGCATAGCTGCATGTCGCTCCACCGATGTGCCCATACTGTACTTGTTATTCTCCAGCACAAAGATCACCGGCAATTTCCACAGAGCTGCCATATTAAAGGACTCATACACCTGTCCCTGGTTACCAGCGCCATCGCCATAGTAGGTCACACTCACCGCTTTATTCTTGCGATACTTGTGAGCAAAGGCAATACCCGTACCCAATGACACATTGGCCCCAACAATACCATGGCCACCCATAAAGTTCTTCTCTCGAGAGAACATATGCATAGACCCACCTTTACCCTTAGAGTAACCGGTAGCCCGCCCCATGAGCTCAGCCATCACACCTTTTGCATCCATTCCACAAGCCAACATATGCCCATGGTCACGATAAGCAGTGATAACGGTATCCTCCGGAGATAAAGCCGACTGCATACCAACCACAACAGCTTCCTGGCCAATATACAAGTGACAGAATCCTGCGATTTTACCCATTCCATAAACCTGACCTGATTTTTCCTCAAACCGGCGGATAAGTAACATATCGCGATAATATTTTAGCAGCTCTTCAACCGGCACAGTTTTTGGGTCCATCTGCCGAACGTCGTAAGCTCTGTTTAAATCTTTCTTGGTTGTGGGCGCCTTCAAAGTCGCATCTCCTTAAATTCATCAATACAGCGGCCAGGCACTTTCGCACCTTCCAAGACCTTTATAGCCAAATTTCATCCATTTGTAAAAAAATAAAAAAAAGTCCGGTGCTGCGTGCGGGAGGTATGGGTAAATGCTGTGGGGGAGGATGGGGTGATTCGGTGTTTCTAAGTGAGGCGGAAAATGCGCCATCGTCTTGTTTATGGTAATCTATTTTATAGAGAAGGACTCGTGAACTGAATAACTTTGACATAATTCTGCTTATAAAGTAGAACTGTTCTCTACGTAGGCAAGGCCTCCCTGTGGTTCAAGGCTAGATTAATGATTTAAGGATGTTAGAAAATGAAATCTCGTGTACTTTCTGCCGCTATATTATTGACAACCTTCGGTAGCGAATACGCTATCAGTTCTGAAGCTGCCAAGCCAGCCATAAGCCGCGAGGATCAATCGATTGCTGCTGAGTTGAGCAGCATTCCCGATGAAGCCCATAGGGAACTTGTCTGGAGCAAAGCCTTAGTAATGACAGGCGGCGTCCACGTTGATGAAGGTGATTTAATAACTCTTATTCGCAATCTCAAAAATCATTCCTCAGAGAACATTCAGCTCATTGCCACCATGATAGAGCAGCTACCTAAGACAAGAGAAGAGGCTGTTGAAATTGCTACCTTCGTCAGAGGTACACTAGTCCCGCTGCTCGCAACAGAGCGCTATGAGAGCTTCATAACAGGGGCAATAAAGACATGTATGCAGCATCCCATAGGTAGGGTGATGCGAAGGGCAGAAATGTTGTCTCGAACAATAAAGCGTTTGGATCTAGAAAATCTTTATATTTCATTGTTGTTACAGAAAGTAATCTCTAGTGAGCTTGAGGATGAACTTATAGACTTAAGCTTACGCTTAGGAGCCTTCAATAAGGGATACGATCTTGTCTGTGGGAACTTAGAGACTTTAGTCGAGAATACTAGTGAATTAGCTGCGCCCGCAGCTGCCGTGGATTTCCTTGAAGCATTAGATCAAAAGCTATCTGTGAAACAGTGCGGTATCTATCATATCCTCAGCGATCTGAAGAAAAAATCAGCTGAAGAGATTCAACAGCTTAAACTAGCTGTGCAGGCTCTGCGCGTGGAACCCGATTTTCCCGCTCAGCGTTTTTTGGATGTGATTGCAGGTCTAACGCATCGGAATCATCAACAAGTTACTCAGGTTGTCCAGATTGGGCAATCTCGCGAACTTAACGCCTTTACTCTGGATGGGCTCATGAATCTCATGCCGAATGATGGATCGCTTTTGACAGACCAGAAGATTGAGTCATTCATTTGGGCCATTGAAACTGCCGAGCAAGAAAAACTACCTGGGTTATGTATAGATACTCTTGCACGGCTTGACACGACTTGTGATCGCAATGAGTTGATTCTAGGGATGCGCAAGCTTTCTGAACTTGCTCGTCGTGATGCCAAACTTTCAGAAACAGAATATGGATGTCTGATCAGGTCCATTTCAACTTTTAAACAAGGTTCTTTAACTGCGGCAGCTGATTTCATGACCTACTTACTAGGGCAATCCGGCCGCTGGAATGTATACTACACTTCTTTGTTCCTTAATCTCTTAAGCGCCGATGCTAAAGCTATTGCAGCATTACCACCCATCTGCCCAAAGGTGCTCGCTACAGGATTGGATGATCAAAGAGTTATTGATTTTCTATTCGGCTTAGCAACTACACCTCATGAGAATCCCAAACAGGTTATTGATGAAGTTTGTGGTAGAATACAGGCAAAGCAAATCACAGAGGGTCAGATACCATTTGTTATTAGGGCTCTCAAGTTTAATACTATGATAGAGATTATAGATACTTTGCACGGCGTCTCAGAGATGGGCAAACAGCTTGGTTGGTCAGAAAATGAAATAAACTATTTTGTGAGGAATTTACCTGAGAAATTTGTGCCCCATTTAGGTAAACTACTGCCATTGTTACAAAAAATGGCTCCCTGTGCTAAGTGGCAGCAAACCCACGAAGTGAACAATTTCATTCATACTCTGCCCCTTAATGATGATATTGAGGGCTTTGTTCGAGTCGCTAACATAATGGTAGAATTTGCCGAACCTGGTGAAATTATGGTCATGCTTAAAGCAGCACCATTGCGGAGATTATTTGACATACCAGAAGCAAACCTTAGGTCCGCATTTGGCGATACTTTAAAGTGCCTAAAGGAGCATGGGTTAAGCTTAGAGTACTATAACTTACTCACGTCCGTAGCAGCTAGTTGGACAGAAGCGGAACGTCGTGAACACTTACCCCAGTTTGTCTCTCTCATTACAGGCCTTGCTGACACATCAGGCCTTGCTGAGCCTGGTAACGATCAAAACTTATTGATAGGGCTGCTGTCTATTGACCCAACTAACTTGCCGCAAGCGATTGTAGGGCTACTCCATCTAAATAAGCGCTTGCCATTAAATTCAGCAAGGGCAATCCCAAGCTTGATGCACGTATTAGCGCGAGCACCTTTAGAACGAGTTACTGTTCTGGCCGATGACCTTATTGAGCTGGTTCAGGGCAAGAAAATCCGTGAAGAAGCCTACGGAGCAATACTTGCCATGATGGCAACAGGCGTACACAAAGATAGATGGGTTCCGCTCGTGAATGCTCTCGAGTTGATCCTGGGCCCAGTAGGCACGCCTGACCCTGAGGATGTGGATATGCTCCTTACTTTTCTAGATGAACTGTCACCGAAGCGTTTCGATGAAGTTGTAGCCTATGTTCTGCAATATGGTCGTATGTATGGTCTAAATACGGAGGCCGCTGCAGAGTTAGTGGAGGCATTCGGTCGTTCTTCAAAGAAAAAAATCGAATTTGCGTTTAAGACGTTGCCGCTGATTGTGTCTCCTCTATCTAAGGAAAAAGATAACAATCTAAACGACGAACATACGCAAGAGGATGCAGAGTCAATGAGTGACTCAGAGAAAAATGATCATGAAGGCCCGAGCAAGAAACTCATTCAGGTTGACGAAGATTCGAGTAGTGAATCCATAGAAGAGGGGCCCTCTGAAATTATTAGGTCCCTTCTTACTGCCCGTGAGGAGAGTGTGCCCGAAATCATTGATTGCTATAAAGCCCTCCGTGAACCGCTACTAAAGTCTGGCGAAGCACCTCATACAACGCTTTTTGGCAGCCTATGTATTTCACCTGGTGCAGCCAATCTTACGGCTCTGACGAAAACAATAATTGCTTTCGGAAATGAGCATCAGCTTAGTGAAGTAGGAACGGCCTTGCTGGTGAGGGTGTTGAGTAGAATTAACATCGATAACTGGGACTCTACTATTGGCCTTCTAAAATCAGTTGAAAGCTTCTTAGGCGGAGATGAGACTCTCTACAATCTAAGGACAATCATATTTTGTGGCCTAGATGTTCTTTCAGAGACAGAATTCCAAGGGTATCTGCAGCAGTATATTAAGTTATATAAAGAGGACCCCGAAATTATCACTTCCGGGCGAATCTTTGGTGAAACTGGCGCTGAAGGTCCTGTTCTACGGCATGTCCTAACAATAGCGATTGCCGATAAGGGCCGTTTCCAAGCCATTGAAAATCATTGGCGGCAGATCATGACAGCTCAAGATCACTTTTCGGCAGAAGCCGTATGCGCGTTCATTGAACGCCATGCACTGGAATTAGGCTACGATGAGGAAGATCAATTCATACAACAAGTTCGTCGCGTTCAATCTGTCCTAGAGGACGGTGATGAAAACGGTGCGCATACGATCTTTGAGAGGATGAAAGAGAAAAGATTAGTTCCCGTTGATTGGGCAACGATTAAGCGACCACAAGCCCAGATTGCCGGCCTAAACTGGCGGTTAAATCCAGAAAAAATCGCTGAATTTGGTCTGTCCCAGAAGATGGATCTTTCCTCAGTTCCTCAGCTCAAGTCGCCGGTGTGGATCGAGATGGTTCAGAATCTGAAAACGGCTCTAACCCTTGAGGCGAATGGTCTGCTACTTGATATGGCCGCACGCGTCTATCGTACAACACAACCGGGCTATGATACTGTGACGGATACTGTTCCCGAACAAACGAATCAGGACCATCGCACCGCGATTGTGAAAATTGTGCAGCAGTCCACAGACCCGAAGGACCATTACTGTCTTCTATTGGAATCCAGTTGGCACAACCTGGAAGGTGCCAAGATGCGTTGCGTCACGAACTACTTTATCCATATGGACGATGGCGAGGCAAAGTGGTTGAGATTGTGCCAGTTCATTGCTGGTGTCCGTGGATGTCTATATGGTCGTGACACGGCTATTCAAGACTACTATATCGGACTTCCTTCTCAATTCCGCCTGAAGACTATGGGCACGAATAAAACCTTTGACCATGACAAGCGCGAGGCGCCAGCTATGGCCGCATTATTCAGCGCTATGCAGTCAGTCGTCTCCATGCAGTTTTCACCAGAAAGTGGGTTCATGAAGGAGGTTTGTGGGGTTCAAATATTCGATTCAGAATTCGACTATGCTGCACACCAGATCAATTGGATGAAGGGTCTTATCGGTGATAGGGTTGGTCTCAGCGAAGGCCCGCGTTTTGATATCCATGTGGGCACCGTGAACAAGCTCATCCGAGAGCGACCTCTTCAACAAGTGATGGAGATGTACTATCAACGTCTTGAGCTGCAGCCGATTGTGACCTTGATGCATACCGCGTTCAACCAACTATTTGCCAAAGCTGAGGCCCGTCGTCGGTCGGAAGAGAAACAGGAGGGCGAGCCTTCTATTTACCAAAGCGTGCTGCACATCTTTGAAGTACACAAGAAAAGTAATCCGGCTGAAGTCTTTACCAGTGACAATAAAGCCCAATATCCCTGGGTCAAACAGAACTTCGCTAATGAAGATGACGTATTCGGTCGTTCCGAGTTTACGCCGCGAGCTATCGTTCGGCTTATGGGAAGAGAAGGGCTACTGGACGAGATTACCGATCCCTTAGGCTTCTAACATTGATAGACTTCTAACATAGAAAACCGCCGGCAACCACCCGGCGGTTTTTGCATCCCGCGCACCCGCCTCACGACACATTCTTACGTTTTGACGGCTTTTTATCCTGCAGCGTCAACGTCGGTGTCTCGTTAACAAACGCTGCCAGCCTGTCAACGGCAGCTCTGCCTTCGGTATAAATATCAAAATATATGGGATATCCATACACCATCTTTTCATTGGCATCCAAGGTCACGTCAACACCGGCTTCCTTAGCTTTTTCGGCGACTCTTATGGTATCATCGTAGAACATTTCACGTCCCCCTACGATCATGTACAGACGTGGAAATCCTTTAAAATCGCCATATAGGGGAGAAGCCAGAGGCTCTTTGGGTGAAGAGCCTTGCAAATAGTGGTTAAAATATCCATGCACCGTATCCGAATTAAACATGGGGTCGCGATCTGCTCGGGTGTAAAGTGAATTTGCGGTCAGGCTTAGATCCGTCCAGGCTGAAATCGTAGCAACAGACTCTGGCAGGGGAAGTCCGCGATCACGTAAATCCATGATAAGCGCAAGCGCCAGTGATGCGCCAGATCCTGCCCCCATGACGGAGATGTCTTGGGGTTTCACACCGCGCCTGAGTAGGCCCACGTAACTGTTAAGACAATCCTCTCCTTGCGCAGGAAAAGCAAACTCAGGTGCCATCCGATAGCTGGGAATCCAGACTTCAGCGCCTGAAGCCTTTGCAAGTCTTGCGGCAAAAGGTATATAAGCACCTTTAACATGTTCAAGTCCCAAAACGAAAGATCCCCCGTAAATATACATAATAACCTTTGAACTTTTGTTGGGAGGGGTAGCGCGAAGACCATAGACATCGCCGATCGTCACGAATTCCACATTGACATCCGCCGGAACATTGCTAAGACGAAAAACGATGTTAGAATACAGTTTATAACCAAATCTCGTGTTATAAATAGACGAGCCGCGCTTTTGCCTTCTGCGACTGATTTTCAGCAATATATAGATTATAAAACGCTTAAAAATAGACATTCCTAGGCCCCTAAATTAGTCAGAGCATTAAGATGCAGGCCACATCTATGCCTGATGTTGCTGATCATTATATCGAAAGCAATATGCTTAAGACCCATAAACTATCTCCAGTGGTATACTTAATTATACTGCCTTAGAAGTTACAAAACAATGCAATGAATGTTATCGAATGGTTTATATCTTCTAGAATATGGAGATTTTTGAGGCCGCCCAGGGCAGCCAAAAATAATGGCCTGCATGTGAATTATCGCCATTGACATCGATTGTATGCGCGCGTATTTTGAGATTGGTTTGTAATAATACAGGGAGCTTACAACCATGGAAAAAAATCATAGGGCTATCATCGTCGTTCTGTTTTCTTTGCTGGCTGTAGCATCGATTGCCAACGCCCATTATCGCGTAAATCCATACGCCCAGGACCTTACTTGTTCTGGACATAAGTAACGCTTAAAGCCTCCCCATAGCCATGGCAATTTAGGACTTGCAATAAGCTTGAGAGAACGCTAGCTTTGACGAGCGTATTTCCCATGCATATACGAGCAACCTAACCAGAATGTGATGAATCATGACCCTTTCTCAAGCCCCCCTTATTCCTAGAGACATCCTCTTCGGCAACCCGGATCGCGTGGCTGTGCGTCTGA
>Ga0182030_10003263_pt1 | contig 34626 bp, 28 predicted proteins | sample 812S3MmetaG_FD_121299 | JGI IMG/M metagenome (GOLD analysis project Ga0182030, IMG submission 121299) | Permafrost microbial communities from Stordalen Mire, Sweden - 812S3M metaG (Illumina Assembly) | ecosystem: Environmental > Terrestrial > Soil > Wetlands > Permafrost | place: Sweden...
GTGTCTACATCCGCTATACAAAACGCCCTCTGCCGCGCGCTATCACCCCGTCCGGCTCAGAAAACAGACTCACGAATCAAAAACGATCCCCCAAAAACGCGCTTCGTGAAATATTGCGGTTAGACGCGCGTACGGAAGGCTCAGGTTCAATGTTCCGCAACGTGATTATCCCCTCTCCAATTCGATGCGCGCAACGCCGAGCAATCTCAGAAAATGGCGGACTTGCTGTGTCCCATGCTGTAATTTCGCCGTAGTCCTAGAATGCAACTCAATATAGTAGTGCCAACTGCTGCCTTATGAAATGGTGCCCGGGGCCGGACTCGAACCGACACTTCCTTGCGGAAATCGGATTTTAAGTCCGAAGCGTCTACCATTCCGCCACCCGGGCTGGGAGGCCCTTAATCTCTGGGAACCGGGGCACGGATGGCGAGCCTTGAAGCGTCATTTTGCAGGCGGCCGGGCAAACCCGTACGCCCGCTCGACCTTGGCGATCCGGATCGCGTAGCCGGCGTACCATGCGCCCCTTCCGGCGTCCTGGGCCTGCCGGTGCTCCAGGTTGGCCTTCCACCGCGCAATCGCCCCCTCCTCCGACCAGTAGGGGACCGTGATTCCGAATCCGTCCGGGCCCTTCGTGCTCTCGGTCCCGAGGTATCCCGGCTGCGCCGCGGTCAGCTCCTCCATGCGCCTGGCCATCTCCTAGTAGCCCCCGTCGCCTGCGGTGCGCTGCGACGTGAAGTTCACGGTCTAAAAGGGGGGCTTTGGGGTGGCGGCGGCGGGCATCGGGTCAATTGTCGAGGGCCCGGGAAATTAGGCTTTCCAACATCGCGGGGAAAGGACGATCTTCGCGCATCATGACCCTCAAATCCCGGAAGGCCTGCGCGGCCTTTTTTCTAGCCCTGACCCTTGTGTGCCCGGCGTATCCGTGGGGGGCGCAGGGCCACCGGGCGATGGCGATCGTCGCCCAGCAGCACCTGTCGGCGGACGCGCGAGGCCACGTGGCCGCGATCCTCGGCAGCGACGACCTGGGCTCCATCGCCTCGTGGATGGACGAGGTCCGCAGCGCGTACTTCCACACGGGGCCGCTCGGCTCCGATCCCGAGGCGCTCAAGTTCAACGCCGAGTTCCCGAAGAACGGCGAATGGCACTACGTCGACCTGCCGCTGGGGACGGCGGCCTACACGCTCGACGGCCCCTACGCGAACCCCCACGACGTGGTCCACATGATTGAGGAGGCCGTCCGCGTGCTCGAGGGGGGCGGCGACAGGAGGATCACGAAGCGCGAGGCCCTGTGCATGCTCGTGCACTTCGCGGGCGACCTTCACCAGCCCCTTCACATCGCGAACGGGTACTTCGAGACCGCGGCGGACGGCACGGCCAAGCTCGACACGGACCCGGCCGCCCTGAACGGCGTCCCGAACGACAAGGGCGGCAACGCGGACTTCTTCGGGCCCGGCAAGTACGACGAGCTGCACGCCTACTGGGACACGGAGCTCGTGGAGAAGATCGGTGCCGGGAAGGACCCGGTGGCGCTCGCGGCGCTGCTCGAGAAGAGGGTCGCCGCCGAGTCCGCAGGCTGGAAGAGCGCCGGCGACTACCACCATTGGGCCGAGGCGTGGGCGACGGAGAGCCTGGTGGCCGCGCGCACCGCGTATTCCGGCATCACCTTCGGCGCATTGATACCCGACCCGCGCGGTGGGATTAAGAGTATTAAGATCACTTTATCCCCCCATTACGACGAGGTCGGCATCCCCCTTGCAGCGGAGCGTCTCGCAAAATCGGGCTATCATCTCGCGGAGATTCTAAACGCAATCCATTGGTCGGACTGACGGCCCCGGGGAAGCACAAAAAGTTCGCCTAAACGCGGAGCCTTTTGTCACGATGGAGCCAAAGTAACCCCTTCGATTCACCATGAAAAAACATCCAGCATGGCAACTCGGCGCCGCAGCCCTACTCGCCGCGTCGTTCACTCCGTCCCTTCGCGCGAGCGAATCTGACATCCATATTCCCGACCTGAACGCCGTGTCGTTCATGGGCGGGAGCCTGACCGGATCCGCGGTCCTCCTGACCGGGCTCGTCGTGTGCGTGATCGGCATGGTCTTCGGCTGGATGCAGTACATCCAGACGCGCAACCTGCCGGTCCACTCGTCGATGGCCTCCGTCTCCAACGTGATCTGGGAGACGTGCAAGACGTACCTGGCGCAGCAGGGCAAGTTCCTCGTGGTGCTGTGGGTCCTGATCGCGGTCTGCATGACCTACTACTTCAGCGCGCTCTCCGGGCAGTCGACGGGGCACGTCGTCGTGATCCTCCTCGCCTCGGTCCTCGGCATCCTCGGCAGCTACGGCGTCGCGTGGTTCGGGATCCGGATCAACACGGTCGCCAACTCGCGCACCGCCTTCTCGGCCCTCAAGGGGAACGCGCTTGCCACCCTGCTCATCCCGCTCAAGTCGGGGATGAGCATCGGGCTCCTCCTGGTAGCGATCGAGCTCTTCTTCATGATCTGCATCCTGAAGTTCATCCCGCCCGAGCTCGCGGGCCCCTGCTTCATCGGCTTCGCGATCGGCGAGTCGCTCGGCGCCTCGGCGCTCAGGATCTGCGGCGGCATCTTCACCAAGATCGCCGACATCGGGGCCGACCTGATGAAGATCATCTTCAACATGCCCGAGGACGACCCGCGCAACCCGGGAGTCATCGCGGACTGCACGGGCGACAACGCCGGCGACTCGGTCGGGCCGACGGCGGACGGCTTCGAGACCTACGGCGTCACGGGGGTCGCGCTGATCGCGTTCCTCGCCCTGGCGCTCGTCTCGAGCCCCTCGCTCTGCGGCACCCTGATCGTGTGGCTCTTCGCGATGCGCATCTTGATGGTCATCACGTCCCTCGTCAGCTACTTCGTGAACGCGGCCCTCAACACCGCCCTCTACGGCGGCAAGAAGGACTTCAACCTCGAGCAGCCCCTCACAAACCTCGTCTGGCTCACGTCCATCGTTTCGATCGCGGTCACCTATGCGGCGACGTACGTGCTCCTCTCGAAGCAGCCGGACTGCCCCCCCCAGCTCTGGTGGCTCCTCTCAACGATCATCTCGTTCGGCACGATCGCCGGCGCGCTGATCCCGGAATTCACGAAGATCTTTACCTCGACCGAGAGCCGGCACGTGAAGGAGATCGTGACGTCCTCAAAGCAGGGAGGCGCCTCGCTCAACATCCTCTCAGGGTTCGTGGCCGGCAACTTCTGCGCCTTCTGGATGGGCCTGGTCATCATCCTGCTCATGTTCGGCGCGTACCTGGCGGCGGGACATCCCGCCCTGCAGTCGATCATGCCCGAGGAGTTCCGGTTCGCGGCGCCGATCTTCGCGTTCGGCCTCGTGGCCTTCGGGTTCCTCGGGATGGGCCCCGTGACGATCGCGGTCGACAGCTTCGGCCCCGTCACCGACAACGCCCAGTCCGTCTTCGAGCTCTCCCAGATCGAGTCGAAGAAGGACATCTCGGCCGAGATCGAGAGGGACTTCGGGTTCAAGCCCGACTTCGCGAACGCCAAGCACCAGCTTGAGAAGGGCGACGGCGCCGGAAACACCTTCAAGGCGACAGCCAAGCCGGTCCTCATCGGCACGGCGGTCGTCGGCGCGACGACAATGGTCTTCGGCATCATCATGCTGCTTAAGCGGCTGCACCCGGACACGATTGAGCGCCTCTCGCTCGTCCATCCCGAGGCGATCATGGGCCTGCTCATGGGAGGCGCCGTCATCTACTGGTTCACGGGTGCGAGCACGCAGGCGGTCGTGACGGGCGCCTACCGGGCGGTCGTCTACATCAAGAACAACATGAAGCTGGACGCGACGACGGCCTCCGTGGCCGCGTCGAAGGAGGTCGTCCGCATCTGCACGCAGTACGCCCAGAAGGGGATGATCAACATCTTCATCGTCGTGTTCTGTTTCGCGCTCTCGCTCGCGTTCTTCGACCCGTACTTCTTCATCGGCTACCTGATCGGCATCGCGTTCTTCGGGCTCTTCCAGGCCATCTTCATGGCCAACGCCGGTGGCGCCTGGGACAACGCGAAGAAAATCGTCGAGGTCGACCTGAAGCAGAAGGGCACCCCCCTGCACGCGGCTACGGTCGTCGGCGACACGGTCGGCGACCCGTTCAAGGACACCTCGTCGGTCTCGCTCAACCCGGTCATCAAGTTCACGACGCTCTTCGGCCTCCTGGCCGTCGAGATCGCGGTCAACATGCCCTCCGGGCTCAAGCACGGGCTAGGCGCCGCGATCTTCGTCGTCGCCCTGGTGTTCGTCTACCGCAGCTTCTACTCGATGCGGATCCCGGTCGACTGAGCGGCCGGATCCGGAGCAAGGGAGCACTCCACGTGGACGGATCCGGTAAGGATCCGTCCAAAGATGGTCGTCAGCCCGGCGGTTGACGCGTCCCGGCCGCGCGTCGCCTCGACGATGAGCCCCGGGGCGATCCCGTCGGTCGGGTCGAACAGCCTCCACCCTCCCCCGAGGTAGGCCTCGATGCAGGCGTGGAAGTTCATCGGCTCGAGGCCGACCGCGTAGCCGCCGACGTAGCGAGTCGGGATCGAGAGCGCCCGGCAGAGCGCGATCGCCAGGTGCGTGTAGTCGCGGCACACGCCCTTGCGCGTCTGCCAGACGTCCCACGCCGAGGTCCTCCCGTCGGTCGACCCCGGGGCGTACTCGATGTTCTCGCTCACCCAGGCACAGATCGCGCGCACCTGCTCGGCGCGGTCCTCGCCCGTGCCGAAGAGCTCCCACGCGGTGGGCCCGAAGCGGTCGCTCTCGCAGTACCGGCTCGGGAGCGTATAGGTCAGGATGTTGAGGGGCAGCCGCCCGGGCCGGTCCGCCGGGACCAACGGGGGCATCTCGGGCCGGTTGACGTCGACGACTGCCGCATACACCAGGTCGAAGGGCCCGGTCGGGGCCTCCGTCCGCAGCACGCGGTCCCCCTTCGACGTCGTCGCGATCTCGGCCGGCACCTCGGGCGCGCACCGGACGGACTCGGAGACCAGCTGCTGCTGGGGGTCGGTGTTGACCAGCACGTTGAAGGTGAAGGAGGCGCTGGGAGCCACGACCTGGTAGCGCAGCTTGCAGCCGACGGCGATTTTCATCGGGCCGCAATGTGGCCACTGGGGACCCCCACCGCAATCCCCGGGTTGCGCCGCCCGCTGGGAGGTTGGCGTTGATCTGCGCCCGGCGACCGGCTATCTCCCGGATTGATGACCCACCCTGGAGACGAGAGCCGCGCGGGCTGGCAGATGTTCGCCCTCTCCTTCACGGCACTCTTCCTGGAGATGATGGTGATCCGCTGGGTTCCGTCGGTCGTCCACCTGGTCGCCTACTACGCAAACCTCATGCTGCTCAGCTCGTTCCTCGGCCTCGGGGCGGGCGCGATGGCGGCGGGCAGGAGGTGGAACCTCTTCGGGTGGTTCCCGGCGTTCCTGGCGCTCGACATCGGCATGCTGCTCATGGACCGAAACGTCGTGCTCGGCACTTCCTCGAGCGAGCTCCACTTCTACGCGCTGCCGCCGTCCATGCTCCACGCGTTCGTGCTGGTGCGGATCTTCGCAGTGAACGCCCTGGTGTTCGTCCCTCTGGGCCAGCGGATGGGGGTCCTCTTTAATGCGATGCCGCGGCTGAGCGCGTACGCCTGGGACCTCGCCGGCAGTCTCAGCGGCACGCTCTGCTTCGGCCTCTTCTCGCTCAGGCTCTTCTCCCCCGTGCTCGGGATCGCGGGCGTCATGGGGGTCTACCTCCTCCTGGTGGCGGGCCGCGCGCGGTGGGCCTCCCTTCCGGTGTTCGCCGCCGTGCTTGCGGCGATCGTCTGGCAGAGCGACCCGAGGGCGATCTGGTCGCCCTACTACTACATCACGGTCAGCCGTTTCGAGACCCCCGGGGTGTCCGAGTCGCAGGCGCCCGCGGAGCTGCTGACGATGCGCGACCCCCCCATGTACGTGGTCAGGGTCAACCAGTTCGGCTACCACTTCGATGCGGCGCTCGATCCGGCGCGCTACACACCCGGCACCAAGAAAGCCAATGATGCCCGGTGGTTCGCCCTGCATTACGTCCTTCCGTACGCCGTCTCCGACGGGCGCGACCGGGTGCTCATCGTCGGGGCGGGGGGCGGCTGCGACGTCGAGGCGGGCCTGGCCTCGGGGGCGAGGCACATCGATGCCGTCGAGATCGATCCGGCGATCGTCGACGTCTCCCGGCGATTCAACGCGGGCGCCCCCTATTCGGACCCGAGGGTGTCGGTCCACATCGACGACGCGCGCTCCTACCTGGCCCGGGCCACGCCCGGGTACGACCTGGTGCTCTTCGGCTTCCTGGATTCGCAGGCGCTCTTCAGCACCATGAACAACGTCCGGCTGGACGGCTACGTCTACACGGTCGAGAGCATCCGCTCCGCGTTTCGGCTCCTCAACGACAAGGGGACGCTGGCGCTGTCGTTCGCCATGGGGAAACCGTGGCTGGGACCCAAGCTCTACGGCCTGGTGAAGGCGGCCACGGGGAGGGAGCCCGCCGCGTACATGGACGATTCTAAGGAGATGCTCATCCTCTGCGTGCCCAAGGACCCCGCGGTCGTCCTTCCGGTGAAGGTCCTTAAGTTCTTCCGGGCGAAGTTCGTCAACCCGGTTCGCGTCGACCTGCCGACCGACGACTGGCCCTTCCTCTACCTGGTCAAGCGGACGGTCCCCTCCGACTATGTCATCGCGATCGCGAGCCTCCTCGTGTTCTCGGTCGCGGCGGTCGCCTGCCTCAGGCGCCGCACGTTCGGCCGGGGCGACATCCACTTCGGGCTGCTCGGCATGGGCTTCCTCCTTCTCGAGACGAAGGGCATCGGCGACTGCACGCTCTTTTTCGGCGCCACGTGGTTCGTGACGCTCCTCGTCGTCGCGGGGGTGCTCCTCATGGTGATCGCCGCCAATCTCGCCGCGGAGCGCCTGAAGGGCTGGTCGCTCTGGATGTACGCGCCGCTCCTGGCGACGCTGTCGCTGCTCCTCGCCGTGCCCCGCGAGAGCATCCTCGAGCTGAGCCTGCCGGGGCGGATCCTCTGGACGCTCTTCGCCGTGCCTCTTCCGGTTTTCTTCGCCGGGATCATCTTCTCGACCACGTTCCGCGAGGCCTCGTCTCCGTCCGCGGTCTTCGGGGCGAACCTGATCGGCGCGATGCTCGGGGGATTCTGCGAGTACCTGACCATGGCGGTCGGCAGCCGCAGCCTGTCGACGCTCGTGATCGCCGCCTACCTCGGCAGCATGCTCGTCCTCGCGACGTCGAGGCGCCTGGGACGCGCCATCTAGGGGAAGGGGATGTCGGCCAGCCCGCGCAGGTCGCGGTCCTTCGTCTCCGGCAGCAGGATCGCCCCGACCACGAGCGACATCGCGGCGACGCCGATCGGGAACCAGAGCCCAGAGTAGATGTCGCCCGTGAAGACCACGATGGAGGTCGCGATCAGGGGAAGAAACCCGCCGAACCACCCGTTGCCGATGTGGTAGGGCAGCGACATTGACGTGTAGCGGATCTGCGTCGGGAACAGCTCGACCAGGAACGCGGCGATGGGTCCGTAGACCATCGCGACATACGCGAGCAACACCGTGAGCAGCGCGAGGACCATGGGCGAGTTCATCGCCGCCAGGTCGGCCTTCTTCGGGTATCCCGCGGGGGCGAGCGCGGCGTCGTACGCCTTCTCGTCAAAGCCCGCGACGGTCGTCCCGCCGACCGAAAGCGAGACCCGCGCTCCCGGGCCCCCCAGCGGCGCGAGCGTGAAGGGGATGCCCCGGCTGTTCAGGAAGTTTCGCGCCTTGTCGGTCTCCGTCTTCGGCGTGCTCGGCAGGACGATCTTCCTCGCCGCGTCCTTGAGGGCGTCGATCGCGAGCGCGAGGCGCCCGTGGAACTCGCCCGTCGCCAGGACGACGGGCGCGCGCCCCATCGCGTCGGCGAGCGCGGGGTTGGCCGCCCGGGTGAGCCCCCTGAAAACCGGCTGGTAGGTGAGGGCCGCAAGGAGGAGCCCGGCCATGATGATCGGCTTGCGCCCGATCAGGTCGGACAGACGGCCCGCCCCGATGAGCATGCCGGCCCCGATGACGAGCGACGCCGCGATGAGCCAGTAGGCCCGGACATAGTCCACCTTGAGGGTCGTCGTGAGGAAGTAGAGGGCGTAGAACTGGCCCCCGTACCAGACGACGCCCTGGCCCGCCGTCGCCCCGAAGAGCGCCTTCAGCACGATCTTCCCGTTCTCCCAGCGCATGAAGCTGTCCGTCAGCGGCGCCTTGGACTGCTTGCCCTCGGCCTTCATCTCGGCGAACACCGGCGACTCCTCGAGTTTGAGCCGGATGTAGACCGAGACGCCGAGGAGCAGGAACGAGAGGAGGAAGGGGACCCGCCAGCCCCACGCCGCGAACTGCTCGGGCGATATGACCGCGCGCAGGCCCCCGATGACCATCAGCGCGAGGAAGAGCCCGAGGGTCGCCGTCGTCTGGATCCATCCGGTGAAGAGCCCCCGCTTGCCGTGCGGCGCGTGCTCGGCCACGTAGATCGCCGCTCCGCCGTACTCGCCCCCGAGGGCGAGGCCCTGGGCGAGCCGCAGGACCACCAGGATCACGGGGGCCATGAACCCGATCCCCGAGTACGTGGGCAGGAGGCCGACAAGCGCCGTCGACAGGCCCATCACGATGATGGTGACCAGGAACGTGTACTTGCGGCCCACGAGGTCGCCCAGCCGGCCGAAGAACAGGGCGCCGAACGGGCGCACCGAGAAGCCGACGCCGAAGAGGGCGAGGCTCGAGAGGTAGGACGCGCTTTCGTTGCCCGGGGGAAAGAACAGCTTGCCGAAAAACGCGGCCAGGGTTCCGTAGATGTAGAAGTCGTACCACTCGAAGACGGTTCCGAGGGAGGACGCGATGATGACGAGCCTGTGCTTGCGGTCGAGGGCGGCGAGATCGGCCATTTTGGGGATTGGGGTGACCCGGCGGGGGCGCAAGAAGCAATCCGCGGCGGGCCGCCGACGCAAGCCCGGGAATTGGGGCGATTGGCCCTAGGCCGGCACGAACGGGACCACCGTCTCGCGCTTGAGCTCCCGCATCATCAGGGCCGATATGGCGTCGGCAGGCCGGCGCCCCTTGAAGAGGATTGCGTTCGTCTCGCCGAGGATTGGGGCGTCGATGCCCCTCTCGGCGCACAGCCCGGCGAACGAGCGCGTCGTCTCGTAGCCCTCGACGACCGTCCTGCGGCCGGCGAGCAGCTCCGCGATGCCCCGGCCCTCCCCTATCCGCTGGCCGAACTCGCGGTTGCGGCTCCACGCCCCGTGACAGGTAGCGACCAGGTCGCCAAAACCGCTCAGGCCGTAAAAGGTCTCCCTGCGGGCCCCGAGCGATCCCCCGACCTTGACCATCTCGGCCACGGCCCGGGTCAGGAGCGCCGCCTTGGCGTTGTCACCGAGGCCGAGGCCCTCGCAGCATCCCGCCGCGATCGCGTAGACGTTCTTCAGGCTCCCGCCGTACTCGACGCCGGCCAGGTCGTCGGTCGTGTACACGCGCAGCGTCGGGCCGCTGATGTCGGACTGGACGTCCTGGACGACGGACTCGTCGCCCCGGGCCGCGAGCACCATCGCGGCCGGCAGGCCGCGGGCGACCTCGCCCGCGTTGGTCGGCCCCGAAAGGGCGCCCACCATGACTCCCGGCAATTCCTCGGCGACCGCCTGGGAGGGCCGCATGTGGCTGCCGAGTTCGAGGCCCTTGGCCAGACTGATGACGAGCCGGGGGGCGTCCCCGCGCCCCAGCGCGGCGCGCACGTTCGCCGCCGTCTGGCGCAGCGTCTGGGCGGGGCAGGCAAGCAGGACGACATCCGCCCCCTGGAGCCCCTCCGCGAGGCCCTCGCAGACCCTGACGCCCGGGGGCAGCATCACGCCCGGAAGGTACTCGCGGTTCTCGCGCGCCGAGGAGATCGCGGCCGCCTGCTCGGGCCGGCGGGGGACGAGCGCAACGCTGCGCTGCCCCCTCGCAAGGTGCAGAGCGAACGCCGTGCCCCATGCCCCGGCCCCGACGACGCAGAACTTCATAGGGCACTTCTAACGCCGACCGTGACCGCCTTGCTACTTCAAAAACGCTGGGATCTTCTCGTTGGCGATCATCTGCTCAAAGGTTTCCCGGGCGTTGACCTGCTCGAAGGCGCTGTCCTTCACGAGGACCTCGGCCGGGATCGGCCTGGCGTTGTAGCGGCTGGCCATCACGTGCCCGTACGCCCCCGCGCTCATGATCGCGAGGTACTCGCCCTCGCCGAGCGCCTGGATCTGCCTGTCCTTGGCGAAGCAGTCCGTGCTCTCGCAGATCGGCCCGACAACGTCCGCGACCAGGGCGGCCCTGGTCGTGTCGCGGTGCAGCGGCACGATCTCGTGGTACGAGTCGTACATTGCCGGCCGCACGAGGTCGTTCATGGCCGCGTCGACGATCAGGAAGTTCTTGCCCTGGCCGCGCTTCATGTACTCGACGCGCGTGAGGAGGACGCCGGCGTTGGCCACCATGGACCGCCCGGGCTCGATGAGGACCTTCAGTCCCAGCTGCTTCAGAATCGGGGACAGGGCCGCGCCGTAGACCTCGGGGGTGAGGGGCCGCCTCGCCTCGGGCTGCGTCTCCCACCAGGAGAAGGGCCCGCTGGCCAGGGCGTCCTTGTAGACGACGCCGATCCCCCCGCCGATTGAGATGTAGGAGATCCCATGCTTCTCCCTCAGGCTCGCGGCCAGCGGGGCGAGCTTCTCCAGGGTCTCGACGAAGGGGCCGACCGAAGTGATCTGCGAGCCGATATGCGACTGGATGCCGAGGATCGTGATGTTCGGGTACTTTGACGCCGCCTCGTAGGCGGCCGCGGCCTGCCTGAGCGGGATGCCGAACTTGTTCGCGCTCGTTCCGGTTGTGATCTTCGCGTGGGTCTGCGCGTCAACATCGGGATTCACGCGGATCGCGATCGGCGCCTTCACCCCCAGCTTCCCGGCGACGTGGTTGATCCTCGCGAGCTCGGGCTCGCTCTCGACGTGAAACGAGTAGATGCCGGCCTCGAGCGCCATCCGTATCTCGGACTCGGCCTTGCCGACCCCGGCGAAGACGCTCTGCTTCACGCTGGCGCCCGCCGCGACGACCCGGCGCATCTCCCCGGCGCTGGCGAAATCAAATGCCGATCCAAGGTTGCTTAAGTACCTTAGCACCGCAAGGTTGCCGTTGGCCTTGACCGCATAGCAGACCCGGACGTCCAGCCCCTTCATGCTTGCCACGATCCGCTTGTAGTTGTCGGCGATGGTCGCCGCGCTGTAGACGTACGTCGGCGTCCCGTAGAGCTTGGCGACCTCCGCCAAGTCCACGGATTCACAGTGCAGGTTTTGGCCGACGTACTGGAAATGGTGCATGGTCTTGGTCGGTAAAAATCCGTGAAAGGCAGATGCTAGTGAGTTTCAACTTGAAAAAACCACCCCAAAATACCGATAGTGGCTTCCTGGGTCCATGATTTCCCTGATCAAGAGCCTCGTCCACCGCCCCGCCATCCGCAACGGAATGGCCAGGGACAGCCGCGGGAAGTTCCGCGACCCGAGGTTCGTCAGCTTCATTTCCGACTTCAACCGGAAGACCCTGAACACGGATTTTCAGGACGCCGTGCTGCGCGGCCGCAAGTTCGCCAGGTACGCGCTTGTCGCCACGCTGGTGGGCGTCGGGGCCTGGATCGTCATCGAGAGCGCGCACGCGCTTTCGATGTTCTAGCGTCAGGCCGCCCGCCGGAGCGCCGCGCTGGCGCACGGCGCGTCAAACGGGAGGATCTCGGCCGGGGCCCTGACGGGCGCGAGGGTGCGGCCGTAGTCGGCCACGAGGACCGACAGCAGGCCGGTCGCCATGAAGGCGATGGCGGCCGCGGCGGCGCTGACGGGCAAGACGACGATGGCCACCAGGGTGGCGAGGAAGGCGGTGAAGAGAAGGGTGCTGTGTTTCATGTTCGAGTGGAATTTGTTGCTGCCATGAGAACACGGGCCCCGGCGGAAAGTTACGATCGTTCTTGGATGAACGGCATTTATGGCCCAGCGACGGCGCCGACGGGCGGTCCCCCGGGATGCGAAAAGAAGGTGGTGATTGACATTTGGTATGTATAGAACTTGGTATATATCTACCACTATGAAGCCGACCCACACGCCCCCGGCCGTCCCCGCGAAGCCCGTGGAACGGGTTCAGACAGGCATCCGCCTCGAGAAGCGCATCCTCAAGGTCCTCAAGGGCGTTGCCGAGTACCACGACATGTACCTCGGCGACCTGCTGGAGGGGATATGCCTCCACGCGTTCGAGAACAAGGCGCCCTTCTCCGAGGCGACGCTCAAGCGCGTCAGGATGCTGAGGGAGGTCTATCACCTCGACCTCACGGCCGCGGACAGCCACCACCTCGTGGAGAAACCCTCGGGCTGAGGCTCCGCCCCCAGTCGCGCCGCGGCTAGGCCCCCTCGCCGCCCGCCGCCACCGGCTTGAAGGCCGAGCGGAAGATGGCCTTCGCGTAGTCGCGGTTCATCCTCGCGATGAAATCGTGGGAGATCAGCTTCGGACACGCCGCGCTGCACTCGTACTGGTTCGTGCAGCCGCCGAACCCGAGCGTGTCCATCGTGCTGACCATCGCCAGCACCCGGCGGTCGCGCTCGGGCTGGCCCTGCGGCAGGAGCCCCAGGTGCGACACCTTCGCCGCGACAAACAGCATCGCGCTCGCGTTCTTGCACGCGGCGACGCACGCGCCGCACCCGATGCACTGCGCCGCGTCCATCGCCAGGTCGGCGGCCTCCTTGGGCACCGGGACCGCGTTGGCCTCGGGCGCCGCGCCGGTGCGCACGGAGATGAAGCCGCCCGCCTGCTGGATCGCGTCAAACGCGCTCCGGTCCGTGATCAGGTCCTTAAGGACGGGGAAGGGCCGCGCGCGGAACGGCTCCACGACGATCGTGTCGCCCTCCTCGTAGCTGCGCATGTAGGTCTGGCAGGAGGCGACGCCGCGATGCGGCCCGTGCGGCTTGCCGTCGATCGTCAGGGAGCACGTCCCGCAGATCCCCTCTCGGCAGTCGTGCGCGAACGCGATCGGCTCCTCGCCCTTTGCGGTCAGCTCGTCGTTCACGACGTCGAGCATCTCGAGGAACGACATGTCTGGGTTCACGCCTGTGGCGGGGTACTCGACGAACTTTCCGGGCTTGCCGGGTCCCGACTGGCGCCAGACGCGCAGGGTGACGCTGAAGGTCTTCGTGCTCATCACTTGTAGTTTCGGACGCTCATCTTCACCGCCTCGTAGACGAGCGGCTCGGTGTTGCGGACCGGGGCCTTGCCGTCGCCCGCGAATTCCCACGCCGCAACGTGCGCGAAGGCCGAGTCGTCGCGCTTGCACTCGCCATCCGGATACTGGTGCTCCTCGCGGAAGTGGCAGCCGCAGCTCTCCTCGCGGGTGAGCGCGTCGCGGCACATGAGTTCTCCGAGCTCGAGGAAGTCGGCGACGCGGCCCGCCCGCTCGAGCGACTGGTTGAGCGAGTCGCCCGAGCCGGGGACGTTGACGTCCGCCCAGAACTCCTCGCGCAGCGCCGGGATCTCGCGGAGCGCCTGCTCGAGCCCCGCCCTGTTGCGCGCCATCCCGCAGCCCTGCCAGAGGATGCGCCCCAGGCGCCTGTGGAAGTGGCTCACGGGACGCTTGCCCTTGACCGAGAGGAGCCTCGAGGTGGAGCCCACCACGTTCTCCTCGGCCTGCCTGAACTCGGCGCCGTCGGCCGGCGGCCTCGATCCCGGCTTCTGTGTCGCGAGGTAGTCGCCGATCGTGTACGGGATCACGAAGTACCCGTCGGCCAGGCCCTGCATGAGGGCCGAGGCGCCGAGGCGGTTCGCCCCGTGGTCAGAGAAGTTCGCCTCGCCGAGGACGAAGAGCCCTGGGACGTTGGACATGAGGTTGTAGTCCACCCAGAGCCCGCCCATTGTGTAGTGGACCGCCGGAAAGATCCTCATCGGCACCTTGTAGGCGTTCTCGTTGGTGATCTCGTGGTAGATGTCAAAGAGGTTGCCGTAGCGCTCGCGCACGCCGGCCTCGCCGAGGCGGCCGATGGCGTCGGCGAAGTCCAGGTAGACCCCGAGCCCGCTTTCCCCCACCCCTCGCCCCTCGTCGCAGACGCGCTTCGCCGCGCGCGACGCCACGTCGCGCGGGCAGAGGTTCCCGAAGCTCGGGTAGATCCGCTCAAGGTAGTAGTCCCGGTCATCCTCGGCAATCGACGCCGGGGGCTTGAGACGGTCCTCCTTCCTCTTCGGCACCCAGATGCGCCCGTCGTTGCGAAGCGACTCCGACATGAGCGTGAGCTTCGACTGGTACTCTCCCGAAACCGGGATGCACGTCGGGTGGATCTGCGTGAAGCACGGGTTGGCGAAGCAAGCCCCGCGCTTGTAGGCGCGCCAGATGGCCGTCGCGTTCGAGCCTCGGGCGTAGGTGGAGAGGTCGAACACGTTGCCGTACCCGCCCGTCGCCAGGATGACGGCGTCGGCAGCGTGGCAGGTGACCTTGCCCGTCACCAGGTCGCGCACGATGATGCCCTTCGCGTGCCCGCCGACGACGACCAGGTCGAGCATCTCGGACTGCGTGTGGAGCTTGACCCCGCCGGAGGCCACCTCCCTGGAAAGCGCCGAATACGCCCCGAGGAGCAGCTGCTGGCCGGTCTGCCCGCGGGCGTAGAACGTGCGGGACACCTGGGCGCCCCCGAACGACCGGTTGGCGAGCAGTCCGCCGTACTCCCGCGCGAACGGGACGCCCTGCGCCACGCACTGGTCGATGATGTTGACCGACACCTCGGCGAGCCGGTGCACGTTGGCCTCGCGGGAGCGGTAGTCGCCGCCCTTGATCGTGTCGTAGAAGAGCCGGTGCACGCTGTCGCCGTCGTTCTGGTAGTTCTTGGCCGCGTTGATGCCGCCCTGGGCGGCGATGGAGTGGGCCCGCCGCGGGCTGTCGTGGAACACGAAGCAGCTCACCCGGTAGCCGAGCTCGCTCAGCGAGGCCGAGGCCGAGGCGCCCGCGAGCCCGGCGCCCACGACGATCACCTCGTACTTGCGCTTGTTCGACGGGTTGACGAGGCGGATGTCCGCCTTGTGCCGCTGCCATTTTCCGGCGAGCTCTCCCTTGGGGATCCTGGAGTCGAGTTGGGCCATGGTGCGACGGTTCTATTTGAGCATCCCGAGGAGCACGCCGCCGGGAATCGCAAGGTTGCCGAGGAAATACGCGGCGCACAGCAGCGTGACGACCACCCGCAGCCCGCGCTCCCAGCGCTGGCTGCGCCAGCCGAGCGTCTGGAAGAGGCTGTCGGCCCCGTGGAGGAGGTGCAGCGAGAGCAGGCCCACCGCCACGATGTAGAAGACGGAGACGACGGGGTTCGCGAACCCGCGGATCACCATGGAGCGGACGTCGAGGACGTCCGTGCCCGCCCTGACGACCGTCAGGCCGGCGATGTGGTAGTCGCTCCCCATCGTGTAGTGGGGCAGGTTCGTCTTGAACGACGCCGGCTGCGCGACCCCGACCGTGAACTGCGCCAGGTGGTAGAGAATGAACGCCAGGACGACGTAGCCGGTGCCGCGCATGTAGCGGGACGAGACCGCCGCCTGGATCCAGCGGTTCACGGCGTAGGGCTCGTCGCCGCGGGCGCGCCGGCTCTCGAGCATCAGGACCGTGGCGGACCAGATGTGGAGCGTGACGCAGCCGAGGAGGAATGCCCTCACCGCCCAGAGGAGCGGCCCGAGCGACTGAAGGAAGTGCGCGTAGCCGTTGATACGGTCGGGGTTCTCGTACACCTGGAGGTTGCCGACCAGGTGGCCGACAACAAACCCGATCAGGACCACGCCGGTGACGGCCATGATCAGCTTCCTGCCTATGGTGCTGCCGAAAAGGTTGCGGACGAGGTCCATTGAAGAGTCGCTGCCATCCAGTCCAACTGCCCCGGGCGCGCGAGTAAAGACCCGGCTTTGGACGCAGCCCGGAATTAGGGGTCCTTACCCCTCCAAGAAGGGCTCAGGCCTTCGCAAGTGGCTTAAGCAGAGAGAACTTACCACTCGCTGCCGGCGCAAGCGACTTGCGCCGAAACGCGTTCACGCGGACGCCCGGACCCAGGAGTCCCGCGAGCGCCCCCTCGACATCCTGGCCGTGGGCGGTCCTGTCGGCGACGTAGTGGAAATCCCAGCGGTTCGCGCCCGTCTGGCTCAGGCAGTAGTGCCAGCACGAAAAGCCCGCGGGCAGGGCCGCGTCGATGTCGTAGGGGGAGACAAGCGAGCCGTCGGGCCTGAAGTAAAGGTCGCGCTCGCGGCCGAGGATCCTGAATCCGTCCGGCATCGCCATCACGATGTCCCCCGTGTGGTAGCGCAGGAGCGGCATCGCCTCGCGTCCCCGGGTCGTGACATGGATCTGGTGGACGCCGGGCACGGCGGCCCGCCAGGGCACCAGCTCGATGAACGCGTTCTCGTCGATGGCCTTGGAATCGTCCCGGAACGCCTCGCCCACGAAGAGGTAGCCCGCCTCGGTGGAGCCGTAGAGGTCGACCTGCGGCGCGGGGAACGCCTGCGCGATCCGCCGGCCGTGCTGAACGCTCGCCTTGCCATAGGTCAGGATGACCGCGCGTATACTCGGCACCCGCACGCCGCGCCTGCCGGCCGCGCGCGCCAGGAGCGAGAGGTAGACGGGCTCGCCCTCGAGGATCTCAGGCTGCGTCGCCTGGAGCTCGACAACGATGCGGTCCCACTCCGCCTCGGAGAAGGCGAACGGGTCGCTCGAGAGGTTCAGGTAGACCGTCCCGTCGAAGTAGCGGTGGGGAAACGGGTGGTCCTCATAGGGGCAGAGGTTGCTGGAGCAGCCCACCGGGGCCAGCACGCACTTGCGGTGCGGCCTGTCCGCGAACTCGCGCAGGATCGGCGAGGCGCGGTAGGCCCGGCGCGTCTGCGCGGACCACCAGCCGTCCTCCATGATGACCGTCATCGGAGCGGAGGTGGTGCCCGAGGTGTTCTCGTACTCGAAGCGGTGGTCCGCGAGGCCGCGCTCGATCTCCCGGTAGTCCTCGAAGAAGGACTGGTGGCCCCTCTCGACGATCTCCCGCTTGGAGAGCGCCGGAATCTCCCGGTAGCAGGACCACCGCAGCGCCTCGCCGTGCAGCGGGAACCGGCGGCCATAGATCGGGCTCCTCGAGTAAATCCGCCGGATCTCCCGCTCCAGGAGCTCGGGCAGGGTGTCCGGCTTACCGGGCGCGCCGAGCGCGGCGGGGCTGTTGGCGAATTGGGAGGCGGTCATGCCGGTGTGGAAGCGGGGGTCACGGGAAATAGGTGACGGCTAACTAATGCCGGCGACGCGCAGAGTCAAACGGCCCGGACGCCCTCGTAGAACATGAGCGCCGCGATAGTAAGGCTGTGGGTGATACCCCCCTTGCGCGCGAGCGCCAGCACCTCGGGCACGCCCTCGGCCGACACCTGAATCTCCTCGTCGTGGTCCCACTTCATCGGGCCCGTGGGCACCGCGCCGTCGACCAGCACGAAGTGGCAGCGGTTGTCTTGGATCGCGGGGTTGGGGTGGACGCTTCCCATGAGGCTCACCCTGCCCCCTCCGTAGCCCGTCTCCTCGGACAGCTCGCGGACGGCGGCTGCGATCGGGTCCTCGCCCTGCTCCATCACCCCGCCCGGGATCTCGAGCGAGAGGTCGTTTGAGCCGAAGCGGAACTGCCTCACCAGGATGATCTTGTCCTCGGGGGTCACCGCGACGACGTTCACCCAGTCGGGCGCGCGCGCCACGATGAAGTCCTTCTGCGTCCCCCTCACGGGGTGGCGGTACCGCAGGCTCCAGAGATCCAAAACACGCGTCGAGAGGAGCAACCGCCCGCCCTCGCGCACCCACCGGGAAGGCTCCCCAGTGATCACTTCTTCTCTGGCAGCTTCAGCTTCTCGCCGACCTTCAGATGGGTCCAGCTGACACCCGGGTTGACCGACGTGAGGTCGCCCAGAGAAACGCCGTTAGCGCGGGCGATCTTCGCGCCCGTGTCACCCGCCTTCACGATGTACTCGCCGGGTCCGGCGACCGCGGGCTCGCCCTTCGGCCCCTTGGCGGCCTTCGCCACGTGGGACTCCTCGATGTGCTTGACCTTCTCGTCGAGCGTCGCGAGCTCGGTACCGAGCTGGTTGACGGCGGCCTGCGTCGAGTTCTGGAGAGTGGTGATGTCCCGCGCGGCCTTGTCGCTCGCCTGCGAGGCGGAGGCGACCTGCGAGGCGATGTCGTCGATTTTCGCGACCTTATCGCCCTGGGCTGCGACGGTATGGCTCAATGTGTTGAGCTTGATGGCCGCAAAGCCGCCAATGATGAGCGCGACAGCTCCAATGATGACGCCGCCCATCGGGAGCAGGCTGTTATTTTCGCGGGAAATAGTGTCCATGGATTAGTGTTGTAGGAGTTGTCAGGAAAGACGGAAAATCCATGGTAGGCAAGCAGATTGCGCTCTCGGGGACATCGCGTCTTGACTCCCCTTGGAAAGGGTCCTGCGTTGGCCACTCACCCCGGGGTGTAGCTTAGCCTGGTAGAGCGCCTGGTTTGGGACCAGGAGGTCGTTGGTTCGAATCCAATCGCCCCGACCATTTTACGGCCGCCCGGCGCGGCGGCCGGGCCGATCCCTACGGCCGGCCCGCCCGAATCTGGGAAAGCATCCTGCGGGCCGCCTCATTACCCGGCCTGGCCTGCAGGAAGGCCTCGAGCTGCTCTGCCGCCTCATTTGACCGGCCGGGGATGCTCAGGAGCGCCACGGCAATATTGTACCGGATCTCGGCATAGTTGGGCATCAGCCGCAGCGCCTCCTTATATTGGGTGACCGCCTCGGCCGCCCGGCCCTGCGCGTAGAGGACTGTCCCCAGGTTGTTGTGCGCCCCGGCGTAATCCGGCCTGAGGCGCAGCGCCTCCCTGTACTCGGCGATCGCCGCATCCATCCGGCCTGGAATCTTGGACCATGCATTCCCGAGGTTGTTATGGGTATCGGCAAGGTCCGGCTGCAGGCGCAGGGCCTCCTGATACTGGGCGACAGCGTCCTCAAGCCGCCCCGGCGTTTTCAACAGGGCGGTCCCGAGGTTGTTGTGGGCATCGACAAAATCCGGCTGCAGGCGCACCGCCTCCTCAAATTGGGCGGTCGCCTCACCCAGGAACCCGGGCATCTTCCCGAGCACGGTTCCCAGGTTGTTGTGCGCGGGGGCAAAGTCCTCCTTGAGGCGGATGGCCTCCCGGAAATGGGCGATCGCCTTCTGCGCGTCCCCGCCGCCCTCATACCACAGCCCAAGGTTGTTGTGGGCCATCCAGCACTCCGGGTTCCTCTCGATGGTGGTCGAGTAGAGCGTGAACTCGTCCGCGTAAGTTCTGCTCTGCGCATTGCTCAGGACTCCGAGCGCCGCGACCAGCATTGCGACGAGCCCCCAGCCGACGCGTCGCAGGGAGGGCGGCGCCCGGCAGAGGAGCCGCACCGCGCCCGCCGAGGCCGCGGCGATGGGTGCCATGCAGGCCAGGTATTGGAAATGGTCGGCGACATAGGAGTAGAGGAAGGGAAAGACATTGAGGAATCCGAGGGCCGGGAAGAGCGAGCCGACATAGATGAGCCACGCGGCAAGCGGTCCCCGCGACCGCCTGCGCAGCGCCCAAAGGGCCGCGGTGGCCAGCACCGCCGCGGCCAGATACCCCATCCAGCCGGCAGCCAGGGCCCTTGCGTCCCAGCGCGGATAGATAAAGACGAGGTGCACGGGCAGGACGAGCTTGCCCAAGTAGAACCAGACCACGCGGCCGGCCAGCAGGCAACGCTCCGCAAGCGTCAGGTCAAACCTGGCTCCCTGCGCTCCGATGACCGTCCGCTCGACCCATGAGGTGAGCAGCCCGCTGGCCGCCGCAAGAGCGAACCACGGGGCCAGGGGCAATGAGTCGCGCCGCCACGAGAGGCGGCCCCGCTGCCACCAAAGGATGACGAGCAGGGCGGCAGGCAAGGTCGCGGTCACCGTCTTTGTCAGCAGGGCAAGGACGAAAAGCAGGGATGCCAGGAGGTACGCGGATTTCCCCCGGTTGCGGTCAAACCGCAGGTACGCGAGCGCCGACAATAGGTAGAACACCAGCGACAGCGTGTTCTTCTGCTCCGAGATCCACGCGACAGATTCAACGCAGACCGGGTGTACGGCGAAAATCAGCCCGGCCAGCTTGGCCCCGGGAACCTTGAGCTTCTGCAGGGCCAGGACCAGTAGGAGCGCGGACGTGGCGTGCAAAACGACATTCGCGAGGTGATAGCCGAGCGTCGCATCGCCCCATAGCCTGTGCTCGATCCAGAAGGCGCTGTGCAGGAGCGGATAGTACTGTTGCGTGGCGTGAAGGCTGGTCCAGATCCGCACCAATCCCACGACCGGCCGCAGGTCCGGTCGGGTGATATGAGCCTCGTCGTCCCACAGCCGACCGCCGTGCAGGGCCGGCCAGTAGCATGCGAACGACAACCCCAGGATCAGCGCCGCCGTCCACCAGAGACTGTTTCGGGAACCTGGGGACGCGCTTGGGCCCTGCATTTCAGCAAGGTATGAAGGGCGAAGGTGGAATCAACGATGTTGTCGTCGAATGGCCCGGGCAACCAGGCCACGTGCCGCGGGTCGCCTCCAATCCCAGCTTGGGGCTGTCCGAGGGCATTCATTGCGTACGGCTCCTATGGCACGGATGCGACCTTGGCTAAGACTCACAGAGCAAGGGTTTAAGACGCCCCATTTTCCGGAATGAAAGGTTATGGGAACGTGTGTCCTAAGAGGGAGAGAAGGTGCTCCGCCGGTTTCGTGCCTCACGCAACGGGCGGAGTTGCCTTCTTGCTGCGAGCGGTTTTCGCGCGCGTACCCACTGTTTCGCGAACCGGTTGCACGCCGCCTGCGCCAGCGGCTCTTTCTTGCATCTGCCGCAATCGTAACCTTCATAGGCTTTCTCTTCTCCGCATATTTGCCCTAATCCATTGGCCTAACATCACCCGAGTAACATGATCGAATTCAGCAAAAAGATACTGTTCGTGGGCTACGGCGCCGTCGCCGAATGCACCCTCCCCATCCTGTTCAACCTGATCAAGGTCGACCCCAAGAACGTCACCGTGATCGATTTCGAGAGCAAGGAGGAGAAGCTGAGCCAGTGGACCTCCAAGGGGGTCCGCTACGTCCGCGACCGGGTGACGCAGGACAACATGGCTCCGATGCTGGGTCGTTACCTGTCGGCAGGCGACATCCTGATCGACCTGGCCTGGAACATCGACGCCTGCGAGATCCTGCAGTGGTGCCACGACCACGGCGTCCTCTACGTGAACACGTCGGTCGAGGTGTGGGATCCGTACGCGGGCGGCAGGAAGCGCCCGACCGAACGCACGCTCTACTGGCGCCATATGAAAGTCCGCGCCATGTATGCCAAGTGGAAGGAGAAGGGCGCCACCGCCGTCGTGGAGCACGGGGCCAACCCCGGCCTCATCTCCCATTTCACGAAGCAGGGCCTGATCGACATCGCGAGCGCGATGATCGCCGAGAAGAAGGCGAAGGGCAGGAAGGCCGAGTCCCTCGCGGGCCACGTCGCCGCGGGCAGCTTCAACCACGTGGCCCGCGAGCTCGGCGTAAAGGTGATCCACTGCAGCGAGCGCGACACGCAGATCACCGACGTGCCGAAGCAGATCGACGAGTTCGTCAACACCTGGAGCATCGAGGGTTTCCGCGAGGAGGGCACCACCACCTCGGAGCTCGGATGGGGTACCCACGAGAAGAAGCTACCGGCCTTCGCCTACCGCCACAAGAGCGGCCCGAAGAACCAGATCTGCCTCGCCCGGATGGGAATCAACACCTGGGTGCGCTCCTGGGTGCCCAACTACAGCATTGTCGGCATGGTTGTGCGCCACGGCGAGGCCTTCACGATCTCGGACAAGCTCACGGTCTGGGAGGGCAAGAGGCCGGTCTACCGCCCGACGGTCCACTACGCCTACTGCCCCTGCGACGAGGCGGTGGTGTCGCTCAACGAGCTCCGCGGCTACAACTACCAGCTCCAGCCCAAGTTGAGGATCATGAACGACGAGATCACGAAGGGCGCCGACATCCTGGGCGCGCTCATCATGGGCCACCCCTTCAAGTCGTGGTGGGTGGGAAGCGACCTCACGATCGAGGAGTCCCGCCGGCTCGTCCCGCACCAGAACGCGACGACGATGCAGGTCGCCATCTCCGTTGTGGCCGCCACGATGTGGATGATCGAGAACCCTGCCGAGGGCATCAAGGTGCCCGACGAGCTCCCGCACGACTACGTCCTCGGGATCTCGAAGCCGTACCTTGGCAACTTCATCTCGACGCGCTCGGACTGGACCCCGCTGCGCGACTACAAGAACGCGTTCAGCGGCTTCAACCGGCCGGACTTTGACACCCGGGACCCGTGGCAGTTCAAGAACTTCCTCGTCAAGGACGGCGACTAAGCCCGCGGCCGGGCCGCCCCGGCGCGAGGACAGCACCCGAAACGCAACCATGATCACCAAGGCGCAACTGCAGAGGCTCGGCCGCGAGCACGGAACACCCCTGTTCGTCGTCGACCACGCCCTCCTGCGCAGGAACTACCGGGAGTTCAGGAAGTACCTGCCGCGCGTCCAGGCCTACTTCGCCGTCAAGGCGAACCCCCTGCCGGAAATCGTGCGCACGTTCTACCGCGAGGGCGCGAGCTTCGACGTGGCCTCGATGCCCGAGTTCAACATCGTCTACGCCAACATCAGGGACATGGCGCCGAAGAAGCGCCAGGACTGGATCTGGGACAAGATCATCTACGCCAACCCCAACAAGCCCGTCGAGACGCTCGAGGAGCTGAACCAGTACAAGCCGCTGGTGACCTTCGACAACGCGGAGGAGCTGCTGAAGATAAGGGAGCACGCCCCGCAGGCCGGCGTGGCGCTTCGTATCAAGGTTGCGAATACCGGAGCGATGGTCGAGCTGTCATCCAAGTTCGGCGCCGCCCCGGGCGAGGCGGTCGACCTCATCCTCCTCGCCGAGAAGCTCGGCCTCACGTGCGAGGGGCTGAGCTTCCACGTGGGGAGCCAGACCACCAACTTCGACAACTACGTGCAGGCGCTCGCGCTGTGCTCGAGCATCTACAAGGAGGCGAACGACCGCGGGTACCACAAGATGAACCTGATCGACATCGGCGGCGGCTTTCCCGCCCGCTACGACGACACGGTGAAGCCCTTCCGCGAGCTCGCACGGGTCATCAACCACGAGCTCGAGCGCCTCTTCCCCGAGAACATCCAGGTCCTGGCGGAGCCGGGCCGGTTCCTCGTCGCCAACGCGGGATACTCCGTTTCGAAGGTGATCGGCAAGGCCGTGCGCGAGGGAAAGCCGAGCTACTACATCGACGACGGGGTCTACCACACGTACTCCGGGGTCATCTTCGACCACTGCAAGTACCCCGTCAGGGCCTTCAAGAAGGGCCCCACCAAGCTGAGCGCGGTCTACGGGCCCACGTGCGACGCCCTGGACGTGATCTCGATGGCGGAGAACCTCCCCGATCTCGAGCGCGACGACCTTGTCTACAGCGAGAAGATCGGCGCCTACAGCCACGCCTCCTCGACCTTCTTCAACGGGTTTCCGCCCGCGAAGGTGGTCCACGTGAACGTGGACGCGAGCTGAAATGCCATGTTGAGTCACCGGCAAAGGCGCGCGCGACTGGGGGCCGGGGCGGCGGCCCTGGCGGCCCTGACGGCATTTGCGGCCCTGGCACCCGCCTTCCCGGCGCAGGAGGTGCGCCGCAGGCAGGCGATCCGCTTCGCCGAGCTGCCCGCCAAGCATGTCGGCGACAGCCCCTTCGGGGTCGCGGCGAGTGCCACCTCGGGCCTGGCCGTCTCGCTCGCCGTGATGTCGGGGCCGGCGACGCTGGAGAAGGACCGGCTGACGCTCGAGGGAACGCCGGGCCTCGTCATCATCAGGGCGACCCAGCCGGGAAACGCCCTGTTCCTGCCGGCGGAGCCCGCCGAGCGCGTCCTCGTCGTCAACCCGGCGCCCTCCCCGCCGAGGATCCTTTCGCAGCCCGTCGGGGGCCTGGCCCAGATCGGCGACGCGGTCACGCTTTCCGTGAAGGCGGAGGGCGAGCCGGAGCCGGCCCTCCAGTGGCGCAAGGACGGGGCGCCCGTCGAGGGAGCCACCGGCCGCAGGCTCACGATCCCCACCGCGGCGCTGTCGGACTCGGGAGCGTACGACGTCGTCGCCTCCAACCCGCTCGGTTCGGCGACGAGCGAGCTCGCCCGGGTCCTAGTCGGCAAGCGCCGGCAGACGATCGTCTTCGAAGGCCCCTTCAGCGCAGCCGTGGGCGTCCCGGCGGCGCTCAGAGCGAGCGCCACGTCCGGCCTGCCCGTGCGCCTCGAGATCGCCTCGGGCGCGGCGGTCCTAAGCGGATCTACCCTGACGGCGCAGTGGCCGGGCACGGTCGTTATCCGGGTGAGCCAGCCGGGGGACGCCACCTTCGAGGAGGCGACGACCGCCTACCAGACGTTCACGGTCACCGGGCCGCCCTAGTCGGCGGGCCCGCCCGGGTTCAGCGCTTGGCGGGAACGGCCAGGGCGTGGGCCGCCGGCACCGCCAAGGCCTCGGGGGCCGCCGGGCGAAGGGAGAAGGCGCGCTCCGCAAACGGGCTCGTGGGGTCGATCCGCAGCAGCTGCTCGGCGAGGCCCTGCACCTCGGCGCCGCGCCCGGAGTCAAGGGCGAGCACGGCCAGATGATAGCCGGCCTCGCAGCGGGTCGTCTTCAGGAGGCCCGTGTCGTTCATGAGCTTGCGCAGGTTCGCCTCGGCATCGGCCGCCTTCCCCGTGAGGGCCTGCGACATGGCCTGCCCCATCCGGGCGCGGGCCTGGATCGGGCCGGCGGGCAGGTCGGCGATCGCCAAGGTGTAGGCGCCCAAGGCCTCCGCGTACTTGCCCGCGCTGTAGGCGTTGTCGGCGATCGTGATCTCGGCCGCACCCGTCAGGGGATGGCCCGGGTGGTTGGCTGCAAAGCTCCTGAAGGAATCCGTCGTCACGCACTGCGCGTACTCCCTCTGGATCCCAAGCTCCTTCTGGGCATTGAGATACTCCCATCCGCCCTTGGCGAGGATGGCGAGCGCGATCGCCCCGCAGACGATGTAGATGGTGTTGCCGTAGCGCGCCCAGAACTGCGTCAGGTGCTCCTCGTGCAGGGTCGGCATCTCGGTCTTCTTCGCATCGGACGGGGTGGCTGGCGTGGTCATTTGTCGGTGGGTTCTTCCTGTAGGAAACGGCGACTCAAGCAAAACGCCGGGCCCCTGTAAACCCGGAAACGCCCCTCTAGACGACGTCGACGTTGCCCCGGTAGTCCTGGATGGGCCGCACGTCGAGGGGCCGGCTCTTGAGCGCCCGGATCCCATCGATCGCCGCGCGCGCGGCCATGATCGTGGTCATGATGCACACGTTGTGGGCGTAGACCGCGCCGCGGATGATGTTCTCGTCGCGCCTGGGGATGAGGCCGCTCGGCGTGTTGATCACCAGCTGGATCTGGCCGTTCTTGATCATGTCGACCGCGTTCGGCCGACCCTCGCTGATCTTCGCGATGCGCCTGACGGCGACCCCGCTGTCCGCGAGCGTCTTCGCAGTCCCGCTGGTCGAGACGATGGTGAAGCCCATGCCCGCGAGGGCCCGGCCGATCTCGACGGCGTGCGGCTTGTCGGAATCCTTCACGCTCAGGAAGACGTTGCCCTCGGTCGGCAGGCCGGGCTTCGCCGCGGCCTGCGCCTTCGCGAAGGCGATCCCCTGGTCGCTGTCGAGACCCATCACCTCCCCGGTCGAGCGCATCTCGGGCCCGAGTGCGATCGTCGCCCCGGGGAACCGGACAAACGGGAACACCGCCTCCTTGACGCACCAGTGCCTTGGGACGAGCTCGCGGGTGAAGCCGAGCTCGGAGAGCGTCATGCCGGTCATCACCTTCGCGGCTATCTTGGCGATCGGCACCCCGATGGCCTTCGCGACGAAGGGCACCGTGCGGGACGCCCGCGGATTGACCTCGAGCACGTAGAGCTGGTGGTCCTTGATCGCGAACTGGACGTTCATGAGCCCGACGACCCTGAGTTCCCGAGCGAGGGCGTGCGTCGCCTTGCGGACGAGCTCCAGCACCTCCCGGCCGAGCGTGTGCGGCGGCATCACCATCGCGGCGTCGCCGGAGTGCACGCCCGCGAACTCGATGTGCTCGAGCATCCCGCCGATCACGCTCGCCGTGCCGTCGGACAGGCAGTCGACGTCGAGCTCGATCGCGTCCTCGAGGAACTTGTCGATCAGCACGGGCTTGCCCGGCATGACCTCGAAGACCTGCCTCACGACGGACTTGAGGGCCTCCTCGCTGTAGACGATGAACATCCCGCGGCCGCCGAGGACGAACGACGGGCGCAGCAGCACCGGGTATCCCACCTGCAGGGCGAACGCCGCCGCCTCGCCCTCGCTGAGCGCCGTGCGGTTGGCGGGCTGGCGCAGGCCGAGCTTGTCGAGGACCGCGGCGAAGAGCTTCCGGTCCTCGGCGACCTCGATCGACTCGGGCGTCGTGCCGATGATGTTGACGCCGTTGGCCTTGAGGGCGGCGGCCAGGTTGAGCGGGGTCTGCCCTCCAAACTGCACGATCGCCCCCTCGCAGCGCTCCTGCTGGTAGACCTCGAGCACGTCCTCGAGCGTGAGCGGCTCGAAGTAGAGGCGGTCGCTCGTGTCGTAGTCGGTCGAGACGGTCTCGGGGTTCGAGTTGACCATGACCGTCTCGAAGCCGATCTCGCGCAGCGCGAAGCTCGCGTGGACGCAGCAGTAGTCGAACTCGATGCCCTGTCCGATCCGGTTCGGGCCGCCGCCGAGGATCATGATCTTGCGCTTGTCGGAGGGCATCACCTCGTTCTCATCCCCGTAGCTCGAGTAGTAGTAGGGCGTGAACGCCTCGAACTCCGCGGCGCACGTGTCCACCAGGCGGAATGTCGTGGTGATGCCGCGCCCCTTGCGGTCGGCGCGCACCGCGGCGAGGTCGCTGCCGAGCAGGTGCGCGAGCTGGGCGTCCGAGAAGCCGAACTCCTTCGCCCGGCGCAGGAGCGCGGTGTCGATCGTCGCGAGCGTCACGAGCATCAGGGTCTCCTCCATCTCGTGGATCTCACGCAGCTGGTGCAGGAACCAGGGGTCGATCTTGGTCAGGTCGAAGACCTGGTCGACCGTGTACCCCGCCCTTAAGGCGTACCGGATGTAGAAGATCCGCTCCGCGTTGGGGGTGCCGAGCTTCGTCTTGATCGTCGCGTCGTCCGGCCTCTCGTCGCCGCCCATCTTGCCGCCGCCGCCGAAGCCCGTCGCCCCGATCTCCAGCGACCTGAGCGCTTTCTGGATCGACTCCTTGAAGGTGCGCCCGATCGCCATCGCCTCCCCCACCGACTTCATCGAGGAGGTGAGCGTCGGGTCGGCGTCCGGGAACTTCTCGAACGTGAAGCGGGGCACCTTCGTCACCACGTAGTCGATCGTCGGCTCGAAGCTGGCCGGCGTCAGGCGCGTGATGTCGTTGCGCAGCTCGTCGAGCGAGTAGCCGACCGCCAGCTTGGCCGCGATCTTCGCGATCGGGAACCCCGTGGCCTTCGAGGCGAGCGCGGACGAGCGCGACACCCGCGGGTTCATCTCGATCACGATCATCCGCCCGGTCTCCGGGTCCACCGCGAACTGGATGTTGGACCCGCCGGTCTCGACGCCGATCGCCCGGATGACGGCGAAGGAGGCGTCGCGCATGGCCTGGTACTCCTTGTCCGTGAGCGTCATCGCGGGCGCAACCGTGATCGAGTCGCCGGTGTGGACCCCCATGGGGTCGAAGTTCTCGATGGAGCAGATGACGACGCACTGGTCCTTGTGGTCGCGCATGACCTCCATCTCGAACTCCTTCCAGCCGAGGAGGCACTCCTCGACGAGCACCTCGTGCACCGGGGAAATGTCGAGGCCGTTCGAGACGATCCGGTCGAACTCCTCCCGGTTGTAGGCGATCCCGCCGCCCTGGCCGCCCAGCGTGAAGCTCGGCCGTATGATCAGCGGGAAGGCCCCGATCTCGTCCACGGCCGCCCTCGCCTCGTCCGGCGTGCGCACCGTCCTCGACTTGGCGACGTCCAGGCCGATCGTGACCATGGCCTGCTTGAAGAGCTCCCGGTCCTCGCCCTTGGCGATCGCGTCCGGCTTGGCGCCGATCATCTCGACGCGGTACTTCGTCAGGATGCCCAGCTTGTGGAGGTCCATCGACAGGTTGAGCGCCGTCTGGCCCCCCAGCGTGGGAAGCAGCGCCGACGGCCGCTCCTTTGCGATGATCTTCTCCAGGATGGGGACCGTCAGGGGCTCGATGTAGGTGACGTCGGCAAACTCCGGGTCCGTCATGATCGTCGCCGGGTTGGAATTGACCAGGATGACGCGGAACCCCTCCTCCCTGAGGGCCTTGCAGGCCTGGGTGCCGGAATAGTCGAACTCGCAAGCCTGGCCGATGACGATGGGACCGGCGCCGATGATCAGGATGGACTCTAGGTCGGTGCGTTTGGGCATTTGCTGGGTGCGCGGACTCCTGCGAGAGTTGCGGCCGCCCAAACCCGCCGCAAGGGAAATTGGGCTACCCGAGCTTCGAGGCGTCGACTCCGAGCACCGTGGCGGCCGCGGCCTTGTCCCCGCGGCAGGCGCGGAGCACGCGGTCGGTGTACTGCCTCTCCTGGCCCGCGATGAATTCGGCAAGCGTCGGCCAGTGCTTGAGTTCGCGAAGGCGCAGCGGCAGCTGCTCCGACGTCACGACGCGGGTCTCCGTCGTGGAGGCGATCTTCGAGACGAGCTGGAACATCTCCGCGAGGTTTCCCGGCCAGTGGTAGGCGTTCAGCACCGAAATCGCGTCGTCCGTGAACTCGATCAGGTTCACGTCCACCAGCGGGTTGGTCGCGCCCTGGGTGAAGTTCTTGACGAGAAGCGGGATGTCCTCCTTGCGGTCGCGAAGGGGCGGCATCTGCAGCGGGAGCGAGGCCACCCGGTAGAACAGCTCGTCGTTGAACCGGCCCTCGTCGACCATCTTCTCCAGGTCCTCGGTGGTCGTGCAGACGAGCCGGAACGCGTGGGCCGTGTTCCTAAGGACGCTGACAAGCTCCTTCTGCACCGGAAGGGCGAGGCATTGCAGGTGCTGCAGGTAGAGCGTGCCGCCCTTCGCCTCGTGCACCCAGGGTCCGCCCTCCCCGTTCTGCCCGAGGAGACCCTCGCGGAAGCTCTTCTCCGAGCTGAGGGCGCAGTCGATTCTCACGAAGTGGCTCTCGTCCGCCCCGGTCGCCCCGTGCAGGATCTCCGCGACCGACGCCTTCCCGGTACCGTTCTCGCCGATCAAAAGGACGGGCGTGCGCACCGCGGCCAGCTTCTTGACCTGCTGGACCAGCTTCTTGATCTGCGCGCTCTTGCCCGGGATCCGGCTCTCGATGTCGCTCGGTTTTATCCCGGCGCCGGCGGGAAGCGCGGCGCGCTGCGACTGGATGTCCCGGAACTCAATCCCCCGCCTCAGGGTGGCGATCAGCTCGTCCACCCGAAACGGCTTCTGCAGGTAGTCGAAGGCTCCGAATTTCAGCGCCTGCACCGCGCTCTCGGTGCTGGCGTACGCCGTCATGATGATCGTTACGGAGCTCGGGTCGTACTGTTTGAGCTGCTTTAGCAGCGTGATCCCGTCCATCGGCTTCATGTCGATGTCGGCGAGCACGAGGTCGAACTTCTCGGCCTTGTAGCGGGTGAGCGCCTTCTCCCCGTCCGTCGCGAAAGCCGTGGCGAATCCCGTCGGCTGAATGACCGCATCCAGCATCTCGTGGATCGAAATCAGGTCATCGACAATGAGGACGGAGGGCATGTCTGGATCGTGGAATGACAAGCCTCCCCGTAGGCCCAAGCCAAGTCAACAACGCCCGTTACGGGAAAAGGCGCAGGCGCGCGCCCGGGGGTTTAGCCCATGCCGCCAGCCACGGCGCCCAGCTGGAAGATCGGCAGGAACATCGCCATGACGATGCCGCCGACGATGATGCCGAGGAACACGATGAGCAGCGGCTCGATCAGGGACGTCAGGGCGCCCACCGTGGCGTCGCACTCGACGTCGTAGAAGTCCGCGATCTTGTTCATCATCCCGTCGACGTTTCCGGTCGCCTCGCCCGCCTTAACCATGTGCTTCATCATGGGCGGGAAGAACGCGTTCGAGGCCAGGATCTCGGAAACCTGGCCGCCCTGGCTGACGTGCTTGGCGATCTCGGTGCACGCGTCCTCGACCTGCACCTTGTTGCTGGCGGAGGCGACAATCTCGAGCGTCCGGAGGATCGGGACGCCGGAGCGGATGAGGGTCGCGTACGTGCGGCAGAACCTCGAGAGGGCGATCTTGTGCACCAGGTTCCCGAAGATGGGCGCCCGGACGAGCGCCTGGTCCTTGATCCGCCTGCCCCTCGGTGTCGACACGAACTTGCCGAGGATCCAGTAGATCGCATAGCACGTGATGGCGATCGCCCACCACCAGTGGCCCATGAAATGGCTCAGGTCGATCAGCAGCTGGGTTGGCAGCGGCAGCTTGGCGCCGAAGTCCGCGAACATCGCCGCAAACACCGGGATGACGAAGATCAGGAGCACGTTCACGAGCACGATCGCCAGGGAGATGACGCCGATCGGGTACGCCATGGCGGACTTGACCTTCTTCGTCAGCTTGACCGTGGCCTCGAAGTAGCCCGCGACCTTGCCCAGGATCTCGGCGAGCCCGCCGCTCGCCTCGCCGGCCTCGACCATCGAGATGAACAGCGTTGGGAATGCCCGCGGGAATTTCTTGACGGACGACGAGAAGGAATTGCCCTGCGAGATGTCGAGGCGCACGTCGCGGATGATGATCCGGAAGCGCGGGTCCTCGGTCTGGTCCTGGAGGGCCTCAAGGCACTGCACGAGCGGCAGGCCCGCGACGAGCAGCGACGCCAGCTGCTGCGTGAACATTGTCAGCTCGCCCAGCGGAAGCTTGTATCTCTTGGCGCTCTTTTCGAGCGACTTCTGCTTGGCGAGCGCCTGCGCGGCCCTCACGTCCGCGCCGGCCTTCTTCGCCGTGTCCTGTCGTGCCACGGTTCCGGGTGCAGCTGAAGCGGAGGAGAAAATTGCCATGGCACGCTTAAAACAGTGAGCAAGACTCGCCGCAACCCCATTTGCGCGGGCCTTCCCATGAAAAGAGTGTAAAGCAACCCCTTATTGGAAAGGCAGTTGGTGCGTCCGGCGGGTATCCGGGCCGGCGCCCCGTACTTTTGCAAGCGCATTCCCGGCCAACAGAATCCGTCGCCGCCCCGAGAGCCCCCTGCCGGGCCCCATCCTGGCCGTGGCCCGGCTAAAGCGACCCCGCCAGCACGCCAAGGCCCGCCTTCGAGATTCTCACGTCGTCCTCCGAGCGGCCGCCGCTGAAGGCCGCGATGATGATCCCGGTCCTCCCCTTTGCGACCACGCCTCCCTGCCACCCGAACTCCCCGGTGTACGGCGGACGCACACCGCTTCCGCTGTCCTTCAGGGTCGCGGCCATTTCCGCCGCCTTGGCATAGGCGATGCCGAGGAGGTTGTTACCCTTGTCCTTTGGCGACGGCGCCTGGGTCATGCTCCCGACCACCTGCATCTTCGAGGACCACGAGGCCACACTGTTCCCCGGCGCATACGCCACCACGGCGACTCCGCTGACATGGAGTTCGTCGGCGCGGGCCTTCATCGCCTTGAGGGCCATGTCGGCCGTCGCGTCAAAGGAAGAGGAGGCCGTCACGGGAGCCTGCGCGCGGTCCTCCGCGGGGAGGCCCGGGGTCGCCGCGGCCATCGCGACTGCCAGCAGCCCCGCAAGAATTCTCGGGTTCGTGTTCATGGAGGCAAGTGAGCGGGGCGCGTGCCTTTGAGTCCATCGGACGCGGCGTCCCCGACTGGCCTCCTCCTAGCGCCCGGGGCCGGCGTTTGCGATCCTTTCCAGCAGCGTCTGGATCTGCGCCTTCATCTGCAGATCGGTCGCCTTGGCGTCCGCTTGAGCGCATGAGCCGGTGCAATGGCCTCAAAGTGCCTGTTCAGGCAGGGGCGTTATTCGGGAGGGGCTCCACAAGGGAACACCACCTTTGTTCCGGCTTGCGCGGCTGACGCCACGGAGCGGCTTTCCGAAGCGCATGACACCGGAAATGCCATATCGGTCAGGCAGCGACCCTGCGGCCGAGGGCCACCTCGTCAAGGCGGACGCGGTGCAATCGGCGATTGTCAAGCGCATGCCGCCGTCGCGATAGCTTGAAATCGCCGCAGCCATGAACCGGCAGGCCCGCGAGTTGATGGACTCAGGGCTGCGACAGGCGCATCCCGAATATTCTCCGGAACAGCGCCGGAGCGAAATCGCGCGCCGAATCCTTCATGCCAGAACCTGACTTCGTCGGGCTGTTCACGGAGCCGCTGGAAATGCTGGGGCTTCGGTACATGACCAAAGGCGCCCCCAACCCGCCTATCGCCGTCGCTGACCCGGTCTAAGCTTCGCTTTGGCCGGGTTTGCGCGCCGCTTGCGATCACCGGCGGGCGCGGGGACGAATGCCACCGCGAGACTCAGGCGATGCCCTCCGCCCGGGCCCTGCGGCAGAAATACACGGCAAGCACGAGGCTTACCACAGGTAACAGGCAGCCGAATTCGTCGATGTAGAGGTGGGTCCCCGGCCCCTTGACCGTAAGCGGCGTGTAGACCCGCTGGAAGAGGCAATTGTGGCTGGCGTGCAGGACCACCGCCGGCCAGAGGCTGTTCGCCCTGAAGGCGAAGTAGGCGAAGACGACCCCCATCGATGCGAGGGATACGGTGAACAGCGCAACCTGAAGCCAGCGGCTTCCCTCCCCCGCGCTGTAGTCAGTCATGAGAATGCCGGGATAGTGCCAGACCGCCCAGATGAGGCCGGAGCCGACGCCCACCATCCAGAACGGCATCACTTTCCTCATTTCCCAGACAAGGAAGCCTCGCCATCCGATCTCCTCGCCCAAGGCGTTTGCCGCAGCGGTGATCACGCCGAGGGTCGCCAGCAGCAGCAGGTCGAACATCGCCCCGCCAAGGCTGGTCGGGCCCTTGCCAAGCACGTCCTGCGACCAGAGGGCGAGCGTGCTCGTGTTGCCGAAGCCTGAACCGCCGAGCGAGAATACCCAGACGGGGAGATACACGGCGAGCCCGTAGCCCACCGGGAGCAGCCACGCGGCCACGATCCACCTCGCGGGACCCCACCGCCAGGGAAGCGCCCGGACATCCCTTTTGAGCAGGACGCACGACAGCAGTGCGGCAACGCCCGGGCACCACATCACGCCCGTGACCAGGAGATGGGTCATCGCGCCCATGCGGGCCATCAGCGATTCAAATACCGCGCTCAGGACAGCCGTGATGAGCAGGAACAGGCCGATCGCGCGCCATGCGGCGCGGCGTTCGTTGGGGTCTGGGTTGGTGGGGTCCAAGATGCCGAATGAAGCGTCGCCGCAGTCGGCATCGCTTCCCTAGGGCCGCCTCACTCGGCCCGCAAACAGATTTCGGTTGATGGGGCCGCAGGCACTACAACTGGTGCGGTCGCCGAGAATCGAATCCTGCCTCCCCTGCGCTGCCGCGCGCAGGGCGGCAGTCCACAGGGTTCGGAGGCCTGGCGATAGGACCGTGCCGCCTCACTTAAGCCCCGCTGTCCATTCAATCGCCCCCTTCAGGTGCGCCCGGTACAGGGGATCGGCCCACATCTCCTCCGTGTGGCCTAGCGCGGTCTGGAAGACCCGGCCCTTCTCGTGCTGGGAGTACCATACGAGGGGGTGGTCCCCCATCCGCTGCTTCACGCCTGCGAACCACCGGTTGTCATCGACGGCGTAGGTCGACTCGTCAACCGAGATCAGCACGTGCACGTCCGGACGGGGATCCCGGTCAAAGCTGTACCATTCATCGGTCGTGATCCATTCCGCCGACGGGAAGAAACTCGTGGCCGGGTGGCTCCTGTCCTCGATCACAAGCCGGGCCTTCTGCGCCGGGGGGTGCCCGAGGAACTTGGCGCCGAGCTGGCGGTTGTACCACGGCCAATCGTACTCGGTGTCCGCGCCCGTGTGGATGGTGAGGAGGCCCTTGCCGCTCTTTACAAACGCCTCGATCGCCGCCTTCTCCTGCGCGGTGAAGATGGTCTTCGTGGTCATCAGGAAAACGATGACGTCGAAGTGCCCGAGGAATTCCGGGGTGACAAGCGACGTGTCCTCGGTCGCGGTGACGCCCCACTTGGCCTCCTGGGCGATCTCCACAAGGGCCTTGATCGCCGTCGGGATCACCTGGTGCCGGTAGCCGGCCGTCTTTGAAATAACGAGGAGGTTGATCTTCGGGGCAGGCGCAGGGGCGTCGGCGGCGAAAGCGGCGCCAAGGACGGAGAAGGTCGTAAGGAGGCGAAGGATCTTGTTCATTGGGGTTCGGGAAGAAGCCGTGGCCGGCGCATGCCGGGCGGAGGCGGGTCTTGGGGTTGCGGGCGGGGCTGAAGGTTTAGGGTCCGTATCGAGTCGGGGGCCATTGGGTCAGCATTGTACGCTCCCGGGCCAATCTGGAAATGAGATCGATTGCTTTA